>ERZ780198.2122-NODE-2122-length-16171-cov-2.705882_pt1 | contig 16171 bp, 9 predicted proteins | sample MGYA00510979_ERZ780198 | MGnify/ENA primary metagenome ERZ780198 (study PRJEB29588, sample SAMEA2158039) | human gut metagenome | biome: human gut; feature: human-associated habitat; material: faeces | place: Denmark | collected 2008/2010 ...
CAGTACAGAGAAGATAAAAAGCTCTCAAATGAACTGATTGAAATAGGTGCGGTAAAGATGGATGATGATTTTAATGAGGTTGACAGGTATCAGACCTATGTAATGCCTGACTACGGAAAGATGGATCCGCACATAATAAAACTTACAGGTATAACCGATGATAAATTGGAGGGTGCGCCAAGATTTAAAGAAGCTATGTGTGATTTTGAAAAATGGATAGGCGGCGGAGCTGTTACATTTTATTCATGGAGTCTCGCAGACATAAGACAGTTTCAAACTGAATCTTCATTTAAAGAATACGAGTCTGAGACACTGAGAAAGATGGAAAAAAACTGGATAGATTTTCAGGAGGAATACAGCAGGCTTCTAGGGATAGACAAGAAAATAAGACTGAAACAGGCTGTGGCATCGGCTGATTATGATTTTAAGGGAGCTGCACATACGGCACTTGCGGATGCGGTGAATACAGCAGAAATACTTAAACTTTCTAAAAAACCGGATGAGTTTGAACGTGTCATGAAGCCGATACTTGACCTTTTTAGAAAGGATGAAAGCGGCACGACGCTTCTTGATATGTGTCCCGATTTTTTTGCAAAGGCATTAGAAAATGAAGAAATAAAAAAGAATGAATAGATGTTAAAAAATATCTATTCATTCTTTTTTGTTTATTTACATTTTAACATATGTAACATTTTAACAAATGTAATAAAAGGTATTGTAAGCTTTTAGCGTACCGTTATGCGTACACGAGCTTTCTTTCCGTTAAATGATTTTAATGTAATTGTTGTTCTTCCACGTTTTTTTGCCTTAACTTTTCCGGATGAATTTACTGTAGCAACAGATTTTCTTGATGAGTAGTATTTTATTTTTCTGCTGTAGCATCCTTTTGAAAATCTGACTTTGATTTTAAGAGAATGACCACGGCGCATAGTTGCCTTTTTATAAGGACGGCTTGATATACGTTTTGGAGCATTGTATACATTAACTGTATATGTTGCGATATTTCCGTCATTAGAAATAGCAGTTATTCTAGCACTTCCCTTTGAAATGCCTTTTATTTTGCCTGAAGTCTGGTTTACTGAAACAACTTTATTATTGCTGCTTTTGTAAGTTACTGTCGAACTGTCTGTTTTGTTTGAAAGTTTTGCTTTTAATGTATAAGTTTCACCTTTACCTATTTTGACTAAGCTTTTAGAAAATGAAACTTTTGTATTTGTGGTTGCAATTCCGTTTGATGTAAAAGCTTTTATTGGCAGATTATTCATAACTCTGTTGTCTATTGTAGTGCAGTCATGCCATGACCATGTTTTGTCATCATTCGCATAAATAAAGCTCTGTCCCTGTTTGCTGCTATATGAATAAAGCACACCATCAATTGTTTCTGATTCGTCCTCATAAGGAATGTATGCTTCGTGTCCTGATGAAGAATCATATTTGTATGTAATTGTTACGGCAAACTTGCTTCCAGGTGTAAGTGTGCAGCTTGTAGGGAGCTTGACTGTGTGGTAGCCGCTGTAATCTGCTGTTCCGGATACTGTACATGAACTTGCAAGTGTACCCGTATCAGGAGTGTCACCTGTAAGGTTTTTATATATTTTTACAGTATATTTCTGATTGTCTGTTATCGTGTAGAAAGATACTGCGTTTAGAGTTTCCTCAAATGATGAGCCGCTTGTAAATACATTTGCACCGGTAATATCACTGCTTGAGAAAGCTGCAGCGTTAGACCAGCCGTTGCCGTCATACTGATAGATATTTTCATAGTTTGCAGTAGATTCAGCAGCCATTGTGTAAATATCTGATAATGACGGTTCTTCGTAAGAAACCCAGAAGTAACCGTTGTCATTGTAATCTGAACCATAGCTGTTTGCTATAAGCCATGCACCGTTTGAAGAAGGTCTGCTTCCTGACTTAAAGTTATTTTTTGAATAACTGTCATCCCATCCGATAAGAGTTACGCAGTGGTTGGCAGCCTGAATAGCTTTCTTTCCTGTAAGTTTCGTCTGATAGTATGATTTTCCGGAATTTGTTCCTGTCTCAAATCCAACAGAATCGTAGTAGAGAGAAACATTTAAAGCACCCTGATTCATAATAGCTTTTTTAATAGTGTCTCTGCTGCTGTTGTCAAGACAGTCTGCGTTTTGAAGATGTGCGTATGAATCATATCTAAGGCTTTCTCCGTTTGATTTCATTGTGTTTATCATCTGCTGTTCATCGGAAAGAGTATCAGCAGTAAACGGAGCGGCACTTTCACTTTCTGCACCTGACCATGTTGCCAGTGTGAAAATTGCAGAGAGGGCACTTCCACCGGCATCATATGCATTAAGTGTCTGTGAAACACCTGATGGGTAAAAAATGTTAGATGGCGGAGTTATACCTGTGAGAGTGTTGCCGTCACCGTACATGCTGCTGTTTGCATCAGTAATTGGATTGTATGTATACCAGGCGAGGTGGCTTTCAGAGTAATCAGCTGTATCAGCTGTATTCAATCCATTTAGGATGGAGTTTGATTCCATAGCTTTGAGTGCTGCAAATGCCCAACAGCTTCCGGTGATACCCTGATCCCTGACAGATGTAACCTGATTGTAATTTCTAAGGTCGTATGAAGATGGAACAGAAGTTGCTTCTTTTCTTTTTGAAGATGCAGAAGCAGAAGAGGTATCAAAATCTATTGCATTACCGTTTTCATCAACATATGAATAGCGTAAAAGTCCGTCGTTATTTCCTGACACTACTCTTGATACTACAGACATGTTATCGAGGGTAGTCTTCTCTTTGGCAGAAACCGGCGATACGTCGCTTAAACCGGAAAGTGCAATACCGACTGCAAGAGCCGTGCAGAATATTTTGTTAATTTGATTGTTTTTCATAATCTTTATCCTTTCATATAGATTAATAAAATTTTTGCCGCCGTTCACGACAGGGTAAACAGTAGCAGATTTTTGGATACGCATAAGTATCCTTATATAGGATAACAGAAATATCATAAATATTGTATAAAGATTTTGTGAAACTTCTGATATTCTCTGATAAATATTGTGTTTTTATGATATAGTACCATTGTGGCAAAAAAATTGCGGATTAAAAACAGGAAAGGACAGGGTATAGAAATTGGAAGAAAATAACAGTAAATTGAGGAAAAAAATATGCGTTCATCTTTTAGTGTGCTTATGTATGGTACTTGCGGTGGTTTTTGTTGTTCCACCTCTTTTTAAACTATTTCTGCCGTTGATTGTTGCGTGGCTTATAGCGATGCTTGCAAATCCGCTGGTACGTTTTTTGGAAAATAAGATAAAGATAATGCGAAAACACGGTACAGTTATAGTTATAGTTGTCGTGCTTGCACTTATATGTGCTGCAATTTATGGAATTATTTGTTTTACTGCTGTTCAGGTGAGTTCGCTTGTAGGAGAACTTCCGGAATTGTACCAGTCGGTAGTTAATAATCTTCAAGGTGCCATGAGCAGTCTGCATGATAAATTTAATATAATTCCTGCTGACATACAGAGTATGTTTGGAAAGAGGAATATGCAGCTTAACGAATATATATTGACAGCACTTAAATCATTAAAATCAAGCCCGGTATCAACAGTCGGAAATGTGGCAAGTTCACTTATAGACTTTTTTGTGCTTCTGATATTGACACTGATGATGACATACTTTTTTGTGGCTGACCACGATAGGATTAAGGAGTCAGTAGCAAAACATACTCCGGACTCAATAAAAAAAGGATGGCAGATGGTAAAGGACATTATTGTCAAGGCGATTGGCGGATATTTGAAAGCATGTTTTCAGATAATGATAGTTATATTTGCCATATTGTTTATTATATTCCTGCTTATGGGACAAAAGTATGCAGCACTTATTGCGTTTATCACGGCGTTTCTTGACTTCCTGCCTTTTGTAGGTACTGGAACAGTTCTTACACCATGGGCTGTATATTGTGTGATAACCGGTAATTATTCATCTGCATTGATTTTGGTCGGAGCATATTTTATAACACTGTTTGTCCACAGAATTTTAGAGCCTAAACTTATAGGTGACAGTGTCGGCATGAGCCCGTTTCTTACGCTCATATCAATGTTTATTTTCTACAGGCTTATAGGAATGCTCGGTCTGATAATTGGAATACCGGTAGGAATGGTACTTCAGGCGTTTTACGAGGGCGGAGTGTTTGATAATACGATTCGGGGAATAAAAATTCTTGTGAGAGACATAAATCAATACAGAAAATTTTAAATAAAAATGGAGATTGCGAAGCCAGTGCAATCTCCATTTTTGATATTAAAGAAATTATTAGAAATGATATTTTTTCTGCTGTGCCCTGCTTATCATAAAATCACGGGCTGCAATTGTCTGGAAAGCAGCATTCATAATGTGGAAAAGTATAACTCCGATAAGTATGCCGATGATTGAAAATACGCAGTCATCAATATCAGCACGGCCAAGATTTGTATAGTATTGTATAAATTCAAGGGCAGCAGGAAAAAGGATGTATATGATTATTCTAAAAACAAAATTTAATTTTCTGAGAGCAACACGTATCATATATCCGAAAGGAATACCGAGACATATAAGCTCTGCTGCATATAAAATAAAATCATAAAGAGGCTTTCCGGCTTTTAAAGTCTGTTCTATATAATCTGCCGTTGCCATAAAAGGCACAAAATTGTGTGCGCCAAAGGCAAGTTTGTGATAAGGCGGAACGATAGGTGCAATAAAGTATTGTTTTACTATCACAAAAATGTATATAAAAGTGAAAAAGATGCACATGCGGTTGAAAAATTTATGGTAACCGTCAAATCGTGGACCTCTGTCAAAAAGGTCACGCAATGTACAATATAAAAACGGTACAAGCCAGTTTATAAGAACAAGGCATGGAAGCCAAAAATCAAAAGTTATCCATTCATTAGGCTGTATAAGATAAATTACTATTGCAAAAATGAGAGTTGTGACAGTCATGCTTGCTGCATGTAAAAAATTGTAGTCATAATTCAGGGATGACTCTAAAAAGAAATGTGCCAAAAGTACAGATGCTGCGGCAGCAAATATGACAGATACATAGTGCATGGGTACAATGTAGTAAAGGCACATTGTCGTGATAAGTGAAAGCAGGCTGAGCAGTAGTACAAGACTGCTTATGTTTACGGTTCTTTTATTCATAATAATCCTCATTTCTGCACACATAAGTTTGTGTTTTTTATAAATTTAGCCGGTGTGCTTGACTAAACCTTCTTATAATAATAATCAGAAAAAAAAATAAGTCAATATAAAATGGAAAAAGTTGTAAGCTGTTTTATATTAAATTGCGATATTTCAAATAATGTGATATTATAAGAGTAGTGTTAAGGAGAAGAATAAATTTTTTTATATTTTGGATAAGAGAAAAAAAGAGGCACGTGATTATGAAGATAAAAAAAAGATTTAACTTTAGAAAAATATGTTATCTTATGCTTGTTCTCTCAGTTTTAGGTGGTATTTCAATGAGCTATTGCTTCGGAAATGAATTAAAAGAAAATAATGTAAAAAATGCCAAGAAAATAGTTAAGAGCAGTGCATGTGTGGGAAGAGCATATTTTGAGGAGATTATTAAAGAGAGGATTTCAGGACTTGAGTTGCTTGCAGGAAAGCTTTCAAATACTGATGTAAGTAACATAAGTGAGATGTCATCGGCATGCAAAAATCTTAAAAGATATTTTGATGATGTTTCACTTGTGGGCACAAACGGTGTCAGACTTTATGGCAACTGTGTCTATAAGGAGATAGCTGGAAGTGAAGGGTACGAGAAGGCACTTTCAGGGGTGTCGAATGTTGCGACAGAGGTTACATTGAACTATATTGGCAATGATGAAATATGCTTTTTTGTACCGGTGAAGTCAGGAAAAGCAGTGCAGTCAGTGCTTGTAGGTTCCATGCTTCTTGAAAACATGAGCAACAAATTATACAATTCAGGATTATCGAAAGAAGGCTATGTTTTAATATTGTCGGAGAGCGGTGATATTATTTCGGCGACGAGAGATATATGCGATATAGGTCTTGAAGCTGATACGAACTTTTTTTCGTATTTAAATGACAGCAGAATTTTTGACGGATATGACAGTCAGAAAGTGAGAAACAGGATAAAAGATAATTCTGAGACAGATTTTCAATACAGATACAACAAAAAGAATTATGTGATTACGACGATTCCGGTAAGTGTAAACGGATGGTCATTTGCTTATATATCTAAAGGAAGAAACAAGAAAATAGCTGACATAGTGATTACAAGCAAATGCATGAATTATCTTAGAATGTTGTGTGTTGAACTGCTCATTATCATGGTGATGCTTATATATGCAGCAAGGAGCAGACAGAGGCTGATAAAGATACAGGAAACATATGACGCTGTAAGCAGGATAGACAAGACAATGATATTTGAATATACGTTTTCTCCAAAACGCTTTGCACTTAAAGATAAATTTGAGAATATCATTGACAAAGACATGAAACCCCTTATGGGAGAGGCAGTGTATGACGTATATGAATATATACATCCGGATGATTTGTCTATCAGAAGAAAACTAAGAAAGTTCTTTGAGAGTAAGGAAACATTTTTTACTTCGGAGGTCAGAGTAAAGGGCAAAACCGGAGAGTATGACTGGTACAGAGTCTCAGGTTGTTTGGAGAGAGAGGAAAACGGTTCGCCAAAATATTTTGCCGGTAAACTTACGGATGCGTCAAAGCAGATAACTATGGAAAAAAATCTTGTTCAGCGTGCGGAAAACGATATGCTGACAGGAGTATTAAATAAGAAGACCATGGAAGAAAAGATGAGTAATCTTCTTTCTGAAAATAAGGCTGACAGATATTATATATTTTATATGGTTGATTTAGACAATTTTAAAAATGTAAATGATACATTAGGACACATATATGGTGATAAGGCGATTGCCGATACAGGAGCAGAGCTTACAAAAGTATTTAAGAATCAGGCACTTATAGGACGACTTGGCGGTGATGAATTTGCTGTTTGTTCAAGCTATGATGCGTTTGACGAGGAGAGCCTGAAAAATTATATCATAAAGAAAGCAGAGCAGATTAAGGAGGCAAACAGACGCAGTTATACGGATGGTGCAAATGTTGTAAATATAACAAGCAGTATAGGGATTTCAGTTGCACCTGTAGACGGAACTGACTTTGAAACTGTGTATAAAAAAGCGGATTCAGCATTATATCAGTCAAAGAAAACAGGAAAAGACCGTTATACATTATTTAATGGAGAGTTGTAGAAGAGATGATGAATTATGTATGTGCTTATGAAGTTGTAGCATTATTTTTGATTGGACTTGTTACCTTTTTTTATCATTATAAAAATTGGCTTCCTATGTATAAAAACAGTTTCTTTTCAAGTATTCTGCATATACTTCTGGTTGTTATTTTCTTTGATATTATGAACAGAATGGAGAATTTAGGGATTATAGAACTCCCGGATGCAGTTGCCGGTGTTCTTACATTGTCATCTTACATAGGAGTAATTATATCGGCGGTGCTGTTTTGGATGTATTATCTGGCACAGACATTAAGGCTTGGTTTCCTCAAAAACAAATATTCTTTTATAATGTACATACCGGCGGCTGCGATGGTAGTTTTTGTTGCTGTTTCGGCATACAATGGCAATCTGTTTTTGGTACAAAGCGGTGAGATGCTTAACAACAGTGGACTGATAAAAATATTTCCAATAGTTGTAATGTTTTACATATTTGCAGGTGCATTTGTACTTGGAAAAAACAGAAAGATTATCGAAAAAAGACAATACATATTTATGCAGATTTCTAATATTGTCATGGTGTGTTTTGTTGAATTGTATTATGTTCCACAGAAAAAGCTTATGCTGATATATTACTGTGTGGCGGCGCTTGTCATAATGTATTATCTGATAATACATAATATAGATATGTACCTTGTGAGTGTCAGCGGATGCTTTTCAATGGCAGGATTTAAAAAAGTAATAGAAGAAAAAGTTACATACAAAAAAAGTTATTATTGTATTTCAATCTGCATAAGCAATATGGAGAATATGTCAAACTATTGTTTGGAAGACGAGATAAACCAGGTACATGCAGCTATTGGAAATTATCTCAGGGCATATGGTGGAAGACACAATGTCTATCATATACACAGTTCGGAATATATTATCATGGTAGACAGAGAGTCTGAAGCAAATAACTTATTTGTTTCATTCAGAAAAAATCTTCCCAAAACGCTTAGGATAAATGATAAGAATATAAGCATGTATTATAAATTCTATATTGCAGGAAATTCAGAAGCTGAATATACACTGTCGGAGTTTATGAGAATTATACTGAGCATGAAAAAAATTGCAATGACTGATTCTCTTGACAGGGAGATTGTTGCTTACAGTGGAAATATAAGGGAAAGAATTGAGAGAGAGCTTGAAAATATAAGAACCATCATGGCAATGATTGAATCTGACGAGTGTGAACTTGAATGTATGCCGATATATGATATTAAAGAAAAAGACGTAAATGAGCTTGAGATTAATCCTGTTGTCCGAGTGGGTGACAGAACGCTTTCGATTGAGGAAGTGTGGGAAGTCTCAAGGGAAATAGGATGCAGCAGGGATACAAATATAATGTTCCTAAAAAAAATACTCCAATTTTCAAGTGAGGAAAAACTTTTTGAGAGAGGAATTAAGCATGTAAGGATAAACATGGCATCATTCCATGTTATCAGTGAATCAATATGTGATGAGTACATGAGTTACATCAGCGAGTACAACATAAATCCTGATAATATTGTTTTTGAGCTGTTTATCAATGAGGATGTTCCGGAAGATATGCTTTCAAGAGGGATAGCATACCTGAGAAAGAGAGGTTTACATGTCTGCTGGGACCAGTTTGGCACAAATGCATGCAATCTTAAAAATCTCATGGAAATGCCGTTTGACTGCGTTAAAATAAACAATATGGTTGTTTCTATGTATTGTAATGAAAAGAGTACGCAGCTTATATATATAATTCGCATGTTTAGAGAGAGGGGATGGATTGTGTGCCTGGATGGTGTCAGATATCCGGATGGATTTGAGATGGTGAAAAAGATGGATGTTGATTATATTCAGGGCAGAGAACTTATGAAGTTTGTACCCGAGGACAAAATCAGAGAATTCCTCTTAAAGAAAGGAGGAATTTTAGGTGATATATAATGCATATTTTGAAATGGCTACAGCTGTGATGCTTTTTATTTTAATCATAGTATATTTCTGGAAGAAAAATCTGCCGGTACAGAGCAACAGATTATATTTAAATGTGTTGATTCTGCTTGTTATAGAGACATGTCTGAGCGCCGCACAGTGTTATTATGAGTGCCGGAATGATATAATGTCTTCATTTGCTGCATATGTTGTAAATTCAGCAGCTTTTACTGTGGGAATAATATTTATTGCAATGTACAATAATTATGTATTGTCTCTGTTTCATTATAAAAAGAAAATAAATGCGTATTGTATAATAAGTTATTCTGTCATAATAATTGCTATTCTTTTTGTCTGGACTAATCCGTTTACAGATTTATATTTCTATGTGGATGAGACAGGAACTTTTCGGGCAGGTATGGCAAGAAACATTATGAATGTTTTGTATCTGTTTATAATATTTCTTACATTATATGTGGCATGGATTAAAGGAAAGAAAAAAAATCCGGGGCTGCTGCGGCTTATTTTAATAGTAGATATACTTATTACAATTTCAGAAATACTCGGAAACATTTTAAAGATGAACATGGAAGTGACTATGGTAGTGGCTAATCTGTGTGCGTATCTTGTGTATTTTTCACTTAGAAGTCCTGATTATTACGTCGATATAAGAACAGGCAGATTTAATCTTAATGGTTTTATAGAGGTACTTAGAGAAAAATATGATTATGATGAAAGCGTTTCATGTTTTATTATAAGAGTAAAAAATTATCATGCGATATGCAGGATATATGATGAAGAAAGTCTTCAGGAAGTTCAGAAACAGATTGCAGAGATAGTCAAATTTAAATCGGGTGACAAAGATATATATCACATAGGTGCTGCCACATTTGCCGTTCTGGTGGACGGAACTGAGGAAGTCAAAGAACTTTATGAGAAGCTGGTGAAAGTTATGCCTTATCAGTGGAATTTAAAGAGAGAAGCGGTTTCTCATGAGTACAGTTATTATTATGTGACATTCCCGGATGATTCGGATGATATTGAGGACATAATACAGCGTATTCATTATGCAAGGTCAGACCACAAAGGCCATCATAAGCCGAATGAGCTTATACATCTGCGCACTGAGGCTCTTGCCGATGCGACAAGATTTAAGGAGGTTGCCCACAGGATAGAGGAAGCAATTCTTGACAACTCTCTGGAACTGAATTTTCAACCGATATATTCATTTGCGGAAAACAGGATAACATCGCTTGAAGTGCTTTCGAGACTCAAAGATGATAAGCATAAATACATAAATCCTGAGTATTTTATTCATGTTGCAGAGATAAACCATACAATCATACAGCTGAGCAGACAGATGTTTGAGAAAACATGCCGGTTTGCGGCAAACAATAATATATTTGACAGAGGAATAAATGATATGAATATAAACATATCACCTATTCAATGTCAGGATGAGCATCTTGTTGATGAACTGAAGCGTATTGCGGCAAAATACAGGATACCGTTGAAGCGTTTTCATTTTGAGATAACAGAGAGTAAGCTTACAGATGCAAATGCTGTATTTGACACATTGACAAAGCTTAGAAAATGTGGGGCAAAGGTGGCACTTGATGATTTTGGAACAGGATATTCCAATATTGCCAGTATCATGCTTATGCCGATAGACTTTGTAAAGATTGACAAGAGTCTTTTATGGTCGTATGCGAGTGGTGACAATGAATTTTTAAATGAACTTATGCCAATGATAAGAAGTGAGGGTAAAAAGATTATCGCCGAAGGCATAGAAACAGAAGAGCATATAGAGATATTGCGAAAGATGGGTGGAGATTTCCTTCAGGGATATTATTATTCAAAACCTCTGAATGAGAAAGATTTTATAAGGTTTATAGATGCTCAAAATGAGAAAAGTAATAAATAATAAATTAGGAGGCTATAGATGGCAAAGAGTATAAAAAGTCTTGAAGAAGTGAAAATTCCTAAGACATATGAGTTGGTAAATGGAGAGTATGTAAAAGAAGTTGACAGCTTTATGCTTACGCTTAAGCATAAATTGAGTGGTGCGAGAGTGCTTATATTCAGCAATGAGGATGACAATAAGGTATTTGATATTGCTTTCCGTACACCGCCAAAAGATGCAACGGGAGTTCCACATATCATAGAACATACTGTTTTATGCGGTTCGGAAAAATATCCGGCAAAGGATCCGTTTGTAGAATTGGTGAAAGGTTCACTAAATACTTACCTTAATGCGACAACATATCCTGATAAGACTATGTACCCTGTTGCAAGCTATAATGACAAAGACTTTGCAAATCTTATGAGCGTATATATGGATGCTGTTTTTTATCCTAATATTTATAAACACGAAGAGATATTTAAACAGGAAGGATGGCATTACGAGCTTGAAAACAAAGACGCACCTATCACCTACAACGGTGTTGTTTACAATGAGATGAAAGGTGCGTATTCTTCCGAGGAAAGTGTCTTGGAGAGATTTACAATGAACAGTCTTTTTCCTGACAATACTTATGCTCATGAATCAGGCGGAGACCCGAAGAATATTCCTGACCTTACCTATGAGGATTATCTTGATTTTCACAGGAAATATTATCATCCGGTAAATAGTTATATCTGTATTTATGGTGATGTCGATATAGAGGAAAGACTTAACTGGATGGATGAAAATTATCTTAAAAACTTTCCTGCAATAATTGTTGATTCGCATATTGAACTTCAAAAGCCGTTTGACAGGATGAAAACTCTTTCTACTGAATATGCGGTAGCGACAGATGCAGACTGCTCTGAAAAGACTTATTATGCATTCTGCACGGCTATGGACATAACACTTGACCAGGAAAAATGCAAGGCGTTTGAACTTATTTCGTATGTACTTCTTGAAATGCCGGGGGCACCGCTTAAACAGGCAATTCTCGACGCAGGTATAGGAACGGATATAGATGTAGATTTCTGTGATATTTTAAGACAGAGCATGTTCAGCATTACCACAAAAAATGCAAAACCGGGACTCAGAGAGAAATTTTATGAAGTAATAATTTCCAAGCTTAAGGAAATTGTGGCTGAGGGAATAAACAGAAAAGATCTTGAGGCAGCGATAAACGGAACTGAGTTTAGAGAAAGGGAAGCTGATTTTGGCGGCTTTCCAAAGGGTCTGTTATATGTATTAAAAACATTTAAGACATGGCTTTATGACGACAGCAAGCCATATGACGGTCTTGTATATGAGGATGTTTATAAGAATTTGAGGGAGAAACTTGAAACAGATTATTATGAGAAACTTATAGATGAATATATCCTTAACAATCCTCATGCCGTACTCGTGGATATGAATCCAAAACCGGGACTTGCGATTGAAAATGAGAAAGCACTTGAAAAGAAACTTGCAGAATATAAGGCATCGCTGAGTGAAGAGCAGATAGCTGAACTTGTTGCACAGACAAAGGCATTAAAGGCATATCAGGAAGAGCCTTCGCCTAAGGAAATACTTGAGAAGATCCCCCTTTTGGAAAGAGAAGATATAGGAAAGAATGTAAGACCTGTGCACAATGAAGAAAAAGAGTTGTGCGGCATAAAGACCGTACATCATAATGTACACACAAACGGAATTATATATCTTGATATGATGTTTGATGTTGACAGTCTTTCAGAGTATGTGCCACAGATGAGTTTTCTTGCAACACTACTCGGATATATGGATACAACAGAGCATACTTACAGGGAATTTGATACGGAGACTAACTTCTATTCAGGTGGAATAGGTTCTGATTTAAATATCTATTCCATATATGATACTGATGCGGTTAAGCTTAAATTCACTGTAAGGACAAAAACTCTTGCAGGACGTATAAAAGATACGACAAAGCTTATGGCGGAAATGATGTTTAAGACTTTGTTTACAGATGAGAAACATTTGAGAGAAGTTGTGGCAGAAACACGTTCCAGACTTAAAGTACGTCTTATGTCAGCAGGTCATCAGGCAGCAGTAAGTTACAGCATGGCAGGACTTACACTTGACGGATGGTATAACGATTATTCAATGGGAATAGGTTATTATGATTATCTTGTAAAGCTTGATGAGAACTTTGACAGCGAAAAAGAAAAACTTATAAAAGGCTGCGAAGAGCTTGTGAAGGCTATGTTTAAAAAGAAAAAAATGCTTATATCATGTACATGTGATGAAAACGATTATGGTTTGCTTTGCGGTGCAATATCGGAATTTGATAGTGAACTTGAAAACTTTGAGAAAGAAAACAGTGCAGACATTTTGGAACTTGAGAGCTATAAGCCTGATGTGAAATACAGAAAGACAGCATTTTCTACTCCGGCTGAGGTGCAGTATGCCGCTGTATCAGGTTCATATAAAGATGTGCCGGATGTAAACGACGGTGCAATGATGGTAGTAAAGCATCTTTTGAGTTACGGTTATCTCTGGAATGAGGTACGAGTTAAAGGCGGGGCATACGGTGTTATGTGCAGATTTTCAAGAGCAGGTTCAGGAAGTTTTGTATCGTACAGAGACCCAAATCTGTCAGCAACTTATGATGTATATAAAAAGGCGGCAGATTTCCTTGAAAATTATGATGCGGATGAGAGAGAGGTCACAAAGACTATCATAGGAACAATAAGCGGACTTGATACACCGCTCACACCTTCGATGGACGGAAAACGCTCAATGTCAATGTACCTTACAAAGACACCGCTTGAAGTTATACAGAAAGAAAGAAATCAGGTGCTTGCATGCACAAAAGATGATATAAGAAATACGGCTGATGCGGTTAGGAAGATTGCAAATACGGAAAATATTTGTGTTATCGGAAATGAAAAGCGTATAAAAGACGAGGCTTCATTGTTTGAAAGTATTAAACCGCTGTCATAATATAAGTTATTTTGATTGGAGAAAAATTTACAATAAAATATACGGAGGATTACAGATTTTATGAAGAAATTCAAATCAGGTTTTGTTACGCTTATCGGGCGGCCTAACGTTGGGAAGTCTACTCTCATGAATAGACTTATCGGTCAGAAGATTGCAATTACGTCAAATAAGCCACAGACGACAAGAAACCGCATCCAGACTGTTTATACCGGTGAGGAAGGACAGATAATCTTTTTGGATACACCGGGTATTCACAAGGCTAAAAATAAACTTGGTGAGTATATGGTTTCTGTTGCAGAGCGCACATTAAAGGAAGTTGATGTTATTTTATGGCTTGTTGAGCCGACAACTTTTATCGGTGCAGGGGAGAGACATATAGCTGAGCAGTTAAAAAATGTTGATACGCCCGTTGTGCTTGTTATAAACAAGATAGATACGGTATCAAAAGCTGAGATACTCACTTTTATTTCAACTTACAAGGATTTGCTTGATTTTGATGATATAGTTCCGGTATCAGCACTTAAAGGCGAAAATACTGATGACCTTATGAAAACAATATTCAGTCATCTTGAGGAAGGTCCGTGTTATTATGATGAAGATACTATTACTGACCAGCCGGAGAGACAGATAGTGGCAGAGCTTATAAGAGAGAAAGCTTTGAGAAATCTGAGTGAGGAAGTACCTCATGGTATTGCAGTAGGCATTGACAGAATGAGAGAACGCAGAGGAAACAATATTATAGATATAGATGCGACTATAGTATGTGAGAGGAATTCGCATAAAGGCATTATTATAGGTAAACAGGGAAGTATGCTCAAAAAGATAGGTTCGGATGCGAGAAAGGATATTGAGAATCTGCTTGATTGTAAAGTTAATCTTAAACTTTGGGTTAAAGTTAAGAAGGATTGGAGAGACAGTGATTTTCTTATGAAAAACTTCGGATATGACAGTAAAGAAATAGACGAGTAAAATTTTGAAAATTTAAAATTACAAAAATCATAAAATTCATACTATGTGTGGGCATAGCATATAGTATGAAAACTCCATATATGGAAATAAATGCAGGAATATAATTGTTCCGTCATACAAATCATATAAGTATAGCTTGAACAACGAAAATACGGACAGACAGTCGTTGTCTGTTGATAAAAAAGGCTGGCTGTACATGGAAACGCTATACGGCAGCCACAAGGGAGGCTTCTTTATATGAGTATGGAAATGATGAAACAGAGTGAAGATTTATGGACAAAATTTGTGAGTACAGGTAAAGTTGAGGATTATCTGAAATACAGAACTGAAATCAGAAACAGTTCCTCTGATACAGATTTATTTGATAGGGAAAGAGACGATGGCAGAGACAGTTACATTTACAGGGATGGTTCTGATTGCATCACCGATGAAAGAATACGATAAAAGAATAGAGGTTCTCACAAAGGAGAGAGGGCGTATTTCGGCATTTGCGAGAGGTGCAAGAAAGCCAAACAGCGCCCTCTCGGCATGTACGGTTCCGTTTACGTTTGGAAAATTCACGTTTTATGAGGGAAGAAACGCATATAATCTTGTCAGTGGTGAGATAGGTACATATTTTGAAGAGATAACTACCGACTATGATGCGCTTTGTTATGCCTCATATTTTGCTGAAATGATACAGTATTTTTCAAGGGAAGGGATAGAGGCGGCAGAGGAACTTATACTCATGTATGTTACCATGCGTGCATTGAAACACCGGCTTATACCGTTTTCACTTATCAGAGTAATATTTGAAATGAGACTTATGATGATAGAAGGCGAGAGTATCGAGGTGTTCGGCTGTTTAAGATGCGGAAATAAAGAAGCATATAGTGTATATTTATCTGAAGGTGGACTTATATGTACCGAATGTGCTGCGAAAGAAAAAAAGTTTGCAAATGAATATCCTTTGAAACTGGGAGCAGATGCAAAATATACTCTGCAGTATATTTTGACAAGCCCTATGGAAAAGCTTTATGCTTTTACTGTTACAGACAAAGTTTTGGAGGAATTGAAAAGGTTTATGAAGAGATTGACCAAGTCTTTGAAGACCCTGAAGTGGATATTATCTA
>ERZ780198.2142-NODE-2142-length-16045-cov-7.555222_pt1 | contig 16045 bp, 13 predicted proteins | sample MGYA00510979_ERZ780198 | MGnify/ENA primary metagenome ERZ780198 (study PRJEB29588, sample SAMEA2158039) | human gut metagenome | biome: human gut; feature: human-associated habitat; material: faeces | place: Denmark | collected 2008/2010 ...
TTTTGCCGCCAGCGGGCAGCCGCGCAGGGCGGCGGCACTGTCCCGCACCAGCTGCGCGAACTGGCCCGGCAGCTCTCGCAGGGAATGGGAACTCCGGGCGGCTTGTGCCTCGGTGACCACAGGTTCCTTCAGCAGGAGCATGGCCAGTGTGGAAATGCTGCTGAACAGCGCACTCACCAGATAAAAGCCGGAAAACCGCAGAAACCGCCGCAGTGTGCTGGCAAGGGAGCCGAGCGCGCTGGCCAGCATGCCGATCTGGGAGCGGTTGGCGGCCACGGAAAGATACCGTTCTTCCTGCCCGGCCTGCTTCAGGCTGTCGTAGGTCAGAGCGGCATCGGTGCCGGAAAACATGGTGCTGGACAGGGCGTTCAGCCCCATTGCCGCACAAATCAGGAAAAGGCCGGGCGCAAATGCCATGAGCAGGCTGCTCAGCACTGCCAGGATGCCGGTTGCCCAGATGCGGAATTGTGTGCCGCGTTTGGATTTGACCCGGTAGCCGACGGAGATGATGACATCGAGGTTGTAATAGTCCACATCGTAGACCTTTCCATCTGCGGCAGTGTAGGCAAATTTTGCCCACACTGATTCCTTCTGAAGCTCACCTTCCTTGAAGATATTCCGGACGTGTTTTCCAATAACGCTGCGGTCACGCTGGAACAGCTCAGCCATCTGGTCGATGGACAGCCAGACGGTATCACCATCAAAGGTAGTATCAATTTTGGTCAGACCGTCGTCTGCATCTGCAAGCAATGTGTCTGTCTATACAAACACCATTTGCATTGCAAAATGCTTGTTGGGGAACACCCAAACCCTTGAACTGCATCCCGTGGATGCAGGCTGTTTTAAGCAAATAAAAACTGTTTTATTTCTTGCGGAATTCTCCATACAGCCACTCTGCCAATGCCGACATAATAGCCTTGTATTTGCTGGTATCCTCAAACAGGGAAGAGAAGGTGTCCTGCGCTTCAAGATAGCTGTCCTGTGCGGCAGTGTCAAAGGCTTTGGGGAAGATGCTCTCGGTAAAGATCTGCGGGTCGGAGCTGCGCGCCAGCTTTGCCAGTTTCGGGTCGGCCAGCAGACGGTCATGCAGGGCAGTAAGCAGCACCCGGTCGGCATTGGTGAACTCACCCTTGAACTTCTCGTTGATCTTCAGAATGATCTCGTCCAGCGGCTCCTTGGGGTCGTGCCCCAGAGCACCTTTCTGGGTGACCGGCTCGTAGACGCCCTTGGCGTGTTCCAGCTCGATGGCACCGGCAAAGGTCTTTTGCAGCTTGTAATACTCCAACTGCAATTTGCCCTCCAAGTCCAGCGGAGAGACCTCGTCCGGCGGCAGCAATTTGAGCAGGTAAGCGCAGAATACGTTCTCCTTGTGCAGCTCTTCATCGAACATCCGTGCCACCTGTGAAACGTAGCCGTACCACTTGACAAGGCTGCGCAGCAGGCGGCGGAACTGGTACCGCTCGGCCTGCGTTTTCTGATTGTAGCGGTCTGCCACCGGCTTCAAGACGCTGCTCATGCGGCCCACGGCGTTTTTATCCTGCTTGGTGCTGCGGAAATACTCCTTGGAAAAGGCTTCCACGTCTGCATCGGAATAGACGGCAAAGCTCCGCAGCTCCTTCTGGGTCTTGTAAATGAGGTCGGTGTTGACCTCCTGCTCCAGAAAGGTTTCCTGATAAAACGGCTGGAAAGCATCTCGGATGTCCTCTGCCTTGTTCACAAAATCCAGCACAAAGGTGTCGGTTTTACCGGGACAGGTACGGTTCAGACGGGAGAGGGTCTGCACCGCCTTGACGCCCTTCAGCTTTTTGTCCACGATCATGGTGTGGAGCAGCGGTTCGTCAAAACCGGTCTGGTATTTTTCTGCCACGATCAGCACATTGAAGTTGTTATGAAACTCCTTTTTGGTCTGGCTCTCCGCAATGTGGCTGCCGTCGGCGCGGACGTTCAGGGACTGCTCCGTGTACTCCACGCCGCCGTCCGGTACGGCACCGGAAAACGCCGCTAAGATCTGCACATCGTCATAACCCTGCTCCGCAATGTAGCGCTTGACCTCGTGGAAGTACCGCACCGCTGCCAGCCGGGAGGAAGTGACCACCATCATTTTGCCCCGCCCGCCGATCTTGTGGCTGGTGGTCTCCCGGAAGGTCTCTACAATGATCTTTGCCTTCTGGCTGATGTTGTAGGGGTGCAGCTCTTCATACTTGCGGATGAGCTTCGCCGCCCGGCTGGCGGGCAGGTCGGGGTTGTCCGGGATGGTCTTGGCGATCTTGAAGCAGGTGGAATAGGTCATGTAGTTTTGCAGCACATCCAGAATGAACCCTTCTTCAATAGCCTGCCGCATACTGTAAATGTGGAAGGGGTGGTGGCTGCCGTCCGGGTACTCGGTGCCGAACAGTTCCAGCGTGGCGGCTTTTGGGGTGGCGGTAAAGGCAAAGAAGGACAGGTTCTTGTGCCGTCCGTGGGAGGTCAACTCCTTCACCAGTGCATCCTCCGGGTCGATTTCGTCCTCCGCTTTGCCTTCCAGCTCGGCATATTCCCGCAGCGCGTCCTCAGTATCGGCAAGGGCGGCTTTCAGCTTCAAAGCAGAGGTGCCGGTCTGGGAGGAGTGCGCTTCGTCGATGATGACGGCATAGTTCTTCCCGGCGGTTTTGTTCACCTCGGTGTAGATGACCGGGAACTTCTGCAGGGTGGTGATGATAATGCGTGCGCCGTTGTTGATGGCATCCCGCAGGTCACCGGAGTTTTTGTCCTCGCCGATGGCCTCCACCGCGCCCAGCGTATGGTCGAAGCCGGAGATGGTCTCCTGCAGCTGTGCGTCCAGCACGGTGCGGTCAGTCACCACGATGACGCTGGCAAACACCGGCTTGTTCTCGGTGTTGAACAGGGAAGCCAGCCGGTACGCCGTCCAAGCAATGGAGTTGGACTTGCCCGACCCGGCGCTGTGCTGGATGAGATAGTGCTGCCCGGCACCCTTCTGCCGCACATCTGCCACCAGCTTACGCACCACGTCCAGCTGGTGATACCGGGGAAAGATCAGGGTCTTGCCGTCCTGCAGGCTCATGAACTTTTGCAGGATGTCCATCATGCTGTCCTTCTGGAACACTTCTTCCCAGAGGTAGGCGGTAAGGTAGCCGTTGGGGTTGGGCGGGTTGCCTGCACCGCCGTCCCGTCCGGCACCGTTGGAGCCCTGATTGAAGGGCAGAAAGCGGGTGTCCTTGCCCGCCAGCCGGGTGGCCATCCACACCTCGGTCAGATCTACGCAAAAGTAGCCCAGAATGCGCTTATTGAACTGGAAACACACCTCCCGGGGGTCCCGGTCGTGCATCCACTGCTGCTTGGCGTTCTCCACGGTCTGCCCGGTGAACTGGTTCTTCAGCTCAAAGGCGAACACCGGGATGCCGTTTACCGCCAGCACCATGTCCACCGAGTTGTGGGTGGTGTCGGAGTAGAACCACTGCCGGTTGCAGGTGATTTCGTTTTGAGCGTAGCGCTGGGCGTCCTTCTGGTTCAGCGCGGATTCCGGCTGAAAATAGCACACCCGGAACCGCCGTCCCCGGTGCTTGAACCCATACCGCAGCACCGAAAGCAGCCCGTCCGCATCGCAGGCATTGTTAAAGGCCGTGCAGAACTTCCGCACCGGGTTTACCGGGTTCTGCTTTTCAAAAAATGCCCACTCGTTGGGCTGGGTCTTTTGCACAAAGCGGATCAGGGTATCCACAAATAGCCCCAGCTTGGTGTCGTAGCAATCTCCGTTTCGGGTGTAGCCCCCGGCAGGGGAGAGCAGCGCCGCCGCAATGTCCGATTCAAACTGCTTTTCGGTGGTGTTGAGGGGCATGGTTAGACCTCCTTATTTATAGTAGTTAATAAACCTTTTTAGAATCTGTGATGGAAAAAACTGCCAATAAAAGATTGTTTTGAACGATATAGGTTATGGACACAATCAATCGTATCAAAGTGCAAAAGCTTTTCATTTTCTCTGGGATGATCTCTTGGAGCAAGCTCTTTAATTGAGAAACTAATATTGTATTCATAAAAATTAAAGCACTTATCATATAGGCCAAGGTGGATGGAGTTCACATGACCTGATGTGAAGTTTGTAAGCCTAGAACCATGAATCTGGTAGCACTCATCCGGGCGAATAGCAGAGTTTTCGTCAAAAGAATAGATGTCTTCATTGACTTTAATGTATTTTAGAATACCGATAGAACTTCCGAGACTTTAATGTATTTTAGAATACCGATAGAACTTCCGATATTAGATAAACAAAGGTAGTCCCATCGGTAAAGTGGCGTGGAAACGTCATCTTCATCGAAGTCGTTTTCATCGTCAAGCATATAAATATATCGTTGAGAATTCCATTCACTCCGCTTGACTTCCGATGGATGAACAATAACTAAATAAGGTTTTATTTCCTGAAGATGCTCTGAAATGTCTTTCTTTCGCTCGTGTTTAATAGTCAGAATTACACCAATAAGAGTAAATAATCCGCCGATAATACCGGAAAGCAGTGGAACCCAAATGTCACGGAGCATATCATAAGTGAAAAGAGTGGACATATCTTGTACCTTTTATTCTATAATCTCATAAATCAAAATTTTCTTCTATCGTCGATGGTGCAATTGAAAAAGTTAAACTTTTCTTGGTTTGCACGGTAGTAGCCTTCTGCTGTTCTAGTGAGCTTTGTGCATAGATTGACGATATTGATATCAAGCCGACGATAAATAACTTGCTGATTGTCTCCATAATGAACGGAACTTGTGTCTCCCGAAAAGATACTTCCAATGATTAAATTGAATTCGTCAACTTTACAGCGGGAATTTTTGACCTTGGAGGAATCAATATTGGGGTTTCCCTGATGAAGAAAAGAATTTCGCAAATTATACAGAACTTCACCTGAGAGATATGGCATATCGTCCCCATAAGGACCAGAGAACTTTTCGTAGCTGCCAACATAAGTGTTGAACCATTCAATATATCGTTTGGTTGTGCTTTTTTCATTTGGGTATTCAGCTTTGCCACAGATATCAGGAAGCGTAAGAGCCATTCCAAGCGCAGAAAGGTAACACTCGTTTTCTAGAGAAAGATTTATTTCTTTGATAATACGTTCAATCATTGATTTTGCTCGCTTTCGACAATTCATCAAGATGCTGAAGTGTATTTAACGACATAAAAATTTGTCGATGACATTGCAACATTTGAAGGGTATCTGCACCAGCAATAAAAGAAAGATCATTTTGCCCCAATAGGAATTTTCGGCCATCATATTTTTGTGGCTGCGATCCTAAAAGATGGCTGGGAGTAATTTCTATTAAAATCGTAGGGGATAATGGAAATAAAATGAGAGAATTTGGATCTTTTAAGGTGTTATCTTCAAAAGAAAAAGATTTTGTAACACAGTTTTTTCGGCATACAGGATTATCACTTGTTATAAATTGAAGCTGAGTTGTATTTTCATAAACAATCCAAATCTTATCAAGTAATGCATTGGTTCGTTCTTCTTGTCGGTTGACGTCAGACATGGACTGCATAAAAATATCCTTGATTTCATCCTTGGAAAAGTCAGCATTGTCTAAAGCGTTTAATAGAAGGGAATGCAGGAATGGTGGAAATGAGGATTTAAGCATTGATTGTGCTTCTTTCTTTCCTCGCTCTATGGATTTTTGACCAATCTGTATGGATTTCTCTAATGCCTGAGGACTGCGGAAAATTTGATGGCAAATAAATACAGAAAGATTGCATTTATCTTCATGACTTAAAACAACAGCAGCGTTTTGAGATGATTCAATATTGCTAATGATATTAGATAATTCTGTGCCGCAGAAAGGCTCAATTACTTCGGCAAAGTAATTTTCCCAATAATTTGGAGTGTTCTTTCTGCAATCAAATTCGTAAACGTTTTTTACAAAACCTACATTTTTAACGGACTGTGTTGTTGCAAAAAAGTTGCGTCCGTCCTTTTTTCGTATCCCGACCCCAATTTGATAGTTCTTGTTTTCAGTGAGTGTAGCAAATCTTCGGAGATATGCTTGAGGAACAATATGTTGATTAACGGTAGGCTTTTTCTTGCTACTCACATTTTACACCTCCCGTTTCCCCGTTACAACCTCATAAATCAAACTTTTCTTATAGATTTCCAGCTCTTTTACCAGCTGCTCCTTCTTTGCAATCAGTCCGTCGATCTCAGCGCATTTGCTCTCCAAGTAATTCTCGATTTCACATTGTTCGTTTGAGTCAAGCGTTACGGGAATAAAAGTTTCTTTTACGCGGTCGATATTTAAATTGAGTTGAGTGCTTTTGATAGCTGTACGGATAAACTCATCCTTCATAGCAGAAAAAACATAAAAGAGATAGAGTGTTCGGATGTTCTTGTTGGGGACAAAGCCAACGACACTGTCCGGAAAATAAGCATCAAAATTCAAAATTGCAACATCGCCAACATTTGCGGCAATTGTCATAGTCAGTGTGCCTTTTGGAAACTCTTTACTGACCGATTTTCCAAGTTCGTTGAGCGTTTGGCTATAAGAAACGATATATTTTGTAGCATTTGCTACATCACCCGTTTGAATAAAAGGATATTTGCCATTGTAATATCGTTCATCATTTCGAGGACGATGGTTGAAGAGACCACGAGAAATGGACGTAGCATATTTGATTTTTTCGCATACCCATTCTTTCGGAATCTCCCCAATCCACTCAACCCCGCTATCCTTCATCTCCCGCTCACCGCGCACGCCTTTGGTAACCGCCTGCGTAATAACCGCCTGCTTGAGCTTTTTGTATTCCTCAATGCTGGAACGGGTCTTGGAAAGCATTGCATCAATTTCGGAACAAACGGTATCTAAATAATGGACGATATTTTGTTGAGCGGGTAAAGAAGGAAAGGCAATAAAGGAATTTAGTATGTCACCATTGGCGAGATGCTTTACAGTAGTAGCGTATGTCAGCGTGTTGATGCGTTGAAGAGTAAAAGGTAAAACGTAGTATAAAAACCGCCGTAAAACGGAGTCCTTTTCAGTAACACGACAACAACGCTGATTCAAAAGTGCAGCATCGTTATTCCACCAGCGAACATTGAAGTCGCCATCCATGCCAACTAGCAAATCTCCAGCAGTGACAATGTAGTTGGGAGGATATTCGCCTGTATAATAAGTTTGAATCTCGCCAGAAGTGATATCTCGAATGCGAATAAGAGGAAAGCCGTCAGTGCTAGAATTGGAAAATTTAGCAGAGTCAAAAGGATATCCGGGCTGGACAGAACAACAGTACTTATAAAGGCACGTTTCCCACCCCTCCGGGATCTCCCCAATCCATTCAATGCCGCTGTCTTTCATTTTCCGCGCCATGGTCAGCCCTCCTTATGGAACAGCTCTGCCAGCCCGGCGGAGATATCCTGTTCCAGTGCGGTGATGCGTGCCACGATATCCTCCACGGCTTCCGGTGCCTGATACTTATAGAAATAGCGGGTCATGGGGATCTCGTAGCCCACCTTGGTCTTGCTGTGGTCGATCCATGCGTCGGGGGCGTAGGGCAGAACTTCCCGGGCAAAGTAGGCGTCAATATCCTGCACCAGCGGCACGTTTTCAGTGTCACGCAGGCTGGTGTCCGGCACAGGCTTGCCTCGCTTCAGGAGGATGTTGCCTGCCTCGTCCCGCTGGGGGCGCTCCACCACGATCTTGTTGTAGCCGAACTCCACGCTCTCGAACACCTTGCTCTCGCAGTAGATGCCGTTTTTGTCGCCGTACACTTTGCCGTTGGCAAACTCGCCGTAGGCGGTGACGATCAGCTCCCGGCAGGCATCGGTGATGTCGTTGCGCTTGGTGCCGATGCTCTTGCGGCGTGGCTCGAAGCAGTGGCTGGCGTCAATAAGCTGCACCTTGCCCGCACGGTGGGCGGGCTTATCCTTGCTGAGCACCCAGATGTAGGTGGAGATGCCGGTGTTCATGAACATATCGGTGGAAAGCTGGATGATGCAGTCCAGCCAGTCGTTTTCCAGAATATACTGCCGGATGTTGCTGGGCCCGCTGCCGGCATCGCCGCTGAACAGGGGAGAGCCGTTCTGGATAATGGCCATCTTGCCCTTGTTTGCCAGCTTGGCAAGGCCGTTCAGCACAAAAAGCTGCTGCCCATCGCTGATCTTGGGCAGACCGGGGGCAAAACGCCCCATCTCGCCCCGGGCGGCCTCGGCTTCCACTGCCTTCTGCTCCCGCTTCCAGTCAATGCCGAAGGGCGGGTTGGAGATGATGTACTGGAAGGTGAACCCGGGGAACTGATCCTCCGACAGAGTATCACCGAACCGCATATTGTTGGGGTCGCCGCCCCGGATCATCATGTCCGCCTTGGCGATGGCAAAGGTGGAGGGGTTGAACTCCTGCCCGAAGCAGGTCACCTCAATGTCGCTGTTCAGCTCGTGGATGCGCTCCTCCATGCAACTGAGCATCTGGCTGGTGCCCATGGCCATATCGTAAACGGTCATGCTGCTGGTATCGAGGTCGGCTTCGGACAGCAGCAGGTCGGTCATCAGATAGATGATATCCCGGCTGGTGAAGTGCGCTCCGGCTTCCTCGCCAAAGCTCTCGGAGAACCGCCGCACCAGGTCCTCAAAGATGTAGCCGCAGTCCACTGCGCTGATCTTGTCCGGGCCAAGATAGCCCTTCTCGGAGCCGAACTCCTTGATAACGAGGTAGAGAGTGTTGCTCTCCACCATCCGCTTGATGATGTTGTCAAAGTCGAACTTTGCCAGCACGTCCTGTGCGTTGGCAGAAAAGCCGGACAGGTAATCCCGGAAGTTGGACTCAATGTTGTCCGGGTCTGCCAGCAGGGTCTCGAAGGTGAAGCGGCTGGTGTTGTAGAACTGGTAGCCGGAGGCCTTCTGCAAAAAGCCGTCGATGACCTGCAGCTTTTTCACCTTCTCGTAGGTGTCCAGCACTGCCTGATGGGTGGGCAGCAGGCAGTCGTGGAACCGCTTCACCACGGTCATGGGCAGAATGACCAGACCGTACTCGTGGGGCTTGAACGGCCCCCGCAGCATATCGGCTACGTTCCAGATCATGGCGGCTTTTTCGGCAATGTTGGCACCTACGGCGGTGATCTTATCGTTTGGCATACGTTGCTCCTTGTTTTTGTGATAGGTGGACATCCTGATTTTACAACAATGGGTGTCCGATAAATCGGACGGCAGGACGTTTTTCCCAAAAAATGATGCTTGCATCTATTGTACCACGACAAAAGTGGAAACACCATATTCCGGCAAAAGAAAATGCCCGTCTGAAAATCAGACGGGCATCGATCATAGAAGGGCTTAATCTTCACATAGAAGATCGTTGTTGCGCATGAAGGTGACAAAGCTGAGGATGATTTTGGCGTTTCTCTCTACAATGTCAGATTCGGTAAAATCTGTGGCTTTCGCAGCGAGGTCAGTAAGCTCCTTGATTTTTGTACCCTCTTTTTTCTGCTTCCGGTTGTTTTCAAAACCGGTATAGTACTTGACCTTATCGCTGAAGCGATAATCAGAAGCGCGGATATTGATGCGCTTTTCCAACAACACCTTGTTGCCAAGGCTTTCAACATTTCTCGGATTGGAAAGTGAGTGCTCTTTTTCCTGGCGGTTGCGTGCGTAGATGTGCTCGATTTCAAGTACACTTTCAAGGGACAAGAGCTCCTGGGAGGAGTTCTGGAATGCCCACCATGTCAGCATGGCCTTTGTGATCGCGCGGTTGTTGCTGAAGGTATAGTTGTCAAAAGCGTTCTGCAATTTCTGCGTATCAAACAAATAGTCAGAAAACCGAACAGGTTGCCCGGTTACAATGTTGGTCATTTCTGCAAAAATGGGAGTGCGCAGTGCATTTACGCCCGGATTTGTAACGGCATATGCCCAGATGAATGCGGTGATTTTGTTAAGAAAGCTATAGAAACGATCGTCGTTCAGTAGACCATCAGAATCCCGATTGGCCATGTAATAGACCGAAACAAAATAGGTCCACATACCGTTGGGAGCGTAGTTCAGAACAAAGAGCCTGCGAAGAATTCGGTCAGAGAAGCGCTCAACATTTTGGTTCTGCACATCATTCCAGAAATCTGCAAGATTGATCAGATTTTCAAAAGTCTGGTCATTTTTTAGCAAGCTGTAAGCATTCCGCTCATAGAATTTGCGCAGCGCCTCCGTTGTCGAGGATTTGATGCCTTGCTTTGCACGTTCATAGTACATATACCGTGTGAAAAGCTCATCCATCGGAGTGCCGGTAATAGGATGGAAAATAGAATCACACAGTACCTCGAGGTCCTTCCACTTTTGGATAAAGACTTCCCGCTTGCCTTTGGCAGAGTAATACTTGTAAAATTGCGCCTTGAAGATATCTGCATCAGACAGTGGCTTTCCGCGGTCATTCAATGTCGAGAAGATTCGCAAAGCGGTGTCCTGAGATTCTGCTTCAATCGGGAGCAAAATACAGTTGTTCATGATCCGAATCGGAAAGAAGGAAAACCAGTCTGGGTAAGTATTCAGAAAGTCTACGATCTTTTGCTGAAAAAAGCGATAGTTATTGGCGTAGCTGCTCTTTTCGCAATCAGACAAGGTTCCTGTTTTCAGGATATTCAGAAATTCGTCCTTTTCCTTGTCGGTGGCGACTTCTGAGTCGATTTTCAATGCTGACTTGTCCGGGTCACCAAACTCATCGGTTTTCCAGATGCACTGCTCAATGAACTTGCTGGTCTTTACAGCTTTATCGTTCTTCATGCTTCCATATTTTTCATAGAAAGCTCGAAGCAACAGCATCAATGTCGTAAGGCGCTGTTGTCCGTCAATAATCTCCATTTTACCGGCATCATTTTTAAATGTGACGATGGGGCCGAGAAAATACTCATCGCTGTCACTGTTGAATTTGTCGCAGTCATTATCAGGAAATGCAAATAAGAACAGGTCATCCCAAAGAGTCTGGCATTCCTTTTCTCCCCAGGCGTAAGGCCTTTGATAATCCGGAATGAGGAAATCAGCCTTCTTCTCACTGAAAAGTGCCCGCACGCTTTTTTGATCAATGTTTAATTTTGACATTCGATGCCTCCTGTTTAGCATCAGCAGGTTGCTTCAACTTATCAAATCATCTGAAAATGCCGCAACACTTCCACGATCGCATCCTCTTTTTCTTTCGGACACTTGGGCTGTTTGGCATTTTCAGATTTGGGCTTATTATAATTCTCTCGCTCAATAATGCCGTGTTTCTGCTTCACCTGTGCGATATAGAGATTGGATACCTTCAACTGATGATGTTCCCATACATGCTCCCGAATCTCATTGTAAGTTGCCTTGCTTTCCGCAGCAGTCACATCCAGTTCATCCATGCTGACGTCCACTTCGATGTGTCAGTTGACATGGACCTTGGTTAGAAGAATGACCGCTTCAACGGTTGATTGCGATTCCAAGGGAAATTCTCGAATCTCTTTTCCATTATAGGGAACAGGGAAGGCAAATACAATGTTCCGAATCCAGTTGCCATTTGGCTGTTTTTCCGGGAAAATATCAATGCGCTCGATGAAGGCGCGCATGAATTCCTTTTGCTCCACCTCAGTGGCGGCATTGTAGACTTCATCGAAGGCCAGAAGCAGGTGATAGATGTTGTCAGCTGTGATCTTCTCCTGATGAATGTCATCAATCTGACCTTGGATTTCAGCGAGCTGGGTTTCCATGTCCTCAATCAGTTCATATTGCTCATCGTAACGTCGCTGCAAATCCAAAGACTTACGGTCATAATAGGGATCATTAAAGTCCAGTGTGTCCATCTGGTGCTCCAGACGAGATTTCGTACTGAGTCGCTGGCGGAGCTGCGCTTTGATTGCATCGGCCTGCTGCTCCAACTCGCTGGTATCGACTGCGGAACCAATTTTCTCTTTGATGGCATCTACGAAGCGTGGGTCGTGAACCATAGCAGATACGATGGATGCGACCATCTGATTGATTTCGTTCTGTTCAATGTTCAACCGGAAAGAACATTCGTGTCCAGTCTGCCCTTTGATGCTCTTGCAGAAGTAGTAGTAACGAGTTTTGTTATCCTTGCTGTGAGCCTTAGAGACATTTCCGTACAGATTCCGTCCACAGCAGGGGCATTTCAGAATGCCGGAAAGAATATGTGCGTGGTCGGGGTCACGCACCTTTTCACGCCGCCCTGTGGTACGCTGACGCTTGGTCTGTGCAAGATTCCAGTCGTCCTCGGAAACGATGGCTTCATGTTGACCGACATAAACGGGAAACTCGGATTGCTTCACAACGTGCATTTCGTTTCGAGTGCCGAGTTTCTTTTCAACCTTGCGGCGACCAAATGCAATCTTACCGCAGTAAATGGGATTGTCCAGAATACCTCTAACAAATACAGCAGAAAACTTTGGAATAGTTCCATTCTGACGGAGCTTTTTCACATAGCCATGAGTGTTCAGATACCGGGCAATACCTGCTACACCATCGTTGGTATGGATAAAGCGGTCAAAAATGACACGGATAACTTCCACTTCATCGTCTGCAATCGAAAGCTCGCCATTTTCCAGCCTATAGCCATAGGGTGCAAAGCCGCCGTTCCATTTGCCCTCACGGGCTTTCTGTTCACGGCCGGCCATCGTTTGAGCACGGATATTCTCACGTTCGATTTCAGCAACAGCAGAAAGAACAGAAATCATTAACTTGCCGGAATCTTTGGAACTGTCGATGCCATCTTCTACGCAAATCAAATTGACACCGAAATCCTGCATAAGCTGCAAGGAGTTCAGAACATCGGCCGCATTGCGCCCAAAACGGGAGAGTTTGAATACCAGAACATAAGAAACGCCGTCTTTACAGTCTTGCACATCTCGCAGCATCTGTTGAAATTCGTGCCGACCTTGAATGTTCTTACCGGAAAATCCTTCATCAGAATATTCTCCAGCAATGACCATATCTTCATAATCGGCATATTTGCGCAGCTTTTCACGCTGTGCATCAAGGCTGTAACCGTCCACCTGCATGGCCGTAGATACGCGAGTATAAATGTAGCATTTGGTGCGTGCTTTTTTCATAAGAAACCCTCACTTTCGGTGGTTGGTTGTTGTGTGAGATTTTCATGCTGGATATAATACTCTAGCAACCGGAGTACATACTCTGGCGCATGGCGGTGACCGAGTTCCCATTCTGTTACAGTGCGGTAGGGAATTTGGAAGAAAGTGCAAAACTCCCGGCGGTTCATCCCGGTCGATTCGCGCAGTTCGAGGATTTTGTCTTTGCAGTCCATAAAGTTGCCCTCATATATGTAAAACACGCTACGCAATTATTTTAACATAAAAATAAAAATTACGCAACGTGTAAATCTGCTTATGCAGCTTTACTGTTGGTCGCGCAAAGCAGAGACTCCTTTTGCTCCAGTACAGTTGAGCCATATTTTTGAATCAGCTTTGCCATAACATCGATACAGCGTACAAAGGATGCATTGTCAGTTTCGGTGTCATAGTATTTTTTCAATAGGCAGCTCCATTTCCTTGTAGCAGAACTTTGACTGTCCTGCGAATTTTAGAAACGTCCCTTGATTCATCCGATCAAAAGTTTCAGTCGCTCCAGCTTTTCCTGCGCTGTTTCTTTGCGGAAACTCACGCCGATGCAGGAAACAGGAACACACATTTCCAGCAGGCGGTCATAGATGCGGGCATGAGCAGTATCTTGTGGGTGCCGTATCTCGTCCAGCGTCAGGTTGGTGGTGACGATCAGCGGCTTCCGGCTGCAGTATCGGTTGTCCACGATGTTGTAGATCTGTTCCAGTGCGTATTCGGTGCCACGTTCCATGCCGAAATCGTCAATGATAAGCAGGGGATAGCGGCAGAGCTTGTCCACAATATCATTTCGTCCGGAAAAGCTGCTGTTCAGCTCGTTCAGGATTCGGGTGAAGTTTGTCATACGCACAGGCACTTCCTGCTCCATCAGAGCGTTCGCAATGCACCCGGCAAGGAAACTCTTGCCTGTACCCACACCGCCCCAGAGGAGCAGTCCTAGGTTCTCTGAGCGCATGGCCTGCCACTGTTCCACATAGCAGCGTGCATGGTGCATCTGCGGGCTGCGGCCATTGTCGTTTTCAAAGGTCCAGTCCAGCATTGACGGGTCAGAAAATCCCTCTGCTTTCAGCCGCCGCACAAGGTCGTTGTGCTTTTGCTGGCTGATAAGGGCTTCTTGTTTTTCTCTTTCCGTGCGCTGGCAGGTGCATTCGATTGGGTGCTTGTTCTTGCCCATCAGGGCAATGCCCTTTGCAAAGAACGCTTCTTTTGGGGTGTGACACTTTCCACAATGAAGCAGGCCGTCCTTGCCATAATAATCATCGGTGTTTTCGGGAATACTGGATGGGAGCTGTTCCAAAATTTTTTCTATCGTCTTTATAGGCTTTCTCCTTCCTTGAATGTGTAGTCCGGGATACCCGGTGCTTGCTTCTGTTCTGACTTTTGCCGTTTCGCCCAGATACGAAGTGTAGCAGCATGGTCGGCGTACTTCCTTCCGGTGGACTGGACATAAGCGGACAACTGCTCGATCAAACCATCAAGCCCTGCAAAGTCAGCCTTGAGTCGCTTGTACTCTTTTTCCGTCAGAAAGACATTCTGATATTCTCCAAAGGTCAAATAAGCATCTGTTGTTTTTATCAGGTGGTTATCTTTCAGGTTGTTCTTGTTACGTTGGTTAGGTGTGCATTTTTGCATGATCATACTGTGCGTTTCTGCACACTCATGCTGTGCGCTGGTGCATACTGTGACTGCGCAATTCTGCACAGTATGCGGAACTTTGAGCAAGATGTGGCTGGGTGTGGAAAAGCCGTAGCGCACCTGCTCGGCAAGTTCCGCTTTTTCCAGTTCAGCAAAAGAGCGTGTTACGCTGGAAACGCAGCAACCCAAATCCTTCGCCAGATTGGAAAGCGGATAGATCACATAAATGCGCCCCTGCTCGTCCACCCAGTTGTTTTTCTGTGAGAGTGTCGCACGGTCGAGCAGCAGCGTGTAGAGCAGTTTTGCAGTGTGGCTTAAATCGGTATTTAGAAGAAACCGGGCATAGGGCAGATACTGCGGCAATGGCATATTGGGTTTCAAATAGTCTGAAATAATCTTCACCTCCAATTTTTACGTCCTATCATGGTGCTTTAGGGGTTCGAGAATTACAAGCGCAAGATTCGCCCGTGTCGCCTCAAAACTCACTTTCGTGATTTTGGCCGACGGCGACCTTGCTGGAGATTTCGCTCCCCAGTCCCTCGATGAAATCTGAAAATCTACAATTTTCAGATTTGGCTCCCCATAAAAATGGTGAGCAGCCGAGATGCAGGGCATCATCGGGAAAGCGTGGGACTGCATCCCACACCCTGCACCGAACAACCAGTCAACAGAGATTTGCAAATCCCTGTGGTCTGCTTGTCCGGCTTTTTGCTGTCGGTCTCTCCGCAAGCTGTTCCTGCCCAATCTACTCCGGCGTTCCGACTTCCTTTGGTGCGCTCTTGTCGTGGCGGAACTTCCCCGGAAAGTCATAGTGGCTTGCAGCTGACTATTCGGTTGTCAAGGAACACGGGTTTTCAATCATAGAATTGGAGAAAGCCCGTTTCGCAAGGTACTTTCAAAAACTTTACAGATTTTTTGCTTTCTCACAAATAGGAATCCGCAAGGGCGGTTTCATATACAATTTTTTGAAATTTTCAAAAATTCACATAGACCCACGAGGCAGAGCATCGTGGCTGGGAGATGAATTTCATCGAGCCAATCAGTAGAAACAGACGGTTCTGCATGAGGGTATGGGGAGCAGAATCCCCATCAAGATGCCCGGCACGAAAAGCCTAAATGGAATTTCGAGTTACTCCGGGCGAATCTTGCCCTGATAAATGTGCAGGCAGTGATCTTCGGAGAATCCAGCGTTAGCATTGAGATTGCTGGTTTCCACCGCTGTTCAAGCGTTTTTTTACGTTCTGAAGATACCGGCTGGCACGGTCAATAAAAATCAGCAGCTTCTCATTGTTTTTCGGTTCGGTAAGAATATCCGGGTATTCACGAAAGCACATTTCCCACCGCCGGACAA
>ERZ780198.2154-NODE-2154-length-15939-cov-12.272098_pt1 | contig 15939 bp, 9 predicted proteins | sample MGYA00510979_ERZ780198 | MGnify/ENA primary metagenome ERZ780198 (study PRJEB29588, sample SAMEA2158039) | human gut metagenome | biome: human gut; feature: human-associated habitat; material: faeces | place: Denmark | collected 2008/2010 ...
GATTTAAGGTTAACAAAAGATTGGCTGTCTGGGATAGATAGCCTTTTTTTATGCTTTAAAACAGGAGAATTTCTTCATAAAAATTCAATATCCCAACAATAACATTCTTCAAATGCCACCCAACCAAACACAACAAAAGTGAATAAGAAAAAGCAATACGTATATCTATCCATCGAGGCAATTTATGAATTACCTAGTCTTAACTAACGTTTATCCTATATATTTTTTGATTTATTTCAATAAAAGAAGACACTCTCATCACTGAGAATGTCCCCTATATTTAAACGAAACTTTAAAGAGAATTATATACTTCAAATCTTATCTTCTATTCCACCATACTCGTTGCTCACGGCTATCATCACCATTCAAATCTGCTTTCACGGCAGCTTCATAATTTTCAAGATTACCTTGATAAATTTCGCTATCAAATTGATGGCGATAAGGGATGTGATCAATCGTTGTACAAACCGGACCGACTTCTAGTTTCGGAATATCAAAACGACGCCAGTCAGACCATGCCTCAAAACCATCAGCCATGAAGCCACTAATCCAGCGCTGAAGAGCAATTTTATTAATTTTATCAGCATCAGTACCCGTATAAGCAACTGCTTCCTGTACCAAATATTCATCAACACCTTCGGCTCCCCATTGTTCAAATGATGCCTTCACACCGGCTGCATAAAGTTGGGCAGGATCAGCCTGAATCCAGCCACGTTGAGCAGCTTCAGCCTCGATAAGTAGCATACGAGAAGCAGTAATAATAGGGAAAGTAGAGGTTACCTGTGTAAGCGAAGGATTATAAAAACAGCAGACTTTATTCCACGTGTTCACATCTGCAGACTCAATACCCAAAGGCATACCTTGGTATTTATCAAAATTCTTCAGGTCTTCATCTGTCACGCCTGTCTCTGCCTGTGTCTTGCCAAAAGGAATCAGCGAACAAGTAGAGAACAAACGGTTGTCCTTCAATTCCTTCAACTGATCTACATAATACTTATTAGGAACAAAATTATAATTATAGTTTACGCCATTATAATATAAATATCCCACAGTATTGGCCTCAAAAGTATAATTCAAATTATAGGCATTTTCTTCAATACCGCCATCAGCGTAAGCTTGAGCAAAACGCGAGCGTCCTTCGGCAGGATCCACATCTGCCAGTTTTATAGCAAGCATCATACGGGTAGAAGCATTCAGTTTCTTCCATGCACGAATGTCACCATCGAACAGGATGTCGGCTGTGCTCAACGAGCCACTTTCATTAAACTGATTATACGCTTCCCTCAAATCGGCATCTAACTTAGCATAAATCGTTTCCTGTGAATCAAATACCGGAGTAAAATTTTCCTCACCTGCCTGAAATGCTTCTGTGTAAGGAAGTGGCCCTAGAGCATCTGTAAGGTGCATATAGATGAATCCCATCAATGTACGTGCAACCGCAATCTGATTAGCATTATCACCAAACTGTACAATGGCAGGTTTACCTTTTTCAGTCTCATCACTATTAAAGTCAATAATCTTCTGGCAGTTCTTCAACGGATAAAGATAATAAGAACTTGTACTCATAGTAGGTCCGCCAAACGCACCATACTGATTATTATTTTTCTCGGACATATACCCCGGATACATTTGCGTCCACGGGTAATAATAATTTGAGTTCATAGAGAAGTATTTCACATAAGTACAAGCGTATGTAAACAACATACCAGTATTAGCCTCCGACGGTTCATTGGGATCTTTGTTAATATCGCCAAAGTCAGTCATATCACACGCTGTGAATGTTGCTGCAAAACTCAGAGATAAAAGTAATAATTTAATATATTTCATAATGATTCTTCGTTTTATGGTTTAAAAAGCAAGATTAACGGTAAAACCTATCGAACGGGTTGCAGCGGCATTACCACCCTCAAAATATCCCATACCAATTTCAGACACATCCACATTAGGACAAGCTGAGTAGATCAACCATGGATTGGAAGCATTAATTGCCACACTGGCACGACTCAGACCGATATTTAGTTTCTTCAAAGTTTGTGACGGGAAAACATACGACAATGACACTTCACGAAGTTTCACGTAAGTACGGTCATACACCCATTCTTCCCATACACGGGAAGCTGTGGTATAATATAGTTTAGCATTGACATAGGTATCTACCTTATTGCCATTCTGATCCACACCAGTCATGTGGATACCACCACCTTTGCTTACCGGTTCACGAACATTGACGCCACGGTCATTAAGCTCAGCTGTTTTATCAAGAATACCGCTATTGCTACCCCACATATTAGTATAGGATACAATCTGTCCGCCTACAGAGAAATCAATATTAGCCGACAGACGGAAATTCTTAAAACTGATACTAGTATTAAAACCACCAGTGAAATCCGGATGGAAGTTACCCAGTTCATCTAGTGTATTCTGATTGTAAGTAGGTACATATTCACCACCATACAACGCCTTCTGCGAAGCACTCAATTCATGGAAGATTATATTGCCATTGTCATCACGTTCCCATGTATTACCGGTTATCACACCAAGTGATTTACCAACCATAGCATAATTATACAAACGAGTTGTGAATGAAGTCCAATAAATAGAATAAGAATCCACTCCATCAGCTAGTTCCACCAGTTTATTACTATTCTTCGCTATATTGAAATTCATTTCCCATTTCCAGTTCTTAGTGGAAACAGGCATCCCGCCCAAACTCAATTCAACACCCCGATTACGAATTAAACCAGCATTCATCTTACGAGTGGAATACCCCGATTGCGGAGCAGAGGTTACGGAGATTATCTGATCTTTGTCATCCCGGGTATAATAGTTGAAATCACCCCATAAACGATTATTGAACAAACGGAATTCCGTACCTATTTCATACGAAGTGGAAATAGACGGCTCGATATTATAATTTTTCTGAGAAGAAGGTTCATACATTGTAACATGTGAACCATAACTGGTATCCAGCGAATAAGTAGGATAAATATTGTAAGCATTGAGCGTAGTACCTACTTGAGCCGCACTAGCACGCAGTTTCCAAAAGTTCAGCCATTCTGCATTCACCCATTTGTGAGCAAGGACAGAAGCGGAAAGGCCACCATACCAATAGCTGTTATGATTAGGACTCAATGTGGAAGACATATCGTTACGAACAGAAGCGTCAAGAAAATAAGTATCATCCCAGCCCATGGTAGCTGTGGCATAAACACTACGTTCTTTGTAATGTGTTTTCTCATTATAGGCTAAAGCAATAGTACCCGATGAAGCAGCCAAATTATAGTAATCGTCCAAAGACAAATCATAATTCGTATTGGTGTATGCATATAAATTATCGTACGTATAGTCACGTGCTTCTGCAAAAAGAGCTGCGTCTACCGTTAGTTTATCTTTAAAAAATGATTGTCCCCAAGTTAAACGTCCTTGTACGGTCAAATCAATCAAACTGCTTTGATCCTGACGATAATTTGACCGGAAATTAATAGATCCTGAAGGGCGTTCTCGTTCCAATTTGTAACCACGTATGTTACCATTTACGCGTACCCCTGCTGCCTTCAAGTTATAAGGAAGGTCCACAGACACATCACCACTGAATACATTCCATTGATAAATGGTGCGATGATTATATTCATGAAATAAAGCATACGGATTATCATGGAATGCAGCACTTTGATTATTCACACTGTTGATATTCCACGTCCTCCATGATCCGTCCGGACGTTTATAGTCCTTATAATCTTTTAAATTGACATTGGTCTGTCCCCATTGGGTATATTCCTGCAAAACGGTACGTGAACCGTTATATCCACTTTCGGCAGCATTATGATCCTGACGATAAGTATATTTATAATCCAATGACACATTCATCCACGGTGTGGGTTTGAAATTTGTCTTGAACCCTAAGAAACGGCGAATAGCATCCGAATTGGGCTGCACACCAGTACGATAGCTATTGGTGAAAGAAACACGGGTATTAAAATCTTTCACACTCTTTGAAAACGAAACGTTGGTTGTATTGGTTACACCAGTCCGATAAAGATCTCTCAAATCCAATCCATGTTGCCAAGTGGCTGGTTTTCCATAATGACCACTGGTTTCGTCTAATGACAACGGAGTGACATATTTCACAGCCGGATCGTATGCAGCTCCCCAAGAAGTGTCCTCATTATAATCGTACACATAAGCACCTTGCAAACCGGGAATATCACCACTATACAAATCATAAATATCCTGAGCCCTGTTACCTTTTTCCGTACCTCCATATCCTCCACCACCATACAGCTTCTGCATATTGAAATGATTATAGTAAGTTTCGGCCTGCAATGTATGACTTACTTCAAGCAACCCTTTCTCACTTTGTCCCGCCTTAGTAGTTATGATGATAGCACCTGCACCACCACGCGAACCATAAAGGGCAGTAGCCGCGGGACCTTTCAATACGTTTATGCTTTCCACATCATCCATATTGATAGAGTTTTTGTTGGTGATAGCACCATCTACCACATAAATAGGCTCATTGGCCGGATTATCCGACTGGGACGAAGAAGGAATGGAACCTGCACCACGCAAAATAATAGTACCTGCATCAAAACCAGAACTGGCACCACCTATAAAACGTGCTCCCGACACTTTACCGGCCATAGCATTACCCAAATCGGTCTGTCGTGAAATAGTTAGATCCTCACCTGCCACCTTTTGTGTAGAATAACCCAACGCTTTTTGTTTACGGTTCAATCCTTGAGCAGTTACAACCACTTCATCCAACACTTTTGTGTCCGACTTCATTGTTACAGTAATAGTACCACGCTGAATTCCAACTCGCTGAGTAATCATACCCAGATAAGAAACAATCAGCGCTTTGGCATCTGTAGGAACATTATTGATAGCAAACTTGCCATCCACATCCGTAATTGCTCCTATAGTAGTCCCTTCCACTAAAACAGACGCACCTATTATCGGCTCACCATCATCCGCAGAAGTTACAACTCCTGCAACTGTTTTAGGCGCTTGAGCCATAGAGAAGCCGATACCCAACCACAGACAAGCTAGTAACATTAACACTTTTTCTTTCATACTCACTCTCTTTTAATTAAACATTATCCAAGTTCTTTTGGAACTCATTTTATCAATAATATTGCAAAGATATAAAATTTTATTAAAAATAAAAGAATAAGTCTATTATTTTTTGTCTATGATATTTTTTTATTCATAAGTATTGTTTAGTTGTGATATTTGTTAGATGTAAGGTAGTTATTTTATTTTTAGTATAAAATGATGTGAAATACATGAAAATTGTCAAGATAATCATTTTCTTCTTCAGATATCTTGTTCCAAATAAAGTACCTTGTTTTTTATTTCTTTAACTATTTATCCTTTGTGTGAAATTACTCTTTTAACAGTTGAATATTGTTTGGAACGACTAATATTTAGGCGTTTTTTATAAGAAATGAATTCTTGTACTTTCTTCTTTTATAGAACTAAGTTCCAAAAGAACTTATGCTTACCGTTCTCCTCTATTCATTAAGTCCACCATACTTATATTATTTCCCCCTTTTACTTGATACACAATATATTATGAATATTTTTTTAGTCACTTTCTACTTATACTCTACCATTAGCATAATCAGCACTCTAAAAATCAGGCTATTATCTATTTAATATTCTATTTATTTTCTACTTATATGAACCATAAAACGATCAATCGTTTTCTTTATTACACAATTACAGTATTTATCAATCTACTAAATTCTAATCGGTCAAACTCGCAGGCGCGCCCCAATAAAGGCTAACAATTGATATAACCTTCCACCTGACATACGCATATCAGCTAATATTTGCCATATCGGATGCCCTATCACACCATAATCACAGTACCCTACTATCTTATCTCCTATCCCTCACTGCTGCAAAGCTTCAACTGGTCCGGAAGCATTTCTGCATTTTCCATCTACAGGAATAGAAGAAAAAGTCTCTTTCTCCGCAAAAATCCTCTTCTTTTCTGGAGAACAAAATGAAGAGGAGTCCTTTTCTTTTTTTGCTCTGCTTTACTTTGTAACTTCATGTTTTCATGTCCACATTTTCCGTTGAAATGCCTACGTTACTACCATCCACATACAAATTCTTGTATTTTGAAATCTCTATCAACAAGTAATCAGTACTCACCTCTACACACTTCCGTTGTTGTACCGCCTCAAAGTAATGGTCCTGTATACTTTCCGAAGTAAGAATTCCATTTTTTTCGTATTGGGCTTTACTAAAAAATCCACGTTCCAACAGTGCATCCACTACTTGCTGTACATAATCGGCCGTACATCCTTCGGACAATCTGCGAGTAAAAAGCAGACACCTATCCTCTCTCCAACAGCAAAGACATCCTTTGTGGTAAATACGTGCCAATAAATGCAATACAAGCAATGTAGCCCAACTCTTGTTCCACCAACAATATTTTATCATTCTCGGAGAAATCCACACTCAAGTAGAAAAATTCCAATCCGGTTGTTTGTAATGCCATATCGATATTTTTATTGATGACAAATATAGAAAGAAACCCAGACGGAATGACGCGATTTGGCACAATAATACGCAATAATGCACAATTGATGCTCCACACACATCTTAAAATAGTAACCGGAAAGATATACGATAAAGACGAAAGATATATTATCTTACATGGGTATCATTATAGATGTTACAATTTTATCAAATATACATAGAAACAGATAGATGTATACAAAAAAAAAGAGAAACTGACTCCAAAGGAAAACAGTATCTCTTTTTTATCTTATAAGATTCTTCTCTATTATTCTTCCGTATAGCGTTCAATAGTCTGACCACGATCAGGACCTACCGAAACAATCTTGATCGGGGTTTCCAGCTGTTCTTCCAAGAAAGTGACATACGCATTGAATTCTTCCGGGAATTCATCCTCACTGGTCATCTTGGTCATATCAGTCTTCCATCCGGGCAGCTCCGCATATACAGGTTCCAGCCCCTCACTAATATCATAAGGGAAGTAATCAATTTCCTCACCATTTACTTTATAAGCCACACATGCTTTGATGGTTTCGAAATCATCCAACACATCGCTCTTCATCATAATTAACTGAGTCACCCCGTTTACCATGATAGAATACTTCAAAGCTACAAGATCAATCCAGCCACAACGACGTTCACGACCTGTCACCGCACCATATTCATGACCTAAATCGCGGATTTTCTTACCAGTTTCATCAAACAATTCGGTAGGGAAAGGACCTGCCCCCACACGGGTACAATACGCTTTCATGATACCGTATACATTACCAATTTTATTAGGACCGATACCTAAACCGGTACAAGCACCGGCACAAATAGTATTTGAAGAAGTGACAAAAGGATAAGAACCGAAATCAACATCAAGCATCGTTCCCTGCGCACCTTCACAAAGCACACTCTTACCCGACTTCAGAAGATTGTTTATTTCGTGTTCACTGTCCACCAAATGGAACTGTTTCAGGTATTCGATACCCTCCAACCATTGTTTTTCCAGTTCGGTTATATCATATTCATAATTCAGACTTTTCAAGATCTGTTCGTGACGTGCCTTTGCCTTTCCATACACTTCTTCAAAATTATGAAGGATATCACCTACACGTACACCGTTACGACTCACTTTATCAGTATAAGTAGGACCTATACCTTTTCCGGTAGTTCCCACTTTGGCATCTCCTTTAGCAGCTTCATAAGCAGCATCCAGAATGCGGTGAGTAGGCAAAATCAAATGAGCTTTCTTTGAAATGTGCAAACGTTCTTTCAGGGGGTGTCCGCTAGCCTCCAAAGCTTCAGCCTCAGCCTTGAACAAAGCCGGATCCAGTACCACACCATTACCAATAATGTTTACTTTATTTCCTTGAAATATTCCGGAAGGAATGGAACGGAGCACATATTTCTGGCCTTCGAATTCCAGTGTATGACCTGCATTCGGACCTCCCTGGAAACGAGCTACCACATCATAACGGGGAGTCAGAACATCGACAACCTTTCCTTTGCCTTCATCACCCCATTGCAAACCTAACAAGACATCTACTTTCATGTTTCTTCGTTTTATGTTACTTATCTTTTTTCTTCCTACGCTTGGCCCAAGTACACTTGCTGCATACACCATAGATATATAAGGAATAGTGCGAGGCATGAAATTTCTTCAGTTTCGTATTGGCAATGGCTTGTTTCAGATTCTCATCCTGAAATTCGGTCACTTTGCCACATTCCGTACATATCATGTGATGATGGGTTTCATTGTTGTACGCACGCTCGTACTGGGAAGAATTGCCGAACTGATGTTTAATAACCAATTTTGCATCGATAAAAAGAATGATGGTATTATAAAGAGTAGCCCGGCTTACCCGGAATTTCCCTTCATTTGCCATATAATTATAAAGCGTATCAATGTCAAAATGACCTTTAATGGAATAGATAGTATCGAGTATAGCATATCGTTCAGGTGTCTTCCGATGCCCGTTAACCTGCAGATATTCTGTCAAGATCTGCTTTACCTTATCTTTCACATTCTCTTCCATCACAGATTTCAGTTCCGCCGTCAAAGTTAAGCCTTTTTATGATAACATGAAAGTTTAATGCCAATATTCTGTTTCTAATTTTATTTCTCCAGCCAAAGAAGCTATTTCTACCTTATCTGATTTGGTTAATGGAGCCAACAACCGATTCACCTTTTTGCCATTTTCCTTGCTTTGAACGGCAAACTTCTTCAAAGCAGTAGCAGCTGCTTTGCGGGGCAGCACTCCCTCGCTTTGTAAAGTGACCATTGCCTGATCCAAAAATTCAGCTTCCGAACGCTCAGTCAGCTGATTTCCCTTCATCAACAGCCTTGCCATCAGCATAAAGCCACATAACTGAAAATATTCACGCTCATCGGCCATCCATTCAAAAGCCTTCTCCGAAGCATAAGGTAAATATTGGAACAAACTCATGCAAGTCAGTTCCGCTATTTCAGGATAGCGCATATCTTCTACCCATATATCAGCTATTTCCGGATAAAATGTTTCTACCGGCTGTAACATTCCCGCCAGAATTTTACATTCACGGATATTTTCTTTCCATAAAGCTTGCGCCACTTCATGATTTTTTTCATAACGAGCAGCTATTTCTTTCAAACGCGGAAGTTCGATGCCAAAATTCAGTTTATAGTCTAATCCCTTCTCACGCATACTTTGGGAAACCACCCCATTCATAAACAAACGGAATTGCCCCTTTATGTCTTTTATTGTTTCGCGTACATCCATATTTATTCTTATTCATTTCTATAAGGAAGATTCGCAAATTCTTTGCTATAACGTAACATTTGCTCCGCGTAACCTTCATTATAAGATACTTTTACATCTATAATATTTCCATCCTTATCTGTCACGGCCTCATATACAGGATTTACAAAACCTTTGTAAGGAGCCAGATGAAGTTTTTCATAACGTGCCAATATCTCGGCGTGCAAAACCGGATCTATTTTCACCGCATACTTTTCGACCAATTTACGGGCAGCCTCAAAATCTCCTTCACTTTTAATGCGTTGTATCTCAGCCAGCAACTGTCCGAACAGAGTGCGCAATTTTTGATAATCGTTTATCTTCACATACGTTTTCCCATCCTTCTTAACCAGTTCAACCACCTTATCTGCAGCACCTTTCTCAAATGTCCACCGCGCAATGAGCTGGCGGTTACGCATGTGTGCTTCCTCTACCATATTACCTAACTCGATGCGGACTAACTGGGTCATCAGACCATTCATCATATAAGTATAATATTCTGCTTTAAAGGCATCTCCATCCGGTGTAAGCCCCAACTCTACCATTTTGTCATCCGGCAGATAGTACAAACCGAATAAATCGGCACGTGCCTCTTCTATCGTAGATCCATACGCTTTCAAAGCATCCTGATCTACTCCCGGTAACAACTGGCCAGAACCGTGCCCCAAACATTCATGCAAATCAGTATGTAAATCCCCTGTAAGATCTGCATATTTCTTTATCCATTCTTTCTCTTCGGCACCGCAAACAAATTCATCTGTAAATCCATTACCATGAGCCGCTTTATTATAGGCATCAGTCAGATTTCCGATGGTTACAGACTTAGAACCATGCACACTACGAATCCAGTTGGAATTAGGGAGATTAATCCCAATCGCTGTAGCAGGATACAAATCCCCCCCCAGCATAGCGGCTGTAATCACCTTGGCCGACACACCTTTCACTTCCTTTTTTTTAAACCGATGATCTACAGGTGAGTGATCTTCAAACCATTGGGCATTAGCGCTGATAATTTCCGTGCGCTTGGTTGCTTCCAGATCTTTAAAATTCACAATGGACTCCCAACTAGCTTTCAGTCCTAACGGATCTCCATAACTTTCAATAAAGCCGTTAACAAAATCCACGCGTGAATCCAAATCCTTCACCCACGCAATAGAATATTCATCAAAATCTTTCAAGTCCCCATTCTTATAAAATCGAATTAATTTTTCGATAACTATTTTTTGTTGTGCATCTTCTGCCACACCAAGAGCCTTATCCAACCAATAAATGATCTTATCAATGGCTTGCCCATACAATCCTCCAGATCTCCAGACCTTTTCTTGTACTTTTCCGTCCTCCTTCACTAAACGGCTGTTCATACCAAACATTACCGGCATCATATCATCCGGATTCTTCAAATTATGATAAAAATCTTCCGCTTCTTTCTGGGTTACCCCTTCGTAATAATTTGCAGCCGAAGTCAGGACCAAATCCTCCCCGTCTGCCTGATTCACACGTTTAGGCATCATTTCAGAATCAAAAATCACCGGAAAGACTTCTTCACAAAGTTCTTCCACTGTTTCCCTTTTACCCAAAGGTAACTTCAATGCATCCACACTATTCAATGCATCCCTAAAAAATTCCGGAGTGAAACCTGGTACGAACTTATCTGAAGCATAATGATGATGAATTCCGTTAGAAAACCATATGCGTTTCAGATAAGTTTCCAAATTGACGAAATTCACATCTGTACGATCTCCCTGATACTCTGTATATACGGTTTCCAACATTTTACGAATAAGCAAATTGTATTTGCCATTCTGATCAAACAAAATATCACGGCCTTGCAAAGCAGCTTGTGACAAATAGTAAATCAACTTTTTTTGTTTCAAACTCAGTTCTTCAAATCCATACACTTTATATCGAAGTAACTGTAAGTCGGCAAATTGTTCAACCGTATAATCAAATTCCTCCATTTCATTCATGCTTTTATCTACTTCATTGCAACCAACCTGTTTCATTTCTACAATTAACGTTTTTTATAGATACATAATTCGTGAGCCGAAACAAAAAAAGGAAAACAATTGTTTTCCTTTTTCTTAATTATAATGTAGCAAATTATGCTCTTATTTCTTTTCTTGATTTCTCTTACGATAGCCATTAGGAGTCTCACCCACATTCTTATAAAACGCAGCATAAAAAGATTGGCGATTAGCAAAACCTACCATTGCACTGATCTCTTCCACATTCTTATCCATATAGCGTTTATCAACTAAAAGATGCAAAGCATCTTTAATACGATATTCATTCAACAAACAAGAATAATTCATTCCGAAGCGGGAATTCACTACAGCTGACAAATAACGAGTATTTGTCTTTAATTCTTTCGCCAAATCTTTTGCTGAATAATTAGGGTCTTTGTACTTTTTCTGAACAACTACAATGTTCAAAATCTTATCATACAATTCATCGGCAAGTTCTGCTCTAATCAGAGATCTGTAAGCAGCCTTTTTCTCTTTCTTTTCTCTCAGGTTATACGGTTTTTTCTTAGGAGCCGCTTCCTGGGTTTCTGATTTTTTTTCCACGTCGCTCATCAGTTAATTTTTCTTTTAATTTTTCGTTGTTTGGTTAGTTATATAAATGCAAATATCTAATTTTGGACAAATGTGGGAAAAGTTTTTTTCATATGCAACTTTTTTTGCTTAATTTATTTCTTAAATAATCACAACACTTTGTTTTTTAAGTGGCAAAAAAGTTTATTTGTCCAATCTACAATAACCAACCTCTCTTTTAAGCAGTAATTTCAAAACAAATGAATTATGAATAAAAGTATATCTTATTTACTATTATTAGGCAGAGATTCCTACCAAATCTAAAGATTTTACTACCTTTGTAACCGATTACATTTTAAAATAACAAACAGATATGTTCCAAACTCTAAAAAACTACTTTGGATACGATAGTTTCCGTCCTTTACAGCAAGATATTATTCAAAATATATTAGCTCAAAAGGATACTTTGGTATTAATGCCTACAGGAGGAGGAAAATCCATCTGTTATCAATTACCGGCTTTACTGATGGAAGGTACGGCCATTGTCGTTTCACCCCTTATTTCTTTAATGAAAGACCAGGTGGAAAGTTTACAAGCAAACGGAATTGCAGCACGGGCACTGAACAGCAGCAATAATGAAACAGAAAATATAAATCTACGTCGCGAATGTCTTCAAGGAAAAATCAAATTGCTTTATATTTCACCTGAACGATTACTTATAGAAACAAATTTCCTGCTGAAAGATATCCAAATTTCTTTATTTGCCATTGATGAAGCTCATTGCATCTCACAATGGGGACATGATTTCCGGCCTGAATATACCCAATTAAAGGTATTACGTAATCAGTTTCCCAAAGTACCGATTGTAGCATTGACTGCTACAGCTGACAAAATAACCCGAAAAGACATTGTACAACAATTGGCCTTGAAAGATCCTAAAATATTCATATCTTCCTTTGATCGTCCCAATCTGAGTTTGGAAGTTAAAAGAGGCTATCAACAAAAGGATAAGATGCGGACTATTCTTGAATTCATAGAAAAACACAAAAATGAATGTGGTATCATTTATTGCATGAGCCGCAGCAAAACAGAAAATGTGGCCGCAATGCTGATGAAACAAGGTATCCGTGCAACCGTTTATCATGCAGGATTAAGCAGCGATATGCGTGATAAGGCACAAAATGATTTCATAAATGATCGTGTACAGGTGGTGTGCGCCACTATTGCTTTCGGGATGGGAATTGATAAATCCAATGTACGCTGGGTTATTCATTATAACCTTCCTAAAAGCATAGAAAGTTTCTATCAAGAAATAGGACGTGCCGGGCGTGATGGTATGGAAAGTGATACTTTGCTGTTCTATTCACTGGGAGACTTGGTTATGCTTTCCAAATTCGCTACAGAAAGCAGCCAGCAGGAAATTAACTTAGAGAAATTACACCGGATGCAACAATATGCTGAATCGGATATCTGTCGGAGGCGTATCCTGCTGAACTATTTTGGTGAAACCATGGACCATGATTGTGGCAACTGTGATGTGTGCCGTAATCCCCCCGAACGCTTTGACGGAACAATCATTGTACAAAAAGCTTTGAGTGCAATAGCCCGAACTAACCAACAAATAGGTACTCACATGTTAATAGACATATTGAAAGGGTCAGCAAACCAAGAACTGATTGACAAAGGTTATGACAAACTGAAAACATATGCCGCAGGAAGAGATATTCCCGCACGCGACTGGCAAGATTATCTGCTGCAAATGCTGAATCTAGGATATTTCGAAATAGCCTATAATGAGAACAATCACCTCAAAATAACTGAAAGCGGGCAAAAAGTATTGTTCGGCAAAGAATCCGCCATGCTGGTAGTCATTAAACGGGAAGAATTCGTACCTGCTAAGGAAAAACGCAAAAAGAAAGCCAAGGAAGAGGTACTCTTTCCCACTCCGGTTACTTTTGGTAATGAAAACAAGGACTTGTTCGAGGAGTTACGTATACTGCGTAAAAAGCTGGCGGACCAGCAAGCTATACCTGCCTATATTGTTTTATCCGACAAGACTTTGCACCTGATCGCCACCCAACAACCTACAACAATAGAAGCATTCGGCAACATCAATGGTATTGGCGAATATAAGAAAGAAAAATACGGAAAAGAGTTTATAGAGTTGATAAAAAAGGTACTGAAGAAATGAAAAACTATTCTTCCCATATACCAACAAGAGGCTGTCTCAAAATGAGACGGCCTTTTTTTGTGTTTGCAAAAAAATCGGGCAAGTCCTAACTTCGCTCAGTCAGAACTTGCCCGTCTCCCTAATTTTTTGTATCTTAGGGAATCAAGTCAAAATATCCCAAAGATCATGTTTAAAAGTTATACATCCAACGATAATCTGCTTTTACCTCCGTGTTTAGGCGATTTTATTCCCCAGAACGATCCGGTCCGGGTTGTTCACCGTATCATTGAACAGATAAACCTTGAAAAACTTTACCGCAGGTATTCTCCCCAAGGCTGTTCTGCATACCACCCTCGCATGATGCTTCAGATTCTGGTCTATGCTTATCTGCGTAATATCTATTCCAGCCGTCGCATAGAAGAATTCTGTCGCAATGACATCCGCTTCATGTGGCTTACCGGCAATGTGACTCCTGACCATAATACCATCAACCGTTTCCGCAGCAGCCGGCTGAAGGATGTACTCAAGACAATATTTGCCACCATCGTAAAGTTCCTTGTGGCGGAAGGTTTTGTAAGTCTGGATGTGGCCTGTACCGACGGGACGAAGATGGAGGCGGATGCCAACCGTTATACGTTCGTCTGGGGTAAGTCCATACATACGCGTATATCCAGAATCGCGGAACAGCTTGAAGAGATATGGCAGTACGCCGAGTCCGTCACCAAGCAGGAACTGCGTGATTCCGCACCCATCACATATCAGGATATCACTCCGGAGAAAGTGGAAAAGGCACTTTGCCAGATAGATGATGCCCTGAACGGAGTGGATGCAGACAGGAAAATGAAAGCGAAGGTAAGACGTGTAAGGAAGTCATGGCCCGAACAGCTCAGGAAATATGAATCACAGGGAAAGATACTTGACGGACGCAACAGCTACTCAAAGACAGACAATGACGCTACTTTCATGCGCATGAAAGAGGACCACATGAGGAACGGACAGCTCAAACCCGGATATAATCCCCAGATCAGTACCAACAGACAGTTCATTCTGAACTATACCATCCATCAGTGTGCCGGTGATACCTCCACCTATCCCCTGCATATGGATAATTTCCATTCCCTTTACGGCAGATACCCTGACGTATCTGTCTGTGATGCCGGATACGGAAGCGAGGAGAACTATCTGTACGCCTTCAGACATGGCATTGAAACCTTTATAAAGTACAACAATTTTCATAAGGAACAGAAAAGGAACTTCCGGAACGACCCGTTTCTCTCTGCCAACTTTTATTATAATGAAGAAACCGACGGCATGTACTGTCCGATGGGACAGAGAATGGAAAGACTCTCCGATGCAAGGCGGATAACAGACAACGGTTTTGTGCAGACCATCTCAAGATACAGGGCACGTAACTGCAAAGGCTGCCCGCTAAGATGCCGGTGTCACAGAAGCCGGTCGGAAAGAATTGTGCAGGTAAACCATCGTCTGAGGAAAATCAAGGAAAGGGAACGTGAAAAACTGCTCTCTGATGAAGGCCTGAAATATCGCAGCCAGCGACCGCAGGATGTGGAAGCCGTATTTGGAAACCTCAAGAACAACAAGCACTTCAAGAGGTTCCATCTTCGTGGGCTTAAGAAGGTTGAAATTGAGTTCGGCCTGCTGGCCATTGCACATAATCTTGCAAAAGTAGCCTCTTAGGGGGCTTATGGCAACGAAAAAAAAAGTTTGAAAGGATGAAACCTTCAAAAGTAAGTTTATAAACTCCTTTTTTGAGAAAAATCCAAATGACTTCAATTGGAGATGAAACAAAAGAGGCCATCTCAACTCTATTTTGAGACAGCCTCTTCCTTATTCTTATCCTGTTTCAAATGCTGTTCCATGTACATGCTGGGAGGCATTCCGTACAGATCCTTGAAAGCGGTCGAGAAATTGTTGGGAT
>ERZ780198.2161-NODE-2161-length-15906-cov-2.427923_pt1 | contig 15906 bp, 10 predicted proteins | sample MGYA00510979_ERZ780198 | MGnify/ENA primary metagenome ERZ780198 (study PRJEB29588, sample SAMEA2158039) | human gut metagenome | biome: human gut; feature: human-associated habitat; material: faeces | place: Denmark | collected 2008/2010 ...
GCTGAATGACGGCCGGGTGGTTGCCGTGCCCAGGAACATCTTTTCCGGGGCCGACCAGGAATATATCCAGGAGTGGGTGAAGTCCGGAGGAGCCCTGCCGGATACGGATGTCGGGAACGCTCCCGAGACCGGAAAGGGGGGGATGTCCTATATGCGTCTGGAACCGAATTGGAATGCGGACTGGCCCCGGAAGGCCGGACTGGCCGGCTTTCTGCTGGTGAAAACCGTTCAAGAAACGGACGACCTGAGCATTTACGAGACGGACCATTTCATTATTGAATCCCCCGGACGGCTGGCCAAGCCGGAACAGGAGGCCCTTGCCCGGCGGTTTGAATCCATTCTGCGCACTTTGGCGGCGATTCCCCTGAATCTGACGGTGGCGCGCAAGCCGTCCCGCAAGTATCTGGTCAGGGTGTGTTTCAGCGAGGAAGAGATGGAAAAGGTCCCCGGCCTCCGGAACGGCAGGCTCAAATTCTCCCCCACCAGTTTTACGGCCCTGCTTCTGCGGGACAAAAAGGGCAATCCGGTCAAACCGGACGCGGTGGACCCCCGTTTTGCCGTTACCCACTGGGTGATGCAGTCCCTGGATGTGGAGCACTGGCTGGTGGACGGTTTTTCCGCCTATATGGCGTTTCTCCCCAGGGAAAAGGATGAAACCGTCTTCCGGAAAATTCCCGGAAGGCTGGCGGCCATGCTGCCGCGCAGCCTGCGCGCGGGCCGGGATTCCCTCCCGGCGCTGGAAGACCTGCTGGCGCGGGACTCTTCCCATTCCGCCTCCGGGCATGACCAGATTCTGAAGGGAAAAGGCACGGAATATTGGGCCGATCTGCTATGGACCGTTTACTGGTGCCATCTGGAAGGAGAGGGCAGGGCCGACCGGCTCAGGCGCTACCTCATGGCCTGGGATGCGGAAGAACAGGAAAAGGCCCGTGCCATTCTGCTGGACGGCAAAAGTCCGGCGGAGGTGCAGAAGGATATGGCGGAAGCCTGGAAGAAGTTTGGCGTGAAGTTGAAATTTGCGCCGCCGTCTCCCGGGGAGGGGAAGGCGCAGGACTCCCCGGCCCGTTGAGGCGGAGCGGGAAGAAAATACCTGCGCAAAACGGACGGGGCGCCGTTCCGCTTAAATGGTTCCGTTAAGCTTTCTGCCTATCCAGAACAGGGAGAGCAGAACGAGCAAGGCTGCCAGCGTGTAGGGATGGCACCAGATCAGGATGCGTTTTTCCATGGGAGGCGGCACGGGCAGGTCCTTGATTTCCCGGATAAGCTGCTGGATTTCCTCCGCCTTCACCATGCGTCCGCGCGTGATGGAAGTCATTTCTTCCATCAGGGCGGTGTTGATGGGCTGGCCGATTTTTTCCAGCGTTTCATTCATGGTGATGATGGGCAGGATGACGGCCTTGTCCGGCTGGTCGGATGACGAAGCCGTCAGTGTCCATTTGCCAGGACGGTTGATCTTGACGGAGGCTGTGAAGGAACCCCAGGTGTGGTCCATGTTTTCCATCTGGACCCGGCTCGTTGTGCCTTCCGGGGCGGTGATATCCAGGAACACCTCTCCGTTCTGAAGGGGTGCGCCCTGCTTGTCGGATACCATGGCGGTGACGTCAGGGTATCTCCCAGACGCGGGCGTTCCGGGTTGGGAATCAATCTGATCCGTTCTCCGGCGGCCATGTTGCGCTGGTAGCTCATCCAGCGCGCCACCTGGCTCCAGAACCGGTAATGGTATTTGTCCTCCACCCCGCGCCGCCAGCGCCAGGCGGAATCCGTGCCCATGAACAGCACCTTCCCGTTCCCATAGGACTGGGTAACGATCAGGGGTATGCGCCCGTAGGCGTTTTTGTCCGCCGCGTGTACGGCCAGCACGGTGGTGCCCGCCTTGGGACGTTCCACAGGAGCGTACCAGTTGAAGCCCGGCAGGTTGCGCCAGACCTCCTCGTTTTCACTCTCCGTGTCTGCCAGCATGGTCAGCAGGGAGCCGCGGCCTTCCGGCGTGAGAATGAGCGGGGACGGGGCCGCCTGGGTGGTGCCTTCCGGTTTGTTGGTGAGGAAGGTGACGGGGATCAGGTCCGCCAGCTCCGATTGAAGAAGTTCCATTTGTTTGCCCTGGTATCCGGGCAGGAAAACAATGCCGCTGGCCTGCTGTTCCACCATCCCCTTGAGCAGTTTGGCCTGTTCCTGCGTCAGTCCTTTGGCCCCCATGCCCACATCGCCGATGAAGATGACGTCGTATTGGGCCAGCTCCTCCATTTTTTCCGGGAATTTGACCAGGTACCCGGGGCCTTCTCCCATCTCCTTCAGTCCGGGGTGGAACAGAAGGGTGTGGACGTCCACGCCCGGATCGCGGTACAGGGCGTTGCGGATGAAGCGGTATTCCCAGCGCGGCAGCGTGTCGATCACCAGCACCTTGATGGACTCCCTGCGTCCGGCGATGCTGAAGGAGGATGTGTTGTTGGTACGGACCCGTTCCTGCGGCTGGATGGGAAGCTTGAGTTCCAGCGTTTCGGAACCTTCCTTTTCTATCTTCCACAGCACGGCGTCGGATACTTCTCCCTGTGCCGGGATGGTGACCGTCCGGGTGACGACCTTTCCGGTGTCCTTGGAAGACAGGGTAAGAGTTGCCCTGATTTCTCTGCCCAGAGTGCTTTTAATGGTGAAGGGGATTTGCACCGTTTCCCCGATGATGCCGTAAGTGGGGGCTTTCACGTCCTGAAGGGCCAGGTCCGGCAGGGGAACGGAGCTGCCGGCGGGGATGATGAACAGGGGGATGCCGCGCGAGCGCATCCTCTGGGCTTGCGTCAGCACGGATGAGGAAGCATTGTGGCTGCCGTCCGTGAACATGACGACCGCGCGGAGATTGTCGGAAGACTGAATGGCTTCCTCCAGCGGCTTGGCCAGGTCCGTACATGCCAGCGCGTAATCCGGGGAATCCGGGGCGGGCTGGACGCTGAACGGGGCATTCTCTACCACATGGGTTTCTTTCAGGGAATCCGTGCTGTGGCCTTTGAGCAGTTCCCGGACATAGGACGCGCGGGTGACAACGTGCTGGGGAGTGATTTCCACGTCCTGGGTTTCCATGGAGCCCGAACGGTCTTCCAGGATGGAGACCTTGGGCTTTTCTTTGGGTTCTGAAATGATGACCCATTCCGGCTGGAACAGCAGGAAACATACAGATCCCAGGATGATCAGGCGCAGTATTTCCAGTTTGAACGTCAGCGGCCGGGGATTGCGCTTGCAGGAAATGCGGCTCATCCATATTCCGGCCGCCATGACCAGAACGGCCGCGGCGACGCTCAGGACGGTGGGTTGAAGGCTCAGGTTCATAGGCGGTTGGCGGGGGTGGGGCGTTTGGCCATGCGCTTGGGCAGGCAAAGGAGAGCTTCCAGAAGCAGGCACCCCAGTGCGATCAGCAGGAACAGCTTCCAGGCTTCCTGCACCAGGGAGGGGTTTTCAACGCCGCCCTGCATGGCGCTGATGGCGGCGTCCGGCAGGAGGATGTGGATTTTTTCATCCGTGAGCTGGTCGGGATTGTCTTGCGACCACGGCCGGTTGACGGCATAGGTCTGCGCACCGAGGCGGTAAACGCCGGCCGTGTCCACGGGAGAACCGGGGGGACGGGAACCCTGAGCGTCGTCCATGCGCATGGGAACGTCCGTAGCCGACTGAGGCAGGGCGTGATCGTTCACACGGAGGGAAATGGCGGAGGAAAAGCGTTCCGCGCCGCGGTCCGCCATGCGCTGGAGAAGGGGGAGCAGCAGATGGCCGTCCGCCAGGTTGGACCAGGAATATTTGGGCAGGGTAGTCAGAAACAGGGCGGAACCTGCCCCGGCCCTGACCTGGCCCAGGGCACAAGTGCCGTCATCCCAGGAGGCCAGAACGCGGTATTTGCCTGCCAGGGGTTTCCGGCGGATGGCGCGGAGGCGGTTGGCGGGGATGGGAGTCTGATCCGTGCCATCCCGGAGGAAGCCGCGCTGGCGGTCCCAGGATTCCACGCGGAAATATTCGTCGGCCGGGGCTGTTTCCATTGCCCCCCAGGAAACTCCCAGGAACTGGCGGCGCGTGCCGTGGGCCGTATCGTCCGGAAGGAAGAGAACCAGGCCGCCTTCTTCAATGAAGGTCTTGAGCTTCTCTTCCATGTCGGCCCGCGGGGCGGGGCCGTGCCAGATCACCAAGGCCTGGGAGGAAAGGTTGAACTGTCCGGAATGCACGGTGTTCGGCATGGCAGCCTTTCTTCCGGGAAGTCCCGGAGGGGCGGCCATCAAGGAGAGGATTTTGCCCGCTTCTCCGGAAGGTCCGTTGATCAGGATGTTTGCCAGGGGCTTGGGAGCGAAGGTGAAGAAGGAAATGTCGTCCCTGGAAAAATCGTCATGGGGCAGGGAAACGTAGCCGAAGCCGGATTCCTTGTCCTGCGGCAGGGGGATTTCCTTGCGGATGGTGGTTGTTGCCCCGGCCAGCTGGAGGGTAGAGGAAGCTACAGAGTTATTTACGGAAATGTTCACTGGAACTTCCTCCGGCTGGTTGGGATCGAAACCCTGCCGTAGAATCTCCATGTCCAGCACCAGCCTGCCGTTGTTGATCTGGGCCTGCGTGATTCTGATGCCGCGGTTGGTTTCCGGTCTGTCTCTCAGCGCCATGATGCGGACGGAAGGAGGAATGGGAAGAGCCGCCAGCCTTTGGCGTACGCTGGACCATACCGGAGAATTCGGCCGCCAGGAGGACGACTGCATGTCTGAGGCAATCCAGATTTCCGTCTTTCCGGAAGCGGATTCCTCCAGGTAGGGAATGGCCTTCTGGAGCAGGGAAGGGATGTCCGCTCCGCCGTCCGTCACTTTGCTGACGGTCAGGTCCGCCAGGGCTTCCGGTGCGGGAATCTGGGTAATGGTTTCAGTGGTGGAGTCAAGGAGGGACAGGCGGCAGTTTGCCAGTTGGTCAAAGGTGGACTTCACCAGGGGCGGGATCGTGTCGCGCAGGGAATTGGTCTTGTCCGGCCGTGCGTCCATGGAGGCGGAACGGTCCAGCACGAGCAGCACTTCATTCAGTCCGGAACTTCCCCAGCCGAAGAAGCTGCCGAGCAGGGGGCGAGCAAACGCCGTCACAAGGGCCGCCACGGCCAGCACGCGCAGGGCCAGAATCAGGTAATGGAGCAGCTTCTTGGTTCCGCGGGTTTCCCTGGCCGCGCGGAGCAGGAATTCCATGGCCGCCCAGCGCACGGACCGGTGGCGCCAGCGATTGACCAGATGGATGATGATGGGGATGGAGGCTGTGAAGAGAGCCCAGAGCAGCCATGGAGAGGTAAAGGACATAGGAGGATAGGGGAGTTACGGATGGAGGGGCGGGGTTCAGGTAGAAGGAGGCGCGGGCAGCAGCTGGCGCAGGATGTGCAGCGTCATTTCTCCGGTGCTTTTGAAGGAATCCGCCCCCAGAATTTCCATGTTGTCTCTGGAGGTGTGCCACCAGTTGCCGTCCTGGAAATCGTCAATCAGGTTCAGCGTATCCATGCCCAGTTCCATGAAGGGAACGTGGTCGTCCATGATGCCGTAGGCGGAGACTCCCCATTCCGCTGGGGAATAGCCCAGTTCGCGAATGGCGCGGGAATAAACCCGGTACATGGACTGGGGCGTCATGGCCGGAATCCTGATCTTTTTACCCTGCCGGCCCACCATGTCCAGGTTTACCATCCACTCCGGCAGCGGCCTCGGCAGAGAGGCTGCATAAAATTTGGAGCCGTACAGGCCGTCATCGTTGTCAATGTGCGGGGAAAAGCTTTCCTCTCCGTCGAAAAACACCAGTTCCAGCTGTCCGGCGCGTGCCGGATCCCGGGAGAGGATGCGGGCCGTTTCCAGAATGGCGGCTGCGGCGGAAGCTCCATCATTGGCTCCGGTAAAGTCGGGAATGCCCGTTTTGGTGTCAATATGGCAGGTCAGCAACCCGCGGACCGGAGTCTTGAAATCCGGATTTTTCCCGTAGCGGGCCCGCAGATTGACGAATTGGGTTTGTCCTTGCGGAGTCGGCGCTTCAAAAGCCTGTTCCTCGCATTCCCAGCCATGCTTGGAAAGCTCCCCTTTCAGGTAGTCCAGCTGCTTGCGGTAGCCGGGGGAAGACGGTCTTCTGTCGCCCATATCCGTAATCCGTGCGGCATGGTACATGCAATTGCTGCCATGGAAATCGTCTGTCTCCTGCAATTGGGCGGGTATGGTCTCCGGATGGGCTTCCCCAGTTTTTTCAGGATTGCCGCACTGCACCAGCAGAGCTGTCAGGAAGAGGAGTCCAATGCGGGGCATCATGGGAGAAAAGGGGTGCGGGGTTATCAGGAATCAGACCATTCCTCCTGGCCCAGAAGTTCCAGGATACGGGTAAATTCGGACTTGCTGGAAAAAGTGATCTCGATAGAGCCCTTGCCTCCCTGTTCAGAATTGCTTACTGGCGTTCCGAACTGCTTGGCCAGCACCCCGGAAATTTTCTTGTACTGTGGTGAAGAAGGCTTCCTGGGAGGGGCCGGATCAGGCGGATTGAGAAGTTTCTGAATGGCCTTTTCCGTCTGGCGGACGGTGTAGCCTTTGTTCACGATGTCGCGGCCAAGCTGGATCTGCTGGTCCTGATTCTTCAGGGAAAGGAGTACCTTGGCATGCCCCACGCTGATGAAGGAATTGCCCAGCATGTCCTGGACGGCCGCGCGGGATTTGCCCACCCGTTTGGCGATGTCTCCTTGCTTCATCTTGAATTCCGCTTTCAGGCGCATATAGCCGGCGGCCTCTTCCAGCGGACTCAGGTTTTCGCGCTGGAGGTTTTCAATCAGCGCCAGTTCCAGCACGTCCTTGTCCGTGGCCTTCCGGATGATGGCGGGTACGGTGGAAAGCCCCAGAATGCCGGAAGCGCGCCAGCGCCGTTCCCCGGCGATCAGCTCGTACTTGTTGTCGTCCGTTTTGCGGACGATCAGGGGCTGGATGATGCCGTGTTCCTTGATGGAATCCACCAGTTCCGCCAATTGCTCTGGCGTGAAAATGGCGCGCGGCTGGAGCGAACTGGGGATGATGGAGGCATGGGACAACTGATGCACGACGTCTCCCGCCTGGGGAGTTGCCAAGGATTCACGAGACAGATTTTGATTGATGAGGGCGTCAAAGCCTTTCCCCAGAGCCGGTTTTGCCATAACTGAAAAAAGACTATCATGATCCGCCTCCGTTTTCAACAGGGGATTTGTCTTCCGTGGCAGGAAATTCGGGGAGCGGCCATCCGGTGTTCGTTTGAGTGGCAGACATTGGGAAAGTTCAGGATTCGGTAAACGGTTTGGAATGGATGAAAAGGCGAGCATTTTTCCGCTATGCCGGATGGCGTAAACCCTGAATAAAATCATGAACCAACCGAGTGAAGAACAAAAACAGGCCGCTCTGGAAGCGGGAAGGGAAGGAATGAAAAAAGCCTACGAACGCAGCCGGGGAATGTCCCATCTATCGTGGTGGGAACGTCTTCTGTGGATCATCCTGGCCGGGGCGGCCGCTGCAGCTTCCTGCCTCCTGTCCGGCTGCGGCCATTCCGTGAAACTGGGACCGGAAGGAGCGGTCATTTGCAAGGATGGAAGCTGCCTAACGATGTCCCATGGCGGTTTAACCTTTACTCAGGCCGTTTACGATAAAGATATTACGCCTGTCGTGCAGGCGAAAAACAAATAAGAAAAACGGCGGTCTTGTCCGGCGCAGTATATCATGAAAAATGCCATTGAACTGGCGGAGGCCTATTATCGTGCCGCGGGCAGGACGGTCCTGCACATGGAAGAGGACGGTCTCCGCCAGGACGTCTATATCCGCATGCCCGGCCTCGTGCTCCTGGCACGCCGGGTGGATTCATCCGCTCCCGTGGCGCAAATCCTGAACCCGCATTTCCGGTTCCCGCGCCGGAGGTGCGATGCCTGGCATCTCCACTTCCTGTCGGGCGATGCGAGCCTCCTTTTGCAATATGAACGGGAAATCCTTTCCCTGCCGTGGATTCTGACCCAGCACGGAAAACGCGGGGATGGCCGCCTGGTGAAGCTGTCCTCCTCCCGCTTCTGCCGGCTTCTTAAAGCATGTGGAAATGCTGTTTGTCATTGAACAGGTTTCTTTCCGGAAGAACGTCGCAAAAGTAAAAATGGAAGAGAATATCTATATTAAATCCCGGCAAGCTGCAGCTTGCCGGGATTTCCGCGTCGAGAGAAAAGTTCCAGGTGGTCTCTCTTTCGGACTGGCCGGAGGTACAAGGTAGGATGGCGGGTTTTCAAGCCACTTTCTCCGGTTTTTTTCTTCCGGGTTTATCCATATTTAGTCCTCGTGGCGTAGTGATTGTATCAAGCAGAGCGCTGGCCATGTACGCTTCGGTAAGCAGTTCTGCTCCGGTGAGCTTGGACGTGCCTACGTTGGCAACGGCTACATTGGCGGACATGCGGTCAACATAGTCTTTCTGGTCATGCAGGCGAGTGTCAATGCCCGTGAAAAAAACCGGTTTATCCGTGCAGGGCGTATTGCCGTCAAGAAGAGCCATGCTTAGTCCCGAGGCCATCGCCAGGCCATTCAACGTCTTGTCTTCACGAGCATAGGGCACAAGAGGGCAGAGGCGTACCGCTTTGTCAAGTGCCCGTACGGCAGGAGAAGACATCAGAATACACCCTCCTCCGAAGGGACCGTCAAGGGTGCTGTGAGTGCCATAATCCACTCCTTGCAGAATCAGGGTGTTGAGAGTTGCAGGATTGAGCACCAGGGTATCCGCATCCAGCTTCAGGACATAGGGGGCTTCTGTTTGTCGGAGGCTGCGCTTGTATTCGGCCAGCAACCCCCGCAAACAGGTGCGGCCCCGCAAGTTGCCACCCCGTTCCCAATGGGTGGGGCGGTATTGAATTTGCGGATGGTTCTCCAGGTCTTGCTGCATGGAAGGAGGCACGGGGTGCCGGGCATCGTCGAGAATGGTGACTGGCGATGCGGGCCATGCCCGGCGAGCTGCGGTTACGGCATGGGGCAATGTGTGGGCATTGCCCGCATAAGTGACGATATGAATATGGAGTAAGTGAGCCATAGGGATTATTGAGTGGTGACGATTCTGTTGGAGAGCACGAGATTGCCGTCTTTTAATCCGGAAAATTTGATTGTATCCATGAATTCTACGGGTTCTGGTGATGATATGAAACAGTACGTTGTGTTGATGCGCATCTCGTGGTCTGTAATGCTTACATATGTTGTGCCCCATCGTCCATACGTCAGAGCAGGGGTTGTAATGTTCACATGCGTACCTACCTCGACCGTGCTTTCAGGAGTGGTAAGATAGAGTACCCCCACACCCGCCGTAATCCGGACGGCTGTTGCATGATTGTTGTCTTCACCAAACCAATATCCGTTTTTACTGACAAAACGGTTTGAAGCTACGCCATAATTGGGGACTTCGACATATCCGGATACGACAAGGAGCGAATTGCCGACGGAGACATCCAGCACATCGCCAACCTGAACATGTGGCCCATTATCCGTGGTGGAGACAGTAAGCACCGGATTGCCCGATTCATCGCGGATATTGACCGGTCCCCGATAATTGGAAAGATCGGCACTTCCTGACGAAGAAAGCGTATTGCCATCCATGGTAAGGTTGGAACCCAGGGAAATCATCCCTTTTGATCCTCCGATGGAACTGACGGCGTGCTGTGCAATATTGTCGGCGGTGAGGGTTGTTTTGATTTTATCTTCCAGAACGGCGACACGGGCTTTCAATGTGGAGATATCGCTCTTGTCATTCCATCTTTCTCTTTCTTCCATTGTTATATGGACTGTCGCATTTTTGGCATGGTCGTGAAGACCTTTCTGCGTTGCCATGGGAATTCCGCTGATAGTAATACTGTTGTTCATGATTTGATTTTAGTTGTGTGGAAATTGGAGAACATCAGCGCCGTCCCATTCTTGATGGCGAATGTTGCATGATCAGTATTTGAAAACATGCATTGTCCAGGGTATTTTCCATTCTTACAGGAAAGTCAGACGATATCAGTTGTCTCAGAAGAATTTTTGTTATCTTCTTTAGCGGCAATGGCTTTGTCTGGATCAATCATGTTATGTTTGAAAATTCCCGTTGTTGCCGGATGAAACGGGAGTGTCTGTTTCCATTCCGATAAAAGGTTGGAGCCATTTTGAAGAAATGTCATCCTGTCTGCAACGTTAAGGCTGTATGATATCACTGACAGGTGCTACATGGCCTTTTTTTGCAGTGTTCCGTTTGGTGTCCATGTGCAAAAACGGTGAGTTGTTACCAGCAAGAAAAATGATTCATCACTAGCCTGCAATAGTGGTGGAGAAGCATCCTGATGTGAATACATCAAGGCAGTTGAAGACGGGTTTATGACGTCTCGACGCTTTACACAGGATGATATTTCCCAGGAACAGGCAGAAACTTTCAATGAAGTGATAACACGCGTTGCGGTTTTATCCGACGAATGGAAAGCGCTTCAAGTTTGGACGCGCTTGGACTGGGTCATCCGCTCACCTGAGGGAAGGGGAAGAATCCCCGGAATTCAGGAATGCGGTCGTTTTGACCGTGGAAGCAGCCAACGCCCAAGGGGGGACGCCAGCTTTTCACCAGTCAGGATGATGCGGAGTTCATGATCATGGAGGGGTCGTCAGCGGCATTGTTTAACCACTTCATAACAAACAACAATGAATAACAATCATGAATAAAATTACTACAGTAAACGGAGTTTTGGTGGCAGCACAGAGTGACTTCGCCAGCCATGCACAGGATAAGATGATTCATCTTACAGAGGAGGAACGCATTGCCTGGAATGCCAAGGCGGATGCTTCCGCCCTTTCGGGCAAAGTAGATACAAGCACGTTCGCGGCTCACGAAACCAACACGACGGTTCATGTCAGCCAGGAAGAAAAGGAGAAATGGAATGCGCGGAATACGAAGGGTGCCGTGGTGGCCACGCAGGATGGACTGGACGCGCACACGGAGAACACGACCGCTCACATCACTGGAGAGGAACGTGCTGCGTGGAATGCTGCGAGCGCTATTCCAGGAGCATCCAATGCCTTCACGGGCGACAACACGCATGCAGGCACTGAGACGTTCAATAATATCGTTAACATTAACAATGATATAGCAATCAATGGGAAATCGCTTAATTCATTCCTTTATCAACAGGCTTTATTATCAGGAGTTTTCCAGGCAAACAAAAATACAATGCTGGAGGATGTCGGCACGATGGGAGAAATTATACAGTATAATTGCACCGGAGACAAACCGGCTAATACAACCACAAGGGATAAGTGGAGATCAATACCTTCACAATCTGTTGTAGATACTAATGATGTATCTTTCTTCGCCTATGGATCAAGATTCTCTTGGGCAAATGGTACCATTTATAGCAATTTGTCTGTGCTACTCCAAGGAATCAACACCCCCGGCATGTTTTTGTTTTTATTGGGCGAGGGAACAGACGGCGAGGGCGTGGTAGCGGGCGTGTTAAAAAAGTATTTTGAAAACAATTTAACAATTAATGATATACCAGCGAGAGCGGCATTTATTGTCGTTACGGAGGACAGAAAACTCCGCGTCACGACAAGTGTGGAGGAGTACTATTTCCCGTCAGCGCTTTATCACTTGTTTTTCGTGTGTACCCATCATCCAAGAATAAAAATCGCTCTATCACAAATGGAGAACGACGGTTTCGGCAAAGACTACATGGAGACCTCGTCTGAATACGCAGGATTGCCGCCAAAGGTGTTCGACCTAGGGAATGGTTCGTACATATCGCGGTTTGTCGGATACGCAACCTCAGGACGAACGACCTTCGGCGGTAACCTGATTCCGCTCATTCTACCCTTAAGGATCAACAGTAGTTACCTGATCAACAATTTAATTTCCTAAAATTCATGAAAAATATATAAATTCAGAAAGCCAGAAACATATGAACATCAGTAAAGAGCAAAAGCAGGACCCTTGATGCTGGGAAGCAGGACATGAAGAATGCGTAGGAAAAAAGCAAACCCCTCAAGTTGTAAACTTGAGGGGTTTATAATGGAGCCGCTTGTCGGATTTGAACCGACGACCGTCCGCTTACAAGGCGGGTGCTCTACCACTGAGCTAAAGCGGCGCAATGAATGGATGCGCACATGTCTACAGAAGAAGCCCCTCCCTGGCAAGCCGAAAATGGGCGGCACAGGGGGCCTTCCGTATTTTTAAACGTGTCAGGCGTCAAACAGGGAACCCTGTTCCAGCGGCGGTTCTGCGGATGAATCCGGGGAAGGGGGAGCGTCATCCTGCGGTTGGGGCTTTTCTGCCGGAACGGATGCGCTTTCCGCAGATTCCGGCGCGCCGGCAAGTGCGGATGATTCCTCTTCCGTGGTTTCATTGCCGGTTTTGGCTGTAGGCATGATGCGGGAGACGCGTTCCACCGGATGCCTGGTGATGATGTTGCCCTGGGCGCCGCGGTTTTTGATCCGCAAGTCCGCGAAATGGAAGGGCCTGATCAGGTTGCGGAGTTTGAGGACGGCTTTCAGATAAACGTTCACGCTGATTTGTTCACTGTCCTGTTCCGTTTCATGCACGGAAAAGTGGAAGATGCGCGTTCCCTTCGTCCCGCGTGTCAGGGGGTATTCCTTGTCTCTGGTGAAGCCTCCTATCCGGAAGCGCTTGGCGTAAACGGGGCCGTCCTTTCCATCCCGGTAAATCAGGTTGAAGACGGGGTCGTCATCCTTCTTGATGATGGAGATATAGAGAGGGTTTTTTCCGGCGAAGAATTTGTCCTGAATGCGCACGATTTTCAGCACGCCTGCATTGTCCACGATCAGGACGTCGTCCAGCGTGGAGCACTTGCACACGGGATTTCCCTTCTTGACGCCGAAACCGGCGAAGCCTTCTTCGTCAATATAGAGGGTTTCATTGGCCACGGCTACCTGGGCCCGGTCCACGGAACCAAAGGAGGAGATTTCCGTCTTCCTGGGATAGGAAGCTCCGTATTTTTTGCGGAGGGATTCAAACCAGCGGATGGTGAATCTGGTGAGCTGGTTGAGGTTTTTCTGCGTCTGGTCGATGTCCGCCTCCAACTGCTGAATGTGCTGATCGGCCTTGAAGGCGTCGAATTTGGAAATACGCTTGATTTTGATTTCCGTCAGCCGGATCAGGTCGTCCCTGGTAATGGGGCTGCGCAGTTTCCTGGCGAAGGGCTGGAGTTCCCTGTCAATGGTCTCCAGCACTTCCTCCCATGTTTCGCAGTCTTCAATGGTCAGATAGATGCGGTTTTCAATAAAAATCTTCTCCAGGCTGGCCTGGTGCCATGCCGCATTAAGTTCCTGAAGGCGTATTTCCTGTTCCTGCCGCAACGTTTCCTTGGTGGCATCCGTGTTGTAGCGCAGGATATCGCTGATGCGCATGAACCGGGGCTTGTCTTCCACAATGACGCATGCGTTGGGGGAGACGCTGACTTCACACGCGGAGAAGGCGAATAGCGCCTTTTTGGTCTGCTCCGGATCCACTCCGGCGGGCAGGTGAACCAGAATATCCACGTGCTGGGCCGTATTGTCTTCAATGCGGGCTATCTTGATTTTCCCCTTTTCCGCGGCGGAAACGATGGTATCTATCAGGATTTCCGTGGTGACGCCGAACGGGATTTCCGTGATGCGGAGAAGTTTTTTTGATTCCGTGAGAATGCGCGCCCGTATCCGCACCCGGCCCGTGCCTCGCTCCCCGTCGCGGTAATTGGTGGCATCCATGATTCCCCCTGTGGGGAAATCCGGCAGAAGCTGGAATTCCTGCCCCCTCAGGTGGGCGATGGAAGCGTCAATCAATTCGTTGAAATTGTGGGGAAGGATTTTGCTGGAAAGACCCACGGCAATACCCTCCGCCCCCTGCGCAAGCAGAAGAGGAAATTTGACGGGCAGGCTCACGGGCTCCTTGTTCCTGCCGTCATAGGAAAGCTGCCATTCCGTGACTTTGGGGCTGAACACCACGTCGCGGGCAAAGGGCGTGAAGCGGGCTTCAATGTATCGGGAAGCCGCCGCGGGGTCTCCCGTCAGAATATTCCCCCAGTTCCCCTGGGTGTCGATGAGCAGGTTTTTCTGGCCCAGACCTACCAGGGCGTCCGCGATGGACCTGTCCCCGTGCGGATGGAATTTCATCGTATCCCCGACGATATTGGCTACTTTATTGTAGCGCCCGTCATCCAGCCGGTCCATGGCATGCAGGATGCGGCGCTGAACGGGCTTGAACCCGTCATTGATTTTCGGCACGGCCCGTTCCAGAATAACGTAGGAGGCGTAATCCAGAAAGTAGTCGGCATACATGCCTTCCACGGACTGGCTCGCGGGTGCGATGTGGGCGGGTTGAGTCACGGCCAAAAATATTAAAGGATTTGTTTCGGCGGGGCAAGTGCGATCTCCGTAAAGAAAAATAACCGGCCTTCCTGAAAGAAGGGCCGGTTATCGGTAGTATTAAATTGATGTGAAATTTCAGGCTGATTTGGATGTAATCCTGGCCCTGAGGTCGTCTGCCTCGGCGCGGAGGTTTTCAAGCTTGGCGGCTTGAGCTTCAAGCTCTGCTATTTCTTCCAGAACGGCTGCCAGGCGGCGCAAATCCGCAGGCTGTGCGGAGGCAAGGGGCTGGCTTTTGGCAACGGGGGCGTTTTTGGTACCAGGCTTGCGGCCTCTCTTGGCCTTGGAGGCTTTCATCCAGCTGGAGATAGTGACCGTGCTGATGCCGAATTGTGCAGCGGCTTCCTTCTGGGCGCCTCTTTTATTCTGCGTTTTCCGTTCGGCGATAAAATCAAGAACGGCTTGCTTTTCTTCAGGCGTATAACGCCTCCGGTTTTTTGTATCGTTGGAGTTCATGGTATGACGAGTGGCACATATTTAATAAATGCAGCCTTTGCTATCAAGGAAAAATAATATGTTTTTTGACATCATTTAAAAGACTGTTTAAAAATTTAAAGGATGATGTACTATTCAATCATACTCTTCACATTCCCAGGCTTATTTGTAATTAAAAAAAATTAATGTTTCTTAATGTATCCATGGGGAAAAATATTGTTGCTTAAACGGTTTTTCCCGGGCGGACGTTTTTGGCCCTGTGCATGGTTTATCGGTTAGGGAGAACCTGTGGATCCATGACTTCGGGAGGCGTTTCAGCGACTGTCACAGGGGGCGCTGGTTACGGATTTTGAGATTGCAGGGCCGGGGCGAATCATGTAAATTCAATCCAATCTCTCAGTATTTCCATTCCAATTATGACTGATCAGCCAGAATCTCAGCCGTCTCCCCAGGCGCCCGCGCGCCGCCGTCTGGTGACGGCCGCCCCCGCAGCGCAACCTAAAGTGAAATTCGTATCTCCCGCAGCGGAAGGTGTGGAAGTGGCCAAGCCGCGTTTTCTTACTCCGGAATTGCAGGCCAAACTGGCCCGGGAGCAGGAAGAAGCTGCGCGCCGTGCTGCGGAGCAGGCGGAGGCGGACAGGATAGCCGCGGAAAAAGCCGCCGCTGAAGAGGAGGCTGCCCGTATTGCCGCAGAAAAAGAGGCTGCCAGAATGGCAGCGGAAAAGGAAGCCGCCAGAATCAAGGCGGAGCAGGAGGCCGTGGAAGCTGCGCGCGTGGCTGCGGAAAAAGAGGCTGCCCGCATCGCGGCTGAAGAGGAACGGGCAAGGCTGGCCGCTGAACAGGCAAAACAGGAAGAAGCTTCCAGACCCCTGGCTGATTCTTCCGTGGATGCCCAGATACAGGATGCCCTTGCCAAGGTGGCGGAAGCCCAGAAGGCCCTGGCAGAAGCCCAGGCTGTGGCTTTGGCCCAGGCTGCCGGAGTGGCAAAGCCTGCCATGGAAGCTCCGGAGCCCCAGGAACCTGCCCCGGTCCCGGCAGCCGGAAGCATTCCCAAACTGAAAATTTTAAAAACGGTCTCCGCTCCCACTGAAACGGCAGA
>ERZ780198.2181-NODE-2181-length-15768-cov-10.347674_pt1 | contig 15768 bp, 10 predicted proteins | sample MGYA00510979_ERZ780198 | MGnify/ENA primary metagenome ERZ780198 (study PRJEB29588, sample SAMEA2158039) | human gut metagenome | biome: human gut; feature: human-associated habitat; material: faeces | place: Denmark | collected 2008/2010 ...
AAAAAGAGGAAAGCGGGTGAAACATACGCCCTTCACCCGCTAACGCCTATGAATAGGGTATTATAGCGAAAAGGTGAAGGGCGGTATAAAAAGGCCAAATCTGTCGGAAGAGAAGCTATCGGGTAGCGTTGTATAACTTACCGAACAACCGAATTAATAACTGATTTTCACTCCGGCAAAGAAGCTTCTCGGAAGTGACGGACCATAGATATAGCCGGAGTCACGGTCAGCTCCTTTATCGAAGTCGTCCTGATAGGCATTGAAAATATTCTGTACTCCGGCGTTCACTTGCAAATTCACAGACTTGTAGAGTTTAAAGTCGTATGCAGCCTTCAGGCTTATGTCGAAGAAGTCCTTCGTATTCACCGTTATCGGATTTTCAAGGAATCCCGGAACTGGTTCGTGAGGAACCAGCATCGAACCGGTATATGTACCGGAAAGAGCAATAGACAATGGTTTTACCGGAGTATAGGTTGCTGTAAAATAGCCGTAAGTATTCGGCGTACGCATCATTTTCTTCACAGCCGGAGCGTCTGGATTCCACACGTGAGGTTCGTTGTAATGGCTCTGCTGCAAAGTGACTCCCGCCTGAACCTGGAATTTAGTCAGATATGCCATCTTTCCTTCCAATGTCAGTCCCATCACACGGGCTCCCGGTGCATTGTATCGTGTACGTGTCAGGATTCCATCCACCACCTCTCCGTCGGTAAGTGCAAATACATCTGATAACTTTGTATAAAATCCTTCTACCAGGAAGTTAACTTGAAACGCACCAAAACGATGGTAAATATCTGCCGAAGCACTCAAACTCTGTGATCTCTCCTCTTTCAGATCCTTTGCAAGCTCAACCATTGCCACTTTTCCACCCACATTCTCTACATGTAAATCTTCATCAAAAGCCTGCGGCGCACGGAAACCGGTGGACCAAGTGATGCGCGCCTGTAGTTTGTCACTGGGCTTATAGAGCAGGTTCAGACGGGGGCTGAAGATGGGATTGTCAATCAGGTTATGGTCATCCAGACGGAACCCGGCCAGGAATACAAACTGATTCATTTTCCATTCGTTCTGCACAAAAGCGCTGGCAATGCGCACATCCTGTTTCATATCACGGTGATAACCGGTCATAACATCGTGCAGGGAGTTGTTCTGATACTCCAGCCCGGCGGTAAAAGTAGCAGGAGAGAATAAAACTTTCTCAAAATTACCCACATACATGCCGCCTGCCACCCAAGTCAGATCTTTTGTCTTTCCGTATGCATTCGCATCCTGTTGCGCACCATAATAACTGTTACGGTCGGTATGCTGGATGGAAGAATAGAAAGAAAGCTTATGCTTGTATTCTTTCCAAAACAGATCATAACTCAATCCGCCACTATTGATAACGTGCTTGGTCTGTTCGGTGATATCCGTTTCGTGCGGCTGCAAATCAAATTTATTCCCTCCGCGGCGGAACTCATTCGTGGTATGATATTCCAGACTGATACGGCTGAACTGCGTAGGACGGTAATAGGTGCGCAGCCCGAATGTATTCATATTCAGCTTTCCCAACTCCGAGAAACCGTCCCCGTCCGCATCATACGGATTACGGTTCCGATAAGACTGATACAAAGCGATGCCATACGTATTGTCTTTTGACACCAAAGAGGCGTTGGCTCCCATATACTGTTCCCACACCTTGCCGTTCATATTGGACATTGTTGAAGAAACCTGAAATGAATTGTTGATGGGGTCTTTCGTGATGATATTGATGGTTCCGCCCACTGCATTAGCACCAAACAAGGCCGACCCTCCTCCGCGGACAACCTCTACACGCTCTATCATATTCACCGGAATCTGCTCCAAGCCATACACACCGGACAGAGCACTGACTACCGGACGGCTATTGATAAGAATCTGAGAATAAGGCCCTTCCAGCCCATTGATACGCACTTGAGGGAAGCCGCAGTTCTGGCAGTTGTTCTCCACACGCAACCCCGACTGGTAATTCAAGGATTTAGCCAAATCGGTAGAATTCACCGATTCGAAAAGCCTGGCATTCATCACATTGACTACCACCGGAGCCACCTTGCGACTTGTTTCATTGCGATTGGCCGATACGACTACCTCGTCCGTCATAATACTTTCGTCACTCATCAAAAAATGAACATCTACCGTGAAGTCGTTACTGACGGTCACTTTCTTTTCCTGTGTCTCATAGCCCAGTAGCTGAACTCTCAATGTGTACTTTCCTGCCGGAACCTTCTTGAAACGGAACTCCCCGTCCTCGTTACTCACCGTACCTTGCCCGGTTTCCACAATCAATATGGTAGCATACGGAAGGCTGTTCTCCGTGCCTTTTTCCACTACATGACCTGAAATCACATTTCCTTCCTTCACAGGATTTACATCTTCTGCATACGCATGGATACCCGCACCCATCACCATGAGCACGAGTAACAGAATATATTGTTTCATCTATTTTTTCTATTACTAAAATGTTTCGGTTTATTCAATTAAAGAATGTGTGCAGCTCTACGGCAAAAGCACATCCGCATCTGTTGAACGGATTATCCGAATGTATCCCGTCAACAGATATACCTTATGTTTCAGCAATAAAAAGGAGGAGCGCGCAAATGGATACATTGCGCACAAAGCGCTTTCGCGCGGAAAGTATTTGTCTTGTATTCCAAAACATACAACACAGGACGGAATACAGTCATCTCTGTCTGCCCCCCGGGCTCCAGAGTCTGGATAGTGCTCAGATGAGCAATTGAGATTACCTGTCCTGTGGTATGCGTATGGTGTTTTTCGGACGAAGGATGAGAGTGCACAATCATCACCCCGTTCACAATATGAACGTGGGTAAACAAAGTGATACTTACCTGATACGTTAAAAACAGCGCCAGCAGTAATAACGGGGCTACTATGTACCTTCTCTTGCTCAACTATTTATTTCTTTTCCTCGCCAAACAACAATTGATAGTCTTTTTTCGCGGCAGGCACAGTCCATTCCTCCGGAATAAACTTCCACTGGTGCATAGCATGAGGATGCAGCACTTTTTCCTGCTCAATATATTGCATCAGATAATAACGCAAATCCTTATCGGTTGCAAAAATAATACGTTTTGCCAAATCTTCCTTGGAAATTCCAGCTCCAAGAGTCAGTAAATCTCCGCCACCGTTCCCACGGTAAGAATTCAAAGCCACTTTATAAACCTTATCCATACTGAAAGGAGTCCCGTCCGACATGCTCTGAATCGTGATTTTCTCTCCTGCCGGCTTGGTCACGTCCACCGTATAATTAATGCCTGCGGCAGAGTCAAAGTTAAAGCTGAAATTCTTGAAATTAGCACGCTTCCCCTTCTCCACCGGCTCCTTGAAAAGCATCAGGTGGTCCTCGGAACTCTTCATCTGATTAGTCCAGATGGCGTATGCCATTTCCAGAAAATCTTTAATTTCCTTGCCCGAAAGTTCCATCACATACAGCATGTTCTCGTACTTGTACAAATTGAACATATCACTCACATAGATGTCTCCTTCTTTAATCTCTGCCCGGAAGGACAACGGAGCACAGAAAGACACTTCAGCACCCGAAATTTCCAATTGCAACTGATGAATCAGGTCTATGAAAGGAGAAGAACCGAAATAAGCATCCTTCGCTGTGATGGTACGTGAAATTGTACCGATTTTACGGGATACAAAGTCATTTACAGCCTTGTATTGAGGGGCAAACTTATCCATAAACTCCCGGCTGACAGGATACTTGTTCATATCCGCCAATCTACCTTCCACCGACTTCTCCACTACTTTCCCATCTTTCTTTGTTACGGTCAGGGTCACATCCGAAACTACATTGGCATTGTTTGCCGGGTCAATGACCAGCACACTGTCTCCTGCCACATTCTGCACCTTTACACATTCCCTAGTATGGTCGTGCCCCATCAGCACCACATCAAAGCCCGGAACCCGTTTGGCTACATCCATAGAGGCATCTTCCACCACCTGTCCCAACACGTTGCCCGACTTTCCGGCATGAAACAATCCCACAATGACATCAGGATTCTCTTTTTCCTTTATAATCTTCACCCATTTGCGTGCGCAGGGCTCCATTTCCTCAAAATGCAGACCACTCCATAATTTCTCCGGCAACCATGAAGGAATGGCCGGAGTAATCATACCCAGAACCGCTATCCTCACTCCGTCGCGCTCCAACACCTCGTAGGGTTTCAGATAAGGTTTTCCAGTGGCATTGTCTATTATATTAGCCCCCAGTACCGGAAAATCGCACTGTCTTATCCAACGGTCGTACACCGCATGCCCCGTCTCTACATCATGGTTACCCATATTACCTACCACATATCCCATATAATTCATCATATCCGCCGCAACATGAGTAGACACGGTATCCATGAAATTATAATAGTAAGCTGTAGGCTGACCTTGCAGGATATCCCCATTATCCATCAACAGGCAATTATCCCCATATTTCTCACGCTGTTCTTTCACAAAGGAATGAACACGGGCAAGACTTCCACTCCATTCTTTCCGTTCGATAAAGTTATACGGAAAGAAATTCCCGTGCACATCACTGGTTTCTATAATCTTGATAACCACTTCTTCCTGATTATTGGATGCAGACAACTGCATACCTGCCCACAACAGCAGGGCACTGATACATATTCTATATTTCATTTCTCTATTCTTTATTCTTTTTTAGTCAAAGGATGCGTGAATACAAACCGGGCGCCTTCGGTATAATCCTTGTCCACCCATATCTTACCTCCCAGATTCTCGATTATCAGCCTGCTAATGGCCAATCCCAGCCCCGTACCTTGGGAATATTCATTCAATTTCTCGAAACGTTCAAATACCTTTTCACTCTTATCGGGCGGAATACCGCAACCGGTATCCGACACTGACAATTCCAACTGCTGATGCTGTTTGTCTATGGCAACCGTCAGTTTGATAGAACCGGACGGAGTAAATTTTGCGGCATTGGACAGCAAATTAATCAACACCTGCTTCAGACGCTGGGCATCCGTCTTGACAACCAGCGAAGGCACAGGAGTTTCAAACAGAAACAAAGCACTGGTCTTGCGTCCATACTCCACTGTAGACAAAGCCGTCTGACACAACTCTACCACATCACATTCTTCCCATACGAATTTTATCCTTCCGGATTCCATGCGCGAGATGTCCAGAATATCATTTATGAGGTGCAACAACAAATCGGAATTCTTCTGAATGATATCACAATACAGCTCTTTCTCGGCAGGAGAGGAATCATCACTGACCAACACGCTGGAAAATCCCACAATGGCATTCAAGGGAGTGCGTATTTCGTGACTCATATTGGCCAGAAAAGCCGTCTTCAGCCTGTTGGATTCCTCCGCTTTCTCCTTGGCTACCAGCAGTTCCTCGCCGGATACTTCCAGATTATGTTTCAAGTGGTTGATACGGATAATATAATATATGGCTATCAAGAAACAGGCTATCAGAAACATGAACGCCGAAACAACCCCTATGACCCAATATTTATACTGCTCATAAAACGAAGGAGTCTTGTTCACCAACACCGCTCCCTGAGGAAGATTCAATGAATCCAATTTGAATTCATGCAAACGCTTTATATCAAAAGTATAGTTTCCGGGAATAGTCAACAAGTCCACCCCTTCTCTATCCCCTTTATCCAAAAAATCATAAGTAACCGCGCCTATATTCTTTCCTACCGCATGGTACTCGGGAGTATATCCTCCCAATGCCCAATGTCCCAGCCCCACAGATGCAATAGTAAACACAGGCAGGGTGGGATTCGCATCGCGCAGCATATAAGTCGTATTACCAATAACATAACTCTCCGTACAGTCCACACGCCATGTTCCCAATAACACACACGTATTTTGAGGCAACCTGCGCATCCTTTCACTCACTTCCATAAAGGTTTCCGTACGGCCGTCCAGCCAAATTGTTTCTAAATCGGGGTACTTCTTCATCTCCTTTTTAACCAAGGCTTGCATAGACAACCCGCCATAGGTATTATCCGATATAAATGCCACACGGCGCATATCAGGATAAAAACGACGCATCAGCTTTATGTTTTTATCGACATCATATTCATATACATAACCGGCAACAATATTATAATCACTGAAATCCGTATAAATATTCTTACTTTCAGGTTCCCATACCCGCGTGTCGATACTATCATCGGGCAATACCAGTCCGTTGACACTGACCATGCCACAGATAGACGGAGTCTTTTTAGCTATCTCCGTGTCTTGTGAGATATAAGCCGACCATGCCTCCTGCCCCAACAATATAACCAGTGACGGACGGTTTTTCCCCTTATACTTACCAAGGATGGAGGCCATACGCGATTTCCACAGATAGGCCTCGGACAAATTCTTGCAGTTCATACTCTCTATGATCGGAGTATACTTGCCGCCACGCTGTCTGTATTCATCCATAAAAGCAGACAGGTTGTCAGAAATACTACGCGTTTCGGGATTATAAGAAGTGACAATAAGGATAGGCCCTTCCGAGGTCGTTTCCGCCTTCACAGGACACAGAGCAACCACAGGAAGCAGCAGGACTAATAGCATAAAAAACCTGAATATGATTGCCAATCCCCTCATTTCCTTTAGAATAATTTCTAAAAATTCGCTGCAAAGATAATAAAATAAAAACAGAACACAACCAATTGGCATATATTTTGTTTCTCTTAAAGCAGATGAAATTTAACAAATATATAATATGGCTTACATAGACTATTACAAAGTATTGGGAGTGGACAAAAGCGCCACCCAAGATGATATCAAGAAGGCTTTCCGTAAGCTGGCCCGCAAATACCATCCTGACTTGAATCCGAATGATCCTGGAGCCAAAGATAAGTTTCAGGAGATAAATGAAGCCAACGAAGTACTGAGTGACCCGGAAAAACGTAAGAAATACGACGAATACGGGGAACACTGGAAACATGCCGACGAATTTGAAAAACAAAAGCAACAATATGGAGGTGCCGGTGGATTCGGAGGGTTTGGCGGAGCCGGAAGCGGATTCGGTACGGACGGTAACGGCAGTTACTGGTATTCCGGCAATGGAGGAGAAGAATTCACCGGTGCACATTTCGGTGGCAGCGCAGGTGGTTTCTCTGATTTCTTTGAAGAACTGTTCGGGCATCGTGGCGGTGCAAACGGCGGACGAAGCGCCGGATTCCGTGGACAGGACTATAATGCTGAATTACAACTTTCATTGCGTGAAGCCGCCGAAACACACAAACAAGTGCTTAATGTAAACGGAAAGAACATACGTATCACTGTTCCGGCAGGTATAGCCAACGGACAGACTATCAAATTGCGTGGTCATGGTGCACCGGGGGTAAACGGTGGTCCTGCAGGCGATCTGTACATCACCTTTGTCATTCCAGACGATCCTGTATTCAAACGTTTGGGAAATGATTTATATATCCATGCTCCGCTTAGCCTCTACACCGCCGTACTGGGTGGTGAAGAAACCGTGGACACACTGAACGGCAAGGTAAAACTGAAAGTAAAACCTGAAACCCAGAACGGAACCAAAGTCCGTTTGAAAGGCAAAGGCTTTCCTGTTTACAAGGAAGAAGGCAAATTTGGCGATCTGATAGTAACTTATAATGTCACCATTCCTAGCAACCTGACCGAACATCAGAAAGAGCTGTTCCGCCAATTAAAAGATAGTAGCAATTAAAAAAAGAGAAGGATTATGCAGACCGATTTAATTATTATCAACGATTTTTGCGACCGTTGCCATGTGGACCCGTCGTTCATTATGGAACTGGAAGAAGACGGACTGATCGAAGTCCGGGTGATTGACGAGGAACGCTACCTCCCCACATCCCAACTAGCGGAACTGGAGCGTTACACGCATTTATATTATGACTTGTCCATCAATATTGCAGGAATCGACGCCATTCACCACATGCTGGAACGTATAGAACTTCTGCAACAGGAAGTGCGTTCATTGAGAAACGAACTGGAATTCTACCGCTAAAATCCGTGTCCGGAGAGGGAAAGCGAAAACTGCACCCACTTCTCTTTCCGGCACTGTTCATTTACTTTTATATTTCTGTTTTTACCGTTGTTTCTATACGATAAGCAGGAGTGCCGAACCGAGCATCACCGATTCTCTTCTCATTATTATATATACCAAGAAAAAGTAATGGGCTGTTCCGCTCTTTCTTCGTTTTTCCATTTATTTTCTTACTTTTTTCCGCTTTATTATCCTACGTTTAACCTAAAATCACTATCTTTGTAGACTTAAAAGCAGCCGGCCGGTCTGCCGCTGACGCCGCAAGGCGAAAGAGGAAAGTCCGGGCAACGCAGAGCATCCTACTTCCTAACAGAAAGCTATCTGCAAAGGTGGAGTAACGTAGAAGAAAACAACCGCCACAATTCCTACGGGAAACGGGGTAAGGGTGAGAAGGTGGGGTAAGAGCCCACCAGCCGCATGGTGACATGACGGGCTGTACGTCTTAGGAGTTGTAAGGTCATGTAAACCGACATTATGAGGGTTGCTCGCCCCACGTCGGAGGGTAGACCGCTAGAGCCTGTTGGTGACAACAGGCGTAGATAAATGGCAGGCACTTCGCCGCAAGGCGAGGAACAGAACCCGGCTTACAGGCCGGCTGCTTTTTTTTCATATATCCTAATGAAGAGCTTATGAGTACCATGAACAAGGAAAAACTGAAAGGTCTGCAATCGTTTCTCAAAGATGATATATGGCGGGTGACAGAAGACGAGGTTAGCAAATCCCGAGGAATACTCTATAATGCAATAAAAATCGCTACTCTTTCTGTTCGTGAATTCACTCAGGGACGTATTTTGAATAAAGCATCCGCACTGACATACAGCACCCTGCTTTCTATCATTCCCATTCTGGCCATTTTATTCGCCATCGCACGCGGTTTCGGCTTCTCCAACCTGCTGGAAACCCAGTTCCGTAGCGGTCTTGAAGGACAGAGTGCGGCTGCCGAAACCATTCTTGGCCTGATTGACTCCTATCTGGTGCACGCCAAAAGCGGAATTTTTATCGGAGTGGGTCTGGTGATGTTGTTCTGGACCATTCTGAGCCTGACCTATAACATAGAACGTACCTTCAATTATATATGGCAAGTGAAGAAGCCCCGTACACTGTATCGCAAAATGACGGATTATTTCTCCATCCTGCTCTTACTGCCCCTACTTATCGTACTTTCCAGCGGTCTTACCATCTTTATGTCCACCATGGTGAAAAACATGGAGGACTTCGTATTACTGGCACCCCTGATGAAATTTCTGGTACGCCTGATCCCTTTCATCCTGACTTGGGCCATGTTTACGGGACTGTTCGTCTTTATGCCCAATACTAAAGTGAAACTGAAGTATGCCATCATTCCGGGTATCATCGCAGGCACAGCCTTTCAGGCTTTTCAATACTTGTATATCGGCAGTCAAATATGGGTATCAAGGTACAATGCAATCTATGGTAGCTTCGCCGCCATTCCTATGTTCTTGTTATGGGCGCAAATTTCATGGGGAATCTGCCTGTATGGCGCAGAACTTTGCTATGTGGCACAGAATCTTCGCAACTACAGTTTCAGCAAAGAAACGGCAAATATCAGCCGCCGTTATCACGACTTTCTGTGTATCCTCATCATGTCTCTGATATGCAAGCGCTTTGAGACGGAAGAGGCTCCTTATACCGCCGAGACACTCAGCGACGAACATAAAATCCCGATAAGGCTCACCAAGAAAATCCTGTATGAACTACAGGACATGCACATGATTTATGAAACTGCTATGGACGGTGACGATGAAAGCATAGGCTATTTGCCGTCAGTAGATATCAACCGGATGAACGTGGCTATGCTGCTGAACAGACTGGACATAGCCGGAACGGAAGCCTTCAAAATAGACAAAAAGCGATACAGCAGTTCTTGGGAGGCGCTGGCAAATGCCCGTGAAGAATATTATAAAAGCACCAGCAAGATATTGCTGAAAGATTTATAATTCTGATATTCGATTTTACCACAGATTGCACAGATTCTTTTTTGCTCAAAAGCCGATGCGGATAATTCCGGATTTCCACAAAGAAGTTTCTTTCATCTTCAACAATCATCTGTGCAACCTGCGGTAAAAGAATCAGGAGAACTGCATCATGCGGCTTAAATATTTGCCGATGATATCAAACTCTATATTCACAATGCTTCCCACTTTAAAAGTATGGAAATTGGTATGTTCGTAAGTATAAGGAATGATGGCAACCTGAAAAGTATCCTCCGTAGGGTTACAAACGGTCAGACTCACACCATTCACCGTAACCGAGCCTTTGTCCACCGTGATGTAGCCGCGCTTTGCCATTTCCTTGTCAAACGCATATCTGAAAGTAAAATACCAGCTCCCTTCAGCATCCTTTATATCCATACATTCGGCAGTCTGATCCACATGTCCTTGCACAATATGACCGTCCAGCCGCCCGTTCATCATCATGCTGCGTTCCACATTCACTTTATCTCCCACTTTCAGCAAGCCGATGTTGGAACGCTCTATCGTTTCTTTCATGGCGGTAACCGTGTACGTTCCATCCTGTAAACTGACTACAGTCAGGCACACACCGTTATGAGAGATACTCTGGTCTATTTTCAGTTCGTCCACAAACGAACATTTCAAGGTGAGGTGCAGATTTTCCTGCTCCTTTACAATACGCACCACCTCCGCATATTCTTCTACAATCCCTGAGAACATAAGTTTTAGTCTTTAATTAAGTTTCGAGAACAAAGATAGAACAAAAAACACAAATATTCGAAACTTACCGACGGTTAATGACAAATGACCGGCAATTCGTCGCTAACCTGCCTTTTTTACATATTCAGAACAAAAACAGAGTGCCCAATTCTTTTTTATTATATATTTGCACTTTATACTTTGCAAACTTATTAAAAACAAACCATGGACAGCACAAAGATTGTTGGTGAAAAAATAAAATCACTACGTGAAACAAAAGAAATCAGTGTGGCCGAACTGGCCGTACGCTCTGGCCTTGCCGAAGAACAAATAGAACGAATAGAGAATAATGTAGATCTTCCTTCATTGGCTCCCCTCATCAAGATAGCCCGCGCGTTAGGGGTACGTCTGGGCACTTTTCTGGACGACCAGGAAGAACAAGGAGCAGTAATCTGCCGGAAACAAGAGAGTGAGGATACTATCAGTTTCTCGAACAATGCAATGGACCTGCGTACACATATGCGCTACCACTCACTGTCAAAATCAAAAGCGGACAGGCATATGGAACCATTCATCGTAGACGTGGAACCGACGGAGGAAAGCCACTTCTCACTCTCCTCGCATGAAGGTGAAGAGTTTATCTATGTCATGGAAGGCGCCGTCGAAGTATGCCATGGTAAAAAATGCCATCTGATTAAAGCCGGAGACAGTATTTATTATGATTCTATCGTTCCGCACCACGTACACGGATATCAAGGACAAGCCGCCAAAATATTGGCTGTTATCTATACTCCTATTTGATTTATGATGGAATTAAGCACGAGAACCTTGGGTGACTGGCTTGAACATTGGGCCCTCACCACTCCCGATAAAGAATATATCGTATATTCCGACCGCAATCTGCGCTTCACCTGGAAACAATTTAACGAGCGTGTAGACCACATGGCCAAAGGACTGCTCGCCATCGGCGTGAAACGGGGAACCCATGTAGGAATCTGGGCGGGTAATGTGCCCGACTGGCTGACCTTTCTGTACGCTTGCGCCAAAATCGGCGCCGTGGCCGTAACAGTAAATACCAACTACAAACAGGCAGAACTGGAATACCTCTGCCAGAACTCGGACATGCACACGCTGTGTATCGTAAACGGAGACCGTGGCAATGACGACTATGTAAATATGGTCTACGCCATGCTGCCCGAACTAAAGACCAGCCAGCGCGGATATCTGAAGAGCAAACGCTTCCCCTGCATGAAGAACGTGATTTACATTGGCCCCGAGAAATACCGGGGTATGTACAACACCGCCGAAATTCTGCTTCTGGGATGCAACATAGACGATGACGAGCTGCTGGAAGCAAAAGCGAAGGTGAACTGCCACGACACGGTGAACATGCAGTACACTTCGGGCACAACCGGTTTCCCCAAAGGAGTCATGCTCACCCATTACAACATCAGCAACAACGGTTTCCTGACGGGTGAGCACATGAAATTCACTTCCGATGACAAACTATGTGTCTGTGTACCCCTGTTCCATTGCTTCGGAGTGGTATTAGCCACCATGAACTGCCTTACACACGGATGCACGCAGGTGATGGTGGAACGTTTTGACCCGCTGCTGGTACTTGCCTCCGTCCACAAGGAACGCTGCACGGCCTTGTACGGGGTTCCTACCATGTTCATTGCCGAGCTGAACCATCCCATGTTTGATATGTTCGATATGTCCAGTCTGCGCACCGGCATTATGGCAGGCTCACTCTGTCCGGTGGAACTGATGAAACGTGTGGAAGAGAAAATGTTTATGAAGGTCACCAGTGTATACGGGCTTACAGAAGCTTCTCCCGGCATGACAGCCTCCCGCATCGACGATTCGTTTGATGTACGCTGCAACACGGTGGGCCGTGATTTCGAGTTTACGGAAGTAAAAGTGATCGATCCGGAAACTGGCGAGGAATGTCCCATAGGCGTACAAGGCGAGATGTGCAACAAAGGGTATAACACCATGAAGGGGTATTACAAAAACCCCGAAGCAACCGCCGAAGTGATAGACCGGAACGGCTTTCTCCACTCAGGAGATCTGGGAGTGAAAGACGAAGAAGGTAATTATCGTATCACAGGACGGATAAAAGACATGATTATCCGTGGCGGAGAGAATATCTATCCACGGGAAATAGAAGAGTTCCTGTATCAGATGGAAGGAATAAAAGATGTACAGGTAGCCGGTATCCCCTCCAAGAAATACGGAGAAGCGGTAGGCGCATTCATTATCTTGCACGAAGGGGTGGAAATGAACGAATTCGATATACGTGACTTTTGCGACGGCAAGATAGCCCGTTACAAAATTCCTAAATATATCTTCTTTGTTGATGAGTTCCCCATGACGGGCAGCGGAAAGATACAGAAATTCAAGTTAAAGGATGTGGGATTGGAGTTATGCCGGAAGCAAGGCATCGAGATTATTTAATTCAGCCTGCCTCTTGCATTAAAAATGCAGAATTAAGTTACACAGTCACGGAGAGGAATACATTGCACGGATTCTTCTCTGTGGTTCTGTATCGGATATCGGAACCGGACAGCAGATGTACTCCTCACGTTACTCCATAAAAAAAGGAGCAACGCCTTGCTCCAACCTTTTGTTAACCTTAAATCTAATACTATGAAAAACACACATGCAAATATACACACTTTCCTGCTATCTGCAAATTTAAAGAAGCGTTAAGAAGAAATTATAGTATTGTTTAATAAAAGCAACAACTCCTTTAACATTTCAAGTTAAAGTGAATGGTTTCTTTTAACAAAACAAAAAGGCTGTCCCGTAAGGAACAACCTTTCTATATTTTTTATAGTAGACGCTTCTACTTCAGATGCAACTACTTCTCTCAAGCCGATTGCAATCTTCAACCTTTAATCTAATACTATGAAAAACACATTTATATAACACGGCGGCAACAAGAATTGTTCAACCGCAAGTCATTAATAAATGTTTAAATCCCTAACTATACCTTTTCTTCCTTTGGCAAGACCGAATGCCAAGGAATTCCGTCTACAGTAGAAAGGTCCTTGCCAGACTCTATCAAACCACTGATTACATAATCTCTGGCAGTAGGATTCTGGAACGGATACAATCCAAACTCGGGAAGAACAGAAACAAAATGTTCCATGATTTCCGCTTGGATAGATTCATAACTAGGCCAGTTCTTATTGGACGAGAAACAATAAATTTGTACGGGCAGGCCATTCTCCGTAGGAGCCAATGTGCGCACCATCAGCAACAGGTCCTTACTGATAAAAGGATGGCGCTTCAGATAGAGAGTCATATAAGCACGAAGCAGCCCTACATTCGTATCGATGGTTCCATTTACCAATCCGGCCGGATTGTCAGTATTCGCTACTTTTCCTTCAGCCGCCTGTTTCTGCTTTTCTGTGATAAAGTCGGCCAAATCAGCATCAAACTTCTTCATTTTCTCCAAAAATTCAGGAGTACAGGGTTGTATGTAATCCAGTTTCAATGCATACTCGCGCATAATACGCCGCCCGCCCGATTCAGTCATCCCACGCCAATTGATAAATGAACCGGAGACTAATGAATAAGGAGGTATAGTGACAATCGTATTATCGAAATTCTGAACCTTCACAATGTTCAGAGTGATATCCATCACCACCCCATTCACATTATTCTGCGGCATCTCAATCCAATCGCCGATATGCACCATATCATTCTCGGAAAGCAGTACCCCCGCCACAAAGCCAAGGATGGTATCTTTGAAAATCAACATCAGTACGGCAGCAAAAGCACCCAGTCCGGTAATCAGGTTGAGAGGCGACTTATTAATCAATATGGAAATGATGACAATGATGGCAACACACGAAAAAATCACTTGAAAGATCTGTATGAAACCTTTCATCGGACGATTCTGTAACTGCTCCTTGTTCATCAGCACATTACCTACCGAGTTTAACACGGCATTGACCGAAAACAACAAAGCGATAAAGAAATAAATCCAAGTGATTTTTTCACTGACAGTAAACCAAGTAGAACGATAGTCGAACGCAAACGGCAACAAAGCGGATATAATAAGCGGCGGAATGACCGCAGACATTTTCCGCAAGGCATTGTATTCTATCAACGAACTTAAAAAACTGATATTTTTATATTTCAACACCTTCCGTGTGAAACGCACAGATAAATAATGAAAAACAGCTCCTACAGCAAAAGCAATAACCACAATCAGGATCAAGAAAATAATCTCATCCAGTTCATTCAACCTATCGCGCGGGATGCCTATCCATGATAGAAAACTCTTAATCCAAGTCAATAAAATTCGGGCAAATTCGTTTGTACTCATAATTATCGTCTTTTTACTTATAGAACCATCTATAAAAACATTTGTTTAGCTGAGGGATGAAAAATCCTCCCCCAGCCTGTCCGGAAACGGTTTCCTGCTTTCCTTTTACTCTGTCATTCCAGCGTAACAAGAATCTTTCAAGGAATCGGCGAAGTAAACCAAGAAGTCAAACAAATCTATTTATCGAATATACCATCTTTCGCACTGGCTGTAGACGGCACCCCAACATAACCTCCCACATTACAATTAGAAACCCCAATTGTCTTCGTATTCGAGAAACCAAGACCTATCCCTGCTTTATCCACATCCACGTTATCAAAAGTCACGTTATAAATAGGCTTCTCCTCTGTACCTTGAAGCACCAATGCAGCTACATTCACCTTTTTGCATTTCAAATCCTTTACATAAATATCATGCACCTCAGTAAAATGATGGTTATCCATCCCCTCGCCTGCATACATGGAAGTTACGCGTACAAAAAGGGTTAACATGACTTTTTAACCGGTTCAATCTTTCCGCTGCCATGAAGCCCAAAGGGCGGAGAAACTGAGAAAAAGTAATAGCCCGCCAGCGGAATTAAACAACAATGTATTGCATCTGTTCCTGTTGCATAAGCCTTTTCTCTTTCCAGGTTAAACCTTTTTATACGGATGTATTCTATCTCCATAGCCTTTGGAGTTATCTCCCAAGGCTATGGAGTTAACTCCA
>ERZ780198.2189-NODE-2189-length-15709-cov-20.995975_pt1 | contig 15709 bp, 6 predicted proteins | sample MGYA00510979_ERZ780198 | MGnify/ENA primary metagenome ERZ780198 (study PRJEB29588, sample SAMEA2158039) | human gut metagenome | biome: human gut; feature: human-associated habitat; material: faeces | place: Denmark | collected 2008/2010 ...
TTGACGATGCCCATATTTGGGCAGAAACCCAAAATGGCTGGAAGGCTAACTATCCTTTCAGTCGTTGGAATCGTCTTGCTAACGCCACACCTGCCCAGCGCAAGGCTTTCGTTTTGAGTAGATATGGTATTCATTGGCCTGAATTAGACGAAGATTTATGCTTTGAAGGACTGTTCGCAGATGCTGGTATATACAAACCGTCAAATGCAGAAGATACTATTTATTATCAAGCATAATAAAAGTTTTTTTGCAGCAGAAGGATAAGTGAATCATTAAAACCAAGGAGGCAAATATGACAGAGCTAAGAGATAGATACATACGTTTTGACTGGGCTATCAAGCATTTGCTTCGCCAGAAGGGGAACTTTGGGGTGCTTGAGGGCTTCCTGACTGTGTTTTTGAATGAACCTATCAAGATTGTTGAAATCCTGGAAAGTGAAGGTAATCAGCAGCAGGCTGATGATAAGTTCAACAGGGTTGATATCAAGGCGAAAAATAACAAGGGAGAAATCATTATCGTCGAGATACAGAACACAAGTGAGCTATATTATCTGGAGCGTGTGCTCTATGGAGTAGCCAAAGCTATTACAGAGCATATCAATCTGGGAAATACCTACAAAGAGGTGAAGAAGGTATATTCAATCAGCATTCTGTACTTTGATCTGGGCAAGGGATCAGACTACATCTATGTGGGACAGAACAATTTCGTGGGCTTGCATACCCAAGACCACCTGATCATCAGTACTAAGGAGAAAGATACGATAGTTAGAAAATCGCCTTCAGAGATATTCCCAACCTATATTCTGGTTCGAGTTAATGAATTCAATAAGGTGGCTAAATCACCATTGGAAGAATGGGTTGAATACCTGAAAAATGGAGTCATCTCTCCAGACACCCAGGCACCAGGTCTGCAGGAAGCTCGTGAGAAACTGAAATACTATTCCATGTCGGATGCAGAACGTTATGCATACGATGAGCACATCAATGCCATCATGATTCAAAATGATGTTTTGGGAAATGCAAGATTGGAAGGTATGGAAGAAGGAAGAACCAAAGAAAAAAATAACATTGCCCGCAAAATGCTGGCTAATGGATTGAGCATAGAACAGATAGCTTTAATTACTGGTTTGACAGAGCAGGAAATTAAAAGACTATAATATAATAAGGTGTATCCCCCAAGCCTTTCATCACCGAAGGCAACAGAGGATACACCTTATTTTATGATCTCAGCTGATAAGAAACGATACTATGAACGGATTTTGTAGCCGTGAATGCTGTAATACAAAATGTAGAGGAAGCAAGGGAGACAGAGCCAATATGCCTGCTGAGCACCTACTGCATCCTTCAGACTGCCATAGAGCGTAGGAAGAACGGCTCCACCAAACATCGCCATGATGAGCAATGAAGAACCTGCCTTGGTAAACTTACCCAGATCTGCCATTGCCAATGGCCAGAGAGCAGGCCACATCAGAGAACAACCCAATGCCATCAATGAGATGAAATAGATGGAAATCTCGGCTGGGGTAAGAACCACCAGTAAAGCTCCGGCAATTGCCAGGAACGAACAGAGCTTCAAGGCTACTGCATGACTGATGTACTTAGGAATCAGAATGATACCGCAGATATAACCGATAACAATACCGATAGGAGCTATCCAGGCATAGTTAGCAGCACCAGGCAAACCCAGGGAATTGGCATAATCTACCAATGTACCGAGAGAAACCGTCTCAACACCTACATACAGGAACAGCGCCAGACAACCCAAAAGCAAGTGAGTGAACTGGAAGACAGAGGTCTTGATTGCAGCATAAGTGCAGGCAGCAGACTCCTCTTCCTCAGAATCATCCTCTCCGGCAGCCTTCACCTCTGGTAATGGAGCCAGGAATGCCAGAACACCCAAAGCCAGGAAGGCTCCGATGATGATCCAGAATGGCTTGGACAAATCCTCGATTCCGATGAGATGCACATCCTTGCCCAACAGCCATACGATGAACATAGATGGGATTGGCCACGCCAGCTTGTTGCAGATACCCATCATACTGATGCGCTTGGCAGCACTATCCAATGGACCCAGGATGGTAATGTAAGGGTTGACAGATGCCTGAAGATAGGCATTGGCAGCACCACTTACAAAAGATGCAAGCAGGAACAGAGGAAAACTCTTCTCATCGGCAGAAAGGATGAAGAGATAGAATGCTGCTGCGAAGATGACAAACGACAGTGACATCGTCTTCTTATAACCGATAGCCTTGATGGTGAGTCCGGCAGGATAACCGAAAATAAGGAACGGAATGAAGGTGGCTGCGATGATGAGATAAGAGGCTGCGTTGGAAATACCCAGCGAACCCTGCAATACAGGCACCAGCAAGGAATTAATACCCAGGGCAAAGCCCAAAGAGAAAAACATGATTCCAATGAACGACAATGGAATCGCAAAACTTTTTGTTGGTTGCATAGACTATTATTTTAGTTAGAAATTTAGGCAAAGATACAACTTTTCTCCACATTCTCCAAAGTTTTATGAAAAAAGTTTTTAAATTTCTTGCTTTTGTTGGTTTTTGTGGCTAACTTTGCATCTATGATGAAAAGATTATTAGTTTTATTAATGGTATTCTGTGCCATATCAACTGTTTCTTCCGCACAGAACTGGGTAGGCACCTGGGCCACAGCTCCGCAAACTGTAGTCAGATCATTTATGCCCTATAATAATTGCATGACTAACCGTTCGGTACGCCAGGTGGTAAAGGTTAGCATAGGAGGCGACGTGATTCGCCTCAAGTTGAGCAACATCTATTCGATGCAACCCGTGGAAATCCGCTCCATCTACATCGCCCATGCCAAGGATTCCTTCGCCATCGATGCCAAGACGGCACAATACTTCAAGTTCGGCAACAGCTACAAGACCGTCATCCCTGCCGGCAAGCAGATTGTGAGCGATGCCCTGAAGTTCAATCTCAGAAATCTGGAGCGTGTAGCCATCACCATCAATTATACCTCGGCTCCCGAAGTGCCGACCGTACACATGGGTTCCCGCACCACCTCCTACATCATGAAGGGAGTAACCAATGCCCACTCCAACTTTGAGAAGGCTTTCAGAGAGAACCATTGGTACAACATCAGCGGCATCGATGTCTATACGATGAGCAACAACATGAGTGCCATCGCCATCATCGGCAACTCCATCACCGACGGCAAATGCTCTACCGACAATGCTCAGAACCGATGGCCCGACGTGATGTCGGAGATGCTGCAGCTGAAGCATAAGATAACCAATCAGGGTGTGCTGAACCTGGGCATCGGCAACAACCGCATAACCGTTCCGGGTGGCTTCGGTGCCCTCGCCAAGGAGCGCTTCGACCGGGATATCCTGATGCAGAACGGCGTGAAGAAGGTGATTATCTTTGAAGGCATCAACGACATCGGTGCAGCCAGAAGCGGAAACAGCGAAACGGTGGCACGCCAGATTATTGAGAGCATACAGGGAATGGTGAAGAAGGCGAAAGCCCGGAAGATGAAAGTTTATCTCGGCACCATCACCCCATTCAAGGGCGCAGGATATTATACCCACTTCCACGAAGCTGCCCGACTCTATGTAAACGACTGGATTCGCAGTCAGGCAAGAAACGTAGACGGCATTCTCGACTTTGCCAAGCTCCTGCAAGACCCGAATGATGACAGAAGAATGAAGCGGGAATACGCCAGCAACGACTGGCTCCATCCTAACCCAACAGGCTATAAGGCGATGGGAATCTATGCAGCAGACATCGTAAAATAAAGACATCATCGTGAAAAAGAAACATCATAGAAGAACATCGTAAAAAAGGAAAAAGAGGAATCGTGAATAATCATTATCACGATTCCTCTTTTTTATGGATAAGTATCCTGCTTACCAAAGCGGGAAGCAAGATACCGAAATCTACATTACTTAGCGACAAACTTCACTGCTGAGGTCTTGCCATCTACATTAGCTACAAGGTGATATACACCCGCAGCAACCTTACCCAAAGCTACGCTAGCCTTATCGCCAGCATGAACATTCTGCAAGGTCTTCTGAGCCATCAGCTGACCGGCATTGCTATAAACTGAGAGAACAACCTTGTCGGCATCAGCATCGATAGTAACATTCAAATTACCGTTCTCTGCATCTCCATTTACAGTAACATCGCCCTTAGAGGCATCAGCCACAACATTGTTGATACCTGTTGCAGCATCAACAGTCAAGGCTATGACACCAGTAGTAGAAGCACCATTGGCATCAGTAGCCACAACATTGATGTTGGTTGAACCGGAAACCTGCTTAGCAGCAATGATGATACCATTCTCCGACTGATAGAGAGCAGCCAATGAAGGATCGGCAATCTGAGCAGAGAAGGTCATGACATCGCCATCAACATCCTCGAAGAAATCAGCAAAGTAGTACTGGGCTGATGTCTCACCACCCTTAAGGGCTAAGTCGGCAGGACCCACATACTTAGGTGCACGGTTAGTATGTTCAACGTTGTAGTTGACTACAACTGAGCTTACATTGCCTGACTCGTCCTTGGCATTTACGGTGAAGGTATGCTTGCCAGCAGTACCATAATCCGGAACAAGAGCCACATTGAGCTTCAAGCTGCCGCCAGCCTCAACAGTATAAGTACCATTGCTTTCAGAAATACCTTTCTGAGTACCGTCCTCATTCGCATAACTCTCAACAGATGCGATACCGTCAGCATCGTTCAAGCTTACGGTGAAAGCCTCACCCTCGGCATCAGCAACAGTTACAGGAACCATCGCCTTGGAAGCCTCAGGAACAGTAGTCTCACCTGCAGGAGCGGTGATGACAGGAGCAGCATTCTTATCGAGATAGATGTGATAGTTGTAGAGCTTGTTGTATGGATCATTGCTCTTCACTACGAGAGTAGCCTTGTTGTTCTTAGAGAAGTAAGCGCTCTTGGCATTCACCTCGAACAGTACAGGAAGAGCCTCGCCTGGAGCAATCTCGCCTTCCTTCTTCTCGTTGAGCAACTTAATCCATGGCTCACCCTTCTCCTTCTCGATACAAGTCATGAAGAAACCGAAGGCACCATAGCTGTAAGCATTGTCGTAGAGAGCCTCGATGTCAACCCAGCCACCCAATGACTTCAAGTGTGCCATATAGCGATTGGTCTCCATATCTCCATCCTTGGTTGCCATCATGGCTGATGACTTGTAGCCGGCAGGATACTTCAATACGACATAGAAGGTATCAGCAGGGTTGATGTAGATAGGGTTGTCAAACTCCAACATACGTGCAGCACCCTGGTAGCTACCATCATCACGAGGTTTTTCCTTGATAATATGAATCTTGCCATGACCGATGGTCTTCTCTGTAGCAGTTACATCATTGCCCAGAATAACAGAAGCCTCGATGTCTACATTCTCCAAGTCGCCTACAGTACCGACGAAGTAGAGATGGGTAAGATTGAAACCTTCAGCAGGAGCCTCATAGCGAGTTGCTGCATAGAAGTTCTCATCCAAGGCTGTAGAGCCTGTACCCATGATGGCAGCCTGAGCATTGGTTACAGGGTTGAGTACTGGATAATAGAGCGCATTGCCCTCATAGCCCTCAGGCAAGTCGTAGATGAACTTCTGATCGTCCTTCACCTTCTTCAAGCCAAGAGCCTTCACCATGCCCTTCTTGCCGGAAATCTTCTCTACACAGGTAGCCACGAAATTCTTGGCAACATCCTCTGAAGGATAAGAGATGACGTTATAGGAAGGAGCAGGAACGTTGCTGCCATCATCTACATTACCAGCATCACGACCAGATGGATCGAGACTCAATGAGTAAGTAAGCTTATACTTGCCATCATTCATCAGATTAACGGTAGAAGTGCCCTTATAGTCAGAAGCCACGTTCTCAATGTGCAACTCCTCTGGGTCGAATGCCATGACTGGAGCCTCTGTGATATTCAACTTTATGGTAGAGTTGTACTCGGTATTTTCCAAGCCCTCTACAGTGAATACGAGAGGATAATCCTTAGCATGAACCTCATAAACATTATAAGGAGTGATTCTGAACTTCACGGTGTCGGTTCCTACTACGATAGGTGCCATCTTGCCGCTCTGGTATGGAATCCATGCCTTGGCTGTAGCATCATCAGAGAGAGCCAAAGGACCTGGGTCGATACCGCCGTCACCGCCACTGTTGTTTGCTGAAGTATAAACCTCAAGTGAAGCCTCTGGCATAGCCCATGGATTATCAGGATCGGCAGCAACAAACATCTCAGAAGCTACGTCTGTAATGGCAAAAGCCTTAGTACCCTTGTTGACTACATAGAATTCATAGTATGAAGGATACATTGGGTTTTCATCTACAGGCTGCTCAACATTGATTACCTCTGGGAACTCAGCCTGAGTCTCACCAGTGATATTCAGCGTAACAGGAATCTTTACGCTTGCACGAGAAGGATCGTTGGTGGTAACGTTCAACTCACAGTCGTAAGTATCAGCCAACTGGTTAGCCTTCAACTCAACCGGCATTTCAACCTGCTCACCTGGAGCCACTACATAGTTCTTATAAGGTGTAAACTCAATGGTATTGCCGTCGGTGATATACATATCAGCAGGAGTAATACCGCGGGTACCGGTATGATCCATGATACCACAGAGTCCGAATACACCCAACTGGAATCCATCAGGATCTACATGGTACTGGAACTTGAAGGAACCGTCCTTGCGGAGAATCACCTCAAAGTTCATACCCAGCATCATCGTATTGCCATAATTCTTATAGCTTACAATGACCTCATCATCCTTTGCCTTGTAATATACGCCATCAGAAGATGGAGTATTCATAGAATGGTTACCCCAGAATGGGCAGATGATGTTGGTATAGAAGGTTTCTGTTGTTGGCAGACTTGCTGGTGGCTCAGGGAACTGCTTGTAATCCTCTACCGGAGCATCGAAAGATACGAAACCTGTATTGTAGATATACATGCTCTTATACTTCTTGCCATAGAATGGGAACTCGAATGGAAGTTCTACCTTCTTGAAGTCTGTCTTATTAATATAGTATGCATAAGGCATGTGCTCGGTATAGTCGTTGGTGATGTCTACCCAATTGTAAGGTACATCGAAGCCATCGAGCTTAGACTTGAACACATAGTCTACAGTAGAGTTACCGTTAGCCTCCAGGTCGGAAGCTGTATACCAAGAAGCAGGCTCAGCAGAGAACGTAAGGTTCTCATCGCCCTCGTTGGTTACCTGGATTGTCTTTTCTACGTTGGTACCATAAGGAGTTTCAACCTTCAGGCTCTCTGGATTACTCTTCCAGGTAGGATTACCAATCACCTCAGCCTTCAATGGGATTTCCTTGGTTGTACCATCCTGATAGGTGATAACGAGAACATCTTCGACAGTACCCTTCTCGGCAGTAGGCAATGTTACTACGATATCCTTGCCCTGACCTGCAGGAACAGAGAATGCAGCTTTCATTTCTTCTGCGAGAGTAAACTTGCCGTTCTTGACAGATACGCCAGCTACCTGGAGAGCATCCTTACCATTGTTGCTCAACAATACTGTGCGCTGCTGGGCTGAAGTACGGAATACCTTACCGAAATCTACGCTGGTAGAATCGAGAGCAGCCTCAGCCTTCAGGTTGTCGCCAACGATGTTGGCAGTCAACTTGACAGATGCACTTGGGTTGATTGGGTCGTTGGTGATAACGGTGAGATAGTTGGTCAGAGGTCCTGCCACCAAATCATCGTTGGCTGCCAATGTTACCTTGATTTCCTTGCTTTCACCATTGCCGACATAGCCATCAGTGCTTGACAGGCTCTTGATCATAGACTTGGCAGGAGCCACAATCTTGATGGCGCTGCCTGTCTGGATATCATAATAAGGAGCATTCAGACCATCGTTATCCTCCTGTACCTTGTTGGCATCAACAAATATACAAGGGTCGGAAGCAGCAATATCGCTGACACCTACGAAGTTATGACCACCAGAACCGAATACGCCTGCTGGATTATAATCATCGTAGTAAACCTCTACACTTCCGTCAGGGCAAAGAGCCATGTGGAAACTGATAGTAGTTGTTTCGCCACCACCATTGGTTGCAGGAGTCACCACATCCTTGAACTTGACATAGAACTTACCATTCTTATGACCATAAGTAATCTTACTGTTGGCACCCATGTCCATCCAGCCTGAGTTGGTATAAGCAGAAATATAGCCCAATCCCTGTACACAATCGCCAGTAGGAACCATACAAGAGATACGACCATCCATCTGCTGCATAGAGACACCACCATAAGAAGATACGTAAATTTCATCATAATCCTTACCATAGAATGGGAACTTGAAGCCTACCTTGATAGGACCAGACTGCCAATTATTATTGGTAAACTGCGAGGTGATGTCCTTCTCATCAGCCAACTCTGGAGCAGCCTCGTACTTGAATGATTCGTCACCGGCTACGTTAGAGATGGTAGTATAACCAAACTTATGTACCTTGGCAGTAGAACCTACTATCTTCTCGGAAGAGAACTTAGGGAAGACATACTGCAAAGGATAGTTACCGGTGTTCTTGATAGTGATAGTAGCAGTCTTATCCTCACCGCCTACCTTCAGGTCGCCTGCTTCGTAAACATCAGGAGTTACAGTCTGCTTGGCAGGAACTGAAGCGACACCACGAACCAGGAATGAATGCTGATTACCATTCTTATCGGTCAGGGTGATGGTACTGCTGAAGTTGCCCTCCTTGGTAGGAGCGAACGTCACAGGCAACGTACCGGTAGAGCGGGCTGCAATATTCTTGGCACCCTTTGACACGTTGAACTGATCGGATGAAGACTTCACTTCGTTCTGTGAAGCCTGGAGCATACCATATTTACCAGCGAACACACCATAACCGCTATTGGTCAACTCTACATCAATGGTCTTGGTCTGACCCACCAGCAAGTCACCGAAGTCAACCAGCTGCTGACTGTGCAATTCTGGCTTATAGCCCTTCACGGTCATAGCTAAAGCAACCTGCTGCTTGGAATCAACAGCCTCATTGCTCTTGACATGGATATTGAACTTATAAGTACCATTCACCAGTTTCTGACCATCATTCTTCAGAGTAACCTTCTGGCTTTCGTTAGGACGAACCTCACCGCTGATAGGCTCAGGGTTGAGTACCTGACTCCAGTCTGGGTTCTTGCTGATGGCCTGTACTGCCCATGTGAGCTGATTAGCTACAGCCTCGAAGCTGGTGCCCTTGAGGACCTCACTCAACTGAGTCCAGGTTGTACCGTTATCAGAGCTATAGAAGCTGTACTGGGCAACATCGGTTCTGGTAGTCTTGCCTGTACCCAATGGGTTCTTGGCGCCTGCAGGGAACTTAGCCACTACCCAGAAGCTTGAACCTGGAGCAAAGTGAATCTGCTCTTTCAGGGTGATAGGATAGTTGTATGCCCAGAAATCATAATTAACCTTCTGAATCAAACTTGCAGTAGAGATAGTACGTGAACCGTCGTAAATCTCAATCACAGGATTCTGTCCGTTCTGTCCCTGGAAGTGAAGATCAGTCAGGTTGAAACCATTAGGATAAGTTGCCTTATCTACATAGAAATACTGAGCCAAAGCATTTGGCAGCTTGGTATCAGTTTCACCGATATAGCTGTACAACTGGTTGGAATAAGTCAAAGTGTCTGGCCAGTCCTTTGCCTGATAGTTGGAAGTAGCCACAGCATTGCGCTTCACAAGTGTTGGGCTGACTGTACCGCTGAAAGGAAGAACCTGACCTGGGTTTGGATTCTTGATACGACCGCTGGTAGACATAGTAGCTCGGGTCGTAGCAGTAGTAAGCTGATACTTCAACACGCCCTCACCTGCATTCTTTACATTGAAAGAAGCCTCAGCTGTGGAAGCCTTGGTTGCATCTACTGTCATAGAAAGGTTCTTCTGATCTACCTGAACCTTAGGACCTGAATTGGTGGTAGCCTCCTTGATGGGAGAAACGGCAGAAGCCTTACCCCAACGGTTGTAAGCCACAATTGCAAAATAATACTTAGTAGAAGCCTTCAAGCCTTCTACCTCATAAGACATCTTGTCGCCAGAATACTTGAACTTGGTATCTACAGTAGCAGAGCTCAACTTATTCAAGTCGTCTGTAGCAGAGAAAGCCTCTGTGCTATAATAAATTACATGATGATCGATGCTCTTCTCTTCGGTTTCAGGAATCGTCCATTCGATGAGAGCATTGTCGTGAGATGCAGTAACAGTGAAGTCGGCAACAGCCTCAGGCACACTACCCTCCTTGCCCTGCAAAGCCTTGTAAGCATCGATATAACCGGAACCCATCAAGCCCTTGTACTCAGGATTCTGAGTATACAGGTCGTTTACGGATGTGGTGAGCAAGGTGCGGAGAGTCTCATTAGAGAACTGCTTGTTACCATACTTGGAAAGAATCAAGGCTGCAATACCAGATACATGAGGACATGCCATAGAGGTTCCCTCGTTGTAACCATAGGTACTGTTAGGCAAGGTACTCAATACGCCATACTGCTGACCATTGTCTTCCAAACCACCAGGGGCTGTCACATCAACCCACTTGCCACGGTTGGAATAATAAGCCACGCTTCCGTCTGGAGCCATGGAACCAACAGCCACAACCTTGTCAAGACAACCTGGATAATAGTTGCCTTCCTCACCATTGTTACCGGCAGCAAAGATACAGAGACCTCCGTTCATCTTGTCGCCACCACCATTCTTGGTGAAGTAATCAACAGCTTCGGTAACCGACTTATCCTCTTCGTCAGCAACACCGGCACCCCAAGAACACTGGGCAATGCTTGCACCGCGATCGGCTGCATAAACAATGGAAGCACCGAAATCAGCTACAGCAGAACTGCTGGCACGGCTATCAAATACCTGGCAAACCATCATCTTGACACCGCCCTTACCGTCGCTACCACCGGCAACACCGCAGACACCGATACCATTATTATTGGTTGCACCTACAGTACCTGCTACGTGAGTACCATGAGAGTGAGCGTTGATATCGCTTGATTTGATAACAAAGTTATAGCCGTAGATATCATCTACATAGCCATCACCATCATCATCAACACCAGGCTTACCGTTCAACTCGGCTGTGTTGATCCACACATTGTCCTTCAGGTCTGGGTGATCTACCTGGAAGCCACCATCAATGATAGCAACCACAACATCCTTAGAACCGGTAACACCAGTTTCCCAAGCCTTGAACACATTGGCATCAGCACCCACCTTGGTTCCTGCGATATGACCATTGTTGTTGTAATGCCACTGATCGTTGAGCAATGGATCATTGAAAGGCATGGTAGAAGCAGCCTTGGCAGCCTTGGCTACAGCAGCTGGAGAAATCTCCAGAAAACGCTCACCGCCAATAGGCTTGTAAAGAGGAATACGCTGTGCGTAAGATACGCCTTCAGCAGAACGGAACAGGTTTCTTGCCTGGGCCAATTTCATACCTGATGCCTCATAATGGACATCATACCAAAGATCCAGTCCTGCTGCCTTGTGCTTAGCCTCATCCTTACCGGCATAAGGGAAAACACGGGTCATGGAGACTGCCTTTACTTTCTGATTGACCCTGTCGAGCGGGGTCACGCCAGTCTGAACATACTTCTTGTTGGTGCCTTTTACCGACAACGGAAGCTTAGCCGCAATCATACGGTCGGCTATCTCACGCTGAAGTTTGACACGCACAACGCCCTCTACAAAGTTAGACTCTGCAGATTGTGTAGTAGAAGATGTAGACTGCGCACTGATACGAACGTTGCTGCCTAAACACAGCACCGCACATACAAGTAATAGTAATCTTCTTGTCATGTTTGTTTTGTTATTAAAATAATATAAAAATAAAATTTCTCTTTCGTCTATATAAACTGAGTGCAAAATTAAATATTTTTATTGAAATACCCAAACAATCCCATCATTTTTATATAAAAAAGCGTAAGAAAAGTGTAATAGCACAAAATACCTCTACACATTTCTTACGCATTATAACCATACCAGATTCTACCCTAATAAATCATCACTTTCCTCACCCGCCCATCTTTCTGTCGAATAATGTTCACACCCTGCTGAGGCTTTGAGAATCTGATTCCATCCGGAGTATAATAGCCTTCAATGTCAGACAGTTGAGGCATCGTCACCCCTGCTATGCCATCCACAGTATTGTCTGTTACCTTTACTTCATCCAGGAAGAAACGGCCCTTATCGGCTGTAAAGCTAACCTTCACCTCACCCGTTGCGTAAACAGAAGCCCCCAACTGAGTCCATTCGCCCTTCTTGAGAGGTACTGAATACTTAGACAGTTCAGACTTGCGGATAACCGCCATCTGCCTTGCGCCATTATTCACATCGGTTATCTCCAGATACAACTTGGTGGCATCACTTTTTTCATCCCATGCCGCAGCTTTGAATGAAAGTATCGCAGAACCTTTCACCGAAAAAGTTGGCGTGGTGATATTTCCGGCAACTCCCGATTTTCCGAGTCTTACGCAGCCGTTGGCTTCGTAAACAGTTCCTGTACTGGTCCATCCACCATTATCCAAGTCCTCATCCAACACTTGAGTTCCAGAAATACTACCTTTCCACAGGTTATCGTTTCCACCTGTACCATGACACTTGTCAAACGATTCATATAATAAAGTAGAGCCTGAAGGCTGTACCGGTGTATCAGGCTTCTGATCGCCAGAGCGCTCAGCCTTACTCACCGTAAACGATGCCGAACCATCACTTGCAATGGCGATATTCTTGATGTCAAGATGCATATACTTAGAACCGTCAGCATTCTTATTATATAAGGTGGAAGCCGGTTGGGATGTAGCCGTAAGACTACTATTAGACAGATAAGGATAGAGATCACTTGCCGAACCATCCAAATAGGTCGACTTGCCTGCTCTGAAGATGGTAAGACGAGGATGGTCATTCACAAATTTCTGATTGGCTTCGTCATAATATTCACTATTCGAGTTCAGTACATTATAATACCAGACATCAGCATCATAATCTACATGAGTAATCATGACTCCCGCTCCAGGAAGTTCTGTATCCCATCCTGACTTCTGTCGGTTTTCAATGATGTAACACTCGTCTTCATGTGCCTTGTTTCTGATGATATAAGCATCTCCTCCTAGACTCATCGCCATGACATCAGCCACCTTTGTCTCCTCTTCTATATCCGTCAAGTCATGAAGAGTAATCCAACCACAGCTTGCTTTCTCATAAGCCGAATACCCAGCAGGCCATTTTCCGTCTCCATTGTAACTGCCACTATCCATCAGGTCAAATTCACCCAATCCAAACCATCTGGTATAACTGGTGTCATAAAGATCGGGCAAATCCAGACAGTGAGAGAATTCATGGCAGAAAGTACCGATTCCATCGAGTTTGTTCAGACCATTCAATTCACAGCTGCAGGCGTAAGTATCCACCTTAAGCCCATCAAACTGCAACACTTTGCCATAATCTGACAATGACAAAGCATACATGTGAGGCCAAATGGTAGAAGCTGCACCACCATTGGCTTCGCCTTTACCGGCATAGAGAACAAAGACCTGTTCCACTTCGCCATCATTATCCCAATCATACTTAGAGAAGTCAACTCCCTGCTGCTTCGCCCAAAGGCAAGCCTCAGCAATCATTGCACCCGCACGCAAATCTTCACCGTCAGAACTATTCGCGCCATAATAAGCAGTGGCATTCTGCAGAGGACAGATACCAACCACGTCGAAATTCAGTTCGAACTGTCCCATACTTTGGGTACAGAAATAATCCTTCACACTGCCACGGAAGCCATTTTCCTTGTAATTATCGCCATTGACTATCTGCTTATACAATGTCAGATCATGCCCACTCTGGAACTTACGATCGGAGAATTCGGCTAAAATGACAAGTCCCTTCCTAGTTCCTCGGAAACTATTCTGTTTTGCTTTCGCCTTTTGAAGATGAAGTTTCTGTCGAGATTGAACCTTTGCACGACGGGCTGCCGCTTTCTTCACGCGAGACAAGGAAGCAGTAGAATCCAATCGCTTTCCCTGTCCTGTTGTTGCATCCATGACATACTTGGTTCCGTCTTCCGAAACATAATAATGCATGAATTCATCGCCCACTAACTGTACACGAACCTCAGTTCCATCAGTCAAAGTCATCAAACGCCAAACGCCTCGCTTTGCAGGCACTGCCATAGAAGACAATGCCATACAAAGCAAGGCGTTCAATAAACAAAATCTTATCTTCATATCTGAATGAATATCATAGGATAAAAAAAGATGCTTGATTTCAGCCGATTCTCTTACTTCAAGACAATCTTGCAATCATCCAGGCTCTCTACAGTAGCGAGAGCCTCATAACGGATTCCCTCCTTGCGCAGGAAGTCACCACCATGCTGGAAAGCCTTCTCGATGATGAAACCCATCGCCTCGATCTTGGCGCCAGCCTTCTCGCAAAGGTCCATCACACCCTTGGAAGCGTTACCGTTGGCGAGGAAGTCATCGATGAAGATAACATGATCGTCTGGAGTCAGGTAGCTGTTGCTCACGCAAACCGTATAGTCACGATCCTTGGTAAAAGAGTGAACCACTGAGGTAATCATTCCTTCCATGGTCTTAGGCTGCTTTTTCTTGACGAAGACAACAGGAAGATTGGTCAGATAACCCACCATGATAGCTGGAGCGATGCCCGAAGCCTCGATAGTAACAATCTTGTTGTACTTGATGTCCTTGAAAAGGCGCACGAATTCCTTAGCCAGGTCCATCATCAGGATAGGGTCCATCTGATGATTTACGAAGCTATCTACTTTTAAGATTCCACCAGGAAAGCAGCGGCCCTCCTGCATTATTCTTTCTTTCAGTAAATCCATTATGACTTGAACTTTAATATGGTTATTGGGTGCAAAATTACTACTTTTTTCGCAAACAAGGAAGTTTATCGCCCAATAATTTTGTTTTGTCTGCAATTTAGCGTAATTTTGCAGCAGAAATGAATAAGATGTTCAGGGAGCATGATATGATACCCCCTATAAAACTATAAGAATATGAATCCATATATCAAACAATTCCCCGACCTCATGGCGGGCAAGAAAATCATGTATGTTCACGGTTTCCTCTCTTCTGCTCAGAGCGGCACCGTGAAGATGTTGCAGGAGCTGATGCCTAACGCCACTCTCGTAGCTGAGGACATTCCGGTACATCCTGAAGAAGCCATAGAGATGCTGCAGAAGATGGCAGAGACAGAACAACCCGACCTCATCATCGGTACTTCGATGGGCGGAATGTACACCGAGCTGCTGAAAGGATTCGACCGCATCCTCGTAAACCCAGCTTTCGAGATGGGCAATACGATGAGCAGCATGACCGGCAAGCAGGAATTCCAGAACCCGAGAAAGGATGGAGTGAACGAACTGATGGTTACCAAAGGTCTTATCAAGGAATACCGCGACTTCACCGAGCGATGCTTCCAGGATATCACTCCCGAGGAACAGGAACGTGTTTATGGTCTCTTCGGCGATGCAGATCCGGTGGTCCACACCTTCGACCTCTTCCATGAGCACTATCCGCAAGCCATCCCATTCCATGGCGAGCACCGACTTATCGACAAGGTTGCATTCCACTATCTCTGTCCGGTAATCCGCTGGATAGACGACAAGCAGAACGGAAAGGAGCGCCCTATCGTATACATCGACTTCGATGCCCTGCACGACAGTTACATGA
>ERZ780198.2209-NODE-2209-length-15563-cov-27.335053_pt1 | contig 15563 bp, 9 predicted proteins | sample MGYA00510979_ERZ780198 | MGnify/ENA primary metagenome ERZ780198 (study PRJEB29588, sample SAMEA2158039) | human gut metagenome | biome: human gut; feature: human-associated habitat; material: faeces | place: Denmark | collected 2008/2010 ...
TAATCATTTTCCATCAGTTTTCCACCTTTCTGTGTCTACTTTTTGAGGGGCAGCATGCAAATTTAAAAGCATCAATTTTTCGTAAACTTGGTGCTTTTAAATTTGCACGTTACAATCGCTTGGTGGAATTTTACTTATGCAGCCTTAGCATTTGATTATAAATCTCAAAAATTACAAGAAATGTTTGGCTGTATCAATTATTCAGCGTATCTTTGCAACAATAATAAAAGAAAGGAAAGCTATATGGAAACAAAAGACAAGAAAATACAAGTTCATACCATAGACTACAAAGACATCGACAAGTTTTTCCCTGCTCATAGCGAGATTACTATGTCTCCACTTCCGAAAGGACACATAGCACGACTTGCTACCATCCACAAGGTTAAGGCTCAATAAAAACTTCAAGATGAAAAAGTCTATTACACAAAAATATCCTGCAAAGGCTGAAAGCATTCTGTCAAGTTGTTTTGTGATAAAACCTGCAACTAACAATAAACTTGAATATTGCGAAGCCAAGGATGTTCTTTGGGATACAGGTGCTACAAACACTATTATATCAAGAAACATAGCAGATGCTTTAGGACTGGAACCTATCCAAAAAGTCATGATTGCAGGAATTGGCGGAAATGTTAGAGGCTTACACTTATAAAATAAGCCTATATTTTGCCAAAGAAGGTGCTTGGATAAAAGATTTGGAAGTTCTTGCGTGTGATTTAGAAGACAATGACATTATCATTGGCATGGACACTATTACACGAGGCGACTTAGCTATCACCAATAAAGATGGAGAAACGTGGTTCTCTTTCCGTATTCCTTCACAAGAACATATTGAATTTGAGTAAGACGTTTATTATCTAAAAAATCCCTGCCATAGGAAGCCTTTCCTACAGCAGGGAATTTTCTATTGGGAATCATCAAGAATGACGAAGCCATCAATCCTTAACTATTATTAACTATCAATTATCAGTTCTATCAATCGCGAACTTTCTGCTTGCAAGGAGATATTGGTAAACAAATGAATGTCATACTCCATACCTATATGCTTACCACTATCAACATTCATTGGTTTCAAAAAGGCATAATGATAACTATCAGACTCATAAATACGTGAGTCATCCAAAAGCCATTCCTCATGCCCAAACCCTGTCTTGTTTTCATAGGAATCCCCATACTGAGACTTTCCTTCGCTTCCCGAAGGTCATTTCCTGTCATGGGTATTCCAACATATTATTGCAATTTTCTCCATATCGCACTATTTTAATTGCAAAATTAATTTAACTCTGTGCAGTCTTTCTGCATCAATTCATTTATTATAGCTTATTATATGAAATCGTATACAAGATTCCAGAGTAATTTTTCTTTTTATTATACAATGGAACATCCATATCCCAATCGTATCTAAAGTCATCGTCCGTACAGTCAGAGTTGCTTCTTCCAAACAAATTCCATCCATGAGCAATACCAGCGTCAGGACGAATACAAAGTTCCTCGTCTGCTGTTTTTATGGACATACAGCGTTCATGCTCTATATAGCCGTAATCCACAATTTCAGGAGTTATGCCAGTTATCTCCCTGATTGCATCTTCCATGAAACTGTTTCTGGCAACATTGTCTCCGTATTCTCTTTCCAAGCCAATCCTTTGATTACCATAGGCATCACCGTTAGGCTTCTTAACATAGATATTCAACGAAACTATATTGAGTTGAAGTTTTTGCTGAACATCCGCAATGAAATGGGCCAAAAGGATGCAACCCAACGGAGTGACCAAATAACGGTCAGAATAGGTCACTGAAACATTCTTTCCTCTCATACTTAGAATAATTCTATCCCATTTCTCAGATTTGTATTTCATCAACTTTTCGCACAAATTGTTAACTCTGCAATCTTCCAAGATACGAGCGTCAAACATAATAGAGCCATCATCTGCATTCATTTCTGACAAAATATCGGACGGATTAATAGGAACATATTCCATCCGAATATTACTAAAAGAAGAGAACACATCTCCATCACCCCAATTAGCATTCAAAGAAACATCGACATTTTCACCAAAATACATCTTGCTCGTTCCATCACTGAACGTTACGGCAAGTAATGGTTTCAATGATTCTTTCAGCCCAACCTTGACATACTCGAACCTGTTCTTAAACAGTGCTGCCATTAAAATAGCTTTTGAGGAAGCGGAACATGACGATAACTGTATGTTCTTGTTCAAAACATAAGCCACATCAACACCAGAAAGAGAAAGTTCACTCAACAATTTTCCATAAGAAAAATCATCAAGGTGCCAACTATCATACTCATTATCCACAAAGACTTTTAAAGACTTCACGTTATCATTGCGAGTAAGTTGGTAGAATTCCGTCGCAAAATCAGTTGTTACTGCGGAAGCATCAGGAATTTCAGAAACAATTGACTCTGGGGCAACTCTTGAATTGCGCTCCATTTCCAACCACTCCAAAGCCTTTTGACGATTCAAGTAATTGATATACCACTGAGATCTACGGTCAATCAAACACTTGGTGCAAGAACGCTCACAATCACACTTCGCCAATGCTTCATAAGCCTTTTCCAACACCTTGTCTTTATACTCACGGAAAAGTGGAGAATAGCCAGCTCCACCGAGAGCCGTATCGTAAATGAAGATAGAGTGACTGGACTCATTATAGCCAAAGTCTATTTCACCATCATTAACTCCCAACAATTCTGTAAGTTTTCTACTCAATATGACACCCAATGAATATAGCGTTTCACTATCTCTTACCAAGACATTAGCTGCATCATAGAATTTAACTTCTACAAAATCTGTCTGATAACGTCCAACAAGCAGAACATGTCTTCTAATATTTCTACCATTTGCGTCACCTCCTGGACATGGAAGGCCAGTAGATAAATGCTTATGACCAGCTAGAACGTTTTCTGAGTAATCTGGACTTTGCTCATACTCCATTCTTCCGCAATAAGGACAAAAAGCAAAACCATAGGTGCTTCTTCCTCTATTAAAGAACAATATTTCGGACTCGTTTGTGGAACAACGCACAACCATTTTTGCAGCAGAAGTTTTTTCTTGCCACGGATTCATCTTCAACAGTACAGGCTGAACAAAACTCATCTCTCCCTGTGCATTCATTTTTCGAGTTGGCTTTGAACCAAATGCTACGCTGAAAGCTACAGGCTCAACCACTTCCGTAAAACGTTGTTCAGTCGAAATGCTCATGTCCTTAATTCCATGCATTGAGTTTTCCTTGCCACATTTAGGACAATCGTTCAGGACATTACCTTGTCGTATAACGGTATAACCACAATGCGTACAATTTTGCAGCACGTATCTTGTTGTATTATCATCATACTTCGTCTTCATCAATATTCCAGCAGGTTGATATATCCATTCATTCTTTACGACTTGCTTACCAGGAGCATAGGCAGAAATGGCTTGACTTAAATGCATAGTCGGAGAGTTCTCTTCATTATTTTTGCCCAACACGCATTGCACTAAACCTGTAGGAATGCCAGCACTTGGCAAGAACGAATGTTCTGCCATATAGGTCAGAAGAGAAGTTGAAAGGAAATTGTCTTTTTGATACTGTACAGATCTTAATGCTGCACTATTTCCGTCCTCTTCTTCCAACAATTTTATCGTTTTATCCAAACTATCTATACGTGCTTGGTACAATCCTCGAACTGCAGTAATATCTTTTTTAGTTGTGAAAACAGCATCACTCAATGGAATGTTGTCCAAGGCTGTTCCCCTTACTAAGGCCTTATATGACGCATCAAGGTCTGTTCTATTACCGCCTATAATGCTATCAATATGATTTAGGAACTTGTCGAAATAACACAATCCGTCATTAGGGACAAAGAAATCCTCCAATTTGGCAGTAACTCGTATTCCACCCTGCAAAGACACGAAATCAGCAAACACCATTGCATTTACATGACGTTGAATCAACTGACGACTTTCCAATTTCAACAAAGGAGTTTCCGTCAAATGCGTAATTGGGTAATCTGGATGCTTCCATGTGTTTGCGCCAATCGGGTTAGGGGCGCAAAAAGTCAGAGCCAAAGCTTTTGACTCATTTCTACGACCTGCACGACCTGCACGTTGCAGATAATTAGCGGATTTTGGTGGCACATTGTTCATAACCACCTCACTGATACCACCTATATCAACACCCATTTCCATAGTTGTAGAGCATGACAACACATTTAGATGTCCCTTATTGAACTCCTTTTCATATTTATCCAAATCTTCACGAGATTGCTGGGCAGAATGCTCCGCAGAAATAAAGATCGGCTTCTGGGCATAGACTCTCTCATGCAACCCTGTATAAACACCATGCTCTTTCTGAGAAAACAATTTCTCATCAATCCATGCATTAATTTTGTTGCCATCCAACTCCGTAGACTTGAATGGAAAATATGGGTAATCAAAGGTTGTTGCCACCTTGAATCTTTCAAAGTTTTCCTTTCCTATATATCCATTAATACGTGGACTATATCCTTTGAAAGTTACATCCACAACGACATTATCAACAGGACAAAGGTAACCTTTTTCTATCAATTGTAATTTTACTTTTTTTCCTATCAAATCCAACATATATCCCTTGTCTTCGGTATCTACTGGATCAAGAATGTTTGATGTCAAAAATCCCCAAGCTTTATCCAAGAGACTATTGATGATGGGAACCTTGCCTACATCAATCTGCTCAGCATCATTGTAACCTAAAACAGCGCAAAGAAGAAGCACCAATCTATTTTGGTCATCTTGTACGGTTCCATCCAGTCTCTGTTTAACAACAGGCCATTTACTCACAGGCTTCCCATTTACACGCTTATCAGAATCCTTTGGATAGATTTCTGACATATAGATATTCTGCGTCAAATAAGGCTTGACGTCTCCTGCCATCATATAATGTCTGCCACCACGAACAACATAGTCAATGCAGATTTTCAAAAAGTCTTGCCAATCTTCATCTTTACAGTCCTTTGCCAAAAGAGCTTCAGGACACTTTGCCTTTTTCAAGTCAGGATATACCAATCGTACAAATCCCATAGTCTCCATAGAATTTGCTCGTTTCGGAATCCAACCGAATTGATCTATCAACAACGCCCTGAGATAAACCGTCGTGTTCTCTGCCCCTTTTCCTCCACGTGCCTCATTGATATGTTTATAAAGCTTTCTGAAATCTGTATTATTTTCCAATGCTGTACTAATCTCACCAAACGACACTTCTGGTGGAGCAGGAACAACTTGCTTTCCACTTTTTTTAGCTTCAAGACGTTCCAGTTCTGTAAGAAGGAAAGGAGGCAAAGCTTCCTTTGGCTGTGTACTCAAATATTGATATGTCTGCTTTTCTTCATCCGTTAAGCCAGAAGGTTCAATTCTTTCAAGTCTCATATCAGCCATCTTATGGAAGATGCTGGCACGAATCCAAGCACGTTCCACATCTTGATTTAATCCCATGGCTGTACGAGCAGAACCTTGTCTGTTATCGGTAAAAGTTATATACTTTTTTCCTTTGTACAGAATTTCTGAGTCGGTATTCTTTACCCCTTCCGCATTATCCAAGATGGTTGTGGCCAAGGCACGCCCCATTTGGGTCGCACTTGCTCTTAGATAATTAACGTGACCTAAAGAATTACCACAATAAGGGCATAAGTCCTTGTTGTTGTCAGAATGACGTAAAGACTCAAAAACAGTAGCCTTGTCTGCATCATCTAGTGCAATTTCTATCTTATTCTTTTCATGATTAAAGACATGCTTTTCCACATGAGTATGATGTCGCAAACATGGCTTGGAAGGTTTTGCAAAATAGAAAGGCGTATATCCTGCCGCCTCTTTTTTTGCTCGACCGTCATCAGCACTGAGGCCCTCGCTTTCTATGAGATCTTCATCCGCATCAAAGAAAACGCCATTATCCAAGTCTACGGTATTTACGTGCATTCTAAATCCTTCGGAGGTACTATTTTCTCCAACGACTATCAAACCGCCACATGATGGACAGGTTGCAACCTCCAACATTTTTGACTTACAAACTGGACAATTCGTATTCTGATAGGTAGTTAAGCTACCTATCCCCAATCTGATTTTCTTATGTCGGCTGCACTCCGGATTTACACAAGCGTACACACCATTGATAGAACGTACAAAATAGTGGATTCTTGAAGGCAACAATGCTGCCTTGCCACCATCAGCCTTGTTCAATCCATCAACTTTGTCACCCAAAGCATTTATTACTTCAAGTGATTTTACTGTGTCTTTGCTTATAACACTATCCAACAGCTTTGCAATCTGCTTTGTAGAAAGCACAGGGTTGGTATTCAATTTCTTGCGAAGTCTCTCAATGTCTGCAAGGGAGATCTTAGTTCCATATTTAGCATTTACGCTTTCTATTGCCTCCGTTGCTTTGGCTGCATCCATTTCTGGAATGATTCGCTTTCCACCAATCACCACGATACTTTCAGCTGGCTTACCTGTCAATTGTGAGACAAACGTCTTCAATTTTTGCTCAGCAGCAGGATCATCCTCGTCACCAATAGTAGCAGATGTTACGGCAAAGTTCACCTGTTCGATAGTTACCCCAAAAGCATCAAGAACACGACGCAACTGCAACGACAATTCCGCAGCAGAAGAACCTGTATAGGTGTGAGCTTCATCAAGCAATATCCATTTCAGTTTGCCTTTTGACTTTTCCAAAATGGCTTTGTCCTCAGCACGTACCAACATATAGTTAAGCATCATCGGATTCGTAAACAACACCTGTGGAGGGGTCTCACGAATCTGCGGACGAGTTACTAATTGAGGGAAGAACTTAGAGGTAAAGCTCTCTGTTCTTTTATTCTTTTCCGTGTCACCATTATATATTGCATAGGTGATTTTGTTGGGAAGCGCATTGCACCAGGCATGAATACGCTTTTGCTGGCTCTTCATCAAGGCATTGAGTGGATAGAGAAAGATTGCCTGAACGCAATCCTTCTCGTTTCTGTTTGCAATATCTTGAAGAACAGGTATCATAAAACACTCAGTCTTACCAGAACCAGTACCAGAGGTAACGACAATCGTTTTACCCTCACCTGACAACATCGTCTTCCAACTCTTTGTCTGATGCTTATATGGGCAACGGCTCAAAGGGAATCTCATTTCCTCATCAACCTTGTCGCTACCCAAAGCCTCTACGAAAGAAGGGGATAGTATATGCAATTTTGTCGCATGCTCACCAAATGTCTCCTTGCTACTTTCCCAAGGAAATATGGATTGAAACACAGGCTCAGCCATCAAAGGTTCATCCTTTGACAAAATCTGGCGCATATATGCCTGTTCCTTGGCTTTGCCTCTGAGCCAGAGAGATACCAAGGAGTCTATTAGCACCTTTTCTGCGGATGTATAGAAATCTGCGTAGTTCATATCTTATCTATCTAATGTCTTAATATATTTAACCGTTTTGAAGAAGATGTCGCTGTATGTCTCTTTGAAATACTTTCTGTAGAAATTGACAATACGAGCAAACTCCCTGTTTTCCCAAGCGAACAAGTCTATGCAATTCTCTTGAAGGCAAGTGTTTTCAGCAGCGCACATTGCTGCCTCTAACATAACCCTGTACGAAGGCAATAACCTTTGTCCTTGATTGTAATAAGCATTGCTCAACGAGAATTTGGCAATCGGCAAGTCTTTATTCGTATCAGACAAGCCATGTATTTTTGCACAATAAGCATTGATGTCTGCTATATTAAATGCCCTTCCTGCATCAACATTACCAGAAACAAGGAAAGCTGCAAAAGCTTGCGCTATATCCGTTGATACTGTCGAATAAAACAATTCTTGCAACAGCTCCACCAAAGACTGTAATTTACCAAACATCATTGGCTGCAATACTTCGGGAACACTTGCCATAAATTCATTAATACATTCCTCCCAAATTTTGGCAGGAATCCAATGAATCGCAACAACCATCTCTTGCTCAAACCTATCAATATCTTGCGACAAGACATCCTTGTATTCGTTAAGCCACATGGCAATGACAAACTTTGCCAATAATTTGGAATTACGTCCAAGTGGCTTTAATCCATTATACGTTGGGAAAGGCAAATTATATCGGCTACAGATGTCAAAAGCCTTACATACATCTTTCCAATGTTTGCCCATCATGACATCCTCATTTTCCAAAGCCTCATACCAATCTTTCGTATTGCTTGAAGAACGTGCTGCTCTTTCTTGTTTGTCAAAATCGTAAGCCTCCCTATTGTAATATTTAGGAATCATCCTACGCCTTGCCTCTGGACCCGAAAAGACAACGACCTCTTGATGGTTTAAATCATCTGGGAATGCAAATAAATTCTCGGAGTCATCAATTCGCTCTAATTTTACCACAAAGAAATCTTCTGTCGGAAGATCATCACCAACAGGAAACGCATAAACATCGCCATTATAGACAAAATCATCAGTATCTTCTTCCGTACTGTCGATGACCCTAATCTTTCCATCTTCAATGGTTGACTCCAGAACGAACTTCCTAATGAATATCTCTGTGCCATAAATATTCATGGCAACGGAACTGGAACGGTCAAAACTATTTGCCCCGTACAGATTAAACATGCGAACAATAAGGTCATTATAGTCAGCGAGAGACACCAAGCCATCTATCACCTTGCTGCGCAAATGTTTCAATAAGCTATAATCTTCAACCTTATCAGAAACGTATGACACATCTATATTGCGTTTTTTACCATAACCACCATGACTTACAACACAAAAGTTTGTCAAGTTAGCCAATGAGACAATCTTACCGTTTGGTACAATATTTCCTTTTATATCCGTAACGGTTACTCCATCAAAAGGAATAGCTATGGATAAACGCAAAGTTGGATTCCCAGTACAGAAAAGGCTGAAATCACAAACTGATGGCGTAAACTTACTGTCCTTACTTCGTTTAACCATCCATTTGTTGGCTCCCAATTCCGTAATATCAACTCCATCCTGCGCATTTATTTTAGGAAGCATATCTGCACCACACGAGCAAATGATGTTCGTTGAGAAGACACTTTCATTATCTGATGTAAACTTCAAATTCCCTATTGAATAGAATGTTTCTGTAACAGTATGTCCATCGGGCAACTCCACACGAATATCAACCAATCCGCAAGGGAAGACACAGGAAGACTTCAAGCTACGCCATTTTATATAGTTATCATTTCTGAATCTATATTTTATTGTGGAGTTGTGAACACGATTCTTCTCTTGGTCATATACACGGACAAAAGGTATAGTTGAAAGCAATTTATAGTTTGACTTTTCTACCCAAGAAATATAGTTGCCAGAGAACTCAACGGTATATGGCGTAAAGTCATTGGTCAACTTAACATCTTCACCAGTTTTTGAGTTTTGTAACTCCAACTCATCCGTAAATGCGTTACAATAGAGTTCTTTGTCACAAATGGTTATTGGCAAGGATTCGTCATTCTTCCACTCATGAGAAAATATTGCCATATTATTCTCTGCAGTGGCAGCTCCCGACATACTATAGAGATTGTCATCCAACATTTGGAATACCTGTGGGTAGTCAAAGTTTGGAGGATAACAACCAGCAATGGTCAAGAACAGTCGATCATCATTGTCACATCTTACCTTCACCTCAACTACAGGCTCGCCAGTCCACAAAATATCGCTATGCATACCTACCGTAATGCGAGTATACACTGCATACTGGATATTACCTTCCTCGTCTCTGACATTGTCTTTTCTCACATACTTACCTACAAGTGTTCCTGCAACAAACACATCGAAGGAATAGCAAGTAGTTATGTTTAAACCTGGTATGGAATCAGACGAAATATCCTTGACCACATCCATATTGACGTAAAGGTTTCCTTGCCCCTGCCCAAAGGTTCTGAACTTCCAATGCAAGGACAGAGGGCGTGTCTTGCGCTGCGCCTTAGCTCTACTATATGCCGTTTCCAAGGACTTGGTAAGTTCAGCGAGTGAGGCATCTGTATCATCATAAGGGAGAAGTTCTTTTTCTCCAACAATGATGGCATGAGCAATCTGCATGGAAACATCATATATATTTTCATTTCTAAAAGCCTTACCCAAATAAGAAATACAGTTAAACTGCTGTATAATGGAGCTATCGACATCATTCCAATCAAGATTGATTGAAGACAACTCGCTCACCAACTCTTTCAAGAATTTAGAGAAATTGCCAATATTGCCACTGTTCTTAATATAGTTGACAGGAAGTCCACCTTGATTCAATAGAGTACGGAAATACTCTGTACCTTTCAAAGAATGCAGGAATACATACCCATGCTTCTGCAAAGCTTTTCTGGCAGCCATATACAAGTCATCCCCCAAACGCCTATGCAAGCCTATACCCATAGCAACATCCTCTTTGGATGGGATAGTCCCCCGATAGTCTCTTCGCCACCATTCAGCATAGCACAAAGCGGCTTCCTCACCATATCTGGCGAGGTCGCTTGTATGACATCTTAGCGTTTGTTTCAAAGCTTCATACTCTTCTTCTGATAGCTTGAACTTCCACAACGGCATATTCTTTTGAAGTCCTTGCATTCCACGAGTCTTCAAAATATTAAAATATGCTGTATGGCTATATACTAAATTCGCATTGTTCATTGTCAACTCATTTTAATGTTGAACCTTAACCGATCAATCTTTGTGCGCATCTTCCGCAGCAAATCTGATCTGTCCTTCATCTATAGGCAACTTATATGGCTTCCCCTCAATCTCTCCAGAATGTAAAATATTTGCAATTCTAACAATAGGGACTCCATCTTTACAAAACGAGGAACTCTGAAAAGCATAGCCTCCTTGCAAAGCCGCAACTTCTTCTATTTTTCCACTTTTCCATTCCCTCTCAAATCCTTGAAATCTTATTTTTGGTTCATTCATATCTTGTTTCTCCTTGTCATTTATTATTGTTATGTTTTGCCTTACCTTCATGCTGCAAATAGAACAATTGCTTCTGGCGTTCAATCTCCGTGCGAAGCTGTTCTTCTGTCGGCAGATAAGTCTTGTACTTTGTTGCAAAGAGATGGTCATTATCTTTGAGGATGGAATAACGTGCAATATCCTTGCTCGTCTCTGAACAAAGCACGATGCCGATGGTTGGATTGTCGCCTTCCGTAAGCTTGAACTCATCATACATACGGACGTACATATCCATCTGTCCCACATCCTGATGGGTGATAGCACCAAGTTTCAAGTCTATGAGGACATAACATTTCAGCACGACATTATAGAACACAAGGTCTATGAAATAATCCTGTGTATCTGTGCGTACCAACTGCTGGCGTCCCATAAAAGCAAAGCCTCGTCCCATCTCCATCATAAACTCCTGCAGGTGGGTGATGATGGCAGACTCCAACTCTTCCTCAGAATAAGAATCATCCTGCTTGAAGCCTAAGAACTCTGCCACAACAGGGCTTTTCAATAGGTCAAACTGATGTGGTTCAGTCTCTGTCATAGGAAGCGAAGGCTGCACAAAATGACGTTCAAAGTATTGAGTGGAAATATTGCGGTCGAGCGTACGCACGCTCCACATTTCCTTTGAAGCCATTTCGAGATACCAACGAATGGCAGTAGAGTCTTCCACACGAAGAACTTTTGTTATATGTGTCCAAGTAAGATTTTGCAATCGCGATTGCAAAATTCGTATATCACTGATTGTCAAGTAGAATTGGCGGAAATAAGCCAAATTTCTTTTGCTAAATCCTTTACCATATTGATGTGTCAATAGCTCAGATAATTGCGCAATGATCTGAGCCCCATACTCAGCACGTGCCTCACCATTCTGTTCTTCTTCCACGATGCGTCGCCCTATGTTCCAATAGGTCTCTATCATCTTATGATTGACGGAGGCATAAGCTTCCTTCCTGCCTTGCTCTATGATGGAGCAGACATCGGTATATAATCTTGTATTTGTCAATTCATCCATAACTTAAAGTCTTGTTCTTTGGCGATTTTTATCAAACGTAGGCATTCCTCTTTCTCTGCAGTTCTCGTGCTTTGCCTGTTATCTCCATATTGTTGAGTGGATAGCCCAGTCTCAAACACTCGAATATCGCTTCGGTCGCTATCTGCCTGTACTTTTCGCTCAGGCTCATAACATATTGCAGAGCGTTCCGTCCATCTCTTAAATATATAGTCGATAATTTTTCTTCCATAACTCTTCATTATTATAGTTTTTGCTGCAAATTTACGATTTAATTGTGAAACAACCAAAGTTTTCACTTCTTTTTATTCAAATAAAAAATCCCTGCCATAGGAAGCCTTTCCTACAGCAGGGATTTTCTATTGGGAATCATCAAGAATGACTTAACTGTCAATTCTTAATCACTAATAAATAATCACTAAACATTATTTATACTCTCCCCAAGCCTTGATATCGATATCCTCGAGCTTGGTGGTGCAGAATGCATAGATGAATGCACTCGCCAGACGGCTGTTGGTAATCAATGGCACGTTCAGGTCGATGGCTGCACGGCGAATCTTGTAACCATTGCTCAACTCGCTGCTGGTCAAGTTCTTCGGAATATTCACTACCATATCAATCTCATGGTTGTGGAGCATCTCCAAAGCCTTAGGCGCACCGCCTTCTGCCTCCTCTGATGGCCAGAGCACACGGGTGTTCTCAATGCCATTCTCGGTGAGGAACTTGCTACTACCACCGGTTGCATACAGCTTGTAACCATGCTTAACCAGCATCTGGGCTGCATCGAGCAAATCTACCTTCTGCTTGGCAGAACCTGTAGAAAGCAGGATGTTCTTGGCAGGAATACGATGACCCACAGAAAGCATACTCTTCAGAAGTGCGGTAGATGTATCGTCGCCCAAGCAACCTACCTCACCCGTACTGCTCATATCCACACCCAATACTGGGTCTGCCTTCTGCAAACGGTTGAAGCTGAACTGAGATGCCTTGATACCTACATAGTCGAGATCGAAGAGGTTCTTATGTGGCTTCTCTACTGGCAAACCGAGCATTACGCGGGTAGCCAACTCGATGAGGTTGATCTTCAATACCTTGCTCACGAATGGGAATGAACGGCTGGCACGCAAGTTACACTCGATAACGAGAATATCATTGTCACGAGCCATGAACTGGATGTTGAACGGACCGTTGATGTGCAACTCCTTCGCAATCTGACGACCTACTCGCTTCACACGACGAACTGTCTCAACATACAACTTCTGAGGAGGGAACTGGATGGTAGCATCGCCTGAGTGAACACCGGCAAACTCGATGTGCTCGGAAATCGCATAGGCAATCACCTCGCCATTCTTTGCCACTGCATCCATCTCAATCTCCTTGGCATGTTCGATAAATTTACTTACTACCACTGGGTGATCCTCACTTACATTGGCAGCCAACTGCAGGAATCGCTTCAGCTCATCCTCGTTAGAACATACGTTCATCGCAGCACCCGAAAGCACGTAGCTAGGACGAACCAATACTGGGAAACCTACACGCTCGATGAAGTTGTCGATATCCTCCATAGAGGTCAGGGCGCTCCACTCTGGCTGGTTGATGCCGTTGTTGGTCAACATCTGAGAGAACTTGGCACGGTCCTCAGCGTTATCGATGTCCTTGGCAGCAGTACCCAGGATTGGCACGTTCTGTGCATCCAGGTGCATAGCCAGGTTGTTTGGAATCTGACCACCGGTAGATACGATGACGCCATGAGGCTGCTCCATCTCGATGATATCCATCACACGCTCGAAGGTCAACTCGTCGAAGTAGAGACGGTCGCACATATCGTAGTCGGTAGATACGGTCTCTGGGTTGTAGTTGATCATCACTGAGCGCCAGCCTTCCTTGCGGATGGTGTTCAATGCCTGAACGCCACACCAGTCGAACTCTACAGAAGAACCGATGCGGTAAGCACCTGAACCGAGTACGATGATAGAACGGTGGTCGTTCTCGAAGGTGATGTCGCTCTTCACGCCAGCGTAGGTTACATAGAGGTAGTTGGTCTGAGCAGGATACTCTGCTGCCAGGGTATCAATCTGCTTCACTACAGGCAGGATGCCATAGCTCTTGCGCTTGTTGCGAACCAGGAGGGCAGCCTTGTGCATGTTGCCCAACTCCTGCTCCAAGCCCACGGCACGGGCTACCTGGAAGTCGGTAAAACCGTAGACCTTAGCGGTGCGGAGCAAATCCTGGTCAAGAGTATTGATGTTGCACTTCTTCATCGCCTCGTCGATGTCGATGATGTGCTTCAACTTCTCAAGGAACCACTTGTCAATCTTGGTCAAGTCGTGAATCTGATCTACGGTATAGCCCTTGTGCATTGCCTTTGAAATTACGAACACACGCTTATCTGTTGGCTCGCGCAAAGCTGCATCGATATCGTCGATTTCAAGTTCCTTGTTCTCTACGAAACCGTGCATGCCCTGACCAATCATACGAAGACCCTTCTGGATGGCCTCCTCGAAGTTGCGGCCGATAGCCATTACCTCACCTACTGACTTCATAGATGAACCCAACTCCTTATCTACGCCACGGAACTTAGACAAGTCCCAACGAGGAATCTTACAAACTACGTAGTCCAATGCTGGCTCAAAGAAGGCAGATGTGGTCTTGGTTACCGAGTTCTTCAACTCGAACAGACCGTAACCCATACCGAGCTTGGCTGCAACGAAGGCAAGAGGATAACCAGTAGCCTTAGATGCCAAGGCAGAAGAACGGCTCAAACGGGCATTCACCTCAATAACGCGATAGTCCTCGCTCTTAGGGTCGAAGGCATACTGCACGTTACACTCACCCACGATTCCGATGTGACGGATAATCTTGATGGCGAGGGCACGGAGCTTATGATACTCAGAATTGCTCAGGGTCTGAGATGGAGCGATGACGATACTCTCACCGGTATGGATGCCCAGTGGGTCGAAGTTCTCCATGTTACAAACTGTGATACAGTTGTCGTAACGGTCGCGAACTACCTCATACTCAATCTCTTTCCAGCCCTTCAAACTCTTCTCTACCAATACCTGTGGAGAGAAAGAGAAGGCCTTCTCTGCGAGCTTGTTCAGTTCCTCCTCGTTGTCTGCGAAACCGGAACCGAGACCACCCAAGGCGTAAGCAGCACGGATGATGACAGGATAGCCGAGTTCGGCAGCAGCCTTGCGGGCCTGCTCGATGTTCTCGCAAGCCTCACTCTTGATGGTCTTCACATTGATTTCATCCAGCTTCTCTACGAAGAGCTCACGGTCCTCAGTATCCATGATAGCCTGTACTGGAGTACCCAATACCTTGACATTATATTTCTCCAAGATGCCCTGGCGATAGAGTTCCACACCACAGTTGAGGGCTGTCTGACCACCGAAGCTGAGGAGGATACCGTCTGGATTCTCCTTCTGGATAACACGCTCTACGAAGTATGGCTGCACTGGCAGGAAGTAAATCTGGTCGGCAACACCTTCCGATGTCTGTACGGTTGCGATATTCGGGTTGATGAGCACAGTCTCGATACCTTCCTCGCGCAATGCCTTCAGGGCCTGCGAACCTGAGTAGTCGAACTCACCTGCTTCACCGATCTTCAAGGCTCC
>ERZ780198.2210-NODE-2210-length-15558-cov-3.564794_pt1 | contig 15558 bp, 9 predicted proteins | sample MGYA00510979_ERZ780198 | MGnify/ENA primary metagenome ERZ780198 (study PRJEB29588, sample SAMEA2158039) | human gut metagenome | biome: human gut; feature: human-associated habitat; material: faeces | place: Denmark | collected 2008/2010 ...
CATCTGCCGCTCCCCCATGTCCGAGTACCTCCTAAAGGATCTGGTGGAAAAACAAAACCTCACTTCCCACTTCGAGATCGCTTCCGCTGCCACCAGCAGCGAAGAAATCTGGAACGGCACCGGCAACCCGATCTACCCGCCGGCGCAGGCGGAGCTGAGGAAGCATGGGATCGGGAAAACAGCATACACGAATTTTTCAAAAAAACGTGCACGGCAGGTAACAAAAGAGGATTACGGGTATTATGACTATCTGCTCTGTGCAGATGCAAACAACATCAAAAACACCATACGCATCACGGGACCGGATGTCGATGGCAAGATAAAACTTCTTTTGGACTTTGCTACAGATCCCAAAAGAAAAGGAAAATCCATTTCAGATCCATGGTATTCTGGCAGGTTTGACGAGACCTACCGGGATGTTGTTTCCGGTTGTGAGGGACTGCTCGCATACTTGAAAGAAACAGGGCAGATCTGATAAAAAAATATTGAGAAAGACAGTGTCGATGATATATGTCCGTATCTGCCACGAAAGTCAGTCAGACCAAAATCTGACAATGAAAGGGTGGAATCGGTCAGAACAGGAGACACTGTTTTTTTATTGCCCAAAAGTAACAGAAAAATATTTTCGCATATTTTCGCCCAAAGTCAATACCCGAATAATTCATAAAAATCAATTTGCAAAATTGGTCAAACAGACGAAAATAGAATTAAAATACGAAAACAACTTGTATAAATCAACGAATAAATATAAGATATAGAAGTACGAAAAAATACGAAAATTTGAAAGAGGGGGAGAGGGACATGTATAAGACCGGTTAATGATCTTATCCGGCAAACTGGGGTATGATCGAAAATCGAAAATGGGGGACTTTGAAAAATGAGAAACAAAAAGATTTTACAGAAGGCCGCTAAGAAATCACTTAGCTGGCTTTTAATTTTAGGTATGCTGGTAACGTTACCAGAGACGCCGGGAGCCATATCTGCAGCGGCGGCGGAGCTTGAAACGGGGACAGAAGAAACGGTACATGAAGAATCCAGCGATGCAGATCGTATGGAAGAAACAAAAAATGCTGTGACAGAAAAAACCGGGGAAACAGAGACGAAAGCAGATACCGCGGTACAAGAAGAAACTGGTACAAGTCAGAGTCAGGAAACGAAAGAGCCGGAAACAGAGACCCAAGATGCAGAAGCAGAGAACGAAGATGCAGAAACAGAGGATGCGGAAGCAGCAGTAACAGAAGCAGAGACCCAAGATGCAGAAACAGAGGCACCTGTAACAGAAACAACGGAAGATGAGACTGAATTATCCGAGGAAACAGAAGAAACGGAAACAGAGCAGGAAGTGAAAGCTGTGGAAGGAACAATGAACCTGACACTGCACATGGATAACAGTTCTGCAAAGTACAAAACGCCTGCACTTCAGTTCTGGGGAGATGATAACACAATCGTATCTGGTACAACGGAAAAAAACCAGGAGATTACAGGTTGGGAAGACGCAGTAGGACAGCTTCTGACAGCGGATAAAGACGGAAAATTTTACAGTGTAACATTAAACGGTAATTTTACGGGATTCCAGTTTTTAGATTATGCAGATCCGTCAAAGAACACAGCAGGACAGGGATTTGTCAGCACTATGAAATCATATACTGGTGACACTCCGACAGATCTCTATTACATCTGCAAAGACGGTAACTGGGGCTGGTATTTAGATGCAGCAGGCACAGAAGCCTTAAAAGAGCCGGAACTTGTTTACCTTACCATGCATATCAAACCGGAAACAAAATGGTCAAAGCCGGCAATGCAGCACTGGAATGACAAATTGACTATCACTGATACAAAAGGTCAGGAAACGATCACCGGCTGGGACGTAAAAGGAGATCTTTTCACAGCAGAAGAGAATGGATTTTACAAACTCACTGTCAAAGGAACATTCGGAGGCTTTCAGTTTGTAGATGTAGATAATGCGGATGATACAAAAACAGGTGACAATACTTACGACAAACTGTTGGATAAATTTGTAGCAGAAACGCCAACCGATGTATATTATATCCAGAAAGACGGCACCTGGAACTGGTACATGGATAAAGATGGAACAATTACACTTGCTTCCACAAAAGAGGTATCGGACCAGGCAGTCGACAATGCAGATGGAACTACCACATTCACGGCTGTTGCAGAAAATGTAAAAGATAAAGTAAAGGTTGTTTATGGTAAAAAATCAGAGGTGGAGGAAAAAGGAATTTCTGCATTAAAGACGGTTACCATGACAGCAGATAAAAGTGTTGCAAATGCATATACCACGGATGCGATTTTCCTTGGAGATGATGCATTGGACATCGTATATTACATCGAAGTAGATGGTGTAAAAAAAGACATTGAAACATCCGCTGGTGTTACAGTTGGAAAAGATACTTATCTTTCTTATACCAGGGATAAATTTACCGGCAGAATGGTCTGTATACCGGGTACATTTCCTGGAAAAAGCTGGGATGCAGCATCAAATATAATGACATACATGGGAGAGGGGTTATATTCCTATACATTTAAAAATGTTCCGGCGGCAAATTACGAGTACAAGATTACGATGGGTGACTGGAGCGAAAACTATGGAGCAGGCGGTGTTATAAGCGGATCTAACATTGCAGTTACCGTGACAGAACCACAGGATGTTACGATTTATTATTCGGACTTCAGCCATTATTCAAAATGCAGTATTGATTATAAATTTGGGGCAAGCCTGTTATTGCAGGGAACAGGAATTCTGGCAGATACAAGATTTTCTGACAGCAGATTGACCGGAATTTACAGCGCAACTGTGGCAAACATGGAAGCTGGTACTTATTCCGATACGAAGATCGTATCAGAGGATGAGACTGTTGAAATGGATCCATATACGGTAGATACCACAAAGGATGTTACATTCTATTATGATCCGGAATCAGGCATTTATTATTCGAATGCTTCTGACAAAGAAGTTGCAACAAACAAACTTGTATTTGATTCTAAGGATACAGCTTACAAATCAGTATACGGTGCGGTGGCAACCGGAGAGGAAGTTACCTACTCCATCGATACCGGAGATGATGTTACTGCAGTCAAACTGGTTGTAAAAGGTGTGGAAAAGAAAACACTTTCCATGAAAAAAACAGCGGGTGCGGAAGATGGAAAACAGAGATGGTCTGTTACTACAAGCTATGACAGACTTGGAGAATACCAGTATTTCTTTGCAGTATATAATGAGACGGCAGTGGTAATGTATGGCGATGATGACGGATATTACGGAACCGGTATGGCAACAGATTTATTAAGCCTGTTACCGTATGATCAGATCGTATATCAGTCAGGTTATAAGACACCCGACTGGATGAAAAATGCAGTGATCTACCAGATCTTCCCGGATCGTTTCTATAATGGCGATGTGACAAACGATACCATCACTTCGGATGCAAGAGGTACGGTACAGTATGAGTATATGAATGACTGGTATATTTTACCGGAGAACCCGGAGCAGATCACATTACATCCGGATACCTATCCGACTTACGCATATAAGGGCGATGGAAACTGGAGCAATGAGATCTATGGTGGAGATTTAAAGGGTATTACAAAACGGATCGACTACTTAAAAGCACTTGGTGTTACCGTGATCTACTTAAACCCGGTATTTGAGTCCATTTCCAGCCACAGATACGATACAAGTGATTATAAAAACATTGATCCGATCCTTGGAACCCTCGGAGATTTTGAGGAACTCGTCAGTGTGGCAGAAGCGAATAATATGCATGTTGTATTGGATGGTGTATTCAATCATGTATCGGATGATTCTGTTTATTTTGACCGTTACTATGAGTATCTGGAAGATGGAACCGATACGATCGGAGCTTATCCTTACTGGGCATATGTATACGATGCCATGAGCGAGAAAAAGATTTCCAAAGAGGAAGCAGAAAAACAGGCAAAAGAATATTTTACGGCAGAGTATGGAATTACAAACTATGACTATACAGAATGGTTTGATGTATTTTCCGATACAACTTTAAAAGATGACAATGACGATGAAGTATGTGATTCCGTAGGACTTCGTGCCGGAAAACCAGTATATGGTTATGATGGATGGTGGGGTTATGACTCCATGCCGATCATCAAGGCAACGAACGGTTCCGAATATCAGACCGGTACCTGGGCAGAAGAAGTAATCGGAAAAAATGAGACAAGTAAGACCGCAGATAACAGTGTAACACAGTACTGGCTGTCAAAAGGAATGGACGGATGGAGACTCGATGTTGCCAATGAAGTATCGGATGAGACCTGGCAGCATTTCCGTAAATCCGTAAAGGCACTTGACAGTGATAACGTGATCATCGGAGAGATCTGGACGGATGCAGTCAAATATCTGATGGGTGACATGTATGACTCTGTTATGAACTATATGTTCCGTGGAGCAGCAATCGCCTATGCAAAAGGCGGAGATTCAAAAAATGCGTTAAATACGCTGGAGCGTTTGAGAGAGCGTTATCCGAAAGAAGCATTTTATGCGATGATGAACCTTGTTGACTCTCATGATACAACACGTTTGTTATCTTACTTAGATGGTATTGATGACGATAGAAACCAGAAAGAAATTGCAGAGGCATTCCCGACTTACGAGAATACTTCAGATGCAGCAAAACAGAAACAGTATTTAGTTGCGTTAATGCAGTTTACCTATGCAGGTGCACCGACGATCTACTATGGTGATGAGCTTGGTATGGTAGGTGCAGATGATCCAGATGACCGCCGTGCGATGATCTGGGGAGAAGGAAATGAGAATCTGGTAAAATGGTATGCAAAACTTGCTGCAATAAGAAGCAGTTACAGTGCATTGAGAACAGGCTCCGTAGAGCCGGTATATGGCACAGATAAAGAAATTTTAGGCTATGTCAGAAGTGATGATTCGGATATCATGCTTGTTTTGATGAACAACAGTGCAGCAGACAAGTCTGTGACAGTAAATGTTGCAGAACTTGGAATTAATGCAGCAGAACTTGCAGATGTGATCACAGGAAACAGCTGCAGTGCAGCAGGCGGCAGTGTAACGGTAAATGTTCCGGCATACAATGGTGTGATCTTAACAGACAAGGGTCATGTAAAACAGGTTTCTGTGGATGAAGAAAACTTAAAACCTGGTTTTGATCCTGCATATAAGATTAAGGCAGAAGAACGTGCAGTCAAAGTAACAGGAGTTTCACTGAAAAAGACAGAGATTACCTTACAGAAAGGTAAAACAGCAAATATTTCTGAAAATGTAGTAGTAGCACCGCAGAATGCAACAAACACAGCAGTAAAATACAAGACTTCTGACAAAACAGTTGCTTCAGTTGACAAAGATGGTAATGTAACTGCAAATGCCAAAGGAACTGCAACAATTACCGTGACAACAAAAGACGGAATGTTTACATCAGAATGTAAAGTAACTGTAGGAGATCAGGTACAGGCAGCGAAGATCAAATTAAACAAGACAAAACTCAGCCTGAAAAAAGGAAAAACATATACCTTAAAGGCAACAGTCACTCCGAAGGATTGTACGGATAAATCCGTGAAATGGAAATCTTCCAAATCCTCTGTTGTAAAAGTAGATGCAAACGGAAAAGTAACTGCAAAGAAAGCAGGAACCGCTACAATTACAGCTGCCACAAAGAATGGTTTAAAGGCAACCTGTAAGATCACGGTTACAGATCCGGCAACCAAAGTATATCTGACACCGGCGATGAGTATCAAAAAAGGAAGTTCCGTAAAACTGACAGCATCTGTATTTCCGAAGACAACGACAGATAAACTTACATGGTCTACATCAAACAAAAAGGTAGTGACAGTAACAAAGAGCGGTAAGATCAAAGGAGTCAAAACAGGAACAGCTACGATTACAGTTAAAACAACAAGTGGAAAGAAAGCAACCTGTAAAGTGACCGTTGTAAAGAGTAATAAGAAGTCAGCAGGTATTAAACTGAGTGCAAAGAAACTGACATTAAAGCAAAATGCAACAAAACAGCTGAAAGCTACTCTTGATAAGAATGCAACGGACAAAGTGACATGGAGCAGTTCTAACAAGAAAGTAGCTACAGTCGATAAAAATGGTGTTGTAACGGCTGTAAAGAAAGGTACTGTAACGATTACCGCAAAGACATCAGGTGGAAAGAAAGCAACCTGTAAAGTGACGGTAAAAGTACCGGCAACCAAGGTAAAATTAAACAAAACCAAGGCGACTGTTGCAAAGGGCAGGACTCTGACCTTAAAAGCGACTATGACACCTTCTTCCTCAACAGATAAACTTACCTGGACGAGTTCCAACAAAAAAGTGGCAACAGTTGATAAGAATGGTAAAGTAAAGGCGCTGAAAAAAGGAACAGCCACGATTACTGTAAAAACTGCAAGTGGAAAGAAAGCAACCTGCAAAATTACTGTAAAATAATGTTGGTGCATCAATAAAAATGCAGCATAAAACAAAAAAAGTTGCAAAAAAATATTGCAAAGAAGAAATCTATGTGGTATAAATGTTACAACGTTAAAACAGTAAAGCGATGAAAGAGACTCTGATCTTTGGGCGTCGACAGGAATACAGCGTCACCGACTGAGAGCGCTGTTTGAAAGAGAAGGTCAAGGGAACACTCTGGAGCAGACTGATTGAACAGGAATTTGCACGAGCGGTTGATCTTAAAAACAGCGGCAGCGGATCGAAAGTAGGTCAGTACGTGGGTGCGCGTTAAGCACAGAGAGCGGAAAGATGATGAGAACGACATCATTTTTCAATGCGGGTGGTACCGCGGGATACTAAGAGATTTCGCCCCGGAAAAGCATATGCTTTTCCGGGGTTTTTTGTATTCATGATAATAGAATGTTCGCGGAGCGTGCATTCTATTATTTGTTGAAAATCTGAAAGACAGAGTTTTGTTTTTCAAAAAGGTTCCCGTCCCGCACCTTATCATATCTAAAGGAGTGTACAGAATATGGAATTCATGACAGGTGTAAACAAAAAGGAAACCTTAGAGGTCGGTGATTTACTGACCGGCAGCTATGAGGGAAAAAGTGTAAAAGTAAACGGAGCAGTGCATACCATCCGTGATATGGGTGAAGTTGCATTTATCGTCTTAAGAAAGAGAGAAGGACTGCTCCAGTGTGTTTACGAAGAAGGAAAAACACAGTTTGACTTAAAAGATTTAAAAGAGGCAGCAACGATTGAGGTGGAGGGAACCGTAAAACCGGAGGAACGTGCACCACACGGATTTGAGATCCGTCTGGATAAAATCAAGGTATTGTCCGAACCGGCTGCACCGATGCCGCTTGCAATCTCAAAATGGAAATTAAATACCTCCTTGGAGGCGAATTTAAACAACCGTGCGATCGCCCTTCGAAATATCAGGGAGCGTGCAAAATTCCGTATTCAGGAAGGTGTGGTACGGGGATTTCGTGATTTCTTATACAGTCAGGGGTTTACAGAGATCCATACACCAAAGATCGGTGCAAAAAGTGCAGAGGGCGGGGCAAACCTGTTCCGGTTGGAATATTTCCACAGACCGGCAGTTTTACAGCAGAGTCCTCAGTTTTACAAACAGATGATGGTCGGCGTATTTGACCGGGTATTTGAGACGGCGCCGGTATTCCGTGCAGAAAAACATAATACCAAACGTCACTTGAACGAGTACACCAGCCTTGATTTTGAGATGGGATATATTGATGGATTTGAAGATATCATGGCGATGGAGACCGGATTTTTGCAGTATATGATCGCACTGCTCAAAAAAGATTATGCAGAGGAACTTCGGTTATTAGGCGTCACACTGCCGAACGTCGAAAAAATTCCGACCGTGCGCTTCGATGAAGCAAAAGAAAAAGTGGCAGAAAAATATCACCGCCAGATCAGAAATCCATACGATCTTGAGCCGGAGGAGGAAGCACTCATCGGACAGTACTTTAAGGAAGAGTATGATGCGGATTTCGTATTTGTTACACATTATCCATCCAAGAAACGTCCGTTTTACGCGATGGACGATCCGGCAGATCCGACTTATACCTTAAGTTTTGACCTTTTATATCAGGGACTTGAGATCACGACCGGTGGACAGCGTATCCACGATTACAACAAACTGATGGAAAAAATCGAAAAGCGTGGTATGGAGTCTGAGGGAATGGAACAGTATTTATCCGTATTCAAACATGGCATGCCGCCACATGGTGGACTTGGAATCGGTTTAGAGCGTCTGACCATGAAATTAGTCGGTGAGGACAACGTCCGTGAGACGACGCTGTTCCCGCGTGATTTAAGCAGATTAGAGCCGTAAATCCAAAATATTTTGAATGTAAAATGGAGTTTTGCAAACAGACATCATATGAATGAAAAAGGAGAACAGCCGTGAAACATTTGGGAACAAAAACAATCGAGACAAGACGTCTTGTTTTAAGAAAATTTACACTTTCCGATGCAGAGCCGATGTACCGCAACTGGGCATCTGACCCGGAAGTGACAAGATATCTGCTGTGGCCGGCACACGAGAGCGAAGAGGAGACAAAAGGTATTTTGAAAGGCTGGATTGCCGCCTATGAGAAACCGGGAAAATATGAATGGTGTATCGAATTAAAAGAGATCGGTGAGGCAATCGGCAGCATCGGTGTGGTGATGGTCAATGAAAAAGTACAGTCCATGGAAGTCGGCTATTGTTTAAGCTGCGATTACTGGCATAAGGGAATCATGTCCGAGGCGCTTTCAGCCGTTGTGGAATACCTGACCAATGAAGTCGGCGCACGCAGGATCCAGGCGAGATGTGATACCAGAAATCCATACTCTGCGAAAGTGATGGAAAAATGTGGATTAAAATATGAAGGAACTGCGATCCAGGCAGAGTGGAACAACTCCGGGGCAGGGGATGTTGCCTGCTATGGTCTGGTTGTTGGACCGGTTGTTGTTGAAGAGCCGGAGGAAACCCTGGAACCGGAGATCGAAGAGGAAGAACCGAAAGTCATTAAAACAGGACGCAAAAATGAGATCTCAGACGAGACGATCGAGTATGTCGGAATCCTTGCAAAATTAGAGCTGAATGAGGAAGAGAAAGAGCATGCAAAGAAAGATATGGAAGAAATGCTCAACTATATTGATAAATTAAATGAGTTAGATACCACAGGAGTTGAGCCGATGTCTCATGTTTTCCCGGTGACAAACGTATTTCGTGAAGACGTTGTCACGAATGGAGACGGAAGCGAAGCAACCCTTTCTAATGCGCCTTCCATGAAAGACAGTGGATTCAAGGTGCCAAAGACGATTGGTTAGCAATTCAGATGTGTTGGATGTGAGCATGGAATAAGGAAGAAAGGGTGATAGAAATGAGTTTAATGAGTTTGACTGCTGTGGAATTAGGCAAAAAAATAAAAGCAAAAGAAGTTACGGTTACAGAGGCTGTTACAGCAGCTTTAGATGCAATTGAAGCAAAAGAGAAAAAAGTGAACAGTTTTGTGACAGTGGATCGTGAAGGCGCATTAAAACGTGCAGAGGAAGTACAGAAAATGATCGATGATGGAACGCTTACAGGTCCGCTTGCCGGAGTGCCGGTCGCCATCAAGGACAATATGTGCACGAAAGATCTGCTGACGACCTGTTCCTCAAAGATATTATATAATTTTAAACCAACGTACACTGCAGAAGCGGTAGAAAATCTTGAAAAAGCAGGTGCGGTGATCATTGGAAAAACAAATATGGATGAGTTTGCGATGGGAAGTACCACAGAGACGTCCGCTTACGGGGCAACTAAGAATCCATGGAATGAAGCTCATGTCCCGGGTGGCTCTTCCGGTGGTTCCTGTGCAGCGGTTGCAGCAGAAGAATGCTCCTATGCGTTAGGTTCTGACACCGGCGGTTCCATCCGTCAGCCAAGTTCATTCTGTGGTGTGACCGGAATCAAGCCAACGTATGGTACGGTTTCCCGTTACGGGCTGATTGCTTACGGTTCTTCACTTGACCAGATTGGTCCAATTGCTAAAGATGTAACCGACTGCGCAACAATTCTAGAAGCAATTTCTTCCTATGATAAGAAGGACAGCACCAGTGTGGCACGTGAGGATACCGATTTCACATCGGCACTTGTAGATGACGTAAAGGGAATGAAAATTGGTATTCCGAAAGACTACTTTGGAGAAGGACTTGATTCCGAGGTAAAGGATGCGATTTTCAAGGCAGCAGAAATTTTGAAACAAAAAGGAGCAATTGTCGAGGAATTTGACTTAAGTCTTGTTGAGTATGCAATTCCGGCGTATTATGTCATTGCTTCCGCTGAGGCAAGTTCCAACTTGTCCCGCTTTGACGGTGTAAAATACGGTTACCGCACAGAAGAATACGAAGGACTTCATAATATGTACAAAAAGAGCCGTTCCGAAGGCTTTGGTCCGGAAGTAAAACGTCGTATTATGCTTGGTTCCTTTGTTTTAAGCAGTGGTTATTATGATGCTTACTACTTAAAAGCACTGCGTACTAAAGCATTGATTAAAAAGGCGTTTGACCGTGCATTTGAAAAATATGATGTGATTTTATCACCGGCAGCACCAACGACAGCACCTAAAATTGGAGACAGCTTAAGTGACCCATTGAAAATGTATTTGGGTGATATTTATACGATTTCTGTAAACCTTGCCGGTCTGCCGGGAATGACAGTTCCTTGCGGAATGGATAAAAATGGTTTGCCGATTGGTTTGCAGCTTATCGCGGATTGTTTTAATGAGAAGAAAATGATTCAGACGGCATACACATATGAACAGGCAAAGGAGGCGGAGTAATCATGGCAAAACAGTACGAAACAGTGATTGGACTGGAAGTCCATGTGGAATTAGCAACGAAAACGAAAATTTTCTGCGGCTGCTCAACGGCATTTGGCGGTGCGCCAAATACTCATACCTGTCCGGTGTGTACCGGTATGCCGGGTTCTCTGCCGGTATTAAATAAACAGGTTGTAGAATATGCGATGGCAGTTGGTCTGGCATTAAACTGCGACATTAACCAGTATTGTAAATTTGATCGAAAAAACTATTTTTACCCGGATAACCCACAGAACTATCAGATTTCCCAGTTGTATCTGCCAATCTGTATCAATGGACATGTTGAAATTGAGACAGCCGGCGGCAGAAAAAATGTTGGTATCCATGAAATTCATATGGAAGAGGATGCCGGAAAACTGGTACATGATGACTGGGCAGACTGTTCCCTCGTGGATTATAACCGTTCCGGTGTACCTTTGATTGAAATTGTGTCAGAGCCGGATATGCGAAGTGCAGATGAAGTAATTGCGTATCTGGAAAAACTTCGTATGACGATTCAGTATCTTGGCGCATCCGATTGTAAATTAAATGAAGGTTCCATGCGTGCGGATGTCAACTTGTCAGTGCGTGAGGTTGGTGCGAGTGAATTTGGTACCCGTACCGAGATGAAAAACTTGAATTCCTTTAAAGCAATTGCCCGCGCCATTGAAGGAGAACGTGCGCGCCAGATTGAGTTGTTGGAAGACGGCAAAAAAGTTGTGCAGGAAACAAGACGATGGGATGACAATAAAGAATATTCCTATGCCATGCGTTCCAAAGAGGATGCGCAGGATTACCGTTACTTCCCGGACCCGGATTTGACACCGATTGTCATTTCCGATGAATGGATTCAGAAGATTAAGGACAGTGAACCGGAGTTTCAGGAGCAAAAGGCAGCACGCTACGAAAAAGAATTTGATATTCCTGCCTATGATATTTCGATTCTTACGGCGAGCAAGAAGATGGCAGATTTGTTTGAGCAGACGGTTTCACTTGGAGCAAATCCAAAGAAAGCATCAAACTGGCTGATGGGCGAGACGATGCGCCTTTTAAAAGAGAAAGAAATGGAGCCGGAAGATATTACTTTTGCCCCGGAGAATCTCGCAAAGTTAATTGCCCTTGCGGATAAAGGAACGATTAACTCCACCGTAGCAAAAGAAGTCTTCGAAGTTGTTTTCACAGAGAATACAGACCCGGAGCAGTATGTCAAAGAGCATGGACTTGGTACGGTCAGTGACGAGGGAGCTCTGCGCGAAACGATTGAGAAGATTGTAGAGGAAAATCCACAGTCTGTTGCCGATTATCAGGCAGGGAAGAAAAAAGCAATTGGTTTCTTGGTTGGCCAGACGATGAAAGCGATGCAGGGTAAAGCAAATCCGGGTATGGTAAATCAGATATTGACGGAGATTCTTGATCGGAAATAATAGATCTGGAATATTTGACAATAAAATGACACGTATGATAAAATGATGGTATCTGTGAAGTGATTCGCAGATGCCATTATTTATTTTAAGGGGGTATCTTATATGAAAAAAAGATGTTTTAGGCTGTTCGCCGGGGTGTTAGCGCTTGCGGTTATGATGACCTACACGGTTATCTGGAATCCGAGCCAGGCAAAGATGACAAAGAGCAAAGATGTAAAAAAAGTTGAGGTTACGAATGTCCAAGGCAAAAATATCACACTTGGTAAAGGCAAGAAACTGAAACTTTCCGTGAATGTTATTCTAAAAAAAGGAAGTAAGGCAAGCAAAGCGGTCAAGTTTGCGTCTTCCAAAAAATCGGTTGTTACGGTTTCTAAAAAGGGCGTTTTGAAAGCAAAAAAAATAGGAAAAGCTAAGATTACAGTGAAATCCAAAGCGAATCCGGCGAAACAGGTAAAATTTACTGTTACCGTTGCAAAAAAGAATGTTTTGATTAAAAAAATCAGCATGAAGAAAAAGTTAACACTCCATATGCCATTGGTTGAAGAAGAGGACGATTCCGATGATGATTCGGATGATGACACAGAGGATTCTGATGAGGATTCGGATGATGAAGACGATGAGGATGAAGATGATGAGGACGAAGAAGATTATGAATTTGAACCTCGCATTTCTCCATCCAATGCAACAAACCAGACATTGAAATGGACCAGTTCCAATAAAAAAGTGGTTAAAGTAGATGAGGATGGTTATGTTTATATCGTAGATGCCGGTAAGGCAGTGATTACGGCAATGGCAACTGACGGAAGCGGTGTAAAAGCAAAATGTACCGTTACTGTTATAGATGATGCAGATACAGATGATGAAGATGACGATGAATAATGGAGGCTTATTATGATTGAGATGAGAAGAGAAAAACGCTGGCCGGCAAAATTGAATTTGGAAATTTCCAATTTATTTAAGCAGGATCACGTAAAGGTGGAAAATATTAATGCACCGATTGAGGTAATTGATGTTTCCAAAGCGGGCATTGGTTTTCGTTCAGCCAGTGTACTGCCGATGGGGTATTACTTTAATGCGAGACTTACTTTGGCAGAAAACGATTCGCTCAATTGTGTTGTTCGAATTATCCGTCAGCAGAAAAGCGGAGATGACTATATTTATGGATGTGAAATTGTAGGAACGGCATCCATTATGGATTATGTAATTAATGATTATGCTGCGTCTCTGCAAAAATAATAAGAATGAAACAATGCACCGGTGCTTAGAAGGAGCCTTTTTTGCACCGGTGTTTTTATTTTGAAAAAAATTTTTACAAACCCTATTGACAAAGGTAACACAAGGTGGTATCTTTAGTTTAGTCAATGATTAGCACTCTTTGATAGTGAGTGCTAACAAAAAGAAATCGAGGTGGTATTTTGGAACTGAATGAGAGAAAACAAAAGATACTCGAAGCGATTATTCGTAATTACATGGAGACAGGCGAGCCGGTTGGTTCCCGAACTGTTTCTAAGTACACGGATTTGAATCTTAGTTCCGCAACCATCCGTAATGAGATGTCGGATCTGGAAGAGATGGGTTACATTTTACAGCCACACACTTCTGCCGGCAGAATTCCTTCGGATAAAGCATACCGACTATATGTAGACACGATTTTACAGAGAAAAGATGAAGAAGTGTCTGAGATGAAGGAGTTGATGGTCGAGAAGGCAGATAAGATTGACCTTCTGTTACAGCAGGTTGCAAAGTTACTTGCACAGAATACGAATTACACTTCCATGGTGACCAAGCCAAAGTATCAGCATAAGCGGATTAAGTTTATCCAGCTAAATCAGATGAGTGAACGACAGCTGCTTGTGATTGTTGTTCTTGATAACAACCACGTAAGCAACAAGTTCATTAACCTTATGACGGATGCCGATGAGAATGTGATTGCTCAGATGAATTTTTTGATGAACACGGCACTCACCGGACTTGATTTTACTGAGATTAACATGGCGATTATGCAGCAAATCAAGGAAAAAGCCGGGGAATACGGAGAATTGGCATCTAGCATTTTGGATTGTATTTCGGAAGTTATGACAGAAGAGGATGACTCAGAGATTTACACATCGGGCGCCACGAATATTTTGAAATATCCGGAGTTATCGGATAAGGAGAAAATGACCGGACTGCTTTCCACATTTGAAGAAAAACAGATGTTGTCAGCATGGGCCAACGATGAACCACCGGAGGATGACAAAGAACATGGCATTCAGGTGTACATTGGTGAGGAATCACCGGTAGAGTCAATGAAAGATTGTTCCGTTGTAACTGCCACGTACCGAATTAAAGAAGGCGTTTATGGAAAGATAGGTATTGTCGGACCAAAGCGTATGGACTACGAAAAAGTAGTTGGCACATTGGAAAACTGCATGCAGCAGCTAGATGACATATTTAAAAAGAAATAGCGAGGTGAAGTGAATTGGCTGAAGAGATGAAAAACGAAGACGTTAAAGAAGAAGTAAAGGAAGAAGAAACCGTAGAAGAAACGGTGGAACAAGCCGATAAAGAAGAAACAAAAGAAAAGAAAAAAACGGAAAAGTCAGAAAAAGCGGTTAAGAAGAAAGCAAAAAAAGACAAAAAAGATGAAAAGATTGAAGAGTTGAATGACCGCCTGATGAGAAATCTGGCAGAGTTTGAAAACTTTAGAAACCGCTCGGAAAAAGAAAAAAGTGCCATGTTTGAAATTGGTGCGAAGTCAGTTGTTGAAAAGATGCTTCCGGTTGTGGATAACTTGGAGCGAGGTTTTGACGGACTTTCCGATGAAGAAAAAGAGACACCATTTGCCAAAGGAATTGAGGCCGTTTACAAACAGCTTCTTACTGGATTAGAAGAAATCGGTGTGACACCGATTGAGGCAGTTGGTAAAGAATTTGACCCGAATTTCCATAATGCCGTTATGCATGATGAAGATGATTCAGATGCATCCAATCAGGTCATTGAGGAATTCCAAAAGGGTTATATGTATAAAGATTCAGTAGTCAGACACAGTATGGTTAAAGTGTTAAACTAATAAAGAAAATAACAGTCATGGTATAGACAGAAAGGAAGTATTATTATGAGCAAGATTATTGGTATTGACTTAGGAACAACAAACAGTTGTGTAGCAGTAATGGAAGGCGGCAAACCGGTTGTTGTAGCAAACGCTGAGGGCGCAAGAACAACTCCATCTGTTGTAGCATTTACAAAGACTGGTGAGCGTTTAGTTGGTGAGCCGGCAAAACGTCAGGCAGTAACAAACGCAGAGAAGACGATTTCTTCTATTAAGAGACATATGGGTACG
>ERZ780198.2217-NODE-2217-length-15527-cov-2.906476_pt1 | contig 15527 bp, 14 predicted proteins | sample MGYA00510979_ERZ780198 | MGnify/ENA primary metagenome ERZ780198 (study PRJEB29588, sample SAMEA2158039) | human gut metagenome | biome: human gut; feature: human-associated habitat; material: faeces | place: Denmark | collected 2008/2010 ...
CCGCGGGGGATTTCTCGGCGCGGAGCCACCGCGGGCATTTGGCTGGCGCGTATATGTTTCGTGCCGTTTCTTATGCGGGGGATTTCTCGACTAACGCTCGAAATGACAACGTGTCAGTTTGATTTTATTCGGTTAATCGATATGACAACGTTACTCGCGACCGAAATGACAACTTGTCCGATTGTCTTATAATGTCATTTCGACCGGAGTGAGGACGACAGTCCGAACGCAGCGGAGAAATCCCCCGCGGAAAAGGTGGTTCATTCGTGTACGGTCGTTCCCGTTCAGGCAACCAACGCCCGAAACAAAAAGGCGAGCGTTATAGATTATCTTTCAACTGCCGGACGAGTTGACGACGTCGTCGCTTGTCGTGACCATGCGGTATTTCGCAAGATCGGAGTAGGGCGCGTTTTCGGTTACGCCCGCGCCGTCCGTGCGTTTATCTTTTATCTTACCTTTCGGTTTCCTTTTGCCGCTTGCCGCGTTGCTTGCCTCTTTACCTCGTTTTCCGTGCGCGCGGACCGTAAATTCTTTTGCCCGATTTTCGTGCGTTTTGTCGGGTTCCGTACCCGCGTTGTCGGATTTGGTCGATTTTACCGAAGTACTTTTCGGGTTTCGCGTTTTTTCGACTTCGGCCGAGACGGGCGATTTGCGCGATTCTTGTTTTTTCGCCATAATTTTCCTCCCTGCAAGTATTGTGCGTAATTCGCATAAATTTATGACGGGAATATCCGTAAAGCGTTGCCGTATCGGTTGACTTAAATCCGCGAAATTTGTATAATTGTAATTGCGGGCATCGAGAAGTGTCCGCGCTCCCGGCGCAAAGAAGCGTGCGGGACGGGTGTGTGGCAGGAAATCAAGGAGTAATTATGGAAATACTGACAAGCATACTGATGCTACTTGCGGGAATAGGCGTGTTCATGATAGGAATGCATCTGATGAGCGAAGGTCTGGAACGCAGCGCGGGCAAGGGAATGAAAAGGCTTTTCAACCATCTGACCGGCAACCGTCTCGCAGGCGTAGGCGTGGGCGCGCTCGTTACCGTAATAGTAAACAGTTCGGCCGCAACCACGGTTATGGCGATAGGCTTCGTAAACGCGGGCGTTATGACGCTTACGCAGGCTGCTTCCATAATTATGGGCGCGAACATCGGAACGACGGCAACCGGCTTTTTGATTTCGCTTGGCTCGCTGAACATAAATCTTTACGCTTCCGCGCTCGCGTTCGTGGGCGTGATGATGACGTTTTTCAAAAGCGACAACGTTAAAAAAGTCGGCGGAATTCTTTGCGGACTCGGACTTATGTTTGTCGGACTCAACGCGATGAGCGGCGCGTTTTCGGGCGATTCGCCGATAAAAGAAGTTATGGCGAGCGCATTCAGAGCCGTCGATTTCCCGCTTCTTCTGATACTTATAGGAATGGCGTTTACCGCGCTTATTCAAAGCTCTACGGCGACTACCGCGATAGTAATTACGCTTACGGGCGCGGGCGCGATGGAGGTAGCGAGCGGACTGTTCGTAATTCTCGGTACTAATATCGGAACGTGCGTAACCGCGATTCTCGCTTCGGTCGGAACGAGTACCAACTCGCGCCGCACCGCGTTCTTTCACCTTTTATTCAACGTAATCGGTTCGGTGATATTTACGATCGTAATCTGGATTTTCCGCGATCCCGTCGTATCGATCATGGCGCGGCTCGGCGACCCCGCATGGCAGATTGCCTGGTTCCATTTTGCGTTTAACCTTATAACGACGATAATTTTACTGCCGTTTATCAATCAGTTCGTAAAGATAACCGAACTTGTCGTACGCGAAAAGCCCGCGCCGAAAGAAGAGGAAATGAAACTCAGATACGTGGACGACCGCCTTTTGCAAACTCCGCCGATTGCGGTTGCGCAGGTTGCCAAAGAGATCGTTTATATAGCGGGCGTTGCGAAAGAAAACCTTGCCGCTTCGGTAAATGCCGTTCTTACGCTCGACACGTCCTGCCACGACGAGGTAGAGAAGAACGAAGCGCGCATAAACTACACTTACCACATGGTTGCGAAGTACCTTATCGCGCTTGCCGGCAATTCGCTTTCGGCGTCCGACGAGCGTCTCGTGGGCGCGTATCACCACGTTATAAGCGACATCGAGCGCATAGGCGACTATTCGGAGAATTTCGTCGAACAAGCCGAGGAAATGAACGAGCAGAACGTCGCGTTTTCCGATTCGGCAATCGCGGAACTGAGGCAGATGTACAATAAGGTTATCGAAATGTTCGATCTGTCGGTGGAAATTTTCTCGACGCGCAACCGCTCTATGCTCGATCGTATCGCGTCGATAGAGGAAGAGGTCGACCGTATGAAAGACGACCTCGGCGCAAGCCATATCGAGCGGCTTAACGCGGGCGAATGCGCGGTCGAGCGGGGAACGTACTTCTTCGCGATGATTTCGTCGCTCGAACGTATCGCCGATCACCTTATCAACGTCGCGTTCTCCATCAAAAACCCGACCGGTTCGCAGTCCCGCCGCGCCGAGATCAACGAAGCCTGAACGTCGTAAAAAATGCTGTACGTATTCGGAAAATTCGGTCGCGACGGCGAAAATCCGCTTGAAAAAATCGCGGTATACGCGGCTTGCGCAGGTGTAAAAACCGCCGTCTTCGGACAAGCGGACGAGGAAACGGCAAAGCGGCTCGGAAACGCGAAAACAGACGTCGACGGACTCGTTCCGTATCCTCCGGACGAAACGGAAATCGAGGAGGTTCTCGAAAGGATTACTGACTTAGACGCGGTGGTTACCGACCTTTCGGGCGAGATCGAAACGACGAAATTCGTTCTCTCGCAAGCCGGAAGAAAGCGCGCCTTAACGGTGCTTGCGTTTCCGTCGTTTGCCGTTCCCGAAGCGGTGGCGGTTAATTGCGACGCGGCGATATTCGATGAAAAAACGGTAAACGGGATAACCGGTTACGAACTTAACGCCGAAGTGGGCGTCGCGCTTGCGGTGGCGGAACTTTACTCCGCGGGGTTTGAGTCCGCGGTGATTTTGTCCGATCGCATAGGTGCGGTCGCGGCCGAAAACGACCGCATTACTTATATAGACGAAAAGATCGCGGACGGGGCGGAGTTCGTTGTTCGGTTCGTCCGTTCGCTTTCGGACGGCGCCGGAGTAACCGGGGCCGCGCGGCTTGCGTCCGAAAATTTACAACGTCGGAAACGGAGAACGAAATGAAAAAGATAGAAACGCATTGTCACAGCAATCCGATAAGCACGTGTTCGCGCCAGAGTGCGGAAATTCTCGCCGATCGCTACGCAAAGTGCGGTTTCGACGCGGTTACGCTCTCGAATCACTATTCCGATTCGTATCGCGATTGTTACGGAGCGAGTTTCGACGAGTGGTTGAACGCGTATATCGCCGAATACCGCCGTTTTGCCGATGCTTGCGAAAAAAACGGAATAGAAGGGTGGTTAGGCGCGGAAGTAACGCTGTTTGCGCCGTATTCGCAGCCGCTTAAAAAACAATATTCCGAGCAGTTCCTTCGCGACAACTACGCCGATTATATTCTTATAGGCGTTACCGAGCAGTTTCTTCGCGAAACGCCCGACCTTTGCCGTCTCGATCAGAAAGAACTTTATTCCGAGTGCAAAAAACACGGCGTGTTGCTGTTTCAGGCTCACCCGTTCCGCTCGGCTCAAGGACACTCGCCGCGCGACCTCGACTACCTCGACGGACTCGAAATCAACGGCTGTTGCGGATTTACCGCGAACCCGCTCGACGTGAGAGAAGAGGAAATCAACCGTATCGCAGACGAGCGTAACCTTATCGTTATCGCAGGCGGCGACACGCATTACGACTGGCACAAACTACAGACCGCGACTTTCGTCGGCGACGAAGTTCGGTCTTCGACCGACCTTGCCGATTACCTTCGCGTTAATCGCCGACCGAAGTATACGATTTCGGCGGACGACCCGACCGCTGCGGACAGACCCTGACGGCGAAAGCGGCGGCAAAAACCCGATTCGCCGCGTAAAGCGTTGACAAAACGCGCGTTATTTGGTATAATCGGTTAAAATCAACTCAACGGAGGGTTAAAATGGATATTCTTAAAGAGCTTAACGATATAGCCGTCGAATACCGCGGCGAAGGCAATCTCAAACTCGGCGACAACTTCACCGATCTCGGATTCGATTCGCTCGATAAGGTCGAACTCGTAATGGCTATCGAGGACAAATTCGATATTACTTTCCCAGACGATATTCAGGTGAATACCGTGGATGAACTCGTCGAGGCTATCAGAACGTTGCTTAAATAACGAAAACGCAAAGCGCGGTCGGCATTGTCGGTTGCGCTTTGATTTTTGCCTTCCGGGGTGACGACGTGGCGAATTTCGGCATAAATATTAAAATCGTGTGGTAAAAACACGGCAAAATCGTTGCGTAATTCGCTTTTTTATGGTATAATTAGTCATAACTTATGGAAATCCGAGAGGACAACTCTGGCGAAGTGCCTTTACGACGTTTCGCCCGTATTATACGAAAATACAACCGTTAATTCCGGCGGCGCGTTTCTGCGTTGCCGTTTTTCCGTTGTCCCCCGCAAGAAAAAGGAGAAAATTTTAACAGATGGATTCAGGTCAAGCAGGTCTATTACTCGCGATTATCGTTCTCATTGTGTTTTCGGCGTTCTTTTCCGCGTCCGAAACCTCTTTTACGTCGGTAAACAAAGTCCGGCTCTTAAATATGGAGGATCAGGGGAATAAGCGCGCCTCGGCTGTACTTAAAATGTCCGAAAACTACGACAAACTTTTGTCTACGATTTTGGTAGGTAACAACATCGTCAATATTCTGGCAACGTCGCTTTCGTCCGTGCTGTTTGCCTCGTTGATAATAAACAACGCGTCGCTCGCAACCACCGTTTCTACTGTCGCTATGACGATAACCGTGCTGATTTTCGGCGAAATTACTCCGAAGATGCTCGCAAAAATGCGCCCCGAATCGGTCGCAATGGCGTTCTATCCGATATTAAAGTTCTTCTCGGTCGTGCTTTTCCCTATTACTATTATCTTTTCCGGCTGGAAGGCGCTTATCGGCAAGATCTTCAAAACCGAACGCACCGCAACCGTCACCGAAGGCGAACTCATTACCATCGTCGAAACCGCCGAGAGCGAAGGCGAACTCAAAGAACACGAATCGCAGCTTATCCGTTCGGCTATCGAGTTCGAGGACCTCGACGTCAAGGATATAATGATTCCCAGAGTAAACGTCGTCGCCGTGGACGATTCCGCCGACATGGACGCTATATATAATAAGTTCACCGAAAGCGGCTATTCGCGCATCCCCGTTTTTCACGAAACTATCGATTCGGTTATCGGTATTATTCACGAAAAAGATTTTTACGCGATTCTTCACGACGGCGGTAATTCCGTAAAGGACATTATTCAGCCGTCCGTGTGTGTGTCCGATTCGATGAAAATCAGCACCGTTCTCCGTATGCTCCAGAAGGCGAAAGTACACATGGCTATCGTCATCGACGAATTCGGCGGTACGGAAGGTATCGTTACGCTCGAGGATATTCTCGAAGAACTCGTAGGCGAAATCTACGACGAACACGACGAGGTCGAAGAACTTTTCAGACCGCAGCCGGACGGCAGTTACCTCGTATCGGGCAACGAAAACGTTGACGAAATGTACGAAAAACTCGAACTCGATCCGCCCGAAGACATCAATTCGACTACAGTCAGCGGCTACGTCGTCGAACTTATGGACAAAATTCCCGTCGTCGGCGAGGCGGTAGAAAACGATTCGCTCCGCTTCGAGGTAACCAAAGCCACCGCAAAACACGTTCACGAAGTCCGCGTTACATTTATCAAAAAGGACGACGAGGAGCAGAAGGAAGAGTAGCGGCAATCGCTTATAATATATAGTTGAATACGATTGATTAAACGATAACGAAATCGCCCCGTCGAAAACAATCGACAGGGCGATTTTGCGAATAATATAAATCGACCTTACACTCGCCCGCTTTGTCATTGCGAGGAGCGTAGCGACGTGGCAATCTCGTGGAAACGAAATGCCGCTTGCGTACCCGCGCCAGCCCACTTGCCGGCGGCGGCTCGCCGACCGCGGGGATTTCTCCGCTGCGTTCGGGTTAAAACCCCCGCTTCGGTCGAAATGACATCGTCGACAATTGACCGTTTTAACGCCTTCCCCCTCGGGGGAAGGTGTCGCGCAGCGACGGATGAGGGGAAGCGACCTTATACGGTGGGCGTTCATAGTCTGCCCGTTGGTGAGCCACCGATGGCAAGTCGGCTACGCACGTGTTTACAAAATAACTTTACAAAACAATCGACCGCTAATGTATCCCCCAAGGGGAAAGCCTTAATAAGTCGCACACAACCAACCCAAAATACTCGCCGCAAAATGTAAAATATATGTAATCCGTGTGAAAAATTCGTTGACATTCGGGCTTGTCTATGGTATAATAAACCTATTATTTTACGTAAGGGAGTGCGATGATGTTCGTTCGGTTTACAGTATCCAAAGTCGTTTTTCAACGACCGGCAATATAAATCGACCGATATCGCACACAGCTACGGCATAACTCGTTATTTAAGCCGATCGGTTACGCCTTTCGGTTTTTTTATTTCACGGAGGCAAAAATGAAAAACAAACTGCACAAGAAGTTCGGACTGATAATGGCGATATGTATGGTCGTCGGAATCGTTATCGGGTCGGGCGTGTTCTTCAAGGCGGGCAAGGTTCTTAAGAACACAGGAGCAAACCTCGGGCTCAGTCTTCTCGTCGTCGGAATCGTCGGCGCGATTATGCTTATTTGCTCGCTCGTGTTCGCGACGCTCGGCGCAAAGTACGAGAAGGTAAACGGAGTGGTGGACTATGCCGAGGCGACAATGGGCAAGAGGTTCGCGTACTACGTCGGCTGGGTTATGACCACGATGTATTATCCGATTATCGCGTCCACGCTCGCATGGGTGACCGCTCAGTACGCGTGCATACTGTTCGGCTACGAGGTTTCGAGCGCAGTACATCTTGCGTTTGCCGCGGTAATTCTTATCGGCTGCTACGCCGTAAACGCGCTCTCGCCGAAAATTGCCGGAAAACTTCAGATTTCGGCGACGTTTATCAAACTCGTTCCGATCGTTATAATGGCGATCGTCGGAACGATAGTCGGACTCGTAAACGGACTCACGATCGAAGCGTTCACCTCGCACATCACCGAAATAGTGAATCCCGACGGCACGACCACCGAGATCACGAGCAACATTTTCACCGCGGTATGCGCGTTCGCATTCGCGTACGAAGGCTGGATTATCGCCACTTCGATAAACGCCGAACTTAAAAACGCAAAGCGCAATCTGCCGCTCGCTCTGATTTTCGGCGCGATTATCGTTGTCGGAATGTATATGTTGTACTTCCTCGGAATATCCGGAGTTATGTCCACGAAAGACATTATCGCTTCGGGCGACAATCTGCCCAAAGACGCGTTCACCGCGCTGTTCAACAGCCCCGTGATGGGAACGATTATCATGGTGTTCGTCGTTATTTCCTGCCTCGGTACAACCAACGGCGTTATGCTCGGCTGCTGCCGCGGTATGTATTCGCTGTCCGTTCGTAACGAAGGACCCGCTCCGCAACTTTTCGGTCAGGTCGACGAAAAAACGAATATGCCGCATAACTCGTCCATTATCGGACTTCTTCTCAGCGTGTTCTGGCTGTTCCAGTGGCAAATTTTCTTCTTCGATAACACCGTTCTCGGAGCCGGTAAGATCCCCGCGTTCTGGTGCTGGGAAGCGGACGAGGTCTGCATTATCACGCTTTACCTGTTCTACATACCGATGTTTATCGCGATGATGGTTAAATGCAAAGATCTTCACCCCGTAAAACGATTTGTGCTTCCTTCGCTCGGCGTCATCTGCTGCGGATTTATGTGCTATTGCGCGTTCAACGGATATAAGGCTAACGGTCAGATCTGGAGTTATATTATCGTGTTCGCCGTGATTATGGCAATCGGATTCTTCTTCTCGAACGACTTTAAAAAATTGCTTGCAAAACGTAAAGGGGTAGAGTTTGATCCCGACGCCGGCAGCGAGATCGTATCCGACGACGAGGACGAGGCGGAAACGATCGTCGAAGAAACGGTAGTTGCGATCGAGAAAACCGAGTAACGGACAGAAAAATAACCGAATATAGAATAAAAAACGGAAAGTTTCGCGCTTTCCGTTTTTTTGTTGCAAGGGCTCGCCGCAGGCGGTGGTGAGGGGTCGGGCAAAACCGTGACTTTCGTCGTTATACGAACCTTCATTCGCCCGCTCATGTTCGCTTACGCTCGCAATCGTGCCGCCTTTCGGCTCGTAGCATAACGGCATCGCCGTTTTAGATAAAAACAAGTCGATCGAGAACTGTTTTTACGGTGTTTCGCACCGCCGCGCTGCGCCATTTATGCAAAAGAGGCTACTGTCGGATCGCCTTCGGCGAATATTTATTATTAGCGTACGGTTGCTTACCGTTCCTCGGTGAGGGACTGCTCGTGGACAATGAGGTTTTTGTACCACAGTTTGGTGTAGGCGTACAATTTGTCGGTGTCGTTATCGGACAGCCCGCGGCAGTAACGTACGAATTCGTACGTAAGTCCCGCGACGAAAATATTGAGCGTGATTTCGAGGTTCGGGTCAACGTTGCCGAAAACGGTTTTGCACAGTTCGCACATGCGGCTTGACGCGGTGGCGACGAGTTTGTTTGCCGCGAACAGGAATTCGTTCGAGCGGCAAAGCATTTTATAGTACGGTTCGTTTTCTTTGATAAACGCGAAAAAGCTTTCCACGAACGCGTCGATGTCGGCAATATCCGCGCTTGCCGCGTAGAACTGCTCGAGAATTTCGGTTTCGAAATCTTCCGCAACCGCGTATACGTCGTCGTAATGTGTGTAGAACGTACCGCGATTGATATTCGCGCGCTTAACGAGTTCGGTAACCGTAATCTTATCTATCGTGCCTTTTTCGCTCAGCATTTCGGCGAACGTCGCGCGGATAAGTTTGCGCGTTTTTCTCGACGAATTGTTTACGACTTTGACTTTCATTTTGGTTTCTCCTTTTTCTTTGCCTTCGTTTCGTCGCCTGTGACGGATCCGTTAAAATTTCGTGCGCCCGCGTGTGCGAAAAACGACAGAGTAAAGAGTAAATTTTTGCGGCTTTAATTAATTTATTCGACGGTATTAAAATATCGACACTGCATAAAATATTGTGCTTTACCTTCAAACCGCTTTTGACTATATTATATATCGACAGTGTTCAAATGTCAACTATGTTCAAAGAATTTTTTAAAAGGAGGCAAAAAGTTTGCAAACAATCGAAGTGGAAAACCTCACGAAGGATTACGGCTTCGGTCGCGGCGTGTTCGACGTAAGCATTTCGGTAAAACCGAACGAAGTTTTCGGGTTTTTAGGCCCGAACGGCGCGGGCAAAAGCACGACGATACGTCATCTTATGGGGTTTGGCAAACCGGACGGCGGGCTGAGCATTTTCGCGCTTGTCGCGGCAATGCTCGGACTGTTCGGAAGTCAGGTTATACCGCAGGTCGTTCGTCTCGATTCGCTCAATTACTTCAACTACGTAACTATCATTTCGTTGTTTGACGTAGTATCCATTCTCGAAGGAACTACCGCGTTCGTCCTGAAATTCGCTATACTGTTTGCGCTCGGCGCGGCAGGGTACGCCGCGGGTGCGGTTCGCTTCTGCAAAAAGGATTTGCCGCTGTAATACGACTAAAAGATAAATACAAACCGGAAAAGCCGAGTCTTCGCCGGGTCGACTTTTTCGTTTTTCTTCGCTTTGGACGCAAAAAGCGACAGTAGTTAAAAAATTTAGACACGGGGGTGGAAAAAGTTACAAAAACCGACGAAAAAAAATATTTAATCGATATTCACAAAAGACGAAATATGTCATACTGTTGTCACCTTTTCGGCGATATATTATAGGCGAAAATGACTTGCGGGCTGGCGACCGCGGGGAAAGGAGAATAATATGAAGAAGTGGATTTTAACCGTATTCGGCGTACAGCCGATACTCGGCAAGCGCGTCGCCGCCATTGACGAGAAGATAGAGAGGATTGCGATGTACCCGTTCGGAAACACGCTTGAACAGTGTGCGCAGATTATTTATCTCAACGGGTACAAAGCGAGGCTGGTAAACCTGAAAATTATGGCGGACGTTATATCGAAACGTATAGGACAAGACCGAGCGAAAGATCTTGCGGCGTATGCTGCGGGAAAGAGCGCGAGGGAGATTGCCTCGACAAACGGAAATAATCAGTTCACCGTTTACAGAAGGATTATGAAGTCCATTGCGGAAGCGACGGAAGAACTCGAAGACTGCGGGTACGACGAGAGAAAAATGGATCGGGATTACGGAGGTATGAAGTTTATTCGCGCAGTTATGGCAGGACTCGAAGGAAAACTTCGCGGCAAGTAGTTACTACTTTCGTTCGTCGCGGCGGGAACGCGGGGCGCAGAACAACAGGTACATAACGACGATCGCGGGTACGCAAAGCGATATTACGATTATCGCTTCTTCGCGGGCGGTATAGCCGTCGGAGGTCGTTACTTCCTCGTCCGTCGGCTCGGTCGGCTCGTCGGGCTCGCGTTCGATGACGTTTGCCGCGACGGGTTTAGCGTCGGCGTACAGCGAGTACACGTAACCCCGGGTCTCGTTCGGACTCGTCCGCACGTAGTACCATAAGTCTCCGAGCGCGGGGACCTGCGCCGAACCGGTTATCGTGCCGTAAAAGTAAGTTGTCGTTTCGTCGGGGATTTCGGTGAGTACGTTGATTGAAGTGTGGTCGGGGGCGGAGCGGATATTCACCGGGTGGCCGTCGCCCGTTATGGTCAGCGAGTTGGTTTCGGCATATTTGTAGCGAGGGACGTAATCGACTTTTTCGACTGCGCAGGCGAGGACGTAACCGGTCAGGTCGAGGTAATTCGCGACGAGGTAGTCGCCGTCGGTTTCGCCGGTGAGTCGGACGAAATAGCCGGACGGGAGGACGAAAAGCGGCTTGAACGTCGCGTCCGACAACGAATAGAAGATTGCGTCGTCGCCGATAAGCGCGTAGCACGGGATCGGCTCGTCCGCCGTCGCCCGCGCCGCGTGCGGTACGAAAGTAATCGTTATAATCGACAAAAGAATGAGAAGCAACTTTTTCATTCTTTTATTATACCGTTCGCAGAGGATCGAAAACGAGGATGTTTTCGAGAATCCGCGCGAATCGTGTCGGCGTTATTCGGGTAGCTTTTGAAACGGTATGAGTCATTTTGTTCGTGTGCGCGGCTTATCAAGGTTTCCATTCGGACGCTCTATGGTGTGACGTACGGTTGCGGGTAGACCTGAAAGCAACGGCAAATCTGCAAAAACCCGAAAAAAAGAGGTAAACAAGAGTGACGGAAAGGGAAATAGTAGCGGCGATATTAAAACTTGAAAAACGAGAAAAGGAACTTTGGCGGAACGGGCGAATTGACAGGTACAACGCGGGCGAAAAGGTTCACGAAAAACAACTTGCTTTTCATAAGTGCCAAAAGCGCAACCGCTGGGTGTTCGGCGGCAATCGGTCGGGCAAAACGGAGTGCGGAGCGGTGGAAACGGTCTGGCGGGCACGCGGAATTCACCCTTACCGCGAAAACCGTCCCGACACTTTCGGGTGGGTGGTGAGCGTTTCGCGCGAGGTTCAGCGCGACGTTGCGCAAAAGAAGATTCTTTATTACCTCAATCCCGAATGGATCGCCGACGTCGTTATGGTTTCGGGTAAAAGCGGTAATCCGGACGGCGGAATTATCGACTACATCGCGGTGAAAAACGTTTTCGGCGGAATAAGCAGGATCGGGTTCAAGAGCGCGGAGATGGGCAGAGAGAAGTTTCAGGGCGCGTCGCTCGATTACGTCTGGTTTGACGAGGAGCCGCCCGAGGACGTTTACAACGAGTGCCGCATGCGCGTCGTGGACAAGCGCGGGGATATTTACGGAACGATGACTCCGCTTAAAGGGCTTACGTTCGTGTACAACAAAATCTACCTCAACGCGGGCAATGATCCGGAAATCTGGTCGATTTTTATGGAGTGGAAAGACAATCCGTATCTCGACGAGGACGAGATTAGCCTCGTAAGCGCGGCGATGAGCGCGGAGGAACTCGAAAGTCGGCGTTACGGTCGGTTTTCGTCCTCGAAAGGAATGATTTATCCCGAATTCGACGAGTCCGTTCACGTTGTCGAGCCGTTCGACGTTCCGCGCGAGTGGTACGACAATATTTCCATCGACCCGGGACTGCATAATCCGCTGGCGTGTCTGTTTTTTGCGACCGACGGCGACGGAGTGGTTTACGTGGTTGCCGAGCATTACGAAAGCGATCGGTCGGTGCCGTACCACGCGGCGAAAATCAAGGAGATTGCCGCCCGGCTCGGTTGGCGTCGCGACGGAAAGGGGCGGATAAGCGCGCTTATCGACAGCGCGGCTACGCAACGCACGCTCGCGTCGACCCGCTCGGTTGCAGAACTGTTTTACGACGAGGACATTCTGGTTAATACGCGGGTGGACAAGGACGTTTTCAGCGGTATAAACCGCGTCAAAGAGTACCTGCGGCCGCTTGCGCACCCCGATCACCCGAAGTTGTTTATCTTCTCGTCGTGCGTTAATCTTATCCGCGAAATCAAAGGTTATACGTGGGGCGAGGGCGAGTCGCCCGTAAAACGCGACGATCACGCTCTCGACGCGCTGCGCTACTTTATTATGTCCAAGCCCGAACCGTACGTGCCGCCCGTCGTTTTGTCCGAGATTCAGAAGGACAAAAACCGTCTTATGCGCCGCGTGAGGCGGTGATCGCAACGGCTGACTTTCAGGGAAAAACAACCTTTTCTTAAATAGAAACGAAACGGCGAGCCGCCGCGGACAAGTATTAAGGCGCAGCTTATGACGTAAGTATTGTTTCATAGCGTATAAGATGTCGTCAATGTCGGTATAGCGGTGTCATCGCGTAACAACCGAAACCTATCGGTGATTGCTGTAGGAGTGGACGACCTCGTCCGCCGCGCAGGTTTACCGCTTTAAAGCCTTCTCCTTCGGGGGTGGCAAGAGTGCGAGCGTCGGTGAGCCGAATGCCGGATAGTGGCGCAATAAAAAGGAGGAGTGTAACCGGAAAGAGAATGGAAGAGGAAGGGAAGATAGTAAACAGCATACGTCGGCGGGCTAAGGGGTATACGGTCACCGAAGTCGCGGAGGAATACGCGCTCGTGGACGGGGAGATGACGCTCGTAAAGCGCAAGGTGAATAAGCGCGACGTACCGGCGGACGTTTCGGCGCAGAAGCTTTATCTTGAAATCAGCGGGGAAGAGGAAAAACTCACCGCCGCCGAGGTGAAGAGGGAGAAAGAGAGATTACTTAAATTGTTGGAGGAGAAATATGGAGATAGTTGCGGGAAAACCGGGCAAAAGATGTGAGATGGGGAAGTGTCGCAATCACGCCGACGTAGAGGTCAGAATCGAGCGAATGGGAATTCGCAGTACGCTGTGTATGTGCCGCGAATGTGCGAAAGAATTGTACGAAACGTTGGGTGCGACGCTCGTGCCGAAGAGTATCGAGACGATCCGTTCGCTTCGTTCTCCGCGCGGCGGCGGAGACAGACACGACGCGGCGTAACCCGAGCCGACGTCGCAAAAACGTTATACCGTATGTGCGTTTTTTGAACGAAAGGCAAATTAAAAACAACTCGTAAAAGGAGAAAAGATGGATAAAAGATTTATTGAGGACATAGTCGCGGACGTTCGCGGCGATTACGAAAGCCGGCTTGCCGAAAGGCGGCAGTTCGAGTCGCAATGGCAACTGAACGGCAATTTCGTGATGGGGAATCAGTATTGCCGTATCGGGCTTCGCGGAGAGATCGAGGACGCGGAAAAGGACTACTACTGGCAAGAGCGCGAGGTGTTCAACCATATCGCGACGATAGTGGATACCCGCCTTGCGAAACTAAGCCGCGTGCGCCCGAAGATGAGCGTCGTTCCCGCGTCCAACGACGAGGGCGACATAAAAGCCGCCAAAGTTTCGGGTAAGATTCTTTCGTCGTGTTCGGCAAAACTCAACCTCGAAAGCGCGATTTCGCGGGCGACGATGTGGTCGGAACTTACCGGCTCGGCGTTTTATAAGATAGGCTGGGACGAGAAGGGCGGCAAGTGCGTAGGCACGGACGAAAAGGGCGAAAAGATTTACGAGGGCGAAGTCCGCGTGGACGTTTGTCCGCCGTACGAGATCCTGCCCGATTCGTTGACGAGTCAGTCGGTGGAAAACTGCAACAGCGTGATTCACGCCAAAGCGGTGAGTACGGAAGATATAAAGAGGATATGGGGCGTCGAAGTCGAGCCGGAGCAAACCGAACTCGTCACGCTCGGAGGAATAGGCGAAGTCGGCGGTATGGGGCTGGCGGGCGCAGTGGCTAAGCAGAGCCGTACGAGGCGCAACGATTGCGCCGTGGTTATCGAACGCTATACGCTGCCCACCGTGGATAAGCCGGACGGCGAACTTGCGATAATCGCGGGCAAACACCTGCTTTATTACGGTTCGCTGCCTTACGAGTGCGGCGACGACGGCAAGCGGGTTCTGCCGTTCGTTCAGCAAAATTCGATCACCCGCGCGGGGTGTTTTTACGGCACGTGTATGGTAGAGAGGGCTATTCCCGTTCAGCGTGCGTACAACGCCGTAAAAAACCGCAAGCATGAATTCCTAAATCGCATAGCGATGGGCGTGCTTACCGTGGAGGACGGATCGGTGGACACCGACAACCTCGAATCCGAGGGTTTAAGTCCCGGAAAAGTCCTCGTGTATCGTCAGGGATCTGTCGCGCCCAAACTCTTGTCGCCCGGCACGGTTCCGTCCGACTTTACGGTGGAGGAACAGCGACTGCTTAACGAATTCGTTGACGTGAGCGGAATAAGCGAAATCATGCGGTCGAGTTCGGTTCCGTCCACCGTAACCAGCGGCGTGGCGATCCAGTTGCTCGTCGAGCAGGACGACACGCGTATTTCGGTAACCGCCGAAAACGTTCGCCGCGCGATAAAGTCGATGGCGGCGATGATTCTTCGGCTTTACCGTCAGTTCGCCGCCGCGCGACGGCTCAGCCGGTTCGTGGGCGAAGAGGGGGAGATAGAACTTCTGAGTTGGTCGGCAAGCGACATCGGTTGCGACGATATCCGGTTCGATACCGAAAACGAGATAAACTCGACTGCGGCAACGAGACAAAGCATGATGTTCGACCTTCTTAAAGCGGGACTTCTCTACGACGAGAACGGCAAAAAATACATCGACTTCGGATCCGGCATCGGGGTAACTGCCTTTGGCATCAACGATCCGGTCTGGACCAAAGCTGTGGAAGAACAGCTGCACCGGGTGCAGCACACCTCCAATCTCTACTACACCGCCCCCTGCGCCAAGCTGGCGCAGCTGCTATGTGAAAAGAGCGGGATGAAAAAGGTGTTCTTCGGCAACTCCGGGGCAGAGGCCAAT
>ERZ780198.2220-NODE-2220-length-15499-cov-2.495014_pt1 | contig 15499 bp, 11 predicted proteins | sample MGYA00510979_ERZ780198 | MGnify/ENA primary metagenome ERZ780198 (study PRJEB29588, sample SAMEA2158039) | human gut metagenome | biome: human gut; feature: human-associated habitat; material: faeces | place: Denmark | collected 2008/2010 ...
GCCGTTTTCTTTAAAGCCAAACCAGTCGAAGTACGATACATCGGTTTACCTTGGAATTTATCTAACGGCACATCAATATCGGCTGCAACAAAGACTAAATCTGCTGCAGCAACTTCTTCAGGAGTAATTTCATTACCTGCGCCCACTTGGCCACGCGTTTCGACTTTTACCTGCCAACCTTGTTTTTTTGCATAGGTTTCAATGGCTTCAGCAGACATAAAGGTATGCGCAACCCCCGTCGGGCAAGCTGTCACCGCGACAATATTTTTGACGCCAGAAACACCACCAAATCCAACCGCACTTTGAGCGGATTGAACATAGTCCACTGCTTGATTGAGTGCATTCGTCAGCGTGACTTCAGGTGAAGCAATCGCCGCATCTTCATTGACTAAAAAGACTTTTTTGCCCACAAGTTCAGCAGAGTTTGGCAAACTAGATCCGAAAACAATCACTAAATCCGCCTCTTTGGCTTGCTCAACCACAGTATGATTGGCTTTTTTCGCTGCCATGCTCAATGCTTGGCGAAGTAAATAGGCTTTTGCCGCACCAATTTGCGGAGATTGAGTTAAAAACAAATTCATTACATTATCCTTCAATCACAGAAATTTTGACATTCGCCAGAATTGACTCAAGCAAGGCGGTATCGCTCACGCCCACGTTACTTTGCGAAACTGCAAAGGCAGAAACCGCACTCGCAAATGCTAAGGTTTCAGCTTGAGACAAGCCTTTTTCAATACCGTAAATTAAGCCAGCCACCATAGAATCACCAGCCCCTACGGTGCTCACCACGTTTTCACATTTAGGTGGTTGAGCTTGAATAACAGCTTGATCACTCAGCCATAAAGAACCGTTCGCGCCCATCGAAATAATGACGTTAGCAATGCCTTCTGCTTTAAGTTTTTTAGCTGCAGCAATAATTTCATCAAGAGAATTTAGTGGGTGACCAATCCACGCTTCCAATTCACGATGATTTGGTTTCACCAACCAAGGACTAGCTTTTAACCCTGCTGTAAGTGCCGCATTACTGCTATCTAATACGACCTTCACACCAGCTTGATGCAACTGCTTAAGCCAATCCGCGAACAATTCAGGACTCACACCTCGCGGTAAACTGCCGCAAACCGCAACAATGTCAAAGTTTTGACAATACGCTAATGAATCTGCTGTAAATTGCTGCCAAGCTTCTGGGGTGATTTGATAACCTAAGAAATTTAGGTCCGTCACATCGGCTTCGGTTTCCGTAATTTTTACGTTAATGCGAGTTTTACCTGCTACGCGATGAAATTTGTCTTCTAAGCCTTGTTTTTTAAATAGGGTTTCGAAATCACCCACGTTGTCTTCACCTAAGAAGCCACCAACCGCGACATCTACGCCCAAGTCTTTCAACACCTTAGCAACATTAATGCCTTTTCCGGCAGGGAAAAGACCAAGGGTTTCTACGGTATTCACTTCACCAATTTCAATACGCGGTAAACGTCCGACTAAATCGTAAGCGGCATTTAAGGTAATTGTTGCTACTTTTGCCATTACTTACTCCTTACCTTCACCTAAACCGCTTTCAATGACTGCACCAATACCGTCAATCGCTTGTTGAGCTTCTTCACCGCTCGCTACAAAACGTAAGCGATGACCTTTCACGACACCAAGCGCCACAATTTTCATCAAACTTTTTGCACTGACTAATTGGGTGTCACGATCTAAGTTTTGTACCGCAACAGACGCATTGTATTTTTTCACTTCATTAACAAGCACCGCACTTGGACGAGCATGTAAACCGTGTTCATTACGAATCATAAATACGGCTTCAATGGCATCGGCTGGTAAACCTGTTTTTTCTTCGTGAATTTGTGGTGCGTGCTCACTGCTCACTTCAATGTTATCCGGTTCAGCCGGTGGCACAGCTGATACACTTTCGCCAAGCCCACTCGCAATAATCTTACCTAACGCTTCAATAGCTTGTTTCGCATCATCACCTTCAGCAACAAAACGTAAGCGATGACCTTGAGTGACACCTAATGCCACAATTTTCATCAAGCTTTTTGCACTAACTGGTGCGGTTTCTCGAGTAAGATTTTGTACGGTAATCTTGGAGGCGAATTTTTTCACTTCATTAACAAGCACAGCACTTGGACGAGCATGTAAACCATGTTCATTACGAATCGTAAAGGTCCCAATCACTGCACCTGTAGCAATTTGACCTTCAGATTGAGTAGCTGCTGCAACAGGCACTTTACCGCCATTAAGTGCGGTCAAAATTTGCTGCGTATTACCACTTAATAAAATATTTTGGACTTCATCATCCAATAAACGTGCTAACGTCTCATTGATTTGGTCACTGACAGCCGAAATCGTTAACACGCCTTTCACCGCTTTACCATTATGATTAAAAATGGTTTTCGCACGACTGAATGCTAACGCATTTTTCACGTTACCTGATACGGCATCGGTTACCCATAAACCTTTGCCAAGTGGCAGAGCAGAATTGGAGACCACTTCAGAAACAAAGCTATTTTCAACCGCACTTTGCTGTTGTAATTTGCCTGCATTGATGGCGGTAAGGGTGAGCAAACTTTGCGTTTCAATATCTAAACTTAATGTTTCTTCAGTCATGCTAAAAGAATCGCTTTCACCTAACAAAATCGCACGGAATTTTTCAACATCAGTTAATGTCGCTAACTGTGCCGCGGTGTCTTCATCACCTAAAACATGCGTTAATTGACGAAGTAAAGCAAGATGCTCATCAGAACGGGCAGCAATACCAATCACAACATAAGCAATATTACCTTCTCCCCACTCAATACCTTGTGGAAATTGGAAAACTTGCACACCGGTTTTTTTCACCATCGAACGGGTTTCTAATGTACCGTGTGGAATCGCAATCCCATTGCCTAAAAAAGTGGAGGTTTGTTGTTCACGTCCAAGCATGCCTTGTAAATAGCCTTGTTCAACATTACCAGCTTGCTCCAACGCACTTGCAGCCATTTCAATAGCTTGCAGCTTATTTGTTGCCGTAGCATTTAAATGAATGTTGCTTTCCGAAAGTTCTAACATTCTTGCTCCTTCACATTGATGATTTAAAAAAAGAAAAGCTGCTGATGAGGTCTCTCATCAACAGCTCAAATTGATTATTGGCCGGTACAGGCTTTGAGTAGCATTTCGCTACCTTGGGAAATGTAGGCGTCATTTTCACCGCGCTCTTTGCCTTTTTGCAAATCACGCATTGCATCGTAGATCCCTTGCGTCACACTTGGCGAATCCACTTTTTGCCAACAATTTGCACTTAAACGGCTGAAGTTAGTTTGTAATGCTTCTGCATGTAACACACCGCTATAGTAAGCATACACATCAGAGTCATGACCACCTGTGTAGAGTTTATCTTGAATTTGTTTGATTGGCACAACAATACGACCGAGATACCAGTCATTTGCACCACTTGCAAAATTATCCACAAAGAAATTTTTTGTTACACGATCTTTATAGGTTGCCACAGTGGCTTCATAAGCGGCGGCATAAGATTTTTGGTCGATTTTATCTTTATCTAAATCAATGACCTTTTTGTCTTTACCCATAAACGGAATATAAGAGGTCATATCTGAAATCGAAGAACAACCCGCAAGCATTACTGCAACAAAGAATATCGAGATTTTTTTAAACATTAAATTTTCCTTATTATAGGCAGTTAAAACTGCTGTTAATTATACTTAGAATGGGGAGTTAAGCAAGGTAACACCTAGTACTACGCTGATTCTTTGCTCACTCCGCTGTCTTTGACAATCGAAACTAAAATTTGATCAATTTTGAAGTTTTCGGTATCAATGACTTCAAATTTATATTTATCGTATACGACAAAATCGGTTTTTTTCGGAATTTTGCGTAACATATACATCATAAAGCCACTAATAGTCTCGTAATTTTCTGAATCAGGGAAAGATTCAATATCCAAAACGCGCATCACATCTTCAAGTGGAGTTGCCCCATCAATCAACCAAGAGTTTTCATCGCGGCTAACGATTTGCTCTTCTTCGTTAGAAACCAATTCTCCCATCACAATACTCATCACATCGTTCAAGGTAATTAAGCCCATTACAAGCGCATATTCATTGACGATAATCGCAAAATCTTCCCCCGTAGATTTAAACAACTCCAATACTTCGTATAACGACAGCGTATCTGGGATAAATAACGCTTTGCGTAATAAACGGCTATCTGTTAAATCTACTACTTCTTGTTGAAGATAAAGCGTCAACAAAGTATGGGATTCCACATAACCTAAAATCTTGTCCAAACCATTATCACAGATCACTAATTTAGAATGAGAGTCAGCCGATAAGGTATTCAACACTTCCTGACGAGTAAAAGTGCGGTCTAAAAACACGATGTTTTCACGAGTCGTCATAGTTGAAGACACGGTACGCTCTTGCATTTCAAAGATGTTTTCAATCAAATAATGTTCTTGTGTTTTTAGTACGCCCGCTTCGGCACCAGCCTCCACAATCGCCACAATGTCTTCTGGAGTCATATTATCTTCGCGCTTAGTGGATATCCCCATTAAATGGAAGAAGATATTAGAAAGACCATCAAAAAACCATACAATAGGTTTTAAGAAGAAAATGAAGACTTGCATAATGCCAATAGTCCGTAACGCCACACCTTCAGGATTAATCAGTGCAAGACGTTTCGGAATTAAATCGGCTAATAAAACAAATGTTGTGGTTACCATGAAAAAAGCAATCCAAGAGGAGGCTGGCTCAACCCATTCTGCCGTGGTGTATTCATGTAAAAAACTCTGTAAGTGAAGACTAATGGTTGCTTCACCAATCACACCACCGAGTACGGCAACCATATTAAGTCCAATTTGTACTACAGTAATGAAACGCCCTGGCTGTTCCTGTAATTTTAAAACTTTCTCCGCTTTGATATTGCCTTCATTGGCCAACGTTTGTAGTTTAATGCGTCTTGCACCCGCGAGAGAAATCTCAGCTGATGACAAGATTGCACTGACAATAATTAATACGATTAAAATAAAAATCGCTGCAGATAAACTCATAATGTTCTCTTTATTGGCTTTAAAGTGCGGTCAATTTACCGCTGGTTTTTAAGCTAGAAATGTTATTATTAAATTGTGAGGGCGTTCTATAACGCCCCATTTGAGAAACGCTAATTTTCGCTGTCAAACCAGCCGCGTACAAATTGTACTGAAAGGAAAAGGGTAACTAATAGGAATGCATAGAATACCCAAGATAAAATCGGATGGCTTGGTGTCACATCGCCACTGATTTCTTTCACTGCAACGGCATTGCGATATTCATCGAACATCGTCATCCGCCAACCGTAATACTTGATTTGCACTAATTTGTTTTCATTACCCAAGGCTTGAACTTGAGCCTGTAAGTTCGCTGAACCAAATTTAAAGTAGAATGGAAAACCCCAACGGGTATCTTCATTACGATACACCATGATTTTGCCATCATCATTTTGTGTATTGATAAAATACACATCGCGCGTTGGACCATCAGCCGGATTCGATTTTGTAATCGGGCCATCTTTATCCACACGTTTCACTTCCACACCGGTTACTCGCGTTACATCATAGTGTGGGAAAACGTAGTCTACCACCGCGAACATAAAGCCGTGGAAAACAAAGACTACTAAAAATAAAAAGTACTTAAAAAACTTACGCATAAAACTCCCTCATTTAAATCGATGATTTATTGTACATTAATTTTAAATAAACGCTCGAAGTTTTGTGTACTAATTTGTGCAAATTCTTCCATAGACAACCCTTTTAACGCTGCCACATACTCACACACTTCACGTGTATAGGCAGGTTGGTTCTCTTTACCACGATAAGGTACAGGTGCTAAATAAGGCGAATCCGTTTCAACTAACAAACGATCTGCCGGCACATAACGAATAGCTTCACGAATACTTTCCGCATTTTTAAAGGTTATAATGCCTGAACAAGAAATATAAAACCCTAAATCAAGTGCCTTTTTCGCAAAATCCAAGGTTTCCGTAAAACAATGAATTAATCCACCACACTTTTCTGCCTGGTGCTCACGCAACATGGCAATGGTATCTTCTGGCGCTGAACGAGTATGAATAATCACGGGTTTATCCACTTCATTAGCAATTCTGATTTGATCCGCAAAAACCGTTTGCTGCAATGCCTTATTATCTGCACTGTAATAATAATCCAAACCAATTTCGCCAATTGCGATCACTTTTTTATCTTGGGATAAACGTAATAAACGATCGGCATCGTAAGGTTCTTCTTCAAGATCTAGTGGATGTACACCGCAAGCCAAAGACACATTCGGAAATTTTGCTAACTCAGGGTAAGCTTTTTCAAAACGGCTTAATGTTACGCCAATCGCCAATAAATGCTTCACATCTCGTGCTTGGGCTTTGGCCACAACATCAGCAATATCTTTGTGTAAATTTTCATAATCCAATGCATCTAAATGGCAATGGGAATCTACGATAAACATAATTTATTTAGTCCTTAAATACGTCGGTAATTAACTTTGTCAAACCATCTAGTAACATTAATTCCGTGTTAACGCCGTTGATAGTGAGTAAATCCGAGCGCACTTTTTGCATAATTTTATTTGCGGTTAATAACCCAAGCGCTGTTTGCTCGTCTGCAAATTGAGTTACACCTGTTTTAAGATCAAGTGTTTGCCAGCCACTTTGTATTTCGAGTTTGTATTTAATGGCATCGCTTAAAAACGCTAAAATCCAATCTACTTGCTGTACGGTGCGTTCTTTTTCAAAGAAAGGCAAAATTTCCAAAGGCGAACGACGACGATAAAACAGCCAAAATTGGCGTAGGAAATTCTTCCGTTGTTCAATTAATCCTTGCTGGAGGGTTTCCAATGCTAACAGCGGACGCCCCAAATTCATCGCAAGTGCGGTCAATAATTCTGATGTTTCTGCCTGAAATTGAGAAGAAAGCCAAGTTAAGGCTTCTGCTTCCGTTGGCAAAGGCACATTCCACACTTGGCAACGGCTGTAAATAGTCGCTAACAATGACGAAGATGGCTCTGTTTGCAACAAGAAATACGTGTTCGGACGAGGCTCTTCCAAGGTTTTGAGCAACGCATTCGCTGCTGCTTCCGTAAGACGTTCCGCATTTTGGATATACACTAATTTATTGCCGTTTTGTTGCGCGTGTTGGCTGACAACTTCATTAATCGCCCGTACCTGATCAACACCAATATCTCTGCCTTCTTGAGAGGCTAAAACATGAAAATCAGGGTGACTTTGCGCAGCCATTAAATGACAAGCATGACAATCGCCACAAGGTACATTATCTGGTGGCGTTTGACACATAATGCGTTTTGTCAAAGCCTCAAACAAACCTTCAGCACCGAGACCTTGATCAGCTTTAATCAATAATGCATGATGCCCCAAACCTTCGCTAAAAGTTTGGCTAATTTTGTGATAAGTAGGCACTAACCAAGGATACAGTTTGCTCATTTTACTTGTGAAACCCACCAATTTTTGACCGCACTTTGAATGTCTGCTTGTACTTGTTCCAAAGGCTGACCTGCATTAATAATGGCGGCTTTGGGATTATTCTGTACCAACTCCAAATAACGTTGACGGGTACGATAGAAAAAATCGAGTCCTTGTTGTTCAATGCGGTCTAATTCACCACGACCTCTAGCACGAGCAAGCCCTTCTGCAGGATCAATGTCTAAATACAGTACAAAATCAGGCTCAAAATCGCCTAATACCATATTTTTTAAATTCGCCATAAGCGTTTGGTCAAACTGACGCCCACCACCTTGATAGGCCTGTGAAGACATATCATGTCGATCACCCAGCACAATTTTGCCTTCAGCCAATGCAGGCTTAATCACATTTTCCACCAATTGAATTCGTGCCGCATAAAGCATTAATAATTCCGCTTTATCCGTAACAGGTTCTTCTGTTTCATGTTTAATTAAATGGCGCAATTTTTCTGCTAATGGTGTACCACCCGGCTCCCGAGTAAATACGATATCGCTTACACCAAGGGATTTTAATGTATCTACCACCGTTTGCATGGCGGTACTTTTACCTGCACCTTCCAGCCCTTCAATGACGATAAATTTGCCTTGCATTAGTTGGCTCCTTTTTGTTGGCTACGATACCAACGTAAATATTCTTGCACTGCTTTATTATGCTCATTCAGATTACGAGTAAATTTATGACCGCCACTTCCATCGGCAACAAAATAATAAAAGTCCGTTTTTGCTGGATGAGCCACAGCCTGCAAAGCACTTTCACTCACCATCGCAATTGGTGTTGGTGGTAGCCCATCAATCATATAGGTATTGTAAGGGGTTATCGTTTCCAAATCTTTCTTACGAATATTACCGGTATAACTCTCACCCATTCCATAAATCACGGTTGGGTCAGTTTGTAGTTTCATATTGGCTCTTAAGCGATTAATAAATACCGAAGCCACTTGTGGACGCTCCGCCGCAATCCCCGTTTCTTTCTCCACAATAGAAGCCAAAATCAACATTTGATACGGATCCGCTAATGGGAGATTTTCATCGCGTTCACTCCATGCTTTATCCAAGGCTTTTTGTAGACGAGTAGTTGAACGTTTTAATAATTCAAGATCAGTCGAATTTGGGGTGTAATTATAGGTATCTGGATACAACCAACCATCTATGTTATTCCATTCGTAAACGGCTTTTGCAACGGCTGGAATATCCAATAACGCCATAATTTCTTTATCCGTTTTACCTTGCAAGGTTTGTTTTAAGTGCGGTGCGTTTTCAAGGTTTTTACGCCATTCCTTGAACGTTTTACCCTCAATAAACTTCACACTAAATTGCGCTTCCTTGCCAGAATTAACCATATCCAATAAATCTTGCAATGTTTTCACACCCGTTAAAGAATAAGTCCCCGCTTTCACTTTGTTGAGCTGAGGTTGTAATTTCAATAACCAAGGTAATAAATCGGCATGCTCAAGAATTTTTTCCTGCTCTAATAACGCAGCAAGTTTACTACCCGTAGTTCCTCGGTCAATTGTAAGCAATTGATCTTGTGTGACATTCACCGGCGTATGAACAAACTCCGTTAGTTTTTGATAACCCCAAAAACCAACACCGCCAAGAATAAGCAGAAGAATCAATAAAAAGACAAAAAATTTTTTCATGCGTCACTCATTTTATAAAAACGACAAAAGGGGCAAAATGCCCCCTTATTCTAACGGTTTCTGTTATTTATCGAAATATTGAATATCAGCATTTTTACGTAATGCTTTCACCCAGTCTTTGGTTGCTTCTTGTAATTGGCTATTCACGATTTGTTCGTAAGCTTTTTGACGATAGGCATCTTCTGTTTTATCGCCATCACGACTACCGGTTACTTCGAGAATATGCCAACCAAATTCAGATTTAAACGGTGCAGAAATGGTACCTTGTGGTGTAGTTTCAACCATTTTTGCAAATGGGCCTACATAAGCCTCAGGGAAGGCATAACCTAAGCTCCCGCCATTTGCGCCTGATAAATAATCTTTAGAATATTTTAATGCCGCATCAGCAAATGTCATTTTGCCCGAAATAATCTCGCTACGAATACGTTTTAATTCTGCTTTTGCTTGGGTATCGTTCAGTAATGGGTTTAGTTTTAATAAAATATGACGAACTTCATACTCTTTGCCCATCACTTTTTGTGCCGTGCCTTTTGCTTTTGCTTCATCAAGCATTTGTTTACCCAATGCATCCACTTGCTCACGAGTGACATCTACGCTGTTTTGAATAGCATGATTACGCACGCCCGCCATTAACATTTGACGAGAAATTTGTTGTTTAAATGCATTTAAGGAAATGCCTTGATAATCCAACGCATCTAAGAATTGACCATAAGTTAAACCATTTTTCGCTGCAATATCTTCTACGATACGGTTTACTTCAGCTTGGTTTACTTTTACGCCCGATTCTTTGATCGCTTTCTCAGTCAGCATATCATCAATAATCTTATCTAATGCTGCACGTTGGCTACCTTTTTTGCCCATCACAGTATTCACTTGGCTTTGTAAAATTGGTGTACCATTTACGGTCGCCACAACGCGTTCTTCTGCTTGTACTTGAGAAAAAGTAAACAGACCGATCATGGCAAATAAAAGAGATTTTAACATTGATTTTTTCATTTTAGTTGTCTTAAAAAATAATAGGATAATGCTCGTTAGATTATCAATTTTATCAAAGGTTCACAATAGGCTGATCGTTATTTAGGCAATAATACCACTTCATAACAACCATCGTATTTTAATGTACGCACTTGAACTTGTTCATCACGGGAAGTCGGCACATTTTTGCCTACATAATCTGCCCGAATCGGTAATTCACGATGTCCACGATCCACAAAAATCACCAACTCAATTTTAGCTGCTCGACCAAAATCTGTTAATGCATCCATTGCGGCACGAATGGTTCTACCAGTGAATAACACATCATCGATCAAAATGACTTCTTTACCCTGAATATTCATATAACTGGAGGCACCACTATACACAGGAGTTGGATTTTCAGGTTCAACATACTCTAAGTCATCGCGGTAAAACGTAATATCTAACTCCATCATTGGAAGACTTACACCATTTAACTCTTCAATACGACGTTGAATTAATTCAGCAATTTCTGCTCCTCGACGTTTCACCCCAACTAAAATCACATTATCGAAATCTTGGTGCTTTTCAATAATTTCATGGGAAATACGTGAAATGGTGCGTAAAAATCTGTCTGCATCAATAATGATTTTTTCCATTTTATCTCTCGCTTTGTTTACATAGCCCAAGTGCGGTTAAAAAAACACTGATTTTTTGACCGCACTTTTACTGGAATATTAACCGAATTCTAGCTCTACCGCATTTTCACCGAGCAAATTCACCAATTCTGTTAGTATCTCATCCGTTGGTGTAATCGACCATTGAATACCTAAACGCAATAACGCACGGCCTTTTGCACTTTGATAATATACGTTAATTGGTAAAGTCCCGCCACTAACAGGTTCTAACATTTCTTTCAGTTTCTTAATAAAACTTGGGCTAATCTGCTCCTCTGACAAGCTGATGGCCAAAGATTTCGCAAAACGGGAACGCGCCTCATCTAAAGTCATCAAATCCCGTACAGACATTTTTAATCCACCTGAAAAATCGTCAAAACTCACTTGACCAGATACCACCACAACCGTGTCTTTTTGCAGTTTTTCACCGAATTGGTCTAAGCTTTCCCCAAACAGAGTTAAGTCCAAACGTCCAGAACGATCATCTATGGTTGCGATACCAATTCGATTGCCTTTTTTCGTTGTTGCAAAGCGAGTTGATACTAACAAACCAGCTGCTGTGCTAATTTGTCCACGGCGATTCGGTGTCAGATCTTTTAATCGTGTAGAGCTGTAATGAGAAAGCTCTTTCAAATAACGACTCACCGGATGGCTACTTAAATACAAACCTAGAGTTTCACGTTCACCATCTAAAATTTGTTTTTCTGTGTAAGGTAGCGTGTGGGCGTAAGCATTTTCCACTTCTTCGTGTGTTTCTGTTAGCACACCGAACATATCAGTTTGCCCCATGGCCTCATCTTTTGCATGCTGATCAGAGGCTTTGAGTGCATCTTCTAGATTCTTAGATAATGCCGCACGATGTGGTCCTAGCTTATCAAATGCGCCTGACATAATCAGACTTTCAAAGGTACGACGGTTAATTTTTTTCAAATCAACACGAGCGCATAAATCAAATAAATCTCTGAAAATCCCACCTTCATTACGAGCGGTAATCAGTGCATCAATCGGACCTTCACCCACACCTTTAATGGCGCCGATACCGTAAACAATTTCACCATTTTCATTCACGCTGAAATGATGTTTCCCTACGTTAATATCTGGTGGGGTGACTTTTAAGCCCATACGCAAACATTCATCGTACAAGCCAACAATTTTATCGGTATTATCCATTTCCGAGGTCATTACTGCTGCCATAAACTCAGCAGGGAAATGGGTTTTCAGCCAAAGGGTTTGATAAGATACCAATGCATAGGCAGCGGAGTGCGATTTATTGAAACCATAGCCGGCAAATTTTTCCACCAAGTCGAAAATTTTCATGGAAAGCTCGCCATCAACCCCATTTTTTTCAGCGCCTTCTTTAAACACTGAGCGCTGTTTCGCCATTTCTTCTGGCTTTTTCTTACCCATCGCACGGCGTAATAAGTCCGCACCTCCAAGAGTATAACCTGCTAGCACCTGAGCAATCTGCATCACTTGTTCTTGGTACAAAATAATACCGTAAGTTGGCTCTAAAATCGGTTTAAGGCTTTCATGTTGATAGTTTGCATCAGGATAAGACACTTCTTCTCGACCATGTTTACGGTCAATAAAGTTATCCACCATGCCCGATTGCAATGGACCAGGTCGGAATAACGCCACCAACGCGATAATATCTTCAAAACAGTCTGGCTGAAGGCGTTTAATCAAATCTTTCATCCCGCGCGATTCCAACTGGAATACGGCAGTCGTTTCAGATCGTTTCAGCAACTCAAAAGATTCGGGATCATCTAATGGAATAGCTGCAATATCGACTGGAGGCTTGCCTTCACGAGCAAGGCGGGCATTAATCATATCTAGTGCCCATTTGATAATGGTAAGTGTACGCAAACCTAAGAAGTCAAACTTCACTAAACCTGCATATTCGACATCATTTTTATCAAAGTGAGTAACCGGATGAAGCCCCTCGTTGTCACAATAAAGTGGCGCAAAGTCTGTAATCAAAGAAGGGGAAATCACCACGCCACCCGCGTGTTTACCCGCATTTCGAGTAACACCTTCTAGCTTACGCGCCATATCAATTAGGGCTTTAACTTCTTCATCTGAATCATATGCCACTTGTAACTGTGGTTCAGCCTCAAAAGCCTTGGCTAAGGTCATGCCTGGATCCGGTGGAATCATTTTCGAAATACGATCCACAAAACCATAAGGATGGCCTAATACGCGACCAACATCTCGAATTACTGCTTTGGCTGCCATAGTACCAAAAGTAATAATTTGTGATACCGCACCACGACCATAGGTTTCTGCGACATGATCGATAACGCGATCGCGTCCGTCCATACAGAAATCCACGTCGAAATCGGGCATGGAAACACGTTCTGGATTAAGAAAACGTTCAAAAAGAAGATCGAATTCAAGAGGATCCAAATCAGTAATTTTTAGTGCATAAGCCACCAATGAGCCCGCACCAGAACCACGTCCAGGCCCTACTGGGATATCATTGTCTTTTGACCACTGGATAAACTCCATGACGATTAAGAAGTAACCCGGGAAACCCATTTGGTTGATCACATCGAGTTCGACTTGAAGACGCTCATCATATTCTGGTCGTCTTTCTGCCCGCACTTTTTCATCGGGAAATAAAAACGCCAAACGCTCTTCCAAGCCTTCTTTGGCTTTCATCACCAAATAATCTTCCGTACTCAGCTCGCCAGTTGGAAATTGAGGGAGAAAATATTGTCCTAAACGCAAAGTTACATTGCAGCGTTGCGCAATTAATACCGTATTTTCAAGTGCAGAAGGAATGTCTGCAAATAAGTTGCACATCTCTTCTTCTGAACGGAAATATTGTTGCTCGGTATAACGTTTTGGACGTTTCGGATCATCAAGGGTATAGCCATCATGAATAGCAACTCGAATTTCGTGTGCCTCAAAATCATCAGGCGCGAGAAAGACAACATCATTGGTTGCGACAAGCGGTAAGTCATGGGCTTCAGCAAGTTTTAATGCGGCTTGAATATAACGTTCTTCATCCGGACGACCCGTTCGGGAAAGAGAAAGGTAAAAATGGTCAGGAAAAAATTCTTGATAAAAACTGACCGCACTTTCAGCTTCAGAGCTATTTTCTTTAAGGAGTTTTTTCGCGATATCGCCTTGTGTGCCACCCGATAAAATAATTACACCTTCACGGTGTTCAATCAACCACTCCTGGTCAATATAAGGCAAGTCCACATAGCCGCGTTGATAGGCTTTTGAAAGCAGTAATGTGATGTTTTTATAACCTTCATTGTTCTTAGCAAGTAAAGTGAGAGTGAATAATTCCTCACCACATAACTCGCTTTTAACATGAACATCTGCGCCAATTATTGGTTTAATCCCCGAAGAAAGGGTTTCACCATAAAAACGTACCACACCACAAAAATTGGTGAAATCCGTTAATGCCAACGCGACCATATTATTTGCTGCACACGCTTTGACCAATGGTTTCACTTTTACGATACCATCAATCATTGAAAAATCAGTGTGCGTACGAAGATGTACAAAACGCGGTTGAGTTGACATTAACAATCCCTATGTTGATAGTTAAAACGAATAAATTAAGCTTTTTTAATATCTATTTTAGCTAAGCCTTCTTTAAAAGCTAATCCATAACGTCTTGGTATTGACGCTTCAAATCTACCATTCTCTACTGTTGTTTCATAGCTGCAAACTTTAAATTCAGGCACACGAATAAAGGAATAATCGACATTCACCATAGGCGATATTTTTGAATATAACGTCCATCTGACTTTGCTTCCTTCTTCAAAAGAGGTTTTCGCATCAAAACTGCTTGCCCCTTCGCAATGCGCAATTTGGTAATGAGGGTAAAACTCCCCAGGGAAAGGTTTTGCATTACAGAAGTTAAATACTCTATCATGCGAAAATACATCTTGGCGAATATAACCCCACAAGTCTTCAGCAAGGAAATCCTGATCGGCAAAATGGCGAGAGTCATATCCCTTATCAACAAAACATTGAATTCTTGCTTCCATATCTGGCACCGCACCAGCTTTAGCCCCCCACATCCCCGCTAAAATAAGTGCGGTATGGGAGCCAGAATCACGCATTGTATGGAATGAATGACCACTTTCAATCCATTCGGCCACGGCTTCTGCTTCTCGGTGAGAAACTACTGAGTCAGCATCACGGAAGATCACATACTCAGCTTCGGGATCATTAATTGCAAGAAAACGCCACATTGCACCAGGCCATTTATTCACAGGTGAAGTGACATAAACTACTTCCGCACCATTATTTTTTAATCGTTGAATCGCTTCAGGAGAAACTGAATCATCTACATAAAAACGGCATACCCAACCTGGGAATAACATCGGAGAAACTTGCGTATTTAATACAGCCGGCTCAATATATTTGGAGTTATTACCAAATAAAGAAAATGCGATAATTCGCTTACCATTTTTAGGCGCAGACGCAGGAACCATTTCCTGTGTTGGAACGGGAATAGCTTTATCTTTCAACTCAAGGGCTAAACTACCATAAAAACCTGAGCGCTCCCAATCATCTAGTGCACCATAAGCATGTGCCAATAAATCTAAAGCCGGAATATATTGCGCATCTATTTTTAATGTTTTTAATTCTGCCTCAATTGCCTCTTCCCATTTTAATTGTTGCAAATAAACATAAGCAATTTTATGAGAGTATTCGGGATTATTAGGATCAAGTAAGCAAA
>ERZ780198.2227-NODE-2227-length-15449-cov-8.151942_pt1 | contig 15449 bp, 12 predicted proteins | sample MGYA00510979_ERZ780198 | MGnify/ENA primary metagenome ERZ780198 (study PRJEB29588, sample SAMEA2158039) | human gut metagenome | biome: human gut; feature: human-associated habitat; material: faeces | place: Denmark | collected 2008/2010 ...
AAATGGCTCATTTTTATTTAATTGTAATTTACACCATTATATGGACGTAGCCAATTTTCAAATCCGGTTTACGCGGATTTCAACGAAAGTACCGATATACACGTAATTTTCAAATCCGGTTTACGCGGATTTCAACGAAAGTACCAGAATCCGCGTAAAGAGAAAAAAAAATTTACGCGGATTTCTGCAAAAATATCGAACCGCGCGTAATGCAGGCAAAATGCTTACGCGGATTTCTACAAAAATGCTTGTCCGCACGTAAAAAGAAAAAGACGTATGAATTTTTTCATACGCCCTTTCTTATCTATCCGAACCCCTCTTACACGACAAAGTTATGGCACGTGTACAGACGAAAAAGCTGTCGTACTTGACATGTCTGCCCTTCGTGACTACAATAAGTATACCCCGTACATCAATGTACGATGCAAGTGCTTTTTGACATTTTTTATAAAATTTTTAATGAGTAAAAAGAAAGGGGAAATTTTTATGAGTGACTCTTCCAGGAAATACATGTCTATCGGCGAAGTTGCCAAATCTCTCGGTCTGACACGAAGAATTATCTTAAACTATGAAGATAAAGGGCTCATCCAGGCGGACCACCGTGACAGTGCCACCGGCAACCGTTATTATTCCACTGATGTTTTGTCCGGTATTCGCGCCATCCGTGTTATGCAGAATTTCGGTCTTTCTCTGGATGATATTTACGCCTACTATCACGGAACCACCGATCTGATGCCGCTGATTGCCCGGTTGGAAAAGCTGCGTGATGAGTTGAATTTAAATATTGAAAAATTAAAAGAACGTGTAAAAAGTGAAAATGACTTTGAAATCCAGACCGTGACCATTCCGGCGCAGACTGTTTTCTGCAAAACCCTGCGTGCCGATACCGTGGAAGGCAGGAAGGAAGACCTCCGCAGCATCATTCCCGCTGCCCTGCGGCAGTATGGTTCCGACACCACCAAGCGGATGTTTTTTATTTCCTATTCCCTGGACGACCCGAACCTCATTTCCTACTGTGTTGCCGTTCCTTCCGACAGTCAGGGCGAAGACGTGAAAAACCTGCCGGAAGAAAAGGCTCTCTGCATCTTTTACCACGGCAGCTATGAGTCCATCCCCTGCGTCCGCGACCACATCGTTTCCTATGCCAAAGAAAAAGGACTTTCCTTAAAGGGCACCTGCCAGCACATTTATCTGGAAGGACCGCCCCACCATACGGACCCGGAAAAATTTATCACGCAGGTGGTACTGCCGCTGGCGTAAATTTTAAAAATCAGCGTAAGTAATTTATCGTTACATTGTTATTTTACAGCCCCGATAATGTTCTCATTACCAGGTCCACATCCTTATTTTCGAGTTCCTGAATAATATGCAGATATGTTTTTTGTGTTGTTGTCATGCTGGCATGCCCCAATCTTCTTGCCACGCTGGCGATTGACACACCGGCAAACAAAAGCAGCGACGCATGTGTATGCCGCAATCCATGAATAGAAATCACAGAAATTCCACAGTCTTTACAATGCCTTGCCAGGACATCGTTGACTGTGGAATTATATATTTTTTCTTCACCCACAAAAATAGGTTCATCTTCCGGCAAATTTTTCACCAGTTCCGAAAATTTTACTACAATCTGCCAGTCTATCTGAATTTTTCTTACTGAGGATTTATTTTTGGTTGGCAAAAATCCACCTTTTCCCTTGTAATCCCATGTTTTGCTCACTGATAATGTCTGCCGTGCGAAATCAAAATCTGCCGGTGTAATAGCCAGGGCCTCTGAAAATCTCATGCCCGTTTTTGCTACTAAAAGAATAAACCAATCCCAGTTGGGTTCCTCTTTTATATCAAGGTGTGCAATCAAGGTATGTAATTCAAACTGGTTCAGATATTTTATCTTTTTCGCCCGTGGTGTCTTTCCCTTAATAATAGCTTTTCGTGTGGGGTCTCTTTCTATCATCCCCTCATCCACGGCATCCAAAACAGCACCTTTTAACTGATGATGAAAATCAAGTGTGGTCTGCCTTTCATGTTCCTTGGCATAATCATTTAAGAGCTGTTGATATGCTGTTCTGGTCAGTTCCGACACTTTCAACTGAGGCGCAAGCTTTTCCACCCATTTATGTGTCATCTGATATTTTGCCAAAGTTGCTTCTCTTATGGCACCTTTTTTGTAAACATCAATCCATTGTCCGTAATAATTGCAGAATAGTTCTGCACCGTTTCTATCGCTAAGCATATACTTCCTCCGTTTCCTATCGTACTTACGCTGATAGAAACAGTTAAAAGTATTTTTGTGGTTAATGCAATCTGTTAATTATCCAATAATGGTTTTATTTCTTCATCCAGGGTCTTTTTCAGGTCCTCAATTAACAAATTATAATATTTGAATTTGGGAATTGCTTTTTCGTACGCATCCTTATATTTTGGGAAATCTGCCGTAACTTTTATTGCCTGTTCATTGGGAATCTTTCCATTTCGATAATGCATGGCTGCGTACATTACATCCTCTTTTGACGCATACCAGGTAATACTAAAGTTAGTAACTACTTTTTCAATGCATTCCTGCTTCATATTCTCCACAATATTAAGAATGGACTGACCCTTATATTTGTTTTCATCTGCTTCAATTTCAAGCACAAGGTTGGACATAATATCCGCCACTTTCGGATTGTCCTTCCTCAAATCCTCAATATACTGCTTAACCTCTTCTATTTGTTTCTGCCTCTGTTCCGGTGAAACTTCCGTATCGTCATCCGGTGAAACGATATTTTGAATCAAATTAATAATGTACTCATAGTCAATTTTGGTGTGACTGTAAGCCATCAATTCATAATCTCCGTCAATCACAGGACCGTCCGTTTCATCCGGGTTATCCTCTGAGTCCTCTTCCAGTTGTGCTTTGGCATTCAGATATTGTCCCACGTAGTCTACATATTCCTCTTCTGTAATACCATATCCCTCAAGCATACTCTCATCATACTGTGAAAAGGATTTGAGTTGCGCAAACAACCTGTCAAAATTCTGGAACATCTTAACAAACACAATCTTTTCCTTTTTTGACATTGTTGGAACTTCTGCCGGTGTTTCCGCCGATGCCCTCAATGCTTTCAGGGATTTCCGAAACGCAGGTTCAATCTCCTCCCAATCTGCCAGCATAGATACTTCTGTACTTCCTGCAGAATAGAGTCTGACCGCATTGTCTACACTGTCCTTAAACAACTTCGGTGCCTGGAATGTCACAATTTGACCATATGTCTTATTCTTATCAAAGATACGATTTGTACGGGAAAATGCCTGTATCAAATCATGAGGTCCCATGGGCTGTCTGTCAATAAATATGGTAGACATGCAGGGGGCATCAAATCCTGTCAGCAGCCTGTCCACTACAATGACAATATCCAACTGTTCATTTCTGCTCTTAAATTTAGGTTCCTTTCTTGCAAGACGTTTATTTAAATTTGCATTATATCCTTGTATCTGGGAAAGTTCATATTTTGTTCCGAACATTCCATTATAATCATCCAAAGATGATTGCATCTTTTGTTGATTTACATGAGAACTTTCTTCATTTTCCGTAACCGAATAGGTAATGGCAAACTTAGGAAAATCCGGTAAAACCTGCTTAATTTTCTCATCAATCTGCAATTCGGTTTCCCCTTTTTTTACCCGTTTTAACAAATCATAATATTTTTGTGCGGACTGAATGGAGCTTGTGGTCAACAAGCCTTCATAAGTCTGACCTTTTCCGTTCTGAAATCCTAACTTATAAAATGATTTATTCAGGATAATGTCTAAAACCCGAAGCATATGTGTTTCATTGTCATAGATGCTGCTATCCGTTTCATCCGTTATGTTTTTGGGACCATTATGTTCTACCTGAAATCCCAGTACAGCATTATCATGAATAGCATTCTGAATCGTGTACTTATGCAGACGTTCTCCATACAGTTCATCCGTAGTACGCGGTAAATCTCCCATTTGCGGATAAGGGTTTTCTGCAAATCGAGGTGTTCCGGTGAAACCATACCAAAGAGAATTTCCAAAAAATCTTTCCAGTTCCCTCTTTGTTCCCGGTGTAACTGCTCTATGGCATTCGTCTACCACAAAGGCAATCTTCAGATTTTTTATCTTTTCATAATCCGATGTCCCTTCTTCCAATTTTTTAGTGATAAGTCTCTGTAATTTCTGAATTGTTGTTACAATCACCTGACGGTCCGCGGATTTTAACTTTTTCTTCAGGTCAAAAACATTGTCTGTTTCATCCACATCAATAAGGTCATTGTTGGCGTAGGCCTGAAATGCCATCGTTGTCTGCGTATCCAGGTCTTTTCTGTCAATCAAGAAAATGGCTTTATCAATAGAAGGAATATCCATCAAAAGATTTCTGGTTGCCTTATAGGAAGTCAGTGTCTTTCCGGAACCCGTTGTATGCCACACATAACCGGATTTTCCTGTCTTGGATGCCTCACGGATAGCTTCTATCGCATGTATCTGATATGGTCTTAGTAAGATTAGCTGTTTTTTTTCCTCATCTAGCACCGTATATCTTGCTATCATCTCATGCGCTTCCGGAATCCGAAGCACACTCTTGGCAAAATCCAGATAATTGGACACTGGATTATTTTCCCTATCCAGCCATCCACTAATAAACTTGGAATTTAACTCCGTATCGCCGGCTGCGGAGAAATACTTGGTATCCACTCCATTGCTGATAACAAACATCTGAACTGCGGAAAAAACACCTGTAAATTTACCTTCTCCAATGTACTTTTTAATCTGCCAAAATCCATCCATATAAGAATGCTGTTTATTTTTTAATTCTATATGTATCATAGGCAGTCCGTTAATCATGAGCGTAACATCAAATCTACGGTCCTGTGCTTTTGTCTCACTGTCTTCATCTGCCAACGCCCTATACTGGTTAATTACTTCATAAACACTGCTGCCGCCCGCAATATGCTCATGATTCATTACTACCAGATGTAATTTCTCCGTATCTCGTTGAACATGAACCATAACCTTTCCGTTTTCACCGACAAGCCATTCTCCCGCCTTGTAAAAAGAAGAAAACTGTAATTGGTTCTTTACTTGCTCAAATTCCGCATCGGATAAGTGCTCACCGTTTAATCTGTCCTTGTTGTTTTGTTCCAATATGTAACGGAAATTCTTCCAAAGGTCTTCTTCCGTCTTCAAATCTGCCCTATAAGTCCATTGGGACTCTCCGTAAACTAACTGGTCAATCAGTTTTTGTTCGATTAACGACTCTAATTCTGCCATGGAATTCTCCTTTTTCGTACATTTTTATTTGTATTAGCGAAAATAAGCGTATTTTTTATCAATTTTTACTTTTGCTGGTGAAGAGTGATGAGGTGGTCGAGGTGGTCAAAATACGCCCCAATCTTTTTTTGTTCCTCAACCTCTGGATACGGAATCGGCATTTCCATAAACTGCGTTGAAGAAATTGTAAATCTGTCAAATCTTGCCCCTGAATCTCCGTTCAATTTCATAAAACGATGCCAATTTGTAGTTTTGAAATAGTATTCTAAATATAAATCAGCAATGTCATGAACTCTAAATACTGTGTAAAGCGGCGACATTACGCCATTTCTTTCCAATCTATTTCTATTTATTGGACCAACAGGAGCGGTACCAGAAATTCTCGGATTATATACAAAATCATCCTTTCTGACTATATAATATCCACCCAAATTCTCATCATTTACAATTTCTCTTTCAAAATATTCTTTCTGACTAATTATCCCCAGCTCTGCAGAATTTGTAAAAGGTTCAGTAAATTCATTATTTTTATTCTTTTCCGTTACTCTAATTGCTATCTCAGACAACTTACGCTGTTCCCAATCGTCCGTAAATCCATCAAATCGAATTTCTGGAACTAAACTTCCATTTTGTGGAAACATTTTTTGAAGCATAAATTTTTTTAATTTTTTCGTTTCTTCACACTTCCGTTGGTGAAGAGTAATGAGGTGGTCGAGAGACTTAAAATAGCTGCCAATCATAGTCTGTTCTTCTATTAATTTAGGATAAACAATATTAGTATCTTGCATAGCCGATTTCGAAATTGATGTAACTTTTATTCCTTGCATCAAAGGTATCAACTGATTATGATACATATTGGAATTTAGATAATATCCCAAATATCCAGTAGCAAATTTTTTTACTGGTCTGTATGGAATAGTATGTAGTCCAGACAGTACCACTTCATCGTTCAATCCTGCTATTTCACTGCATTTCCCAACTGTCGAGTCTTCTGCTGTATCAGCAACAATCACATCTCCATTCTGCAAAAAAGAAGATTTATATTTTGTCAAAACGCTTTCATCCAAAATCATCTGAAGCTGTTCTTTGCTTACATCTAAAATCTCTCCAAACTTAATAAGTACATCACCATAATGCACATTCTTTGCAACACCTGTTTCATTCGATAAATCGGCTCTGGAAAGAGTATTATTCTGTAAGCTAATCAGTATTTCTCCCAACTTACGCTGTTCCCAAACACTAACTGAGCATTCTTTCACTCTAAAAGCAATTTTTTTACTTTTTTATCTAAGCATGAAATGTATGATATTTATTACATTACACTCCTGTTCATATTGGTCACTCTGCATTTATGATAAATTCCAGCGTAAGTTACAATTCATGTTTGACACATCTTCAGATATTCAATTTATACTCAATCCTATCTTGAATCGTACGCAAAAAAGGTCTGAATGCTAAACAAACATGTTTTGAAGCATATATTTCTTCAAATTTATCAAATCATCGCACTTTTGCTGGTGAAGAGTGATGAGGTTACTTATACTATGTAAATACTCACCAATTTTCACTTGTTCTTCTTTTGAAGGTATCATATATTCAAGCAAAGATATAGCTGTCCAATTGACATAAATTTGCGTATTTCCTTGTGCTTGTTTTATGATTTTTTCTCTTATATTTGGAGCATTTAGCATTTCATAAAGAAATACAGGATCATACTCATCTAAATTTATTTCAATACGTTCAGTCCGCTGATTATATACATAAATGCCCGATTCTTCAATCAAAAGCACTCTTCCGATAATATTTCCAGATGTAGTTTTATCATTCAAGATCATCGTTAAATCGTTCCGATTTAAAATACGGTTACTGGTTTTATCAGATTTAATTGCCCTGATTCCTTGGTCATTGTATACGCTATTTTCAGAGTAGCTTCCTATACTGATCACCTTATATATTCCATCTTCAGAGAACTCAGATTCTATGGATGTTCCGCCAGTTGCTTTTCCGAAATCCCCCAACTTACGCTGTTCCCAAGCGTTTTTCCCTACTTTCAGCAAACCAAGGCGCTTACGCTGGTGAAGAGTGATGAGGCGGTCAATACTTTGGAAATATGAACCTATCATCTGTTGTTCTTCCATGATTGGAACATAATATTCAACAGATTCTAAGTTTCGTGGATATATTGCTGCTACACTTGTCGTTCCCATTGCTCTAGCATGAATTTGCCTTGTCATATCTTCTGTATTGTAAAGATAATTTAAGAAAATCGTATCAATATTTTTAAATTCGAACCTTGCAATATTGCTGTTAAAAGCATATTCTCCACTTGTTCCCATCCATGTGGCACCTTTTCCTACAAGTTCCAATGTATTTCTAGTATTAAAGAAAAAATCACCATAATTTGCAATATCTTCTTTTTCTGGATATTCATTTTCCGCCAAATATTCCAGCTTAGATGTATCAAAATACCCTCTCTGAATATTCCCCATCTTAATTAAAGGTAATCCAGAATTGCTTTCTGAACCTATCAAATTGGTTCCCGTATGAATATTTACAATATCATCCCCCAACTTACGCTGTTCCCAATCGTCCTGGTACCCTTTGAATCTAATTTTAGGTTTTGCCATATCCATTACCCCTCCATTTTTCCAATCAGTTCATTCAACGACTGCATGATTTCTGCATCTGACGATGTCAGTTCTTTGAGAAGTGCCACGAACTCGTTCTGCGCCTGCTCCAATTCCCTGTCTGTGTTGGTCATACTGGTCAGAATTTCCTTTAAGTCGATTTCCTCTTCCTTTTCAAAATTATCAACATACCGGGGAAGATTCAGATTAAAATCATTTTTCTCAATATCCTCAAAACTTGCAAGGTACGCTTCTTTATCAACAGTCTCCCTGTTACTGTAGAGGGTCATGACAGACTCAATATGTTTATCCGTCATGGCATTCTGTTTCTTACCCTTTTCAAATTTCTGTGATGCATCTATAAAAAGAACATCTCGACCATCCCTATGTTTTTTTAATACAATAATGCAAGTAGGAATGGATGTATTATAGAAAAGGTTTGCCGGCAATCCGATTACTGCATAAATATTACCGGAACGCAGAAGTTTTTCTCGTATCTTGCCCTCTGCCGCACCACGGAAAAGAACTCCGTGAGGCAGTACGATTGCCATTGTTCCATTACTTTTCAGATGATAAAGTCCATGCAGCAAAAAGGCATAATCTGCTTTAGACTTCGGTGCCAGCACGCCATAATCACTAAAACGTTCATCCTGTAAAAAGCCTGCTGCCGCACTCCAATTAGCAGAATACGGCGGATTCATTAATACCATATTAAAATCGGTTTCTTCACCGGTCGGCCAGTCTCCATCCAATGTATCACCGTTTCGGAGCATTTGGTTGTCCGGAGAGATTCCATGTAAAATCATATTCATCCGTGCCAGGTTATAAGTTGAGGTATTTAACTCTTGTCCATAATATCTGATATAATTCTGCTCTGCAGAATACTTTTTCGCATTAAGCAGCAGCGAGCCGGAGCCCATACAGGGGTCATATACCGATAATCCTCTTTTCTCTTCCTGTCCTGCTATAGCTATCTTCGTCAATATTTTCGATACAGCCTGAGGTGTGTAGAACTCTCCTGCTTTCTTTCCTGTTTCCGAAGCAAACTGACCTATTAGATATTCATATGCATTTCCCAATATTTCTGCATCGGAATTTAATAAATCTGCCTTATCAATTTCCTTAATTAAATTGGATATGGTATCGCTCTGTTTCTGGTCCCCGGTTCCCAAACGATTGGAATACAAATCAATATCTGTAAATAAATCTGCAAACAAAGGGTCACTCTGTTCAATATTGTTAAAAGCTTTTTGCAACTGTTCACGATTAAATGAATTTGTCCTTGCCGCATCTGCAAAACACGTATATGTAAGGTCCGGTTCAATTACATAATGGCACTCTGATTTTATCTGTTCTATCAATTCCTCTGCACTGTCATCTGCAAGTGCTTCCTTATATGCTTCCAATGCCGTTTTCAAATTCTGTGGTTTTTCATCATAAATCAAATCATACACTTTTATTAAAAAGGAATCGGAAAGATACTTATAAAAGACAATCCCCAATAAATAATCCTTGTATTCGTTTGCATCCATTTTGGAGCGCAGAATATCAGCCCCGCTCCACAATACACTAATCAAATCCTTACTGCTTTCTAACTCTGCCATTTTCTTTCCTCCATCACCTAATTTAATTCCTTAATTATTAACTTTTAACAAATCCCTTAAAGTCTTTTCATTTTTTCTACGTTTTGATATCTTGCGATATTCATGAAGACTTCTTTCAAGCACCGCTATATCGGAAAAATATTCTTTTACAAACGAAACACTCTTTACATCCTTATATCTTAAAATAGATTTACAGTATTCACTGGGTGACATATTTTTTCTTTTCTCAAAGTCCTTATATTTTCCTTCATTGCAAATGATAAGCATTTCTATCTCCGGTGCAGTAATTACATTTACAATATCTACTTTATTTTGATAGGCTTTGCTTATTTTGAAATTTTCTCTTCGAGAATCCAATACTCTATACACCGTTATTTTTCCTGAAAATTCTTTCCTCAAATACCTTTCTTCAAAATCCTTCCCCCTTCTTGAATTAATAATCTCTTCCTCCAGCAATTCTTCTTTTGAAAAAATCAGCTTGTCCTGTTCTAAAAGCAGCTCCAGTATAGCTCTCTCTGCGCCGCCCTCGCAAATACATGCTTTATATTTTGCCATTATCATCCCCCTGTAATTTTACACTGGAAAGAACTTTCTTTAGTGCCAGATAAGATTCATACACAGGCACAGTCCCCTCTAAATATCCGCTTTCGTATGCTTCGCTCTTCTTAATATCATTTCTCTTTAATATGAGCGATAAATTTTCAGCATATATACCTCCCCGATTTCTGATGATGTAAATGCAATCATTTCTTTCAAACTCATCTAATAGTTCAGAATAATGTGTAGAATAAATCAAGGTGGCTCCATTTTTATTAACACTTGGATTCATAAAAAAGCGGACCAGCGTCGTTACAATCTCTTCGTTAAAGTGATTTTCCAGTTCATCCACAATAAGGTATCCGCCCTCTATGAAGCAAAGCAGTGCATTCATAAAAACATTAATACCCTTAATAGTACCGGAAGAAAGATATTTTTCTATTTCCAGCGGACTATTCAGTATAATCTCGTCCGAAGCATAAAATTTCAGGCGAATGTCCGCCGGCTTCTTTTCCGTATTACATTTAAAATATTCAATGCTCGGATCCAGAAATGTAAGAAGCTCCTTAGGAAATATGCCCAGTATGTTCAGCATATTATGATTCGTCCACTTCAACATGTCCCTAATCGGAAAGTTAGATTGTTTTTCCTTGTTTATTGCAATCATTACACTGACATCGTTTAATAAGAATTGTTCTTTTTGATTTCTTTCTATTATAATATCTGTATTTTCAAAATCAAACAAGCTTTTCTTAGTCTTTACTTTCACTGCATCTTTTTCCCAAAGAGTTTCTTCCGATATTACCAGCTTTTCTTCTTTGTCTACCGGATTTATCTCTTTTGTAATAACTGTTTCAAGCTTATAGATGCAATTTTCATTGTAAAAAAAGCTTGTAATTTTCACTTTTTCCTTCTCTGCCAGGTCATTTAGAATTTCTTTTGACTTAATACTGTTCAACGCCTCATTATTAAGCATATTTATGACAAAAGAAATTACTTTTAAGATGGTCGTCTTTCCTGATGCATTGATACCAATAAAAGAAAGTACCTGATTTGCATAAATATTAGAAAAAATATGAAACAGTTTTTCTTTATCGTCCTCTGCTACTCTCTGTTTCGTAATAAAATCGATATCTATATCCTCTCTGAAACGCGGCATATTTTTTATATTGATTTTCAAAAGTCTCATGTTTGTTTCCTCTTATTCACAGTCTTTTTGTTTTTATATATTGTATTATGCCACATTATATGAATTTATTCAACTATATAAACGTAAAATCCGTTTTTAGTTGTCTATATAACTTTCCAGCAAATTCACAAAAAATATGCGGCTTTTGCCACAAAAATGGCTTAAAGCCGCATATTACTGTATCGGTATACTGTCTGCTACGCACAACGCCCCGTACCCGACCCTGTCGTTGGGGTAGAATTCTTCCCCTCTTATTTTTCGTGCGCCCCGTCTTAAATAGGCCTTTACCTTTTCTCCGTACAAGAACGCATCATTTCCCTGCACAATGCCCCATTCCATGAGCAAAGCCGCTACGCCCGTCACAAAGGGTGTTGCAAAAGAAGTCCCCGTGAAGGACCGGTAACCGCCATAGATGTCCGGTGCCGTAATGTTTACGCCCGGCGCAGCAAGGTCCGGTTTTGCAGCCCCTGCTGCCAAAAGACCGATATCCCGCTCCGCATACCGGTAACCTCTGCCGGAAAAATCGGCATAGGCGTCGTAGGTACTGTCATAGGCGCCCACGGTAATCACCTTCGACGCCGTGGAGGGAATGGTCAGCGTCAGATTGGGATTAGGTTCAAAAAAACGGGTATTCTGATTGCGCGCAGCCTGGGACGGAAGGTAGAAATAAAAGCTGCTTTCTTTTTCCTGCGTTCCAATGAGAAATGACCATATTCCTGGAGAAATGTACAAATTTTCGGGAATGAAATCAAAATAAATTTCCTGTTCCACCGCATAGGGGGACGGCTCCCCTACATAAATAAGTATTCTCGTCCGTTCTGCTTCCCAGGTTATTTCACCGCCTTTTTCCGTTGAAAAAGAAAATTCCTGTCCGCCCGGCGAACGCAGTGTAATGCGAAATACATCTGTATAGGTTTTCCAGAGCTGCACACTGAAAGCCGTTTCATAGGCTCCCACGGAAAGCTCCGTTTCCGCCGTTTCTCCCAGATTTACTCTTCCTTCCCGGTGTCCTGCCGAAGCTCCCTCGTTTCCGCTTCCCACACAGATAACCGTTCTGCCGATTTCCGCTGCATTGTCCAAAAAACGTTCTAAAAGAGAACTGCCGTCATGTGCTCCATAGGTATTACCAAAACTCAGGTTAATGGCAACCGGACGGTTTATGCTTTGCGCTTTTCTCACCACATAAGTAACCGCCCGCATCATCTCTGTAGTGCGCGGGAAGGAATTTTCCCGCGGTGTCCCCAGCTTCACAATAAGCAACTCACTTTCCGGTGCGACACCCTCGTAGCCGTTGTCCGCAAAGCCGGCTACTCCGCCCGTTACATTGTCCGCAAAGCCGGTTGCTCCACCTGTTCCATCGTCTGCAAATCCGGCTGTTCCGCCCGTCACATTCGCGGCAGCCCCCGCCGCGATTCCGGCTACGGCTGTCCCGTGACCGCTGCTGTCCCTGCTCGGCACCAGCTCGTACTGTCTGAGCAGGTCTGCTTCCCGCAGCGCCGCATTTATCTGCTCCCGGGTAAATTCTGTACCGGTCTGAAATCCTTCCGGCGGGAAAAATCCTTTTTCCGCATCCGGGGAAACCGTCTGATCCCAGAGTGATAAAATTCTGGTGCTGCCGTCCGCATTCCGGAAGTTTCGGTTTGTATAATCGATGCCGGAATCAATAACCGCAAGGAGAATGCCTTTTCCACTTAAAAACGGCTGTCTTTTCGTAACCGGCAGAACGCAGGAAACTTCTTTTCCATCTGCCATCGAAAAAAACAGCCGTTTAGGCTTTTCCACATATTCTATTTGCGGCAGCCTGCTTACCGTATCCACCAAATCCTCCGGCACGGTCAAGAGACCATAACCTGCTATCAGTTCTTCTACTATCAGCTCTTCCGCCGTCACCGGAAGTCCCGAAACCGCCTTACTGAGGTTTCCGTTGTACTTAACTATCAGTTCCCAGGTTCTTGTTTCTTCCATGAAACCGACATTTAAGTTCAGGGACTTTTCACGCACCGGTTCCGGCGTCTGCAAGGCTAACGCCAATACATTTTCTATCTTCTGGTTCATGGCAAATATCCAAAAGTTTTCTAAGAATATATGCGCCGGAAACTGCCTTTTATTCACGCGGACTTGCTTCAAAGTTATTTCACATAAAGCTGCCACCGGTGTCGGCATTATTTTTTATAAAACTCACGCATCAGGGCAACCGCGTACGCCGTATCCTTCATGCCTGCCGTTTCCACTGCGGAATGCATGGCAAGCTGCGGCAGTCCGATGTCTGCGGAAGGAACGGACACATGCGCTGTAGAAATATTTCCCAGTGTGGAGCCTCCCAAAATATCGGAACGGTTGGTATAGGTCTGCACCGGCACATCCGCCTGTTTGCCGAGCAGCTTGACATAAGCTGCTGAAACCGCATCGGTGGTATATTTCTGGCTGCCATGGAATTTCAGCACCACGCCGCCGTTTAACACCGGCCGGTTGGTCGGATCCGCCTTCTCCGGGTGACCGGGATGCACCGCATGGGCATTGTCAGCGGAGAGCAGAAAGCTTCCGGCAATCTTTGCCTGCAGCCAGCCCTCACTTTTACCGAAGGACTCCCGGATACGTTCCATAACATCCGATAAAAAGGTGGAGTCTGCACCCTGACGGGTTCCGCTTCCCACTTCTTCATTATCAAATACAAGACATAAGTTGATATAGTCCTTCGGGGTTTCTTTTGTGACTGCCCGCATAGCTGAATAGGCGCACTGCAAATCGTCCAGTCTGGGAGAAAGAATGTACTCCCCTTCCCCGCCGATTACCGTACCTTTTTGTCTGGTATACAAAAACAAATCATAGGACAAAATATCTTTTTCTTCTACTCCCGCTGCCTCCGCAACAGTAGCAAGAAATCCCTTGCCGTTTTCTTTTTCTCCGTATAAGGGCAGCATGTCAATCTGCGGATTGTATTCCACGCCTTTATTCATATCACGGTTCATGTGAATTGCCACATTGGGAATAACCAGCAAATCCCTGTCCACATTGACAAGCTTTGTAATCACTTCCCCATCCTTTTCCAGGGAAACACGTCCGGCAACGGACAGCGGTCGGTCCAGCCAGGTACTTAAAATCATGCCGCCGTATTTTTCCACATTCAGCCGCACATATAAGTTTTCGGCAGTCATCTCCGCTTTTTCCTTTACCTTAAAGGATGGAGAATCGCTGTGTGCCGCTACCATGTGAAATCCTTTGATTTTTTCAGGTTCTTTATCCGGGATGGAAAAGGCTGCAATGGAAGAGTCGTTGCGCTTCACATAATAGCTCTTTCCAGGTTCAAGACTCCACTCTTCCGTTTCTTTCAGTTCCGCAAAACCAGCTTTTTCCGCCATATCTCCCAGATTTTTCACCGCCTGGAAGGCAGTGGGACTTTCATCAATAAAATGCAGTAATTTTTCTGTTTCTTTTTCAAAATTCATTATTTTCTGTCTCCTACATGAAATCCTGTAATGGTAGCTACCGCAGCCTGATTTCCATATTCATCTTCAATGGTGATTTCGTAAAAATTGGTACTTCTGCCTTCTTTGATGCAGTGTGCCGTACCGATAAGCTTATCGCCTTTGACCTTGCCGGTATAGGTGATATTGGAGCTTAAAGATACCACGGACTGTCCCATGCAGTTTGTCGCAACCGCAAAGGTAAAATCCGCCAGCACAAAATGAACGCCGCCCATCACCGCACCTCTGGCGTTTTTGTGACGGTCCGTCAGCTCCATGCTGCATTTTGCATAATTTTCGCCTGCTTCTTCAATGTAGGCGCCGTTTTCCGTTGCAAAACGGTCCTGCGCAAAGAAAGCTCGAAGCTCGTCCAGCTTCTTGCCGGTTATCCGATTTTCCGTGGCGGTTCGATTTTCCAAATCTGTCTGTCTTTCCAAGTCTGTCCGATTTTCCATTTTCTGTGCCTTTCCTGCTTGCCGCCCCTATTCCTGCTCTTTCGCAGTTGCTATTTTATCAAGCAATTCTACAATTTCTTCTTTCGTATACTGTTCCTTGTCTCCCTGTGTGAAAAGCAGTCTTAGTTCGTACAAAGTGGCCATTTTGGTATCTTTTCTTTCTTTTTCTGTCATTTCTTCCATCCTTTCCACCGCCTTTCCAAATACATACTCCTATATCCTATATGTATAACAGTATAGCGGTTTTACAGCCTGTTTACAAGTTGCAATAAAATATAAGTTCCATATGCGGAGTAAAATAA
>ERZ780198.2242-NODE-2242-length-15337-cov-3.038608_pt1 | contig 15337 bp, 9 predicted proteins | sample MGYA00510979_ERZ780198 | MGnify/ENA primary metagenome ERZ780198 (study PRJEB29588, sample SAMEA2158039) | human gut metagenome | biome: human gut; feature: human-associated habitat; material: faeces | place: Denmark | collected 2008/2010 ...
CCAGCCATTATTCGTCCGGAACTGGAACTGAAACACGAAATCAAAGAAGTTCCTGCCCGCAATGTGATTTACATCCGCCTCTTTGGCGACTATAAACTGAACGACTATTGCAGCGCATGGACGCGCCTTTGCCAGTTCATCCAGGAAGAAAAACTGCCTATGGGAGAAGTGATGCCCTACTGCATCTATCACGATGACCCCAAAGTGACACCCCCTGAAAAGCTGCGTACCGATGTATGTATGGTCCTACCCTCATTTGCAACGGCCAAAGGAGACATAGGATTTAAACAGCTCGCTGCAGGCCGCTATGCCATATTCCTATACAAAGGTCCATACGAACATCTGCAGGCCGTATACGACACCATCTACGGGAAGTATATCCCCGAAATGGAATGTAGCTTACGGGATGAGTCCAGTGCGGAACGTTACCTAAACAACCCCGCAGATACGGCGCCGGAGGAACTGTTGACAGAAATTTATATTCCGGTAGAGTAGGCAAACTGTTCTGCCGGAGCCATCAGACTTTCTCCCCGGAAGAGTTTAGGAACCGGACAGCGAACAAGTATTCGTTCCTCCATGGAGTAAAAATCGTTCCACCATGGTGGAACGATTTTTACTCCGCGGTGGAATGATTTTTACCTCATGATGGAACGAATAAATATCAGGCAAGCCGGTCGATACTATATTAGATACCCATATCTATACTGTATTGTAAAAAAGGGACACTCCCTTGTCTGTATGCTTGTTTTTATTCATTAATTTTGCACGACGCAATGCGAATCAAGCAATTGACGCAAACAGATAATTTTAAAATCTCCATTAAAATCAAGATAAAAAATGCAAAATGTCTCCATAAAAGGGTTTATATATGCGGCTCTCTCCTCTGCCACCTTCGGGCTGGCTCCTTTCTTCACCATTTCATTACTCCTTGCGGGCTTCTCCTCTTTCGAAGTATTGGCCTACCGATGGGGAATAGCTTCACTTGCCTTGGTCGTTTTCGGCATTATGCTGGGCGAGACATTCCGCATCAGCAGGAAAGACTGGGGAACGGTGTTCATCCTCAGCCTGCTCCGGGCAGCTACCTCCTTCAGTCTGGTCATCGCCTATCAGAACATAGCCAGCGGAGTGGCATCCACCATTCATTTCATGTATCCGCTGGCCGTGGCACTGGCCATGATGGGCTTTTTCGGAGAAAAGAGGTCATTCGCCATTCTGTTTGCCGTGTTGGTGTCACTAAGCGGAGCTGGACTTTTGTCATCCGGCAAAATAGACTTTGAAGGAGGAAACACGACCATCGGGCTGATTGCTGCCGGCCTGTCCGTATTCTTTTATGGAGGATATATCGTAGGAGTAAGGAAGAGCCGTGCCGTGCAGATTCCCTCCACTGCATTGACATGCTACGTAATGGGGTTGGGAGCCTTGTTCTTTATTATAGGAGGATGTCTGACCGGAGGCATCCGGCTGGCCAATGATACCTACACATGGCTGAATATTCTCGGACTGGCGCTGCCGGCAACAGCTATATCCAACATCACCCTGGTAAAAGCCATTAAATACATAGGGCCTACACTGACTTCCATTTTCGGGGCCTTGGAACCTCTGACAGCCGTAGTTATCGGTTGCCTGATATTCAATGAAAGCTTCACACCGGCCAGCGCCATCGGCATGGCGCTGATAATAACGGCCGTTACAGTCGTGGTGGTACACGAAAAGAAAAAGGAGAGTGAGAGTTGATTGTCCTTATTTCGCCTTTTTATAATCCGTGATGAAACCCTCCATCATCCACTTGGCCAAGGCCTGGCGGTTCGAACTGATTACAAAACGGCGCTGGTCAAAAGTGTTCTGGATATTTCCCAATTCCACGAATACGGAAGCGGGAGAAGTATTGGCTAACACATAAAGATTGCGTGCGCTGACAGTTCCGGTAAACCCACGGTTGGGCTGGTGCTTGTCATATTTCGATTCGAAAGTTTTCTTCATGGTCTTAGCCAGACGCTTGCTGTCGGGCTTGCTTTTAGAGTGGTAAAAGAACACATCGGTCTGATGGCTCTTACTGCGACTGTCCACATGAAGAAAAATGGCACGGCAATATTTATAGTTCTTGCGGTCCTTCTTGTAAAACTCATTGATTTTGGCGCAACGTTGCCGGAGACGTGCCACTTGGTTCAAGGGTATGGGAGCTCCCATGCACGTCTCACGTTTGCTGTTGGAAAGGTACTTGTCATCACGGATTCCGTCTTTAGCATCCTGGATAATGATACGGACTTCCGCCCCCTCTTGCATCAAGTTACGGGCAAGGCGCAAAGCCACATCATACGCATACTCATCTTCATGCAGTTCTATTTTGCCGATTCTGCCGATAGCTCCGGGGTCGGGGCCTCCATGCCCGCTCACTACATAAAAACAAGCGCCCTGCAAACGGTTGGATGTCACTTTTACACTGGCAAGCGCTTTCCCGAACAAAGGTTCATTGATTGTCTTCTTCCCATTGCCAACCGGCTTTGATAATGGGGGCAGTACATACTTCACTCCCAGCCGCAATTCCTCCTTCCCTTTAAGAAGTTTCTTGTTCAGCTCCAAAAACTCCTTATAATAGGCTCTCCCCGGGCGCTTGTTACGTTCCAGGAAAACAGAGATTCCTTCTCCACGTCTCGGACTATCCCGCTCTTCCTGAGCCGAAGCATTAAAAGCAAACAAAGTACAAAAGAGGATGGTCAGTAAACAAAATATGCGTTTCATATTCCAATTATTCATCATTTATTCGGTTCGCTACAAATTTCCAGCCGCTAATTTATAGCATTTTACCATACTTAAGCACAAAATTATAATTTTTTCCCTACTTTTGCGACAACTTACGCGATAATAGATAAGAAACTTTTAAAACAGATAACATTATGGCAAAGCAATTCAAGCCGGAGACGCTGTGCGTACAAGCCGGATGGACTCCTAAAAAGGGCGAGCCCCGTGTACTCCCCATCTATCAAAGTACAACTTTCAAATATGATACCAGCGAACAGATGGCACGCTTGTTCGACCTTGAAGACAGCGGCTATTTCTATACCCGCCTGCAGAACCCTACGAACGATGCAGTAGCCGCCAAGATTGCCGCCCTCGAAGGTGGTGTGGCCGCTATGCTGACATCCAGCGGACAAGCAGCCAACTTCTATGCCATTTTCAATATCTGCCAGGCAGGAGACCATTTTGTTTGCTCCTCTACCATCTATGGCGGAACATTCAACCTCTTCGGAGTAACTTTGAAGAAATTGGGCATCGACGTCACTTTCGTCAACCCGGATGCCAGCGAGGAAGAAATTTCCGCTGCTTTCCGCCCCAATACCAAGGCCCTATTCGGCGAAACCATCTCCAACCCTACGCTCGAAGTGCTCGATATAGAGAAGTTTGCCCGCATTGCCCACAGCCACGGCGTGCCCTTGATTGTGGACAACACCTTCCCTACCCCCATCAACTGCCGTCCGTTTGAGTGGGGTGCCGACATCGTAGTACACTCTACCACCAAATACATGGACGGACATGCCACCAGCGTAGGTGGAGCCATTGTAGACAGCGGCAACTTCGATTGGGATGCACACGCCGACAAATTCCCCGGACTGTGCACCCCGGACGAGTCTTACCACGGACTGACTTATACGAAAGCCTTCGGCAAAATGGCTTACATCACCAAGGCTACAGCCCAACTGATGCGCGACCTGGGCAGCATCCAGTCTCCACAAAACGCATTCCTGCTGAACCTGGGTCTGGAAACACTGCACCTGCGTATGCCCCAACATTGCAAGAATGCACAAGCGGTAGCCGAGTATCTTGCCCAGAACGACAAAGTGGCTTGGGTGAATTATTGTGGTCTGCCGGGCGACAAATACTACGAGCAGGCACAGAAGTACATGCCGAACGGCTCTTGCGGCGTTGTCACCTTCGGCTTGAAGGGCGGACGGGAAGAGTCTATCAAGTTTATGGATTCACTGAAACTGGCGGCCATTGTGACTCATGTGGCCGATGCACGTACTTGCGTGCTACACCCAGCCAGCCATACACACCGCCAGTTGACAGACGAGCAACTGATGGAGGCAGGTGTACGCCCCGACCTGATTCGCTTCTCGGTAGGTATAGAGAATGCAGAGGATATTATTGCCGACATCGAACAAGCGCTGAACGCCTAAAGGAATAAACAAAAGGGAGTGCATTTTCGGACAATGCACTCCCTTTTCATTTCAATATTCTCTATTACTCAACATTCAATATAATCGTCAAACTTTCCTTGCCTTGGTAGAAGGTCTTTGCTTTCACTACCAGGGAACCACACTTCACCGGTTCTTTCCATAAGGTTGACTGGGCAGTAGGTTCCGAACCATCAGTTGTGTAACGTACTTCAGCACCATCAATGGCCACATTAGCATACAGATTTCCATCTTTTACCAATAATCCCGGCTGAGGCAAGCGGAAGTTAATCCCATTCTTTGCCCAATAAGGCATTTCACTCTTGCTGATTTTCTCATAATAAAGTGCCAAAGCCTGATTGAAAGCCTGCTCCTCCCGTATATCGGATAAATTTTCCCATGCCGGATGGGCATTCCAGCCACGTTCTGCCAGCCCTAATATTTTTGGGAAAAGAAGATATTCCACGCCATCAAAACTACGGATAGTTTCGGCGAACAATTGCCCTTGTACACCCATAATATGCTTCTTGCCTATCTCTGTCAAAGCAGTCTTCCCCTTTTCCGCATTATTCAAATCAATGGGATTGCCTGCCATATCCACACGCAGCGAACGATAAATGCTGAAAGGAAGCATAGAGAAAGAGACAGACTCATCCACATAACCTCCCCAATCGAGTCCACGCTCGTCCGGATGACCATTGTAAGCCATATCCATATAGAAATTGCCCACGTTGCAAAGGATGACCGGGTAACCGTTATTGGCTGTCTGATAAACCACTTCATCAGAGCCCGGTACAGTATTCCAGCAATACACACCGGCAGCCTGGCCCCTCAACTGTTGATGAGCCTCTTCGGTATGCCCCAAAGCAACTTCCTGCCAACCACTGAATTTCAGTCCGTTCTTCTGCATCACATCCGCCATTTGCGTAATGAAATACTCCGACAAATCATGAGCTTTCGTCATGCCTTTTTCCTTCATCAGTTCCTGGCATTTCGGAGAGCCCATCCACACGCCGCGAGGCACTTCGTCACCACCCAAATGCACTGTGTACAGTGAAAGACCGGCTTCCTGATACATCGCATTAAGTTCCTGAATCACCTTCTCCATAAAACGGTAAGTAGAAGGCAAGGCGACATTCATCACATTGTCCGTATAATATTGTACAGAAACATAACGTGAAGTATCTTCCGGTTCACTCAACATATATTCTGTAGCTTTCCCCGGATCAGTTTCAAAATATTTGTTATAGCGTGCCTTCATGGAGACAATGGCAGCGCGGGCATGCCCCGGAGATTCTATTTCCGGAACAATGCGGACATGTCTTTCGGCAGCATACTTCAGCAAATCAATAAATTCCTCGCGGCTATAATATCCATTGCCTACAGTCTTTGCATCAGGGTCATAGCCACCGTCATAACATGGGTAGAGGCACTGGCTTTCGTCAGTGGTATGCCCGCGACGGCTACCCACAGCAGTCAGTTCCTCCAAACCGGGAATCTCCAAACGCCAGGCTTCATCATCACAAAAATGGAAATGCAGGACATTCAATTTATAAGATGCAAAAATATCCACCAGTTTCTTCAAGTTCTCCGGAGCGGTGAAATTACGGGCAATATCTATCATTTGTCCACGATATGCCAAGTCCGGATAATCCCGGATGGAGACTGCCTCCAGCAAATAAGGTGTCTGCTTGTCCTTCAACATTGACAAAAGTGTCTGTGTACCATTAAAAATGCCATGAGGAGTGGCAGCACTGATTTTTATCAGGTTGTCACCTATATTGATAGTATAATATTCATCATTTACGGCCTCCTTCCTATCAAGCAGTTCTTCCAGCACAATCTTCACGGAAGCATTTCCGACAACTTCCAAACCATACAAACCAGTCAGTTTCTCTTTCAGCAACTTGGCTTCACCGGCAAAGTTCTCCGGAAATGCCAAAGCTACCTTACCTTCCAATACGACATTATCGCCTTCAATGGCTACCGCTTTCTTTACAGACGGAAGAATGTCTGACTGCACCAAAGCAGGAGCACCAGCCAAGCGAAGATTGGATTCATAAATCTTAGTCGCATCCGGATAGCCGCTCATTGACTCGGGAGAAGGAAGCGGCAGCGCCTTCAAAGCCACGGGCAACGGACTGCCCTCTTTACCATCCACAGTCTCCACCCAATAAGTTCCTTCCGGTACATGGGAGTTCCGGTCCAGCTTGTAAGTGCAAAGGAAAGTAATCCGCATGGAATCACCGGGAGCCAGCGAAGCAAATTCGTCTGTCGGATACATTTTGAAAAAATTACCGTTCACTACCTCTACCTTCACTTCAGAGGCTCCTTCCTGCTTCACCCCTCGGGGAAGCTGTGAATAGTAAATCGTCCAGTTCTTTTTTAGAGGTTTTTGAGAGATATTCTTGAGAATAAAGGTATTCTCATAATATCCGGGTTCGATGTCACTTGCACCCATTTCCCAGGTCAGAGCAACCGGTGCCTTAGGTTCATTACTCGTTTTACATCCAGCAAATAGTGCCATTACACAAAATAATAATCCTGCCAGAGGAAGTTTCAAAATTCTCATGCAACTCATGTGTTAAGTTAATAAATGAGGGTAATTTCTAAAATCTGATGCCAAAAATAAGCATTTTAAGCTAATTAACTGATAAAAGTAATAGATTTTATTGACAGCGAGCTACAATTTAGAACTTTTATACCTACATTTGCAGCCAAATTATAACCAATTTAACTATTCTACCATGGCTAAAATAACCAAAGAAGCAGCCTTGCTCTACCATTCGCAAGGCAAACCGGGTAAGATTGAAGTAGTACCCACCAAGCCTTACAGTACACAAACCGATCTTTCTCTCGCCTACTCTCCGGGCGTTGCAGAACCGTGCCTCGAAATTGAGAAAAACCCGCAAGATGCATATAAATATACAGCAAAAGGCAATCTGGTAGCTGTCATCTCCAACGGAACCGCCGTGCTCGGCCTGGGCGATATTGGCGCCCTCAGCGGCAAACCCGTCATGGAGGGTAAAGGTCTGTTGTTCAAAATTTATGCAGGTATCGACGTATTCGACATCGAAGTAAATGAAAAAGACCCCGACAAGTTCATCGAAGCTGTCAAGGCTATTGCCCCAACATTCGGAGGTATCAACTTGGAAGACATCAAAGCACCCGAATGTTTCGAAATAGAACGCCGCCTGAAAGAGGAATTGGACATCCCCGTGATGCACGACGACCAGCACGGCACCGCCATCATCTCCAGCGCAGGATTGCTGAACGCCCTGGAAGTGGCAGGCAAGAAGATAGAGGAAGTGAAAATCGTCGTAAACGGTGCCGGGGCTTCCGCCACCTCATGCACCAAACTGTATGAAGCGCTCGGCGCACGCCGTGAAAATATCCTAATGCTGGACAGTAAGGGAGTCATCACCAGCGACCGCGAGAATCTGACCGAGCAGAAACGTTACTTTGCCACCGACCGTCGCGATGTACATACTCTGGCAGAAGCCATCAAAGGCGCCGATGTATTCCTCGGACTGTCAAAAGGTAATGTGTTGACCCAGGACATGGTTCGCAGCATGGCAGACCATCCCATCGTGTTTGCCCTTGCCAACCCTACTCCGGAAATCTCTTACGAAGACGCCATGGCGGCACGTCCGGACGTACTGATGTCTACCGGTCGTTCCGACTATCCTAACCAGATTAATAATGTAATCGGTTTCCCCTACATCTTCCGCGGTGCCCTCGACACGCAGGCAAAAGCCATCAACGAAGCCATGAAAATTGCTGCCGTACACGCCATTGCCAACCTTGCCAAGCAGCCCGTGCCCGATGTTGTGAATGAAGCATACCATGTAAACAACTTCACCTTCGGTCCCGAATACTTCATCCCGAAACCGGTTGACCCGCGCCTCATCACCGAAGTGTCCTGCGCTGTGGCCAAAGCCGCCATGGAAAGCGGTGTAGCCCGCAAAGACATCGAAGACTGGGATGCCTACCGCCTGCAACTGCGCGAGCTGATGGGTTACGAAAGCAAACTGACCCGCCAACTCTACGACACCGCCCGCCGCAACCCGCAACGTGTGGTATTTGCCGAAGGCATCCACCCCAATATGCTGAAAGCTGCTGTGGAAGCCAAGGCTGAAGGTATCTGTCATCCTATTATATTGGGCAACGACGAAGCTATCGAGAAGCTGGCAAAAGAACTAGACCTTAGCCTTGAAGGTATTGAGATAGTAAATCTGCGTCATCCGGATGAAGCGCCGCGCCGTGAACGCTATGCCCGCATTCTATCCGAAAAACGTGCCCGCGAAGGCGTCACTTACGAAGAAGCCAATGACAAAATGTTCGAACGTAACTACTTTGGTATGATGATGGTGGAAACGGGTGAAGCAGACGCTTTCATCACAGGTCTTTACACCAAATACAGCAATACCATCAAGGTTGCCAAGGAAGTCATCGGCATCCGTCCGGAATACAAGCATTTCGGCACCATGCATATCCTGAACTCCAAAAAAGGTACATACTTCCTGGCCGATACGCTGATTAACCGTCATCCCAATGCCGAAACGCTAATCGATATTGCCAAGCTGTCGGAATATACCGTCCGCTTCTTCAATCATACACCGGTAATGGCCATGTTGAGTTACTCCAACTTCGGTGCGGATAAGGAAGGTAGCCCGGTAAGTGTACACGAAGCAGTGGATTATATGCAACAAAACTATCCTGACCTTGCCATTGACGGAGAAATGCAGGTGAATTTCGCCATGAACCGCGAAATGCGTGATGCCAAGTACCCGTTTACACGCCTGAAAGGAAAAGACGTAAACACACTGATTTTCCCGAACTTGAGTTCTGCAAACTCTGCTTACAAACTGTTGCAGGCCATGGATACAGATGCCGAACTGATTGGTCCTATCCAAATGGGATTGAACAAGCCTATCCACTTTACCGATTTTGAAAGCTCTGTGCGCGATATCGTTAACATCACTGCAGTAGCAGTTATCGATGCTATCGTAGACAAAAAGAAGGCAGTCAAATGAGACGACCGTTATCAAAATTCCAAATAGTTTGCATTGTGCTGCTTTGGGCAGCACTTTGCTACATTGTTTTGATATCTGTCGAACGAATTGACGGTCCAATTATCCTAACGCTTGCCATTTCGGCGGCTTTAGTGTTTATTCCCGTCATAAAGTCTCTAAAAAGAGGATAAATAATATCTTTTTATTCCATTTTGCGGTATAAAACAATAAAATTGTTGTTTTATACCGCATTTTCTTTATAAAATGTTTGCTCGTTTCATTTTTATGTGTACTTTTGCAACCGCAATGAGAGGAAAAGGAAACAAATCGAAAATCGAATTGTTTTAGGTAACATATAGTAGCAACCAATAAAAGAAATAGATTATGAATGCAGCTAAGGTATTAGAAGACCTGAAAAGACGGTTCCCCAACGAACCGGAGTATCATCAAGCAGTAGAAGAAGTTCTTTCTACGATTGAAGAAGAGTATAACAAGCATCCGGAGTTTGACAAAGCCAATCTGATTGAACGTCTTTGCATCCCCGATCGCGTTTACCAATTCCGTGTTACTTGGGTAGACGATAAAGGTAACGTACAAACCAACATGGGCTATCGTGTGCAGCACAACAACGCTATCGGCCCATATAAAGGCGGTGTTCGTTTCCACTCTTCTGTAAACCTGAGCATCCTGAAATTCCTTGCTTTCGAGCAGACATTCAAAAACTCTCTGACAACACTCCCTATGGGTGGTGGTAAGGGTGGTTCTGACTTCTCTCCACGTGGTAAGTCAAATGCAGAAGTAATGCGTTTCTGCCAGGCGTTTATGTTGGAGTTATGGCGTCATATCGGTCCTGAAACAGACGTTCCAGCCGGAGATATCGGTGTTGGTGGTCGTGAAGTAGGTTTCATGTTCGGTATGTACAAAAAGCTGGCTCACGAATTTACCGGTGTATTGACAGGTAAAGGTCGTGAATTTGGTGGCTCATTGATTCGTCCTGAAGCAACTGGTTACGGAAATATTTATTTCTTGCTGGAAATGCTTAAGACACGTAACATAGATATTAAAGGTAAAACTTGTCTTGTATCAGGTTCAGGTAACGTAGCTCAGTACACAGTAGAAAAACTGATCCAACTGGGAGCAAAAGTTGTTACAATGTCTGATTCAGACGGTTATATTTATGATCCGGACGGTATCGACCGTGAAAAACTGGATTACATCATGGAACTGAAGAACTTGTACCGTGGCCGTATCCGCGAATACGCAGAAAAATATGGCTGCAAATATGTAGCAGGTGCTCGTCCATGGAACGAAAAAGCAGATATCGCTCTTCCTTCTGCAACTCAGAATGAAATCAATGGCGACGATGCAAAAGCATTGATTGCAAACGGTGTAATCGCTGTTTCGGAAGGAGCAAACATGCCTTCTACTCCAGAAGCTATCCGTGTATTCCAAGAAGCTAAAATTCTTTATGCTCCGGGTAAAGCTGCTAATGCTGGGGGTGTTTCTGTTTCTGGTTTGGAAATGACTCAGAATTCTATCAAACTGAGCTGGAGTCAGGAGGAAGTAGACGAAAAACTGAAGAGCATCATGAAGAACATTCACGAAGCTTGTGTACAGTATGGTACAGAACCAGACGGTTATATCAACTACGTGAAAGGTGCAAACGTTGCCGGCTTCATGAAAGTTGCCAAAGCTATGATGGCTCAGGGTATTGTATAAACAGATTATCCCTAACATAAAAACAGAAACGGGTGGAATGCGAATAACGTTCCACCCGTTTTTTATATCAGTAAATACTGTTCACAACAACAAAAAATCCTCCTTTATTCATGAAGAACAAGAAGGATTTTGTGAATGTTATCAATCCTTTACTCTTTCAAAGACAAAGAATGAGTATCCCAGTTGTAAACAACAGTATATATCGTATTTGTGTTTATGACTTCTCCTTCATCTTTTCCCCAATCACCATTTAATGTATTCGTTTCTGAATCAGAGTTTGTCAAAGTCAACTGATAACTGAAAGAAACACCTTCAGAATAGGGAAAATAAGCAATATCTCCATTGTCTAAAGCTACAGTTCTATCTCCAGCAGTCACTGTAAAATCATATTCTTGTAACCAATCCCCGATCACCTCCGACAGATTTAGGCTTACAGCAAATGTAATCGTAGGAACCTGAACTTTCAATCCAGTAGTTTCTCCCTGTTTTACGACAAAAGGAACTTCCGTATAATAAACAGGCTCACCTTTCTCTTCATTAGTCCAGTCTTTTTCCACTCCATAATTCGGACTATACACTTTCAGCATATAGTCATCAGCAGCATCCAATTCGATTTTATTCTGCATTTCTTCAGTAGAAAGTGTGCGAAGCATCTCACTCCCCTTCCACAATTCAACAGTCCAGACTATATCATCAGTTGAACGCGAAGCGACTTCTGCCACAGTTTGCGATTGAACTTCTATACCAGAAACAGACATATAACCTGCCCCAGATAGAACTTCTTTTTGCTGACAACCAATCAGCAAAAAGATTCCACACAATATATAAAGTATATTTCGTTTCATGACTTCATCTTTTATTTATCAAATGCCAAGGAAATATCATCTATTTTCAAAATACTTCCCATATGCACAGTCCAATCGCCAATCACTGGATAAGTTATAGTTGTTCCTAAATCAAAATCACTCTGAGAAAGTGAAGTTTTATTCGAGGCCAAAAACTGCACACATATAGAAGTTGCTTTCTCAAAAGGTTCAGTATAATTAAAATCAACTGTGGCGTGTCCATATTCACCATCTTCTTCCGAAGAGGCAGCAGGTTCATACGTTCCAGTTGCAATTTCCCGATCTCCATTCTTTAAAGACACAACAACCTTGAAAGCATCAGAATTATAGGGCTTATATTTATACCAAAAAGACATCGAAGTTGGACGAGAACCAAAATCATGCCCTTGTATAATACCAGAGTCATAAGTTCCAATAAACAAGCTACCTACCATAGCACCACCGACATAAGTACCCGCAGTATTGGCATAGCCATCACCACATCCCGAAAGATACATCAACGCAGCTTTTGTGCCTCCATGAGCATCTTCTGTATAACTGACACAGGATGCAAAGCAACCTTCATACCAAATTCCCAAAGCATACGTTCCTCCTTGAGCTTTATCGTTGTTTGTTGCCCACCAAGACGAGCTGGCATTACCTTCTGCATAAGGATGGAAAGTGTAATAAGTTTTATCCTTAAAGGGCCATGTACCCGATTTTTTCTTTTCCTCAATATACCATTCTTCCATATCCGAATTCGGTAACTGCTGCGGAGTTTCCAGCACCACATCCACTGGTTCTGTTTCGATACCCTCACGATAAACAGCACGTATCTGATATTGCTTATCCACAGGATAGTCGTCAAACTGTACCAAACGGTCACAATCAATCCATTGCTCGTCGCCTTTCTTACGATATTGATATTGAATTTTCTGCGAAATCGTTTCGATATCTCCAGTCTTTATATCACAGCTGTCTACACTAAATTCCTTACACCAGAAGTTTCCCGGATTAGTTACGATAGAGAACTCCGGCTTATTACACTTAAGTGTATAAACCCGATTAACTGTTGCATCTTCACTAGCCCAGCGGTTATTGGCCTTCACATCCACTTCTATTGTTGATGTAACAGTTGCTCCCTTATCCGTCATCAGCAGTGGTAATAAAGAAGTAAAATCCAAAACAGCCTCCGTTGCTCCAACTTCCGGTAAGGAAATACCTAATGCATTTTCAATCGCAGACTTATCTTCAGCACTAGACAACAAATATTCTTTTCCTTGTTCCAATCCAGCAAACTTAGTATCTGCCGAATTAAATTTCAACTTCAACTCCTGCAAGGCAGATGAAAGTTTCAAACGAATAATTGCTGATTTTTTTTCTGTTTCAGCGAACGAGAGCTCGTTATTCAGAAAATCATCCGATTCCAATTTCGGCTTAGGCATAAACTCTGAAGGTATCGTTTCAGCAATAGAAACCGTTTCCGTTTCAAGTTTCTCAATAGAAATACCTACTCCCGATGAAATTTCTGAATCATCCAGACCTAATGTAACCTTTACATGAGTCTTTACTGCAATATTTGCAAACTGCTCCTGATCCGGAATATCATATACGACCTCTTTTCCCGTACCAGATAAACGGCCATGGAAAACCAGCTTCACTGACGAACCTGCACGAAAATAAGCACTCTTTCCTGAATCAGCATCCAGATCGACAGACTCACTGCCTACAGATACTGTTACGAAATAGGATTCGTATATCTTGTTCAGACTCTCTCTGTTATAAATGACAGACAACAGAGAATTGGCCACAGAGCAAGATATAGAAGCTGAAGTCATTTCTCCTTTTATCACTTCCTGTGCATTCAAACTTCCTACATAATAGGGAGCATCCAATGCAATCACTGGATTATCACCATACGTAGCAGTCAAATCGTACAGACCTTCCTGTAATAAAACATATTCCTTACAAGCTCCCTTATAGGCAGATTTATCGGTACCACTATATAAAATCTTCAACTGAAACATTTCTGTCAGCGGATCTTCCAACTCAGAAGGAGCTTTACGTGAATATGCTTTATTATCCTCATCAGTCAAGGTAACAAGCAATCCCGTTTTGCCAGATAAATCAGTTGCCTCATTCTCCTGACACCCTCCCAATAGCATACATAGCAGCAGCGAGCACAAGCCTCCTATCCACTTCATATATTCAATAACCAATTTATTCATAACCTAATTCAAATTCATCTACCCACAACGTACTGCCGTCGCCAACCTGTCCGATTACTTTCTTTCCATTCTCATCAAAATCACCGCCATACTTACTGGAAGTAGCAACAATCGCGATTTTCGCAGGTTTCGATTCAGTATTACTATACTTAATATCAAACTCAAATTTCGTATATTCAGTAACAGTCTCTGTACCAATAAACTCACCATAAGCTATTTCCTGTCCGGCATCATTCCATAATCTCAAATAAATATGACATTGGTCTGTTTTCAGATTTCCGGGAACAGTACCAGCGTATGTAATAGGCATTGATTTATATTTATAATACCCACTCAGTTTTGTAGGACGGGCTCCAGAATAAGCACGTCCAAACGACGGACTCGACTCAGGTTTTCCTACATTCGTTTTATAAGTCCCGATAAACAAATTACCGGCAGCAGCACCGACCAATAAAATATCTCCGTACGTATACATTTTGGCAGCCTTTCCTTTATAAGCATCACTACCTGTAACAGGTACGGTACTCGATTCCTTATAAATAGTCACTCCCTCATTACCTGTAGCCCAATAAGCCTGCGGATCATCCAAATTATCAGCAACAGGGTTCGGATACCATGTTTTTCCATCTTGGGTCCATGTATCAAAATTCATATTAGGAAGCGTAACAATTGTTTCTGTCTGGAAAGAATATACATCGCCTTCACTACCTCCGGCCAGTGCCCGTACTTCATAATCCGTACCACTCTGCAACCCCGTAAGTTCAGCAGAATAAGAAGTGCTTCCAGTTTCAGTAATAGCCGAATTATCCAATTTCGTCCATTCCTCATTACCTTTCACACGATATTCCACAGAAATATCAGTTCCAGCACGAAAACTTCCACTGATATAAGCCTTAGTAGCCCATGCATTTACTTTTTCTACAGAAGCAGCTACCGATGATTTCTGTACATCCACCGTCCAGTCGCATATATATCTGCCATTACGGTAAGCCTTAAACACACGTGGGCGAGTAAAATCCGTTACTGTTGCCGGATCTGGATCTAATACTGTTTTTGAGCCCTCCAGATTTAATTTTTTAATCTTGATATTCCGGTAATCAGCATCTTCTGTGACATAAATAATAGCAACATGATTATATAAGTCCAATGAAGGAGCAGTACCCGACTGATTCTCCACCTCAATCACACGTTCAATTTCTTGCTTTACAGTCACCCTCCACTGATAATCCTGATAAGTTTTCAACAAGATTCTAACAGGATTCGTAAAATCAATAGCCGTATTGGCATTAGCAGGAAGTTCTGACAGCGAACTAAAACTGAAATTAGGAAAAACTATCGGTTACAAAGGATAGGAATCCTTAGCAGGAAGTTCTTAGTTG
>ERZ780198.2243-NODE-2243-length-15336-cov-26.392841_pt1 | contig 15336 bp, 15 predicted proteins | sample MGYA00510979_ERZ780198 | MGnify/ENA primary metagenome ERZ780198 (study PRJEB29588, sample SAMEA2158039) | human gut metagenome | biome: human gut; feature: human-associated habitat; material: faeces | place: Denmark | collected 2008/2010 ...
TGGGCAACGCTTCTCTGGGTGGCATTGTTCACCCTGGGAACCATCATTCCTCTGGGGTTCATATATGAGCAGATAGGCATCGAGATGGACGAAAATACCGAGCAGATATTCGCATCGCTCATGAAGGAGCCTTGGGGCTATGTGGCTATCGGCGTTCTGGCGCCTTTTGCTGAGGAGGTTGTGTTCCGTGGAGCCGTTCTCCGCACTCTGCTGGGTCTTATGAGCAAGAAGAACCATTGGGTAGCTATCATGATTTCGGCTGCCATCTTCGGTCTGGTTCACGCCAACGTAGCGCAGTTTGTCAATGCCCTCCTGCTGGGCTTACTCCTGGGTTGGATGTATTATCGCACCAAGAGTCTTGTTCCGGGCATCCTGCTCCACTGGGTGAATAATACGATGGCGTATGTCCTGTCCAATATCATGCCTCAGAGCGATGGCAAACTCATCGACCTCTTCCATGGCGATGAGAAAACCATGTATTATGCCGTAGGTTTCTCTCTCTGCATCATGATTCCAAGTTTCATACAGCTGGTTATCAGATTAAAGAAGGTGAAGGCTTAAGAGATAAATAAACGAGTAAAAAGGTTACCTGGATGGGTAGCCTTTTTTCAGATATATAACCGGATAGATAAGTAGATTTTATGAAGATTATAGAAAGCAGTATCATAGGAAAGAAGAGCCCTGAGGCTTGTGAGGATGGAATGGTAGTTACCGATGATTTCATCGCTGTGATTGATGGCAGTACGAGCAAGACGCCGAAGCATCTCAATCCTGATATGAAGAACGGAAGATATGCCATGATGCTTATCTCGGAGTATATCTGGGAGGAACTGAAGGCGGATGCCTCGGTAGATGATTTCTGTCAGGGCGTAACGGCGTATATATATAATAAGGTGTATGAAAAGCTTGGGGTGGAAGAGCGGTTGAAGGAGCATCCGGAAGAGCGGCTTACCGCCTCGGCTATCCTTTATAGCCGAACAAGGAATGAAGTATGGATGGTGGGCGATTGCCAGGCAATCATCGATGGCAAGCTTTATGAGAACGGCAAGCCTTATGAGCAGGAGATTGCCAGAAAGAGGGTAGAACTGATAGAGCAGGGCCTTTCGCCTGCTGAGGCTAGAAAGCAGATAGAGCCATTGCTTATCAAGGCGATGCTTTCGGGGCAGAACCAGACCTATACGGTTATTGATGGATTTCCTATCTATCGGGAGGGAGTGAAGGTTGTCTCTGTTTCAGTTTCTAGTTCTGTTCAGGATTCTGTTCCAGCATCAGATTCAGTCCCTTGCTCTGACTCCGCTTCTGCATCAGATACAATTCCATCTTCTTCCTCCGAGATTGTATTGGCGAGCGATGGATATCCGTTCCTGAAGCCAACCTTGGCAGCGAGCGAGGCGGCATTGGCAGAGCAGATAGCCAACGACCCTCAGAACATCCGTTCCTTTATCGCCACCAAGGGCATCGTAGAGGGCAGTAAGAGCTTTGATGATAGAACTTATATTCGATTTGTTTATTGCCAGTAAATAAAAAACCGCAGATTTATTTATTGGCAATAAACAAAAATGGCTGATTTCGCCAGAAAAAAATAACAAGTAATGGCAAGGATTTCTATCCGGCAAGCGATGTATTCCCAAAAAGAAAACGATGACTTCTGCACCGAGAAACGGTGAGTTCTGGAGGAGAAAACTATGTTAACAAAAGGGGCAAAGGGTTAACAGTTAACAGCTGTTTTTTGCATCCTCCCCCTCTCCCATACCTTATATTATATATAAATATATATACTTATTATTATATGTGAGTGGGGAGTAGTATGCATTTTCGGGCTGTTAACTGTTAACCTGTTAACCCCCATCAGGAAAACCTCCCTCTCCATGGATAATCATGTTGCCACTATGGATTGGTTCTATTGTCTGCCCTTTTTCGGCAGAATAACCGTATTGATGTTCCAATACATGATAGGGCACATCATTATGATGCCCCACCACTTTGTCTTTTCCTATCCAATTAAGTGCTGGCATTATATCTATAGTTTATGGGAGTGAGGAGTAAGGACTTATGCCTCTTCATGTGCATAATTAGCGTAGTTACCTAAAATTTGTTCGATATGGATTACTTCTGGGCATGAATCCCATGTGAAGCCACCTCCCATTAGATACCAGTTGTTTCTTTCTTTAACAGGCACTTTCTTCATGCTTGGAAAAGCAGAAATAGGCATCGTTATAGAACGACCGTCTTGCAGGGTAACTTCAAACTTACCTCTCTTTGGGAAAGATACAGCCTTGATTTTAGGCTTCACATTCCAATAACCTTCATTCTGATACATATTTTTACTTTTTTATTTTTATTATTCTTATAGTTTTACCTTCCTTGAATTGCTTCCATTGGTAAAGCTGTTTAGTTTGGTATCTCTTTGCTATATCAAGAACCTCTTTGGCTTGTTTGTCAGTGAGGTCTCCTAGTTTTGCCATTTCTACTTCTGGCTCCAACCAAATCTTACAGAGTTCTTCTGTTCCTCGCTTACCTACATGAACATGAGCTCTGTTCTCATGGAAATTTGTGTTATAGAACAGAAAGTTCCAAATGATTTTGGCTGTTATGTATAGAAGAACTTTAGGCATAAATCCCCTCCTTCATGATTCTTTGTTTAAGCAAGCCATTCATCCTGTCTCTTACCCTAACCATATCGACCATGGCTCCAAACAACTTTTCCAAGTCGGTTTGTATCAAGTCTAATGTCAAGAAAGAAGGAGCCTTGCCTTCGTAACAAACGTCAACATCACTCTCGTCAATCTGTTCACCACGAGCTACTGAGCCAAAGATGCCAATCTTTGTCAATCCATATTTTGAAGTAGCGATACTCTTGTACGACTTCAAAAGGTTTAGTATTTCAGATGTTGTCTTCATTGTTATAATATTTATGTCCTTTATTTCACTCTTTCATACCCTTCGTAATAGTACGACAGCTCGATGCCCTTGAAGATGACTTCTCGGTTACGTGATTTCATCTTGTAAGACGCCTTATTACGGACCCACTGCAAAAATACAAACTTTTTTCTAAACTCTCGCATAAATGAGGGAAATATTTTCATTTATCATTCGTTTTAAGTAATAAGTCCATTTGGTGCGTATTATCCGATAAAAGGCAACCCGTGAGGGCTGCCTCTTACCATATAGCAAGGGCTGCCAGTACATCCTGGCAGCCCTAATACGTTAGTATGTTATGAAAAATTTGAGAGAATTGAAACTTCACAGTTTCATAATTGTTTTACTAAACATGATTTTTATATAGAGAAAGCATAGAAATAACTACTTCAATATCGTAGGAGTTGCATTGGTGGTGCTCACCTGGTCGATGCCCGTGCGCTGCATGGAATCAACGGCAGCAGAATCGCCCATGGCTACGGAAACACCCTTTCCGCTCTTTGTATATCCTACGTTTTCAATCTGATTATCGACATCGTTCTGGAAAGGAACCTGAGCAGCATTGCCCAAGGTCAGGACGATAGCTACTACGGCAGCAGCCTTGAAGAGCGGCTTCAGGCGCTCTGTCAATGAAACCACCTTCGCCTTGTTTGGCTCCTTGGTGTATTCATCCTCAATCATCGCCATCATCTTCTGGTCGAAGTCATCACCCAATGTCTCATGCTTAGCCTCGCCCATTTCGTAAGAGAAGAGGGCTTTATATGGCTTCAGCTCGGCAGGCAACTCGTCCTGGCTGAAGAATGCGCGGAGAATCTCCTCCTCTTCGAGAGAAGTCTCTGCCTTCCAATAGCGGTCCAAAAGTTGGTTGATGTACTTATAATCCATAACTGTCGAATTGTTGAAATCTTTGTTTAACTGTTTGTCGAGCCCTGTAGATATTCACCTTGACCTGGTCTTCGGTGATGCTGAGGATGTCTGCTATTTCCTTATAGGATTTTCCTTCGATGTCTCGAAGTTGCAGACAGCTGCGCTGCTTCTCGGGCAGTTCATTAATGATGTTCCTTACGATGTCCAGCTTGTCTTTCTGAATCATGCGTTCGGAAGGAGTGGATGATGTCTCGTCGAGCCTTTCCGTGGTCTGCTCTTCCAGTGAATCGTTCTGATTATCCATCTTCTTGATGCGGTCGATCGAGAGGTTGCGGGCGATGGTGAGGCTGTAGGCCTCGATTGAGTCAAGCTCCTGCCATCTTTCGCGGGCATTCCAGACTTTAATCATCGTATCCTGCACAACGTCTTCCGCTTCCTCCCGGTTGAGAGTAATGCGAAGGGCCAGCCTGAAGAGTTTATTCTTCAGTGGCAAAACATCGTTTTGGAAACTGATTTTTTTCATCCCTCTATAATTAATGACGACTTACCTGTAAGAAAGTTACAGGCCAGTACTAAAAAAAGTTATTATTTAACAATCTCTAACAAATTTAGCGTGGAAAGCTTTTGCCCTTACAGGGCGATAGCAGCCCACATTCCTAACCCCAGGGGGCTACCCTGGGCTAAGAGCTTTTGGGCCTTAGCCCGTACTTGAACCACATGTGAAAGAGTAAAAAAGAAGAGTGATGAATTTTTCACTCTTCGTTCTTCACTTTTCACTTAATAACAGTTCCGTGCTTCCCGTCAATGGCGGTAGCGAGGGTGATAATCACCTCTTTCACACCTGCGTCGATGGCTGCAAGGGCATTCTCCAGTTTCGGAATCATGCCGCCTGCCACGGTACCGTCTGCTTTGTATCTCTCAAAATCGGCATGGGTAATCACTGGAATCACGCTGTCGTCATCCTCAGGATTGCTGAGTACGCCTTTCTTTTCAAAACTGTATATCAATGTCACGTCGTAGTAAGGAGCCAGAGCCTTGGCTGTCTCGCTTGCGATGGTGTCGGCATTGGTATTGAGGATATTGCCCTTTCCGTCGTGGGTCAATGGAGCCATCACGGGGGTAATGCCTTCGTTAATCAGGGTCTGGAGCATCTTGCCGTTGGCATGCTCCACGTCGCCTACGAATCCGAAGTCAATGCCGTCCTTCAATGGGCGCTTATGACTGTGGATTACGTCCATATCAGCACCTGTCAGGCCGAGGGCATTCACGCCGTTAGCCTGAAGCTTGGCAACCAGGTTCTTGTTGACCAAACCGCCATAAACCATGGTTACCACCTCCAGCATATCTGCATCGGTGATGCGACGGCCGTTTACCATCTTGCTCTCAATGCCGAGGGCTGCGGCTACCTTGGTGGCACGGCGTCCACCGCCATGTACCAATACTTTCTTGCCGGGAATGGCTGCAAAATCCTTCAGGAGCCGTGCCAGCTGCTCGCTGTCTTCAACGATGGCACCGCCAACCTTTACTACTGTTACTTTTTCCATATTGTTACTTTGAGCTTTGAACATTGAACTTTGAGCTTTGAACATTGAACTTTATGATTAGTAAAGCAATTGAAATCTTCACTCTTCGTTCTTCACTTACTGAAGATATGTGTATCCAAAGAGACCATTGCGATAGGTGCCCAGGAATTCCTTACCCTCATCGAGAGAAATCTTGCCTTCCTTCACACTCTTGGTTACCCACTGCTCCAACTGGCGGACGAGCTTCTTAGGATTGTACTGTACGTAATCCAAAACCTCCTCCACGGTCTCGCCATCGAATATCTGGTCGATGCAGTACTTGCCATCCTTTACAGAGATGTGGGCTGCATTGGTGTCGCCGAAGAGATTGTGCATATCGCCCAGAATCTCCTGGTAGGCACCTACGAGGAACACACCGAGATAGTATGGTTCGTTCTTCTTCAATGGATGAAGTGGGAGAACGTTGCCGATATGACCGTCGGTTACGAAGTTGGCTATCTTTCCGTCGCTGTCGCAGGTGATGTCCTGCAAGGTAGCGTTGCGGGTAGGGCGCTCGTCCAGGCGCTGGATAGGCATGATAGGGAAGAGCTGGTCGATGGCCCAACTGTCTGGCAGGCTCTGGAACAGTGAGAAGTTACAGAAATACTTGTCGGCAAGAATCTTATCCAATCCTCTGAGCTCCTCAGGCACGTGCTTCATGTGCTTGGCAAGACTGTTGATCTCGTGGCACACGCTCCAGTACATCGCCTCAATCTCGGCACGGGTCTTCAAGTCTACGATGCCGTGAGAGAAGAGCTGCAAAGCCTCGTCGCGAATCTGCTCAGCATCGTGCCAGTCCTCCAGCATGTTGCGTGGATTCAGGTTGTCCCATATCTCATAAAGGTCCTTCACCAGCTGGTGGTCAGTTTCCTTTGCCTCAAACTCCTCTGGCATTTCCGGCAGGGAAGCAGTCTCCAAGACATCAATCACCAATACGGAGTGGTGGGCAGAGAGCGAACGGCCACTCTCGGTGATGAGGTTAGGATGCTCGATATTGTTCTTGTTGGCTGCATCAACGAAGGTGTAGACACAGTCGTTTACATACTCCTGGATAGAATAGTTCACGGAGCTCTCGCTGCTGGAAGAGCGGGTGCCGTCGTAATCCACGCCAAGACCACCGCCACAATCAACGAAATCTACATCGTAGCCCATCTTGTGGAGATTGATGTAGAACTGTGCAGCCTCTCGGAGAGCCGTCTGGATGCGGCGGATCTTGGTAATCTGGCTTCCGATGTGGAAGTGGATGAGGCGCAGGCAGTCGTGGAATCCCATCTCCTCAATCTTGTTGAGGGCGGTGAGCAGTTCGGCGCTTGTCAAACCGAACTTCGATGCATCGCCACCGCTCTCAGCCCATTTTCCTGAGCCGGAAGAAGCGAGCTTGATACGGATGCCGATGTTTGGCTTCACGTTGAGCTTGCTTGCCACCTTGGCGATGATGTCGAGCTCATTGAGCTTTTCTACCACGATGAAGATGCGCTTACCCATCTTCTGTGCCAGCAAGGCAAGTTCGATGTAGCTCTCATCCTTGTAGCCGTTGCAGATGATGAGCGAATCGCTCTGAGCCTGTACGGCGATAACGGCGTGGAGTTCAGGCTTGGAGCCTGCTTCTAGACCGAGGTTGAATTTCTTGCCGTGAGAAATAATCTCCTCAACGACTGGTTGCATCTGGTTCACTTTAATAGGATAGATGACAAAGTTTTCTCCCTTGTATCCATACTCTTCCTTTGCCTTTTGAAAACAGCTGGCTGTTTTCTCGATGCGGTTGTCGAGGATGTCTGGGAAACGGAGCAGTACGGGAGCGTTGATGTCGCGTAAAGCCAACTCGTCCATGATGTCGCGCAAATCAATCTGCGTGTTATCCTTGCATGGAGTTACATAGACATCACCCTTGTCGTTGATGCCAAAGTAAGAAGTGCCCCAGCCACCGATGTTGTAGAGCTCCTTCGAGTCTTCAATAGTCCATTTCTTCATTTCTGTTCTTGTCTTGCTAGAAATCTGTTTGTTTATTTATGATATTACCTTATTATTATAGCCACGATTATACGTTCAGCATTTTCCGTATCTGCTCAACCATCCCGTTGATTTTGTCGAAGTCGTCCATCACATTGATGTCTATGATGTGTTTTGCCTTGTTGTAGAATGGTTCACGTAGCTTCAGTTGCTTACGGATGAAGATTTCAACCTCTTCGGGTGTTTTATTGAGCAGGAGAGGTCTCACTCCCTTGCCCATCTTCAAGTGGGTATGGAGTGTCTCTGGTGATGCTTTCAGATAGATGGTTTCACCTAATTGATTCATGTAGTCCATGTTGTCAAAGAAACATGGTGTTCCTCCACCGCAGCTCACTACTACGTTTTCAAACTCAGCTACCTCGTGGAGCATGTTGCGTTCAATTTTGCGGAACCCTTCTTCGCCTATTTCATCGAAAATCTGCTTCACGGTTTTTCTCATTCTACTCTCGATATACCAGTCGAGATCATAGAACATTACGCCAAGTTCTTTAGCGAGGGCTTTCCCGACTGTAGTCTTGCCGGCACCCATATATCCAATAATGATGATTGACTTCATTTCTTCAGTTTATTTCTTGCCATCGCTCTTTTTGGGGGCGATGGCAGATTCTCTTATTTCTTACGACCTCTGGTTTTTGGCTCAGGAGCTTCCTTGATGATGGTCATGCATTCATCATAGCTGAGCGCTTCAACGTTTTCCTGCTTTGCCTTAGGAATGCGATAGTTCTTTCCATCATAGGCAATGTATGGACCGTAACGGCCATTCAGGAGTTCCAGCTTGTCGTCTTCCTCGAAGGTCTTGATATGACGCTTTTCCTCGTTGGAGCGCTTTTCCTGGATGAGTTCGATAGCTCTTTCCAAAGTAATGGTCAGTGGATCATCTTCCTTAGGAATGGCTACATACTTGCGGTTGTGGAGCACGTATGGACCGAAACGGCCGGCACCGATGGTAACGGTAGTGCCTTCAAACTCACCAACTTCTCTTGGTAACTTAAAGAGCTCCAGCGCCTCGTCCAGCGTAATGGTCTCGATACTCTTGTCGGAAGGCAATTGGGCAAACAGAGGCTTGTCTTTATCGTCTGCACTTCCAATTTGTGCCACAGGACCGAAACGGCCTATCTTTACGTATACAGGACGTCCTGTCTTAGGATCCTTGCCCAGTTCGCGTTCGCCGGCTTTGTGCTCGCTGCGTGCATTCATGACTTCTTTCACTTCTGGCTCAAAACTCTTGTCGAAGTCTTTCATCCATTTGTTCCATTCAGTCTTTCCTGCGGCAATATCATCAAACTTCTGCTCTACGTTTGCTGTAAAGTTATAGTCCATGATGCTAGGGAAGTTGGCAATCAGGAAGTCATTTACCACGATGCCGATATCTGTAGGGAGGAGCTTGCCCTTCTCCGAACCAGCCATTTCCTTCTTGGTTTTCTGGGTAACCTTGATACCCTTCAGGGAATCTACAGTAAATGAACGTTCCACGCCCTGCTTGTCTCCCTTCACCACGTATTCACGCTGCTGGATGGTACTGATGGTTGGAGCATAGGTTGATGGACGGCCGATGCCTAAATCTTCCAGTTTCTTGACGAGGCTGGCCTCTGTATATCTTGCAGGAGCCAGAGAGAATTTCTCTGTAGCAATAATCTCACGACGCTGCAAAGCATCGCCTTCTTTCATGGCAGGCAGGAGATGAGTTGCATCTTCTGCATTTTCATCCTCATCAGTAGATTCACGATAAACCTTGAGGAAACCATCGAAAGAAACAACTTCGCCATTGGCAATGAACTTTTCGCTTGCATTGTCGATATTGATGGTAATTGTTGTCTTCTCAATCAAGGCATCAGCCATCTGTGAAGCGAGTGTGCGCTTCCAGATCAGTTCATAGAGACGTTTTTCCTGACTGGTTCCATCGATGCTTGTCTCGTTCATGTATGTAGGGCGGATAGCCTCGTGAGCCTCCTGTGCTCCCTTAGAGCTGGTATGATAGGTGCGTGGCTTACTGTAGTCGTTGCCGTAAACCTTTATGATCTCATCCTTGCTTGCATTGGTGCAGAGGGAAGAGAGGTTTACGCTATCGGTACGCATGTAGGTGATTCGTCCACTCTCGTATAGGCGCTGTGCTACCATCATGGTCTGGCTTACGGTGAAGCCGAGCTTGCGGGCAGCTTCCTGCTGCAAGGTTGAGGTGGTAAAAGGTGGCGCCGGTGTACGCTTCAGTGGCTTCTTGCTCACTGTTTCTACAGAGAAGTTGGCGTCCTTACACTTCTCCAGGAAGGCTTCTACTTCTTCATGGGTTTTGAAACGTTGGTCAAGTTCTGCCTTTACCTCTGTAGCACCACCATTCTCATTGATGAGAGCGAAGATGGCGTTGACACGGTAGTATGGTTCGCTCTTGAACTTCTGAATCTCACGCTCACGTTCTACTATCAGACGTACGGCAACGCTTTGTACACGGCCGGCAGAGAGTGCAGGCTTCACCTTTCTCCACAATACAGGCGAAAGCTTGAAACCTACCAGACGGTCGAGTACACGGCGAGCCTGCTGGGCATTCACCAGGTTCATGTCCAGATGTCGTGGGTGCTCAATAGCGTCCAAGATGGCAGGTTTGGTAATTTCATGGAAGACGATACGGCTTGTCTTCTCCTCATCCAATCCGAGAACTTCGCAAAGGTGCCAGCTGATGGCTTCTCCCTCGCGGTCCTCATCGGATGCTAACCAAATCTTCTTGGCTTGCTTCGCTGTAGCTTTTAATTCTGTGACGAGTTTTTTCTTCTCCTCTGGAATCTCATAACAAGGTTCCATGGACTTCTCGTCTATACTGAGTTCCTTCTTCTTCAGGTCACGGATATGACCGTAAGAAGACATTACTTTAAAGTCTTTACCTAAAAACTCTTCGATTTTCTTGGCCTTTGCAGGGCTCTCGACGATTACTAAATTTTCTTGCATACGCTTCTACACAATTTCTTTTGGTCTGCAAAAGTAAATAAACTTTTTGCTTATACCTTATTATATAGCGATTTTTTTAGTTTTTTAAATGTTTCGGGGCTTTTTTCATTCTTTCGTCTTGTGTTTTGCAAGAAATTTGATGACTCCTTGTCTTACGGAACCTAATCCGAACTCTTCGGGATGGATGGCTTTAAGAGGAATCCAATAGGACTCTTCGGCATCGTCCATTGCTTCAACGTGAGAGAGGTCTTTTACCTTGACAATGTAGAACATATCAAGGGTGTGGACCAGAAAGCCAGAGTAAAGGTAGAGGTTGGGGATGCTGAACTGATAGTTTACTTCTATGGCGTCAAGCCCAGTTTCCTCTTTTACTTCTCTTGCCACGCCTTCTTCTCCGGTTTCGTCCATGTCGACAAAACCACCAGGCAGGTCGAGGGTTCCCTTGGCAGGTTCGTTCTTTCTGCGAACTACCAGAAGCTCGTCTTTCTCGTTGAGGATGAAGGCTACTGTGGCGCTGCTAGGGTTGAGATAGTAGGAGAATCCGCAGTCTGTGCATTTCTTGCTCTTGATGTTGTTGATTTCGAAGTTCGGGGATCCGCAAACGGGGCAAAACTTGAATTTATCTAATACGTGACTCATAATGTATATATTAAAGAACGGTCGGTCTTTGGATTAATCCAAGATCGACCGTTATGTTGTTGATTACCAGTTGTCTGTACGGAAAGGAAAGAGCGGAAGTCCACCGGCATTGGCCATGTTGCCAAGCTGGAAATTGCGGAAGCAATAGCGCAAAGCCACAGGCTTCTTTACCTTTGGGCTGGTTACGACGATGCACTCGTTCCATCCGTCGTTGCCACCTTCCTGCCAGAAATGCTTGGCTGTGGCAGGGTGGAATACCTTGTCTTCGCCTGCAACCTCGAAGCCCTTGATGCCTTCAAAACGGTTGTAGGCTCCGTAGGTGTTGTCGAAGTGAACCTTCACGGTGTCGCCTACTATCTTCATCTCCTTGAAGGTCATGCTTTCGCTGAAGAGTCCCTTTACTCCGTAGGTCTTGCTGAGCGCCTGGAGGGCAAGACGCTCGCCTACAGGCTGTTTCTGGCATGGATGTATCTGCTCCACTTCGTATGGGTAAACCAGGTCTTCGGTGCACACGATGCCGCTGTTAGGAATCACCTTGGCTGCGTTAAACTGCTGCTCGCGGAGTCTTGGTCCCCAGTCACCATTGACATCGCCATTATGATATGGTGCTATCTGAACGAAGTAGAATGGTAACTCTCCTTGTTTGAAATCACGACGCCATTGGGCTACAAGATCAGCAAGGCGCTGGGTATATTGACCTGCCGGGTCGCCTACGTTAGAACAGCCTTGGTAGAAGAGAATCCCCTTTACGCTGTAGTTGAGGATAGGATGGAAGGTTCCGTTGCCCCAAAGAAGAGGGTAGAGGAAGTCCCACTTGAACTTAGGATTCTTCGTCATCTTGAGGGAGTCGAGATCTTCTTTCGTGTTCTTTTTCAGATAGTCACGGTCTAACCAGCTTTCTACACGGCTTCCGCCCTTGTTGGCCATGACCAGACCTACAGGCACATCGAGAGCCTTGTTTACTACCTGGGCAAAGAAATAGCCAGTGGCAGATGCATCGCCTACCGTCTCTGAATTGATGGTCTTCCATTCGCAGTTGGCGTCATCAAGAGGTTTGCTGCTCATCACGCTAGGAATCTTTACGTAGTGAACGCCCTTGTACTGATTGGCTTCAAGTACCACCTTGTTGTATCCTTCAACAGGACAGTTGCCGAATCCTTTTACGGGCATCTCCATGTTACTCTGACCTGCACAAACCCAAACTTCGCCTGCAAGAACATTGTTGATGGTAGTCTTCTCTCCATCATCAAATGTAATGGAGAGCGGGGTGTAGCTTGCCTTGGGTGTCAAGACTTTGACTGCCCATTTGCCGTCTTTCCCAGTTTGGGTAGAATAAATTCTTGAAGACCATGAGGTGCTTACCTTTACTGTTGTGCCTGGCTTGTCCCAGCCCCAAAGGTTGGCTTCTGAATCTTGTTGGATAATCATGTTGTCACCTAAGATATGTGGCAACTTTACTTTAGCCTGTGCTCCTGTCGTGATAAGAGCCAAAGCTGCTAATGCTAAAAATTTCTTATTCATTTTTTAGTGTTTAAAGTTTATTGTTGTTTATAAATTGTCTTTATCTTATAGAGCGAAATCTATAGCTTGAAGTTTAAGTTTGGAAGCTGGAAAAACTTTTCTGACTTTCAAACTTAAACTTCTGATTACCTATATATTATAGGAGATTTTTGATGGCTGCGTCTAAATCCTTGATCTGGGCGTCGCGAGCCTGCAAGGTGTTGTTTCTGTCAATGAGGAAGAAGGTAGGGATGCTTTGTACATTATATAAAGTCAAGCTTTTCCCCTGAATACCATTCTCGTCGCGTACACTAATCCATGGAAGGGCTGCTGTAGATGTTTTCCAGAAGTGTTCGTCCGGGTCTACTGATACCTGATAGATTTCCAGTCCGGCAGCATGGTACTTGTTGTAGAGTTCGCGGAGCATCATGATACGCTTGGTACTTTCGCTACTTGCGAAGGCATGGAAATCGAGCAATACTACCTTGCCCTTGAGGTCAGAGAGGCGGCGTATCTGTCCCTGATTGTCCTGTAAGGCAAGTTCTATGCAGCCGTTAACCTGTACCTTGCTGGCGTCAATCTTTTGCTGAGCCATCTGGTTTTCTATGATGCGGATATCCTTCATTCCTTCGATGGCGATATTGTGCAGGTTCTTGCCACGCTCTGCGCCTGGGTAATAAGTGTCCCAGCTGGTAGCTACGGCGGCGAACACCTTCACGTCTTCCTTGTTGTTGCGCGGATTGAATATGAGGGAATTCGTATTGCCGAGCTGGATAGTCTGGAAGAGAGCATAGTAAGATGAAGCCTGCATAGGAGCCTTGAAGATATAGTTCCTCTTGATATCTTGCTTGTAATCGTTCAGCATGCGGGTCACGATGACATCTACTGAGTCAACACCGATATTCGGATTCTTAACGATGCCGTTGATGTTGCTCTGCAGCAACATCTGCTTGAGTGACAATTCCTTGATGGTATTGCAGTTCTCTGAACCTTCTACCTCATACTTGTAACTCATCTGCGGATAAGCTGCCTTTACTGTAACAGTCTCGGTAGAGTCGATGCTGAGGTTGATGGTCTGGTTGGCGATGCGGAGTCGGTAGAATTCTGGAGTGATAGAATCCATTGCGTTTTCCTGGAAGTCGAAAGTACCATCTTCGCCCAGTTTTACGGAGTCTATTTTTACAGGGCCGTTAAGACTGATATTCTCCAGATAGAGCATAGAGTCCTTAGCCTCGGTAATATTACCGTTGATATGAAATTTCTTGTTGTTACAAGAAGTTAAAGCCAGGGCAGCGACCATAATCACTGCTGCTGAATAGAGTTTAGTTATCTTCATGAATTTATGATTTTGCAAAATTATCGACTGCAAAGGTAGTAATAAAATTGGTAATAATGCATCTTAGATAGATAAAATATTTAAAAAAGTTGAAAATAGTTGCTCATTTATTCGTTTATTAATTATTAAAGAGGTATCTTTGCACCGTTTTAGATATTTTAGATGTTAGACAAAACAATAAGTTTTTAATTTAGATGAACGTAATTACAAAAAGTGTTCAGTTGCCTGATGGAAGAACCATCACAATTGAGACCGGAAAAGTTGCAAAACAGGCTGATGGTGCTGCGGTTCTCCGCATGGGTAACACAGTGCTTCTCGCAACTGTTTGTGCAGCAAAGGATGCAGTTCCGGGTACAGATTTCATGCCTTTGCAAGTAGATTACCGTGAGCAGTACAGTGCTGCTGGTCGTTTCCCTGGTGGTTTCACCAAGCGCGAAGGCAAGGCTAGCGATGAGGAAATCCTTACCTCTCGCCTCGTGGACCGTGCTTTGCGTCCACTTTTCCCTTCTAACTACCATGCAGAAGTTTACGTACAGGTAATGTTGCTCTCAGCCGATGGTGTTGACCAGCCAGATGCCCTCGCAGGTTTCGCTGCTTCAGCTGCCATGGCTTGTTCAGATATTCCTTTCGAGTACTATATCTCTGAGGTTCGTGTAGCTCGTATCAATGGTGAGTATGTTGTAAACCCTACATTCCAGCAGATGGAAGAGGCAGACATGGATATCATGGTTGGTGCTACCAAGGACAATATCATGATGGTAGAAGGTGAGATGAAGGAAGTTGCTGAGCAGGATCTTATCGGTGCCCTCAAGGCTGCTGCCGAGGCTATCAAGCCTATGTGCGAGCTCCAGTATGAGTTGGCTAAGGAGAAGGGTACTGACGTGAAGCGTGAGTATGATCATGAGATCAACGACGAGGAACTCCGTGAGCAGATCAAGTCTGAGCTTTACAAGCCTGCTTATGATATCAACCACCAGGCTTTGGAGAAGCATGCTCGTCAGGATGCTTTCGACAAGGTTTTGGCTGACTTCCTTGAGAAGTATGACGCTGCTCATACCGATCTCTCTGAGGAAGACTTGGAGGAAAAGCACGCTGAGGCTACCCGCTACTATGATGACGTAATGCGCGATGCTATGCGTCGTTGCATCCTCGATGAGGGCTTGCGTCTGGATGGTCGTGCTACTACAGATATCCGCCCTATCTGGTGCGAGGTGTCTCCACTCCCAATGCCTCACGGAAGCGCTATCTTCCAGCGTGGTGAGACTATGTCTCTCTCTACATGTACTCTTGGTACAAAGATGGATGAGAAGCTTATCGACGGTGTGCTCGAGAAGAGCTACCAGCGCTTCCTCCTTCACTATAACTTCCCTCCATTCTCTACAGGTGAGGCTAAGGCTCAGCGCGGCGTAGGTCGTCGTGAGATTGGTCACGGTCACTTGGCATGGCGTGGTTTGAAGGGTCAGATTCCTGCTGACTTCCCTTACACAGTACGTTTGGTAAGCCAGATTCTCGAGTCTAACGGTTCTTCTTCTATGGCTACTGTTTGTGCCGGTACTCTCGCCCTGA
>ERZ780198.2259-NODE-2259-length-15220-cov-2.384372_pt1 | contig 15220 bp, 9 predicted proteins | sample MGYA00510979_ERZ780198 | MGnify/ENA primary metagenome ERZ780198 (study PRJEB29588, sample SAMEA2158039) | human gut metagenome | biome: human gut; feature: human-associated habitat; material: faeces | place: Denmark | collected 2008/2010 ...
CTTCCGGACGTGAAGCGTCCAGAAACTCAGGAAAGTGTTCTTCGAGTTTGTATCCCCTGCGGCGTTCGAATTCTTCCAGCAGATGAGGAGTCCAGTCTGCCTTATACACTTCGTACGAATCATTAAAGAATGTACGCGGATAGGTTGCTTTGTTCTGCTCGAAAGCGCGGTCGAACTTGGTGAAATATCCTTTTACAGCCTCCGGATTCATGTGGTCCATTACATAACCTTCTCCGCCGGGGGCTGCACGTTTGACTTTTTGAAGTGTTTTGCCTACGAACAAAGCAATCAGTTTCCATTTACCTTTCGGAGCATTCCATTCGAGCTTGCCGTTTTTTACTTTCGATGTCAGGTTCAGACATGTTCCGTCTTCAGCATAAGCCATCAGTCTGCTTAATTGGGCGAATTCACGTTGCTTTTGTTCCTTAGGAGATGTAATCTCTATTTGTTGTTCTATCTTCTTACCCCCCGTTACAGTATATTGTTCGAATATAGCCCGGGTAGCCGCGTGTTCCAATGTGATTTCCGGTCCTCCGAATGGCCATCCCGTTCCGGTATTCATATCGATGTCGATGCCGTTCTTTTGTGCTTCGTCTTGGGTGTATTGGTACATTTCCATCCATCGGGATGACAAAAACGGGATATCTCGCTGTTCGTTTCCCTTTACACCATAGATAGGCGTTATTTCCAGACTGCCTATTCCGGCTGTACCGTATTTGTGAAGATTGTATGCAAGTCCCTTTTGATCGACTGCACTTCCCATCCACCACCATCGGCTTCCCGGTCGTGCTTCAGGCTTTATTTCGGGCCAGTTTTGTGCTTGTACAGTACTTCCTAATAGCAATAGAGCTGTCAGTATGTCTTTCTTTTTCATTGGTACTTTATGATTGGTTTGTCTTGATGAAACAAAATTAAGGGCTTTGTTGATATAATTCAATGTACAAAAGTACATATTCCTAGAATATTGTATAAACCGTACCTAAGATGTGTGATTCTGTTTGCTATGTTTTATCTTTCTTGTAATTTTGTGCTTTGTTAATTGCATCAAGAAACATTTGTTTTTATACTGTATGAAAAACCAAAAGATTTGGATACTATGCTGGTTGGGCTGTTTGTTGTTGTCGTCATTTTCGGCGAAGGCTGCAATCGAACTTCGCAGCGAACGACTGACTACTGCTGATGGACTTGCAAACAATTCTGTGCGTTATATTTATCAAGATAGTAAAGGGTTTATCTGGATGGCCACACTGAATGGCTTGAATCGTTATGACGGTAATTCTCTTATCACCTTTCGTCCTCAGAAATCGAAAAAGATTTCTCTGGCAGACCATCGAGTGAAGGTGCTGGAAGAAGACCAGAATGGTTTTTTGTGGATTACAACGACAGCCGATTTAATCAGCTGTTATGATTTAAGGCATGACTGTTTTGTCGATTTTACCGGTTGCGGAGAATATCAGGATCATTATCGTGGCTTTTTTATAACAGAAGAAGCTGTGTGGTTATGGGGAGCTTCTCACGGATGTCGCCGTGTGACCTATCAGGATGGTCGTTTCACTTCTACATCATTTACCGTACAAAATGGCTCTCTGAAGAGCAACAATGTTCATTTTATCCGTCAGCACGGAGATAGAGTATGGATAGGAACACAGCAAGGAGTTTATTATTGGAAAGATAACAAGCTGGTGGTGGTAGATGAATCTCATTCGTATTGGAAGGCTATGTTTTACGAGGATAATCTTGTTTTCGTGACATCAGAAGGTGATTTGTTTTACTTTCAGACAGACGGAAAACTGAAATCTTTGGGAAGCCTTCCTCGTAAAACAAAAAAATGGGCGATGACCGGACTTTTCCGGATTGGTCAGAAACAGTATATCTTGACCTCAGAAGGTACGCTGTGTCTGGATATGAAGACTTTTAAGGTTGAGTCTGCTCCGGCATACTATAATATTCCTGAAGGACAGGTTAAAAAGGATGATAAAGGAGATTATTGGGTATATAACCGTACTGGTAATTTGTATTATATAAAATCGGATACAGGAGAAAAGAAAGTGTTCTCGGTAATGCCTTATGACAAGCTTGGATTCATTGATAAGGAACGATATTACATTGTGCACGACAGCCGGGGGATTATCTGGATTTCTACATATGGCAACGGACTGTTTGCTTATGATCCGGCTACTGAAAGCATACAGCATTTTACATCCGATTCGGGTATCTCTTCTCTATTGGCTTCCAATTATCTGCAATGTCTGATGGAAGACCGGTCGGGAAGTGTCTGGGTAAGTTCTGAATTTGCGGGTATTTCTAAGTTGAGTGTATTGAATGAAGGCGCATCACGTGTGTATCCCGAAAAAGATTCTATGGCCGACCGCTCGAATACGGTGCGTATGATTGCTTCTACTTCTGATGGAGATATCTGGGTAGGTACACGTAGTGGAGGTTTATATATTTATGATGCAAAGCTGGAGGTTCAGAAAAAGAAATTTCATCATGATATAAATACTTATGCTGTTTGTGAAGACAATGAAGGGAATCTGTGGATTGCTACCCGTGGTGAAGGCGTATGGATTGGAGATGTAAAATATCGGTATGATAAATTGAATGATAAGTCGCTTTCATCGGATAATGTCTTTTGTATGTTGAAAGACCGTAAAGGTCGTATGTGGATAGGCACGTTCGGTGGAGGTTTGAATCTGGCTGTTCCTACGCAGGATGGAAAGTATGAGTTCCGCCATTTCTTTACTCGTACTAATGGACAGCGGGAAACCCGTACGTTGTGTGAGGACAGCAACGGATGGATATGGGTTGGCTCGAGTGAAGGTATATTTGTCTTTGATCCGGATAAACTGATTGCAGATCCGGAAGCCTATAAACATTATTCGTTGGAAAGTGGTGATTTGCAAAGTAATGATATCCGTGCGATAATACGTGACCGGAAGGGACATATGTGGCTGGCTGAGTCGGGAGCTGGATTTGGTATGTCTGTTGTCGGTCATAATTACGATAAGCTGGAGTTTACTCATTATACTTCACAAGATGGGCTGGTAAGCAGTATGGTACAGGCCCTAATTGAAGATGATAAAGGGATGATATGGGTTTCTACTGAATATGGCTTGTCTTGTTTTAATCCGGAAACTGTTACGTTCGAAAATTATCTTTTTTCTGATTATATATTGGGTAATGTATATAGTGAAAACAGTGTCCTGAAGCTGCAAGACGGACGTCTGGCATTGGGTACAGGACAAGGTATTGTTATTGTAGACCCAAAGCATGTTTCGGTGAAAGATACTCCTATGCAAGTTACTTTTACGGATTTGAAACTGAATGGTATATCAGTCATTCCGGGAGATAAGGATTCTCCATTGGAAGCTTCATTGGCTTATGCAGAGTCTGTCCGGTTGAATTATGACCAAAATTCGTTTGTGATTGAATTTTCTACATTCAACTATTCAGATGCTGGATTGTCGAAGTTTGCTTATAAATTGGAAGGATATGACGATACTTGGAGTGCTCCTTCTTCATTGAATTTTGCAGCTTACAAGAATCTGCCTCCAGGATCCTATCATCTTCATGTAAAGGCAAGGAATACAGCTGGTACATGGTCGGATGAGTCTGTCTTGAAAATCGTAGTTGTTCCTCCATTTTGGAAAACGACATGGGCAATGCTGATTTATGTGCTATTGAGTATAGCTGTTTTATATGCGGCTTATCGAATAATATCGAAGATGAATACTCTACGGAATAAAATTAAGGTAGAAGAACAGCTGACGGAATATAAACTGATGTTTTTTACAAATATATCGCATGAGTTCCGTACACCTCTGACTCTGATACAGGGGGCTTTGGAGCGCATTCATCGTGCCAAGAAAATCCCTGCTGATATGGTAGGAGCTGTCCGTGTAATGGATAAAAGTACACAACGCATGCTGCGGCTTATTAATCAGTTGCTTGAGTTCCGCAAAATGCAGAATAACAAGTTAAGTTTATCGCTTGAAGAAACAGATGTGATAGCATTTCTGCGTGAAATTTATCTGATCTTCAAGGATGCTGCTGAGTCGAAAAATATGGAGTATGTGTTTTCTCCTTCTGTATCAACGTATAAAATGTTTATCGATAAAAGTAATATTGATAAAGTAGCCTATAATTTATTATCGAATGCATTTAAATACACTCCTTCTAATAAGAGAATTGAATTTAGTGTATCTGTTGACGAAGCGAATCATAAACTGATAATGAAAGTAATCGATACGGGAGTAGGTATTCCCGTAGAAAAGCGTGGAGAGCTGTTCAAACGTTTTATGCAGAGCAGTTTTTCAAGCAGCAGTATGGGGGTAGGTTTACACCTTACTCATGAACTGGTACAAGTACACAAAGGTACGATATCATATGCAGAAAATCCAGGTGGCGGTTCTGTGTTTACAGTTGTGCTTCCAACAGATGCTTCCGTATATGAGGGTAAGGATTTTCTTATACCTGACAATGCTCTGCTGAAAGAAGAGATAGAAGCTGAAAAAGCACACCAGGCAGAGGATAGTTGGGAGGTATCGGAAGATGAGAAAAACGAAAAGAACACCTCAACGGAGCCACTTAATAAGCGTAAGATTTTGATTGTAGAAGATGATAATGATGTACGTGAGTTTTTGAAAGAGGAGCTAAGTCCTTATTTCGAAGTGGTAGCAGAATCTGACGGAACTTCCGGACTGGAACGTGCGAAAGTTTATGATGCGGATTTGATAATAAGTGACGTTTTAATGCCCGGATGTTCAGGGTTTGAACTGACGCGTAAATTGAAAAATGATTTTAATACCAGTCATATACCTATTATTTTATTGACAGCTCTTAATTCTCAAGAAAAACATCTGGAAGGTGTTGAGGCTGGAGCCGATGCATATATAACGAAACCTTTCAGTAGCAGTCTGTTGCGTGCCCGAGTATTTAAACTGATAGAACAGCGCGACCGCTTGCGGGAAAAGTTCTCAAAAGATCCTCATGCTGTACGTCCGGCTATTTGTACAACAGACCGTGATAAGGAGTTTGCCGATAAATTGGCTGAAACTTTAGGGGAACATTTGTCGGATCCGGATTTTACAATCGATGAATTTGCTTCAATTATGGGACTTGGCCGAACTGTTTTTTATCGTAAGGTAAAAGGTGTGACAGGATATTCGCCGAATGAATACATACGAGTTATGCGTATGAAAAAAGCGGTTGAACTCTTGGCTGAAGGTAAATATACAGTTGCAGAAGTGACTTATCAGATAGGAATGAATGATCCCTTCTATTTCAGTAAGTGCTTTAAAGCTCAGTTTGGAGTACCTCCGTCATCTTATTTGAGAGGGGAGAAAGAGGAGTAGTTGTAGGGTACCACTTTTATCTAGCATTAAGCTAATTTATTAAAACTGGAAAGGACTCTTTGGAGGTGAGGTTCAAAATAAAAAACAGAGATAAGTTTACTTACAATCTATAAGCCACAACATAAAAATCTCCTGCTTTTAGTCTTATAATGGTAATAAATAAGGGCTAAAGCAGGAGTTTTTTATTACGAAGTTTCAATCTATAAGATTTTTACTTTTGTATTTCTATTTTGAGGCAGCCTCACTTTCTCAGCATGTTGGAAATCTTATTTCTTCTTCTGAGTGAATAGCCACTTCATAAAATCCGGATAATTGAAAGCAGGATTCCAGCTTCCATGATTGCAGCCAGGAAATTCAATATACTCTACCGAAGCACCTGCCGCTTTCAGGGCCTTATAAGCTTGACGAGAGCCTGCTACAGGAACGACATCATCAGCATCGCCATGAAAGATGCGGAAAGCTACATTTCTGGCAGCAGACAAACGCGTCGGATTAACTGTTCCACAAATAGGAACGGCAGCTGCAAAAATATCAGGGAAACGGGAAACCATATCGTATGTTCCCATTGCTCCCATTGACAATCCCATGATATAAACTCTCGATTTATCTACCTGAGGATTTGCCAAATACATATCGAGCAATTCTTTCACAGCCTGAAACACAGATGGCATTTCTTTTCCGACTGGCATCTGGGTGGGAATAAAAGACTGCGGACGGTTTTCGTATGCCCAATATCCGCTTTCCGGGCATTGCGGGAATAGCACAAAAGCCGGATATTTTTCACGGTTAACCGGATTCAGAAACATCTGCCCGCCATGAGTCAGTTGTTTTTCATTGTCATTTCCCCGTTCACCGGCTCCATGCAAGAACAATACCAACGGATACTTTTCTCCAGCTTGCATCACTTCCGGTTCCAGCAGGCGATAATTCAGACTATCCCCCGACGAAGAAACAAAGACACTGCGTTCATACTCATCCTGTGCTGCAACAAATTCCAGACTAAAAAGCAGCACAGAAAGCAACAAAATAAGTTTTTTCATAATATGTTTCATTTATAGATTAAAAGTAAATGAGTAACATTCGAGGTATTCTTCTCCCGAGAAGAAGCTCTGTATCACTCTCCAAAAGTACTATTTTTTTCTTTAATGACAATTATGCTGAGATATATCACTAACAAACCGGAATGTTGTTTCTATAAACAAAATGAGTCTGGCATTTACGATACCAGACTCTGACATGAAATACTTATCGAAAAAAATCGTTTTTATTGTTTCTCCAATTCAAAACCTAATTGCAATCCTTCGTATTGGTTCAACAACGAAGTAGCAGCACTGATTGTAGAATTAGAGTTGCCCAAAGCACCTCCGATGGTCTGAGCCAGCGACATCAACTTGTCTGCCTTGAAAAGCAAGCTCATCTTATTTGATGATAAAACCTGCTGCGATACAATGGCTGTAAACTTTATACCCAGCTTCGTTTTCATAGTCAGTTCTTTTGTGTCAGCGTTATAAGAATAAGTACCACTAGTTGTACGACCTTTTACCGTAGAAGTATAGGTGCTGTCGGCATTAAAGACATAAGTACACCCATCGGTAAAGCCTAGTTTAGTAAGTACATCCGACATTTTTTCCTCTACTTTTTTCGACGCAAGCTCTCCACCTGCCTGTGCCAAGAAATTATCGCTTTCAAACTTACAATCCGGACCGGTATATTTCCAGGTTCCCTCCAAAGAAACTCCGGATGAGTTTGTAACTTTATTGGCAACAGCGTTAGCTACTCCCGAAAGTATGGATTTCAAATCTTGTGCGCTAGCTACACTACTTGCCATATACATAAAGCATGACAAGCAAATTAATCTGATAATGTTCATCTTCTTCATTTTCTTTCTATTTCTTTTAAAGTGAATTTATTTGACCAATTTTTACGACAAATCGGCATGCAAAGATAGCAAATTCTGACAAAACGAGATAACATGACATAATAAAATCGGGTACAATATATTCCAATTCTGCTCTTTCCGGAAATATGTACCCGATCTATTCTAATGTCTTTCTTATTGATAGATATATTCTACCGGTGACTTCTTGAAACGTACGTTACGGGTATTATTTGCACCAGCACCGTTGTGTTCCAGACTTGCATTATTACCCCGGACAAGCCATCCGGTCACCTCCGGATTATAACATGCTAAAAGTAACCAGTTTCTATTAACCCCATCATTACTCCACTGACATCCTACTCCATAAAAAGTAAGCGGTTCATCACCATGTCCGGCAATACTTCTGACAGAGAAACTCCAAAGTTCACCTAAATCCTGTCCGTCAAGCTGTACACCCGAGCGCTTTTCCAATATAATCTCACTACGATACTGCTTGTTGGTCACATCATTCTGAGGATAAAATCCTGCCCAATTTGTCGGTATAGTAAAATTAGAAAGGATGTTTTTATAATCATCAAATGTAGGCATTTCATAGCCATCAGGTGAAAGCGAAGTTTGTTCGGCCTTATTGATATGGTTCGACTCGCCACTACGCCATCCGTCCAGTGTAACTTTTCCATCACGATATACTGCCTGCAAGGCCATACCATTATTCCCTTCGTAAGCAGCATTCCACAGACGTACATATTCTTCGGAAGAACAAGTCTTGAGATATTCCTGTACAGTCTGACCTGCAAGACTAGCCGGATCGTTGGAGCTTAAAATCTGATCATCAAAATTACGAGAATCACCTATCGCATTGTAACGGCACCACCATGTACCATTCAGATAAGTAACAGGCAACCCGTAATTACGACGCTCCACTATATAAGCTTCCGTTTCCTGCCCGTCAGAAGTACGACGTACAACCAGACGTGCAGCCTGCTTACGTCCGTCAGCTTTCGGATCATTAGGTTTCCATCCACCTATCACACGGTACGTATTTGTTTCATCCGCGACCTTCTCTATTTTCACCCATGGATCTTCATTATCAAATTCTGCCACCAGCTCCAGTCCCTCTGGCATAATGAAACGTCCCATTTCATTATCAATATAACGACCAAAATCGTGCGTATAATTCTGGCGGTCGAATTTAAATCCTTCTGAATGAATAGGATTTTCTTCAAGAACCAGTTTCAAGCAATCTTCTTCATAACTTTCATTCAGTCCCTTACGGTGAAAATATACTTTCACATTTTCTGCCTGATAACCGGGAGGCAAAAGTGTCTTACGGAACAAGAACCGATTCACTCCATCACCAGGAGTTACCGACGGCAATTTTTCTACAGTAATATCTGAACTTTGTGAAGAAACAAACTCCAGTTCATCATCGCAGTTAAGGGCCAATGTAAATTCCATTGCTCTGCTAGGCAAAGAAACCAGATCTCCCGACTCTGAAATGGTTATTCCTTCCGGTAACACAGATAAGCCTTTGTTTACCGTAATATGGCTATCCCAATCCGGATGCAAACCGGTTTCACCACCATCCTCCCATGCAGATACTTCCAGCTTGATATCGGCTGACAACGCATCTTTCCGGACTGTCAGTGTATAAACTGTATTTCGTTTCAGAACTGACGGTAATGCAGCCTGCTGTACATAGATCTGGCCTCCCATTTCCATTTCGACCTCTACCATCAAATCGGTATTTGTCTGTTCGCACACATAAGCCAGTCCCAGTGTATCTTTCAACAATGGCTGATCAAAAGTAAATTGCAAATCTTGCACATCTGCTCCTTCAGGGGATCTGACTTCATCCTGAGATATCAAATATGATGCCTGTGCAAGATTCTTCAACGTAATACTCTTGATAGAAATAGCTCCTCCTGCTCTCATCAGCAAATCGAAACGGGCAATACCATGCTGTAACGTCATAGGCAAAACATACTGCCCCTGCGGCTGCTCATCTAAATTAAGCTTTCCTGCAAAAAAACGTGGTGCTTTCCCGTCTGTTGCCTTTATCGTTGTATTCAGCCATTCCTGTTCAGTCATACCGCTTTCTTTCATCTGCTGCAAATCGATCAAATCGGCCGTATTGGCAAGCATATAAAGTGTTCCAGACATACTTTTCAGTTTCAGTGAATAGCTATCCGACGTTTGATCGAGATTTGAATAAACCGCTGTCATCAAGCCGTTCTCGAACAGGCATGCCTGTATATCGTTAATCTCGTTTTCTCCGGCAACAGAAGATATTTTCCCGTCAACTTTAAAAGCAGAAACACTAGCCTGTACTACCGTGGAAGGTTGATCTGTACTTTGCAGAGCTTCGTGTTCATCAGAACACGAAGTCATGAATAAGGTAGACAGAAGCACACCAAACAGCCATAAATAATTTCTTTTATATACCATTGCTACCTATCTATCGGATTAATAAACTTTATTATAATTGCGGAATAATTTCTGTATCTTCACCCGGTTCCCAATCATCAATACCGACTTTTACGACTATATCGATATCATTCTTACGTACTGTTACGGTGTAGATTGTATTACGCTTCAGATTGCCTTCCAATGTCTTTGTCAGAACTTTGTGTTGTCCGTCTATTACAGCCTCGATACTTACTTCTATACCAGCATTTTCCTGCTCGTAGACATACAGTACACCAGGAGTAGAAGCAGACAATGCTGTATCGAAATGAGCTGTAACATCATTACGCTCAACATCTGCCGGAGATGCAGCTACCTCACCTTGCGCAAACAAGTAACCTGACTGAGCTACATTTCTTAAAGTCAGACTCTCTATAGCAGCAGAGCCAGCCACGTCAACATTTAAATCAAAACGTGCTACACCGCGCTTTAAAGTGAGCGACTGTGAAGGCTGGTTTTGTCCGTCAATAACAAGTGATCCTGTAAAGAAATTGACAACCTTACCATTACTCATAGCCATAGTAGTCTTTTTCCACTCTTCTTCACTGATACCCTCTTCCTTCATCTGCTGAAGATCTATCATATTACCAGCATTGGCAACCATGTAGATAGTACCTTCATAGCTATTGATTTGCAAATTATATCCATCTGCCGAAGGTTGTAAATCTTCGAATACCTTAGTCATCGTTCCCTTCTCAAAAAGGCACGCTTTCATATCGGTAATAGTATTTTCATCTTCTATAGCCTGGCCTTAACCTTCGTAATTTATCTGACGGGTAGTTATCACCACCGATCGAGGTGTTTCGTTAACACCACCATTATCTTCTTCCTTTGAACATGCAGTAAAAGCCAATCCCAACAAAACAACACCTACTAATCCTAAATTTTTCATTTTCATCATTGTTTTCTTATATTTAATTTAGTTGTTATTATTCATATATATATTCTACAGGAGTTTTCACACAACGTATCGTACGGGTTTTTGACGAATTCTGTCCTCCAAATTTAATCCAGTTTCCTCTACCGTCACTCTTTGGATAACCTTCCAGCTGCCATGAACTACCTGCATTGCCATAAGTAGCAAGTAATATTGCCATCGGAGCAATTTCCTGTTCATTATACTGATGCCCCCAACCAAAGATTGCCCAATGAGTATTTTCATACACAAAATCATACAACCCAAGGGTTCCGTATCTCACACCATCCACAGTAAGACTGCGTTCTGCAACTGAATAATTCATGCGTTGCCCTAAATTATTATTAAAAACTCCCCATTCGCTGTAACCTAAATTACAGTTATCGCCCCACGCAAAGAAACGATAGTTATTGTAGTTAGGAATCTGGTACCCATCAGGAGCCATTTCTGTAGGAAGCATTGTACCAAAATTACCAGATACAGTTGTTCGGTAACCTTCATAGTAAAATCTACTGCCATCGTGTGTCAATTTCAGTCCTTCAGGATTCCCTGCCTGATACTGATCTCCCATTATATTCAACAATTCTTCATCAGAACAAGTTTTCAAATACTCAAAAACATTTTGCTCATCAGGTACAGGATCGTTATTAATCAAAATCTGATCTGAATAATTCTTGACATTACCGCGCAAGTTGTATTTGCACCACCACGTTCCATTTACATTTACGACCGGCAGTCCCCAGTTTTGTCTTTTTATGGTATAGACTTCAGGATGACTTCCATCAATGTCAGAAACGAGTAAGCGTGCCTCTTGTACACGTCCATCAGCATCAGGATCGTTTGGCTTCCAACCGGCAATAACCCGATGTGCTCCGGTTTCTTCATTAACCTTTATTTTCATCCACGGAGCCTCTCCCTGAGGTATCTCTAGCTCGATTTTCTTACCTTCGGGCAACGTAATTAATCCAAGTTCCCCATCGACATAACGAGCAAAATCGCATACAGCATCTGAATCGAACGCCAGCTTACCTGAAAGGCCAATAGGATTCGGACGGAAAACCAATACAACTCTACCTGTCTGTACCGTCTGTCTATACACATCCAGATAAATATATTCCTGTACACTTCCTGGCATTTTTCTATCGCTTTCTACCACAACTTCGGCAAACGGCTCCATACTACGTGAAGAACTTTGAGAAGCAATCGTCACGCCTTCTACCACTCCGTTTACCATAAGGTTTGCATCCTCTTCAGCCTTCAACACCAAACGGAAGTTACTTCCCATATAAGGAATGAAAACAGTATCTCCACGTTCATTTATTTCTACGCCTTCCGACAATTCAGAAGCAGCTTTATCAATCAAACCTTTTAATACTTGTCCGGATTCGGAAGAGGCACCGTTTTCCCAATCATCCACCAAAACCTCAATACGAAGATCTGCTCCGTTACCATATACTTTTAACGTATAAATTGTGTTACGCTTTAACGCTGTAAATGTAGTTTTCAGACGATGCCAAGCTCCATCATCAGATGTGACCATAAGTTCTACTTCATAAGCTCCGGCTTTCTGTTCGCACAGGTAAAACAATGTCTGTTTATTATTCTCAAATGGAGTATCACCAAAATCTTTCACAATAGTTTCCGGCTGTACGTTTACCGACAAAGCATCACCCTGGCGCTCATTAACATATCCGGTTGAAAGAATATTGCGAATCTTTACATTATTTACCTGAATACCTTCGAACGGAGAATCTAAATCAATACGCAACACACTGCGCTTTAGAATAACAGAGGTAGAGGTCATGTCTGTACTCAATTCAATCTGTCCACTCATAACAATACCCGAAGCTGTCATTTCAGAGGCAGTAGCCTGTAAGTCCAAAAACTCTTCAAGCGTTGTCTTATCGACTTGCAAAGCAGCCTTCTGAATTATATCGGATGCATTAGCCAGGAAATAGACAGTTCCACGCATCTGTAAAGGTTGTAAATGGCATACTCCTTCAGTATCAGGATTCAAGCGGTCAAACACTTCTTTCAGCATACCACCCTCAAAACGGAAACCCTCTACTTCATTTACAACTGATTCAGAATTAGAAGTTTCTCCTTCTGCCATTCCCATTGCTATCAAGCGGACTCCTATCGCACCTTCCGGCAATTCTTGTTGCATGCTATCTTCTGCACTACATCCGCAAAGGAACAATAACAAAAGAGTACATACCCCAATTATATTTTTCATTTTATCCATTATTATCTATAAATTATATCGTTTTTCTATTACTACGTTATCAGACTATTTATACCGATGAGGATTATTCCTACTATCCAGATATTTATATGAGTCAATAGGGAACTGGCTAAGATTCTGAACATAAAAATTGTTCATCAGTTGCTCTGCCCACGGACCGTAAGTAAATGCACTACTATGTCCGTATCCCATTACGTGTCCCAATTCATGGAACATAATATTACATGAATAAGCATTCCAATAATGTTCGAACCAAGCCTGCTGGTAAGCTCCAAATGTGCTTCCTCCTCCTAGTCCCAGTACACCATTGCCTGCATAAACCAATCCGACCTGCAATGTGCGTTGCTGTCTCATTTGTTGCAGCACCTGTTCAACTTTTATCGGATTCTTATTGTCATCATAAAGCTTATCTGCATTATCACGCAATATCTGTTCGTGTTCAGGCATGTCTATCATATAGGTAAAATTGAGGAACAACGCCACAGACTCACGACAGTGTACAGGACGGATACCCATCCAGTTACCCACCGGACCTCCGTTTTCCAAATCAGGATTTCCACCATACAATCCCCAATAGACATACCAGCCATGTTCTATTTTCTGCAATTTTCCCCAATATGGGTCTGTAGACTCAACCTTGAACGTAGCGCCAGTCAACTCAGAAGCAGTCATCTGTTTAACCTCAATCTGACGTCCCCGCTCTGTACGGCACATGGTAGAACGTTGAACCAAAGGCAGCGTTTCATAGAAATCAGCAAAACTTGGTATTGTATCAAAATAAGCCAGATCAAAATATTCATCACTTATTGAAGGAATACAAGCTTTAACCAATACACTCCCCAAATTGCGAGGAGAATAGAAACGGACATGCAGTTTCCCTTCATCAGTGATATTCAGCTGAAGCGGCTGCGCTGTATTAAACTTTCTCTGCGAAGGATCAGTATATACCTCCTTGGGCTCATCATCTTGTAAAATTTTAGAATGGTTACCTTGTTCGTAAGCAGACTGAGTCAAAAACATAACTACAGACTTATCTTCCGGATGCGTAACGTTTGTTTCTATACTATGTATATGATTAGCCTCCAGCTGTGTTTGCTCGAAAGCGTACACCTGACTTATTTCATTTCCAAGATAGCTACGCGTACGCATTGTAATTTCTCCACTAAAGGAAGTATTTTCCACTAATGGCATGAAATTATAGGTAGCTGTATCAGACAGAACCAGATCACGCATAACACCATCACTTTCACCAGCCATGTTTCCATCACCAGAAAGTGTAGTATAAAAATGAGCTGAGCCAAGCGAAACCTTTTTCTCTATTACGGCATTACGCACATAAGGGTTATTATAATCAAATTTAAAATCAATCTTACCAATAATCCGCTGTTGCTTTACATCCTGACGAATCGATGTTACTTCCTGCTTACCATTCTCTGTTTGTTCCATTGTTACCGTAAACGGAGTCTGAGAATAAAAATATTCAGCATCTAACGGTTTTTGTAAATCTGCCGGAAACTCTAACCATACATCTGAAGCAGAGTTCAACTCATGGATCATTACTTCATCAAGGTTTTCGTTTCCTTTTATCCCCAACACCAATAAACGGTAATTACCTTCATGCAAACCTTCTACATAAATTTCTGCAGTTGATGGATTATACTTGCTTTTTATATCCCGCACACGTACTCCTGCTTCATCTACAATATAATACTCCAAACGATCGTAACGGGATTCTTCTAATGTAGTTGCACGTGAGAGGTTACCTTCGTAGTCTGCATCATACAACTTAAAAACCGCCTCAGGTGTATCTGTATTAGCCGTATTACTCCACTCCTCACGGCTACAAGCCACCAGCAACAGACTACATAAAAAAGTAAAAAAAGTAATTTTCTTCATTCGTTTATTGCTTTTGCTATATATAATGTATTAAAAATATTTCTGTTTATGCCTATGTTCCTTTTTAAAAACAGATACAAAATTAAGTATAATATAAAAAAAATCACATATCATTTCTCTATCCAAGAACGTATTGAATTCTTTTTTTGTTCAAAAGAATAAGAAAAAAAGCATCTAAAAGCCATTTAACATGATATATATCAATTTTTTAATCATAACATTTAATTCAAAAATAATTAACTAAGGAATAAAACCAGCAAAAGTAAACAAATGGAACATTTTTTTATTTTTCACGAATAGTGTTTTAAAATGCTAGTTTTTTTGTAAATCTGTATAAGGAATATACCTCTTTGAAATCAAGAGAGTTAGAAGAATTACTTCGTTTTCAGGTAATGAGTTGGCAACCGTCCTAATTGCCGTGGTCTGCATCGCTTTGCTTGTTCGGGAAACTCTTACGGTACAAA
>ERZ780198.2266-NODE-2266-length-15159-cov-2.700742_pt1 | contig 15159 bp, 15 predicted proteins | sample MGYA00510979_ERZ780198 | MGnify/ENA primary metagenome ERZ780198 (study PRJEB29588, sample SAMEA2158039) | human gut metagenome | biome: human gut; feature: human-associated habitat; material: faeces | place: Denmark | collected 2008/2010 ...
TAGGTTTCTCCATGTTTTTAAATTTTTCCATGGAAAATGCACCGGAAAATCCGCCGATGTTGGTGAGTACTTCACTTCTCATGGTCTTCTTGATGTGCTCTTTCATTAATTCAACTGATTTGTATCCTGCCTCGATATCCACTCCGGCTTTCTTGTAATCCATGCTTTTGTCCTCCCTTGGGGTTTGCTTTTATTTTTTATAGTTTTTGTAACCAACTTTCTGAAGTTTTGCGTCTTTTTCCACAACCTGTTCTTTCATTTCTTCTGAATATGCTTTCAGTCTGGAGAGCAGTTCTTCATCAGAAGTAGCCAGGATCTTCGCAGCTAAAATACCTGCGTTCGCCCCGCCGTTGATCGCTACGGTTGCTACCGGAATACCTGTCGGCATCTGTACGATCGAGTACAGAGAATCTCTGCCGCCAAGAGATGTTGTATGCATCGGAATGCCGATGACCGGCATTGGGAAGATTGCTGCACACATACCCGGCAGATGAGCTGCCATACCTGCTCCGGCAATAATCACTTTAAAGCCTTTGCTCTCTGCTGTCTTTGCATATTCAAAGAAAACATCCGGTTCGCGATGTGCCGAGATGATCGTCATCTCATAATCAATGCCCAGTTGCTCTAAAACGTCTGCAGCTTTTGCCATAACCGGCATATCTGAGTCGCTTCCCATTACAATTCCAACCTTTGCCATGGTTCAATCTCCTTTTCGCATCATTGTAAGTGTTTAACATCTTTTTAATTTTACTAATACTTTCTTTTATTGTCAACCTGCAAACCTTAATTGAGGAAGCGATTCAGCTCCTCCGTGCCCGGAAGTACGAACTTTCCGTCCGCAAAGATCAGGATTCTTCTGCCGTCAGCACACTGTACTTCGATGCTGCCAAGCTCGTCATATGGTATCGTGATATCAAGATGATGTCCAAAATATGCCTCTCCTGGATCTTCTTTTCTGCGAATGGAAATCTCATTGTCTCTTGCGATGATCTCCTTTTTGTCCGGATTGTATACCGGTGTATCTTCTGCCCAGCTGTAGCAGGTATCTCCTACGGCAAAATGCGGTCCGGTCTTCTCAGCGATCAGGATCGGCAGTTTTCCTTCAATATGATATTCCCTTGCCATTGCATAGGCTGCTGTGTTTGTTCCGATTGCAAATTCGCCGATTGGCAGAGTCTCATGATTCGCCAGCACATTTTCTCGGACATAGTTCTGATTGTACTCTTCCTGCTCAAAATTCTTGCAGGTATATGCTTTTACCATACCATCTTCAAATTCCAGATGCAGTTTTTCATACTTTAAGCCTTCCAGATAAACCGTACATGCCTCAAGAATGCCGCTTGTTCCCTTCAATATCGGGGAAGTAAAGACTTCTCCGACCGGAATGTTGACATCTGCCACACAATTTTCGAAATTAGTCTGCTTCTTTGGATCATTCAGTTTGTGCAGGGCAATGTGCATATCGGTGTGATTTTCTCCTTTTCCGAGCACATGTACACTCTCACCCTGATCCAGGGCATCGATCAGTTTCTGCTGGATATCTGCATAGAGCTGATAGTCAAGCGTATTGATGCGAATCGTCTCTTTAAAAATCTCCGGGAAGTCTGCCCCGATTTCCGGGACCGGAAAGGCGATGATCGTAAAACTGCGTTCTTTGCCGATGATATAGCGGTTTGTGATCTGCACGGATTCGTTATCCATCTGTGTCTGCAGTTTTTTCTGTTTATCCGATAAATAATAGGCTTCCGGTTTTGTCTGCGGATAAAACTCCGGCTCCCCGAAGGTATCAATGCAGGCCGGGCCTGCATGACCGTTTGCCAGTGTTTTATAATTTTCGTACGCCGAACGCATCACGCCCAGGCGTCGCTCCATAAAGGCCTTGTCCAGATAGATTGCCTGGTCTGCCCGGTGATCATAGTCAAACTGGCGGTTCGGGATTGCCCCATAATAACCAATGCGGTGCACACCTTTTTTATTGATACGCTCCAGTGCCGCACGATAGATGACCGGCTTTAATCCCATTTTTTCAAAATTTCGTATTGCCAGACGCACCATCCGCTCAAATCCGACCATATAGCGGATGTTGACCGTCTGTTTTTTTGAAAGATCCTTGCCGCCAAGCACAAATCCGATCCGGTATCCTTCAGTAAACGTAGATGCCATCTTTTCTACGGTCTCTTCATCCAGACTGTTCATAAATTCTGCCATCTTCCGCTCGTTTTCGGTGATATACTCACCATAGCGATACAGATAGCGAAGGTCTTTCAGATCCGACTCCATCACGATCTTCGCTGCAAAATCAAGCTTTGGATCAACAGCTTCCCGAATGCGGTGTGCCACCGTGATCTCACTGTAATCACTCTCAAACCAGTAGATGATCTGCTGGATCCTTCGGTATCCCGGGAGCTCTTCCTCCTCAAAGCAGTTATACACTTCGATCAGAAGTTCCTGAAGGATTACCTTTTCATGCCGCCGCTGCTCAAAGGCATAGCCGATCAGGGCATACAATTCGGCATACAGAAAACTTAAGATGCGTCCGTGCACTTCTCCGAGTTTTTCCACCGCATACTTTGGATTTCCATAGCTGTGCTCATAGTTCTCCGGAAGAATGTCCTCATAAAGGCTCTGATTAAATGCCTGCCACTGCTCAAGCGTATAGCTTTCCGTTTTTCCATCTTTTATTTTTCGGTAAACTTCATCCATTTTTATAACAAAAGAAGCCGTTTTTCTGAAATAATCCCCAAACGGCTCCTGTGCGGTATGCTCTTTTGTTATGGATGCAAGTCGTTCCATTGAGAGAGCGTCTCTCTCTTCCAGTACTGTTCTCTCCATCTTTCCACCGCCAATCTTTTAAAGGTTACAGTAAAGTGATGCCATACGAGTTGTTCCGTACTTCGTACTCCCGCAATTCGTCCCTGGCATTTCCTTAAATCCCAATTAAAACTACAAATACCCACAATGCCACCATGATGCCGCCGAGGATCGACCCAATCTTCGGAAACAGGTAACGCACATTGTTTTCGCCAAATCCCATCAGTCCGAACACGACACTGCTGACGGCAAATACCATGCCAAGCAGCCCGATGCTGCCCAGGTAAACGCCGCCCTGTCCGTCCAGATAATATGCCAGCCATGCCAGAACGGCAAAAATGACAAGTGAGAGTGTACCAAGTATCGTTGAAAGAATACCTTTGCCGGAATGTTTCTCTTTTGCAAAAGAATACATACGCTTTTTAGCCATATATCTTTCTCCTTATCTTATTACATATCCAAAACAGCAGATACCCGATCACACCGCCCAGGGTGTTGAGGATCAGGTCATCCACATCAAAGCTTCCCACCTTCCAGACAAGCTGTATCGTCTCCACGCACAGACTGAACTCGAAGCTAAGAAGCAGGATCCGTAAAACTTTCCCCGTTTTCGGCCATATGACCGGCAGGATCATCCCAAACGGAATGAAGCCGATCACATTCCCCGCCAGATTGCAGAATACTGCGAATGTCCCCAGCATCTCCCGGTGAACCCAGAATCTTTTGATTTCCCGAAAGGGCTGAAGGTTGTAGGCATACATTCTTCCTTCCACGGATCTTCCGTATCCTTCCGCAAAAAACAGAAAATACGTCAGTGCCAGCAGATAAAGAAAAAACAGCACCGCTCCTAGTATCCGCACCTTCTTTTTTGTTTCCTTTCTCATAAAACTAAATCAATACCTGACTTTTACACTTCAGAAGTCTTGCACCGTTTACGATCATCATCACGCCGGCTGAAATTCCGGTCACCAGAACCACGATCCCGACTGCGAGACTTGCCGCACCGGTACCTCTTATTGTCTTAAAAATTTTTTCGTTCATGAAAAGCCTCCATTTTACCGAATTATTTTGCCCCGTATTTCTCATAATATGCATCGATCGCTGCTTTTAATGTATCATCGATCACAACTTTTCCGTCACATTCTCTATTATAGAGATGCTCTACGACATCCTGCATATTTACGATTGCTGCGGTCTCAAAACCGTAAAGATCTTTCACTTCATCCAGAGCACACTTTACGCCGCCTTTTCCGACTTCCATACGGTCAAGAGAAACCATCAGTCCGACGATCGTCACATCTGCGGCACCTTTTACCTTCGGAACCGTTTCTTCCATGGATTTGCCGGAAGTAGTAACGTCTTCGATCATGATCACACGGTCACCGTCTTTTAATTTGCTTCCAAGAAAGCTTCCCTTGTCTGCACCGTGATCTTTTTCTTCTTTGCGGTCGGAGCAGTAACGCACTTCTTTTCCGTAAAGTTCACTGTATGCGATCGCAGTCACAACACTAAGCGGGATTCCTTTGTAAGCCGGTCCGAACAGTACGTCAAAATCATCGCCGTATCGGTCATGGATTGCTTTTGCATAATATTCACCCAGTTTCTTTAACTGAGAACCGGTCACATAAGCTCCGGCATTCATAAAGAACGGAGATTTTCTTCCGCTTTTCAGTGTGAATTCGCCGAATTTCAGCACATCACAATCTACCATAAATTCAATAAATTCCTGTTTATACTGTTCCATTTCTTATCTCCTTACTGCACGACACCGACCAGTTCTCTGATGTCGGATACATTCTGTGCTCTCATATATGCTTCGATCCCTTCTGCTACTTTGAGGGTGGTCATCGGATCGATAAAGTTTGCGGTTCCTACAGAAACGGCAGTTGCTCCTGCCAAAATGAACTCCAGGGCATCCTCTGCATTCATGATGCCGCCCATACCGATGATCGGAAGTTTTACTGCCTGTGCGGTCTGATATACCATACGCACGGCAACCGGTTTGACTGCCGGACCGGACATACCGCCGGTCTTGTTTGCCAGGACAAATTTTCTGCGATTAATATCAATCTTCATACCGGTCAGTGTATTGATCAGAGAAAGTGCATCTGCACCGCCTGCTTCTGCTGCCCTTGCTGTTTCCGTGATATCGGTCACATTTGGGCTGAGCTTCATGATAACCGGCTGTTTTGCCACACGTTTGATTTCTTTTGTGATGTCCTCGACAGACTTTGGATTCTGTCCGAAAGCAATGCCGCCTTCTTTGACATTCGGGCAGGAAATGTTGATCTCCAGAAGATCCACCGGTTCGTCTGCCAGACGTTCTACCACTTCACAGTAGTCCTTCGTACTTCTTCCGCAGACATTGACCACGATCTTGGTATCATACTGTTTCAAAAATGGAATATCACGTTTTACAAATACATCAATGCCCGGATTCTGCAGTCCGATAGCATTTAACATGCCGCCGTAGACTTCTGCCACACGCGGAGTCGGATTGCCCGGCCATGGTACGTTTGCCACGCCCTTTGTGACCACTGCACCAAGCTTTGACAGGTCCACAAATTCACTGTATTCTGCTCCGGAGCCAAAAGTTCCGGATGCTGTCATAACCGGATTTTTCAGTTCAACTCCGGCAATATTTACGCTTGTACTTATCTTTGTACTCACAGTTCCACCTCCGTTGCCAGAAATACCGGTCCGTCTTTGCAGACACGTTTGTTATGTACATGAGAATGATCGTCCACCTCTTTTGACTGGCAGACGCAGGCAAGGCAGGCACCGATGCCGCATGCCATACGCTCTTCCATGGAAATCCAGCACTCGATATCCTGTTCCTGTGCATAAGCTTTCAGTGCACGGAGCATCGGAGTCGGTCCGCAGGCATAGATCACATCTGCGGTAAGTTTATTCTCACGGATCGCATCGAGGACATTGCCCTTTGTGCCGACACTTCCATCCTCTGTTGCCGCATAAAATACTGCATTTCGCTCAAGTTCTTCTTTTAAAAACAGTTTGTCATCACGGTATCCGGCGATCACTGTCTTTTCACCCGGAAGCTGCCTGGAAAGCTCAACCATAGGCGGAATACCGATGCCTCCGCCGATCAGAAATACCTTTTTGCCTTCGGCACGTTCCATCGGAAATCCATTTCCGAGCGGTCCTAAAATTTCAAGCTTATCACCTTTCTGACACTGTGCAAACTCCGCCGTTCCTTTTCCTGCCACACGATAAACAATACGAAGTGCCTTTTTATCCTTATCAATCTCACACAGACTGATCGGACGCGGCAGAAGTCTGCTGCCATCGTTGCTGTACACGGAAATGAACTGTCCCGGTACAGCCTGCTCTGCGATCTTGTCTGTCTGAAGCCACATACTGTAAATATCAGGAGCAATGCACTCCTGCTTTAAAACTTCTGCAAGTTCTTTATATTTGCCAGCCATATTAAAATCCTCATTTCTTTTCTTTTTGTCCTGTCAAACCAGGCGGCTGTATGAAATCTGCAAATGCCAATCCCCACATTTTGAAAACGGCTGCTTATTTTGCCCTCTCAAGAGCAGTTCCGATATCTGCGATCATTGCCTCAACGGCTGGTCTGGATGCCTCCGCAAAATGTTCTTCACCATATTTTGCATACTGCTCCTGTTTGTAAGCAGCAATGATTCCTCTGGATGAGTTTACGATCGCACCAAGTCCGTCTTCGTTGAAGAAGTGTACCAGGTCTGCACCTTTTCCGCCCTGTGCACCATAACCCGGTACCAGGATAAAGGACTTCGGCATGATCTTACGCAGCACTTTGCCCTGTTCCGGGTAAGTTGCTCCGACAACGGCTCCCACATAGCTGTAATCATCACCCATGCAGTCCTCGCCCCATTTTGCAACCTGCTCACCAACCAGCTCGTAGAGCGGACGGCCGTCGATCAGACGATCCTGAAACTCACCGCTTGACGGGTTGGAAGTCTTGACAAGGATGAACAGACCTTTTTTCTCCTCTTTGCAGACATCTACAAACGGTTTCACACCGTCGGTTCCAAGATATGGATTTACGGTAACAAAATCTTCGTCAAATCCTGCAAAGCTGTTGTTTCCGACTTTGACTTTTCCAAGATGTCCGACTGCATAAGCTGCGGATGTCGATCCGATATCGCCTCGTTTGATATCGCCGATCACAACAAGATCTTTGGATTTACAGTAATCTACGGTCTTTTTAAAGGCCATAAGACCAGGAATACCGAACTGTTCGTACATGGCGATCTGTGGTTTTACTGCCGGGATCAGGTCATATACATGGTCTACGATCTCTTTGTTATACTGCCAGATGGCTTCTGCTGCTCCTTCCAGTGTCTCACCGTGTTCTTCAAATGCACGTTTCTGGATATGAGCCGGTACATAGGAAAGCATCGGATCGAGTCCTACTACGATCGGTGCATGTGTTTTCTGGATCTTCTGGATCAATTTCTGAATCATAATCTTATCCTTTCTTCTGTGGATCCACATATTTGCTGTGTGGAACGGCATTTATCATTCTATTTATCTTTATAAACGACCTTTCCGTCGCAGATCGTCACTTTGACTTTGCCTCGTACGGTTCTGCCGTGGAACGGTGTGTTGCGTCCTTTGGATGCGAAGGTATTTTTATCGATCACATACTCTTCGTTCGGATCAATGATGACCACATCGGCGATCTTGCCTTCTGCAAGGGAACCTTTGTCCAGTCCCAGGATTTTTGCCGGATTGTAGCTCATCTTTTCTGCCATCTGCATCGGTGTAAGGTACTCTTTTTCTACCAGCTCGCTGATGGTAAGCGGAACGGCTGTCTCAAGTCCGACAATACCAAACGGTGCTGCCGTAAAGGAACGTCTCTTTTCCTCTTCGCTGTGCGGTGCATGGTCGGTTGCGATCACATCCATAATGTCATCTCGCAGACCTCGTTTTAATGCCTCTACGTCCTTTTTGGTACGCAGCGGCGGGTTCATTTTATAGTTTGCATCGCTGGCATCGACATCTTTGGAGGTCAGCGTAAAATGATGCGGGCATACTTCTGCCGTTACATGGATGTCCTGTTTTTTTGCCTGTTTGACGATCTCCACGCTTCCATAAGTAGAGCAGTGGCACAGATGCAGGTGTGCTCCTGTCTCTCCTGCCAGCATCACATCACGCACGGCGATGATGTCCTCAACTGCATTGCTGATGCCGCGAAGTCCCTGTTTGCGGATCGATTCATCGTCATTTGCCACACCGCCGTCCACCAGGTCGATGTCCTCGCAGTGTGCCATGACCGGAACGCCGCACTCTGCTGCGATCTTCATTGCTTCTTTGCAGAGCAGGGAATCCATAACGGATTTACCGTCCTCACTGATTGCCGGAGCTCCTTCCGCTACCATGGATTCGATGTCGGCAAGTTCTTTTCCCTTCTGTCCTTTTGTGATCGCACCGGCCTGCAGTACGTGAATCGGTGCCATCGCTTTTGCCTTGTTGTGTACATAACGGATATTAAGTCTGTCATCTGTTACCGGCTTTGTATTCGGCATCGCCAGCACGGTGGTAAATCCTCCGTGTGCCGCTGCAGCTGCTCCTGTCTCAACCGTCTCCTTGTACGTCTGTCCCGGATCCCTCAAGTGAACATGCAGGTCGATCAGGCCCGGCATAACGTAGCAGCCTTCTGCATCGATCACTTCTTCTGCCTCTTCCTTGATCTCCTGGTCTACCTTTACAATCTTATCCTCCTCGATCAGGATATCGTACCGGCCATCTTTTCTGGTGTCCGGATCAATCACTCTGCCGTTTTTTATCAGTATACTCATCTTTTGGATTCCTTTCTGTAAAACATCCCAAGGCATGCCATGCACACCCAGCATTTTCTTCTATCATTCTACCATACCAGAGGAAATGCCGCAAACCTTTTTTCGTCTCCTTGATTTTTACAAATGCAGATGCTATGATAAGTTTTAAAGAACAGCTGCCGGATTTTGCCGGCAGATACCACGGAGGTAGCTTTATGACTGTAAAACCGCCAGATTTTGGTGGAAAACCGTACCGCTCGCTGGATTATCATCTGCGGGACCGCTACGGTGAAAAAATTTACAAAGTCTCTTTAGACGGCGGCATGACCTGTCCGAACCGCGACGGCACGCTCGGAAAGTGCGGCTGTATTTTCTGCAGTGAGGGCGGAAGCGGTGATTTTGCCGGTGACAGGACACACCCGATCCATCAGCAGATTGAGGAACAGAAGGCCCGCCTTTCCCCGAAATTTCCGGCAACGCATTTTATCGCCTATTTTCAGGCTTACACCAATACTTACGCTCCGCTTTCATATCTGGAGCGTATTTTTACAGAGGCGATTGAACACGAAGACATCGTCGGACTTTCGATCGGCACAAGACCGGACTGCCTGCCGGACGAGACGCTGGATCTGTTATCGGAGCTGAATAAAAAGAAACCGGTCACGGTAGAGCTTGGGCTTCAGACGATCCATGAACGAACAGCCGCTTTTATCCGCAGAGGCTATAAACTTTCCTGTTTTGAAGATGCACTTGAAAAACTGCAGGAACGTAAATTAGAGACGGTCGTTCATACGATTCTTGGTCTTCCGGGCGAAAATACGGAAAATATCCTGGAGACCATGCGTTACTTAAATGCACACCACATTGACGGCATCAAGCTGCAGCTGCTCCATGTGCTGAAACACACCGATCTGGCAGATTATTATGGGCAGACCGGATTTCACATTTTATCGGAAGATGAATACGTTGATCTTGTGATCCGCTGTCTGGAAGTGCTCTCGCCGGATATCACGATCCACCGCTTGACCGGGGACGGTCCGAGCGATCTGCTGATCGCACCGCTCTGGAGCCTGAAAAAACGCAGCGTCCTCAACCATATCCACCACGAACTGAAAGTCCGTGATACCTGGCAGGGACGTCTGTTTACCGAATGAAATTCAAGTCGGACACAGTTGAGACCTGACACGCTTTTGCAGAGATTTTTTACATAAGGAGGCATTTTATGGCTGAACCATTTACGCTTTATAAATTAATTATCTTATATATGCTTGACCGCGTGGATTTTCCGCTTACAAACAGCCAGATTTCCAGTTTTCTGCTTGACCGCGGCTACACAAACTATTTCACGCTGCAGCAGGCTTTTTCAGAACTGGAAGAAGCCAATCTTGTTAAGCCACAGACCATCCGCAATACCACACAGTTTCAGCTGACAAAGAGCGGACGCGAGGCACTTGGCTATTTCTGTGACCGCATCCCGAATGCAATCCAAGAGGAAGCCGATCAGTATCTTCAGGAACACAAGATTGAGCTGCGAAATGAGGTTTCGGTCACGGCGGATTATTACCGTACCACGGCAAAAGAATATGCCGTACACTGTGTCATAAAAGAAAAAGAGTCCGATCTGATCGACCTGACTCTTACGGTTCCGGACAAAAAACAGGCAGAAGCTATGTGCAAGTCCTGGAAAAACAAATGCGAAATGGTCTACCAGTTTCTAATGACACAGCTCTCCTGAACACCGGGCAGAATTGAAGTTCGAAGTACAGAACCATTCTGCCCTGCATTTTATTCTTCATGCAGCCAGTCCAGATGCTTCCTGATCTGCTGCTCATATCCGCTGTCACTTGGCTCATAAAACTTCACTTCGCCGAGTTCATACGGCAGATAACGCTGCTTTGAGAAATGTTTCGGGAAATCGTGGGCATATTCATAACCAATGCCCCTCCCCAGCTTCCCTGCTCCGCCATAATGTGCATCCTGCAGATACGGCGGCACGGAAGCTTTTTTATTTTTCACCGATTCCATTGCCGAAAAGATTGCATTCGTTGCTGCATTGCTCTTCGGAGCACATGCCACATAGATTGCTGCCTGAGAAAGGATCAGCTGCGACTCCGGCATACCGACACGCTCGACAGCCTGTGCCGCCGCAACTGCCACCTGAAGTGCCTGCGGATCTGCATTGCCGACATCTTCGGATGCACAGATCATGATCCTTCTGGCGATAAAGGTCACACTTTCTCCGGCATAGAGCATTCTTGCCAGATAATAAACTGCCGCATCCGGATCTGATCCCCGCATACTCTTGATAAAAGCAGAGATCGTATCGTAGTGATTATCTCCCGCCTTATCGTAGCGGATCACACGTTTCTGGATACACTCTGATGCCACGTCGATCGTAAAGTGGATTTTCCCGTCTGCAGAACGCTCCGTTGTCAGCACACCAAGCTCTACAGCATTGAGTGCAGACCTGGCATCGCCGTCTGCCGCTTCTGCCAGAAAATCTGCCGCTTCCTCATCCATACAGACATCATATGCCCCCATACCGCGTTCGCTGTCCGTGACCGCACGCAAAATCAGTTTTTTGATATCTTCTTTTTCAAGCGGTTTCAGTTCAAAAACTTTGGATCTGGAAAGCAAAGCACCGTTGACTTCAAAATAAGGATTTTCTGTAGTGGCGCCAATGAGGATGATCGTACCGTCTTCGACAAACGGAAGAAGATAATCCTGCTGTCCTTTATTGAAACGATGGATCTCATCGATGAACAGAATCGTCCTCTTTCCATACATGCCCATCCTCTGTTTTGCCTCGGCAACGACTTCTTCCATATCTTTTTTACCTGCCACCGTAGCATTGATCTGCGTAAAAGCCGCACTCGTTGTGCCGGCGATCACTTTTGCGATCGTTGTCTTTCCGGTTCCCGGCGGTCCGTAAAAAATAACGGAACTGAGTTTATCTGCTTTGATCGCCCGGTAAAGCAGTTTATCTTTTGCCAGAATATGCTGCTGTCCGACAATCTCATCCAATGTCCTGGGCCGTATCCTGGAAGCAAGCGGTGCTTCACTCTCCATTTTCGTTTCTCTCATATAATCAAATAAATCCAAAGTTCTTCCTCCCCTCCTGTGTTTCTTTTTCGTTTGAAAGATACCGCACAAGTAACTCCGTCACAAAGTAACTTTCTATGACATCCTGTCATTCCAGTACAAGTTTATCTGCGGTTACAAATGTATAGCCCTGCTCCTTTAACAGATCCACGATCCGAAGTGCCGCTTCCACCGAAGCTTCATAGCGGTCATGCAGCAGGATAATGGCATTTTCTTTTGCCTCAGACATCACTTTTTCTACGATCTGATCAGCATTTTCTGTTTTCCAGTCCAGCGGATCGATGGTCCAGAGCACCGGAAACATCTCAAAACCGCACTCCAGGTTTTTGTTCCATGCCCCAAAAGGAGGTCTGATATATTCGGTGTCATAACCGACAATGCTTCTGACCAGCTCGCTCGTTTTTGTAATCTCTTCACATGCCTGTTTATCCGACATTTTTGTAACGTCCACATGGGACCAGGTATGGTTTCCGATCAGATGTCCATCTTCTGCCATCTGCTTTACCAATTCTTCATTTCCTTCGATATTTTCCCCGATCAGAAAAAAGGTTGCCTTTACGCCTCGTTTTCGCAGACCGTCCAGCAGCTTTTTCGTATAGACCGGATGTGGTCCGTCGTCGAAAGTCAGGGCAATCTCAGGCGGAATATCCGCTGATGCCGGAAGTGATCTCCCAGACCAGCGGATATATTCCACACTGCCGATTCCGATTCCGGCAAACAGTACAAACAGATAGATGTGAAAAAGCATGTTTTTCCAGTTTCTGTATAAAAATCCTTTCACCGGAATTTCGCCCTTTCCGTTTCTTTCATGCTATCCTATGTCTGCCGGAATCCTTCTATGCTATGTTTTATGATCTTACTTTGCCTGCCGCAATGCCTCCTTTTGCCAGCAGCTTGCTGTACGCTTTCTTTTTGTTCTTCGGCACTTTTACGGTTACTTTTTTCGAAACGCCCTTAAATGCCGCCTTTTCTACTTTCTTCAGAGATTTTACTTTCTTCAGGCTGATGTTCTTTAACTTTTTATCGCCTTTGAATGCATTTTTGCTGATGGTCTGCAGTTTGCTGCCGTTCACGGTAACTTTCGTCAAGTTTTTGCAGTTTTCAAATGCACTTCTGCCAATCTTTTTCACATTGCCTCCGATGAGCACGGAAGTCATCTTTTTATTGCCCTTAAAGGCGTTTGCCGCAATACCGGTCACTTTGTAAGTCTTACCATTTGCTTTGATCGATGCAGAAATTTTTACGGCTTTCTTTGTTTTGCCCTTTGCTGCCATGCTCTTTACTTCCACGGTGTCATTTCCGGTGATCGTGTAGTTGAACACTCCGGCTGCATCTGCGATCACATCTCCGATCTTTCCGGCAGAACCAGAAGTGTTCTGGTCGGATTTGTTGTCCTTTGGTTTTTCGGTCTGATTTGGCTTTTCGGTCTGATCCGGTTTCTCCGTCTGGTTCGGTTTTTCCGTTTCATTCGGCTTTTCGGTCTGGTTCGGTTTTTCTGTCTCAGTCGGTTTTTCTGTTTCAGTCGGCTTGTCTTCTCCTGTTTTTTCCGGAACGGTCAGTCTGATCTGTGCCGCACTGCTGAAACATTTTCCTGCCTGTTCGGAAGTTGCATCCTTTACGACAAATTTCACATATTTTGCAGTAACTGGTCTGTCAAAAGAAACCAGTTTCCAGGAAGTGTCTGCCGTCCAGTTTCCTTCGGCCGCTTTTGTATAATTCTCGCCGTCCATACTGGTGTAGATCTCGTAAGCTTTGATGATACCGTTAAGACCTCCGCCCTGTCTTGGCTGATAACGAAGTCCGCCAAGTTTGACTGCCTCTTCCATTGTAAAAATCAGATAATGTTTCTCGTAGGAAGCCATGTCGGCTGCATTTGTGTAGTTGGTATGCCAGATTGTATCGGAACTTCCATCCAGGACATTGGCTGCTGCACCGTTCTCCTGGCTTGTCTCTTCCGAACCTGCTGTTACAGTCACTTTTCCGATGTAATCGTTTGCACCATTTGCTGCCGGATCTTTGGAACTGTAATTTTTCAGGATATCTTCCCCGAGTTCTTTTAAGTTTTTGCCGGATGCCTCTGTCGTGTATTCTGTGTGACTTCTTGCAAATGCCCACTCAAAAGCAAACCAGTTGATGTTCTGTGTGCTTTCGCCTTTCAGTTCTGCCTTTTTCTGATTGATCCACATCGTCCAACGCCGTTTGTAGAAGTCCTGTGTAAGACCTGCCCACTGACGGTTGGAGTAGTCTTTCAGTCCGCCGCTCTCTGCCTGCGGATAAGAAGCCCAGGTAGTTACAAGCGATTTTGCATTCAGTTCGTAGATATCTTTTGTGAAGTCATCGTCACCCTCTGCCAGTTTCTTCGCCTGTTCTGTCCAGGTTCCGAACAGGAATTCTTTTCTGGTTCCGAGCACTTCTTCCACTTTGTCGATCAGGCTTAAAAACTGATCGGATGCCTCGTTAAATTTCGCAATATCACCGGACCGATAAGCACTTACCATCTCTCTGTGATATTTCTGGGAAGAGTTTGACAGTACCTGTTTGAGAACATCTGCCAGATCATAGAGATAACCGTCGCTCTTTTTCAGGGTATCGTAATCTTCAAGCAGCAGCTCTGCTGCTTTTTCCAGCTCTTCCATATCGTAGCCGATCACTGCATTTCCCCAGGTTGATGCCGCACCGATACTCTCTGCCGGGCGTGCATTGATGTAGGACTCCGGTGCACCCTGACCACGCATGTTCAGTGATGCCTTGTAAACGGTGTTTTCGAGGATCTTCATTGCCTCATACGCAGATTCACTCTTGGCTCCGTAACGTCTTGTCACATAATCTTTGAGCCACTGGTCGGTGTCGATCTCTGTCAGCGTTTTTGTTGCATCGTCACACCATACAGTTTCAAATAATAAATCATAAAGGACCGGGTTGTTCTGAGAACCTTCCGGTGTAATACCGATACCGGTCAGCATTTCACTGTTGTTTGCCGCATCGACAACGCCGCTGACAATATTGTCCATATGTCCGTGCAGTCCCATACGTCCGCCGAAGTTGTTCAGCATACAGTAAACCCACGGAGTATTCAGAAATTCTCCGCCGCCTTCTGCACCACCGTAGTAACCAGGGTTGGTCTCATTCCAGTGAGGTGTCTTTTCCGCATAGAGATCCAGAACAAGAGCATGATCGCGGTTGTCACCTAATCCCTGAAGCAGAGCCGTTGTCGGATTTCCCTGCCAGGACTGGATCACCCAGGTTGCGTGAGGATCAGCAGTCATCATGCTTGCAAGGACTTTCTGCGAAATAACAGCGGAATCCATACCACCGGTATTTCCACCTTCATGGAACGGGTCTGTTGCATAATAATGAGCGGAATCTCCATAAACTTCTTTCTGTACTTTATAGAAGAGTGCTGCATATTTTGTGAAAGACTCACTGTCTGTCCTCAGCATACTTGGCCGCTGGAAAGAAC
>ERZ780198.2271-NODE-2271-length-15123-cov-4.124834_pt1 | contig 15123 bp, 11 predicted proteins | sample MGYA00510979_ERZ780198 | MGnify/ENA primary metagenome ERZ780198 (study PRJEB29588, sample SAMEA2158039) | human gut metagenome | biome: human gut; feature: human-associated habitat; material: faeces | place: Denmark | collected 2008/2010 ...
CATGACGGGCATAACCGCCGTAGGTATCCACAATGATTTTGCGACCGGTCAGACCGGTATCGCCCGCAGGACCGCCCACTACAAAACGGCCGGTCGGATTGACATAAATTTTGGTATGCTTGTCCATCAGTTCCGCCGGAATGGTCGGTTCGATCACTTCTTTGATCATATCCGCACGGATCTGCGAAAGCTCAACCGTGGGAGCGTGTTGCGTGGAAATAACCACCGTGTCTACACGCGCCGGAACGCCGTTTTGATATTCCACCGTCACCTGTGTTTTTCCGTCCGGGCGCAGATAATCCAGAAGTCCTTCCTTGCGGACGGCCGTAAGGCGCAACGCCAGCTTGTGCGAAAGCGAAATCGGCAGGGGCATCAGTTCCTTGGTTTCGTTGCAGGCATAGCCAAACATCAGTCCCTGGTCACCGGCACCGGTGTCAAGGTCATCGGTCATTTCCCCTTCCTTGGACTCCAAGGACTTGTCCACACCCAACGCAATATCCGGAGACTGCTCGTGAATAGAGCTGATTACGGCGCAACTGTCGCAGTCAAAACCGTATTTGGCACGGTCATAGCCGATCTCACGCACCGTTTCACGCACGATCGTTTGAATGTCCACATAGGCCTTTGTGGTGATCTCTCCCATTACGCAAACAAGGCCGGTGGTGCAGAAAGTTTCGCAGGCTACCCGCGCCATCGGATCTTTGGCAAGAATGGCATCAAGAATCGAATCCGAAATCTTATCGCAGATTTTATCCGGATGGCCCTCGGTTACGGATTCGGATGTGAACAGCATTTTTTTGTCTTCCATAAATTCCTCCATAAAAAAATCCCCTCGCGGCGAGGGGACGACAGACCGTGTAATCATCTCCCAGGATTTAGCACCTTGCCGCGGCAGGTTGCTGTAGGTTCAACGGGCACAGTCCCTCGCCTACTCTTGATGATGTTTGAGATTATTATATCATATTTCATAGCACATTGCAAGAGGGTTTTCGGATAATTCACAGAATTGAAAAGAGATCGCCGCGGCGATCTCTTTTTCGGGTTATTGAAAAATTCTGAATGCGGCCACTACGCCGTAAGAGGCCAGCGTCATCACGGCACCGGCAATCAATACGCCGATAAAAGCCGAGAGAAGCGCGTGACGGAATTTCATGCCGATAGTAGCCGCCACCAGCGAGCCCGTCCATGCGCCGGTCATCGGAAGCGGAATTGCTACAAACAACGCAACGCCCCAAAAGGAATATTTTTCGATTTTTTCCCGGTTTTTTTCGGCCTTTCGGGTCAGCCAATCCCCTATTTTAGCAAAGAAACGAATGCGTGACTTCTGCATCCATTCAATGATTTTCCGGATAAAAAGCAGAATAAACGGAACCGGGATCATATTTCCCAGCACCGAAAGCAGGTAATTCTGCCACCAGGGCAACTCCAAAAATGCGCCGAGCGGAATGGAACCGCGCAATTCGATAATCGGGAGCATCGCGCAAAAAAGAACCCCCCAGTGCGCCCCTAGCGTTTCAACAAAAAATGTTTTGATGGCTTCGATCATATATTTTCCTCCGCGACCGCAGAAGACAGGTCAACTCCTGCCGTGTATCAGCGGCGAAATGCGTTTGTATACAAGAAAAGTAAGCAAAGTATCCAGCATTCCCTTCAAAAAAGTAAACGGCACATTGAAAACAAGCAAACACCAGAAAAGCCCGTTTACGGAAGGAAAAATGGCCTGATACATTCCGATAATGGCGTCAATCGGCAAAAAATTTGCATAAATCGGATAGGTCACAAAATAATTGAGCGGCAGGCTGAGAAGCGCCATGAAAAGCGAGCCGCACAGCGAAGAAAGGAAAGCCGCCCGGCGATTGTGCCGGAACCGATAAACGATGCCGGCCGGCAGGACAAAGGCCACGCCCAAAAGAAAATTGGACAGTTCCCCAACGCCGCCCGTCGCGGAAAGAGGGAGATGAATGAGATTTTTAACGAGACATACCGATACGCCGGAAATCGGTCCCATGGAAAAGGCGGCAATCAACGCCGGAAATTCCGAAAAATCCAGTTTGATAAAATCCGGCATAAACGGCACGCTGAATTCCAGCAACATGAGTACGGTAGCAAAAGCCGAAAGAATGGCCGTTACAGTCAGATAGCGAATGCGAAAATGATTATTTTGGTTGATCATAAAAGAACCTCCGAAAAATTCGGAGAAAAAGAAAACCCGCGACCGGGAAACGGTCTGCGGGGCAATGCGGGCATAATACGCCCGTCTTTTCCTTTTCTCATCCGGACTTTACCGTCGGTCAGAGAGTTGCACTCTGTCGGCGCCTTTCGGCGTTCGCGGACTGTTACGGAGCACCGTAATTCACCGCCGGTATGGAATTTCACCAATCCCCAAAGAAAATATGAAAGCGGATGGCCTGACCGTAACATCCGAGGGGCAAAGCCCCTCGGATGAAACAGATTCAGCTCTGTAATCAGGCAAGAATCTTGGAAACGACGCCGGAACCAACGGTTCTGCCACCCTCACGGATAGCGAAACGCAGACCCTCTTCGCAAGCGATGGGGGTGATGAGTTCAACAGTCATATCCACATTATCACCAGGGCGGCACATTTCAACGCCTTCAGGCAGAGAAATGGTACCGGTCACATCGGTGGTACGGAAGTAGAACTGCGGACGGTAGCCGGCAAAGAAGGGCTTGGAACGGCCGCCTTCCTTTTCGGTCAGCACATACACATGGCCGACAAACTTGGTGTGAGGATGGACGGAACCAACCTTGCACAGCACCTGGCCACGCTCGATCTCGTCCTTGGCAATACCACGGAGCAGAGCGCCGATGTTGTCGCCGGCCTCAGCCTGAGGAAGCAGTTTGTGGAACATTTCCACACCAGTCACGGTAGTCTGTTTTCTCTCGGTGGTCAGACCGATGATCTCAACCACATCGCCAACCTTCACAGTGCCGCGCTCCACACGACCGGTAGCCACAGTGCCACGGCCGGAGATCGAGAACACATCCTCGACAGGCATCAGGAAAGGCAGGTTAGACTGACGCTCAGGGGTGGGAATGTAGGAGTCAACAGCGTCCATCAGCTCATGAATGCACTTGTACTCAGGAGCGTTCGGATCGGTGCTGGTGGACTCCAGAGCCTCGCGGGCAGAGCCACGGATGATCGGCACATCGTCGCCGGGGAAATCGTAGGAGGAAAGAAGATCACGGATCTCCATTTCAACCAGATCAAGCAGTTCGGGGTCGTCCACCAGGTCGGTCTTGTTCATGAAGACAACGATGGCAGGCACGCCCACCTGACGGGCAAGCAACACATGCTCGCGGGTCTGCTGAAGAGGACCATCGGTAGCGGCAACCACAAGGATAGCGCCGTCCATCTGAGCAGCACCGGTGATCATGTTCTTCACATAGTCAGCGTGGCCGGGGCAGTCCACGTGCGCGTAGTGACGGTTGGCAGTTTCGTACTCAACATGACGGGTGTTGATTGTGATACCTCTTGCCTTCTCTTCGGGAGCGTTGTCGATCTGGTCATAAGCCAGGAACTCGATCTTGCCGTTGCTGAGAGACAGCACTTTGGTGATGGCCGCGGTCAGAGTGGTCTTACCGTGGTCAACATGACCGATGGTACCAATGTTAACATGGGGTTTCGTTCTTTCGAATGTTTCCTTTCCCATTTTGAGAATCCTCCATAAAAAATATTTTTTAGTTTAAATAAATCAGTTGCCCTTGTTGCGCTTGGTGACGATTTCTTCCTGAATGGACTTCGGCACCTCGGCAAAGTGGCTGGGCTCCATCGCGTAAACGCCACGGCCCTGCGTCTTGGAGCGCAAATCGGTTGCGTAACCGAACATATTGGCCAACGGCACAAATGCATGAATCTCGGTGGCACCGTTGCCGGGTTCCATCGACTGAATCTGTCCGCGACGACTGTTGAAGTCGCCGATGACATCGCCCAGATAATCGTCCGGAACAGTGGTCGTCACTTTCATGATCGGCTCGGTCAGAACCGGATCCGCTTTCCGCATAGCTTCCTTCACCGCCATGGAACCGGCAATCTTGAAGGCCATTTCGGAAGAGTCCACTTCGTGATAAGAACCGTCATAAAGGGTGACCTTGATATCCACCACATTGTAACCGGCCAGCACACCGCTCTGCAGAGCGCCCTGCACACCGGCATCCACCGCGGGAATGAATTCCTTCGGGATGGAACCGCCGGTCACGGCATTGATAAATTCGTAACCCTTGCCAGGCTCGTTGGGCTCGACGATCATCTTGACATGACCGTACTGACCCGAACCGCCGCTCTGACGCTTGTACTTGGTCTCCTGATCCACTTTCTTGCGGATGGTTTCCTTGTACGCGACCTGCGGCGCACCGATGTTGGCTTCCACCTTGAATTCGCGAAGCAGTCTGTCCACGATGATTTCCAGGTGGAGCTCGCCCATACCGGCAATAATGGTCTGACCGGTTTCCTCATCCGTATAGGTGCGGAAAGTCGGATCTTCTTCTGCCAGTTTGGCCAGCGCGATGCCCATCTTTTCCTGACCGGCTTTGGTCTTGGGCTCAATGGCCACACGGATAACAGGTTCCGGGAAGACCATCGATTCCAGAATGATGGGGGCTTTTTCATCGCAGAAAGTATCGCCGGTGGTGGTGTTCTTCACGCCGACCACAGCCGCAATATCGCCGCTGTAGCAGGTGTCGATATCCTGCCGGTTGTTGGCGTGCATCTGCAGAATACGGCCGAAACGCTCGCGGGTTCCCTTGGTGGAGTTATACACCGTGGTACCGGCCGATACCGTACCGGAATACACGCGGAAGAAGCAGAGCTTTCCGACAAACGGGTCGGTCATAATCTTGAACGCCAACGCGGAGAAAGGCGCGTTGTCGTCCGCCGGGCGATGATCCTCTTCCTCGGTTTCGGGATTCACACCCTTGATCGGGGGGATATCGAGCGGAGAAGGCATATAGTCCACAACCGCATCCAGCAGTTTCTGGACGCCTTTGTTCTTGTAAGAAGTACCGCAGATGACCGGAACAATCTCATTGGAGATTGTGGCCTTCCGCAACGCGGCCTTCAGTTCGGGAACCGTGATTTCCTCATCGTTGAGGTACTTGTCCATGAGGGCGTCATCGGTCGATGCGATGGCTTCCACCATGGCGGCACGGTATTCCTTTGCCTTTTCCAGCATATCTTCCGGAATCGGCTCCACGCGCATATCCTTGCCAAGGTCGTCATAGTACACATCGGCTTCCATATTCATGAGGTCGATATTGCCACGGAAAGTAGCTTCCGAGCCGATCGGCAACTGAATCGGAACTGCGTTTGCGTGCAGACGGTCCTTCATCATCTGGACCACGCGATAGAAATTGGCGCCGTTGATATCCATCTTGTTGACATAGGCCATACGCGGCACATGATACTTGTCCGCCTGTCTCCAAACGGTCTCGGACTGGGGTTCCACGCCGCCTTTGGCGCAGAAAACCGTCACAGAACCGTCCAGCACACGGAGCGAACGCTCCACCTCAACGGTGAAGTCCACATGGCCGGGGGTGTCAATGATGTTGATACGGCAGGTATTTTTCTTGGCTTCCGCCGGGTCATTGTGCGTGGTGGTGTGCGCCCAGTAGCAGGTGGTGGCAGCAGAAGTGATGGTGATACCACGCTCCTGCTCCTGCACCATCCAGTCCATGGTGGCGGCACCCTCGTGCACTTCACCAATCTTGTGGGTCTTGCCCGTGTAGAACAAAATCCGTTCGGTGGTGGTGGTTTTACCGGCGTCGATATGCGCCATGATACCGATATTGCGAGTCCGCTCAAGCGGATACTGTCTTCCCATTGTCAAGACACCTCATCAATATCTGTAATGTGCGAAAGCCTTGTTGGCTTCCGCCATTCTGTGGGTCTCTTCTTTTTTCTTGAATGCGCCACCCATGCTGTTCTTTGCATCCATGATCTCGGCAGCCAGGCGATCGGCCATGGTGCGTTCGCTCCGGGATCTTGCGTAAGAAATCAGCCAGCGCAGTCCGAGAGTCTGGCGGCGTTCCGCACGGACTTCCATCGGCACCTGATAGGTCGAACCGCCAACACGGCGAGCCTTGACCTCCAGGACAGGCATTACATTTTCAAGAGCTTCGTTGAATACTTCCAGAGGATTCTGACCCAGTTTTTCCTCGATGGTGCTGAACGCATCATACACGATCTTCTGGGCAACTCCCTTCTTTCCGTCCTCCATGACATTGTTGATCAGCTTGGTGACCAGCTTGGAGTTATAGAGCGGATCCGGGAGAACATCTCTCTTGGATACATTACCTCTTCTCGGCACTTTACTTCCCTCCTTCATTAAAAATATGATCTCATCGGTACTCGAAATTTCTTTCGTCAGCGCTCGTCGAAGGCAAAAGGCACAAACATTAAAATTTCTGACTCAGCCGGACGATGCTTGATACCGGCCCCCGATTACTTCTTGGGAGCCTTTGCGCCGTATTTGGAACGGCTCTGCTTACGGTTTGCAACGCCCTGTGCGTCCAGAGTGCCGCGGATGATGTGGTAACGAACACCAGGCAGATCACGGACACGGCCGCCTCTGATAAGGACAACCGAGTGCTCCTGCAGGTTGTGACCGACACCGGGAATATAGGTGGTGGCTTCCAGACCGTTGGTCAGACGAACACGCGCGATTTTACGCAGTGCGGAGTTCGGCTTCTTCGGGCTGGTCGTAGACACCTTCGTGCAAACGCCTCTTCTCTGAGGTGCGCTCTGATCGGTCAGTTCGTTGTTCAGTGAGTTGAAGCCCTTTTGCAGAATCGGTGCTTTGGACTTGTACACTTTGTCACTACGGCCCTGTCTGACAAGCTGATTAAAGGTTGGCATTTTTCTCCTCCTTCTTGAAAAATTTTAATGTTTGCCGCAAAAAGGCATAGTTTGCTCTTTGACGGTTACAATTTATTATATCACGCGCTTTTCTTTCTGTCAAGAATCCTTTTTTACAGCCGAAAAATTCTCCCTTTTGCACAATTATTTCCTTTCGCTTCAGATATTTTACACACTTTTTGTAAAAAATATACAGTCAAAAGCAGAAAGGCCGCCCTCTTTGCAAAGGGCGGCTCCGAACCGCACCGATCAATTGTCGGCCATCACTTTTTTAAGATAATCAAAGGCGGTCCTGATGTCCGCGATGGGGTTGTCGCCCACTTCCCTTTCAATGGTGAGGAAGCCGCGATAGCCGATCGCTTCCAGTTCTTTCAGATAGGCCGGGAACGGCACAGCGCCCATGCCGAGCGGCACTTCTTCAAAATAGCGCTGATTGCGGCACTCCTCCGGGATTGGATGAACCACACGATAAACATATTCGGGATTGGATTCCTTCAGCTTTACGCCGTCTTTGGCGTGCGTATGCACAATGTAGGGCGCAAGCAATCTGACCGATTCCACCGGGTCTTCCCCGATGACCATCCGGAGGTTAGCCGGGTCAAGGTTGACGGCTACACCGTCCGAACCGAGAGAATCCAAAAATGCGCGTAGCCGTCCGGCGGGCTCCGGGCCGGTCTCCACCGCAAAATGAGAGCCATGGCTCTTGGCGTAATCCGCCAGTTTGAAGCAGGCCTCCTGCATGATCTGATAGCGCGGATGCTCCGGATCCTCCGGAACAACGCCAATGTGGGTGGTGATGATGTTGGTACCGAGATCATTGGCCAAATCAAGGATCCGCTTGGACTTTTCAATGAGCAAGGAATTCTTTTCGGCATCGCCGAAGCCTTGCCCCAAATCGCCGCAAAGTGCCGAAAAAACCAGTCCCGCATCCTCCACCTCACGGCGCAGTGCACGACGGTCACCCGCTGTAAGATTTTCGGGTGCGTTTTCGCCCATGGTGGCATACATCTGAATACCGGCCGCACCCAGTTCGGCCGCCGCGCTGATTGCGGCACTGCGCTCCAGACGGAAAGATTCCAAAATCACACCGATCGGAAACCGAAACATATTTTTACTCCTTTCAAAAGATCTCCAAAATCAATTATAGCGGGGCCCGGGTAGAAAGTAAATGTGTTTTTAGACATATCTTCTTTGAAATCGGGCATTATTAAATTTCAAGAATTCGTTGGGTCGCCTCGGTCGGATTCAGCCGGTCCACGGCATAGGCATGACGCAACAGTTCGGGCGGAATGTAAGGATCGAATTTGTCAAAAAGCGGGCACTCCCCTTTTCCGACCAACATTTCCGGGTCAATGCCTGTACCAAGCGCCCGGCGCAGAGCCGATCTCAGTTCATCCGGTTCTTTTTCACACCTGAAAGTGATGAAATAGCAACCTTCAAAGGAAAGGCCGGAAATGCCAAGCTCACCGGCATGACAAGAGAGAAAGCGGCGAAGCGTGCGGAAAGAGCGCGTTCCCAGCCACGGAAAAAGGCAATAGGCAGAAGGACCGATGGTCAGAAGCATATGGTCGGTCATACCGGTGTTCCGCGCCAGATGTCGGGCGGTTTCCAGACGCTTGGCGGCGTTGGGCTTCAGATATGGATATACGGTGTCTTCCGTCAACACCTGCCGCATACGGGTGAGAATTTTCGTATGGATCTCTCCGTAATCGCCCGGCCAGGAAACCTCCATCTTTCCGCTGACCGGATGTACATAGACCAGTTTGCGGCGCACATCCAATTCTTCCACTTCCCAGACCCGTCCGGCCAGCGCAAATCGGTCACCGACCGGTGGCGGCGTGGTGATCGTGCCGATCTCCTCGGCACTTCCCTTTTCGGGATCGCTGGCGCGGACGGTAAAATCCTCGCTGTCCTTAAACACGGCATAAAACTGAAAACTGCGCAAAAGCCGCTCTCCCGCCAGTCCCACGATAAGGCCCTTTTCTTCGGTCATTTCGAGATATTCATTGCGTATCATGGAAAGAAGCAGCGTGCGGTAGATCTCTTTTTCCACTGCCGCAAACGGCGGAAGCGAAAGCACCCGGGCCGCCAGTTCTTTGGGACGCAATTCGCCGGACGCGCAAAGAGTACTGAGCGTCTGATGAAAAAGCAGGCTCAAGGGCATTTTTTTCTGTCGCGCCGGTTCGATAAAGCGTTCTTCCAGATAAAGCTGGATAATGGCGATCGCCCGGAGAAGTCCAAAGGGAATGAGTTGCGGCAAAGGCGCGTTGGGGAGTGGATCCTCCTCACGGAATACCATCATCATTTCGGGCGGTTGCCCGCGACGGCCGGAACGGCCGAGCCGCTGAAGAAAACTGGAAACCGAAGTGGGCGCGTCACTCTGAAGCACGCGCTCCAGACGACCGATGTCCACACCCAGTTCCAGCGTAACGGTGGCACAGGTCACCACCGGTTCGTCCTCTTTCATGCGCGCTTCGGCATCCTCCCGGATTGCGGCCGAAAGATTCCCGTGGTGAATGAGAAAGCGGTCGGGATCATGCCGACGCGCGGCGATCTGCCGGAAAGTGGCCGTCAGGTATTCGGTTTCTTCCCGGGAATTGGAGAAAACCAGTGCGCGCTTCCCTTTCACGCAATCATACATATATTCGTAGCCGACATCCAGTTCGGCGCTTTTTTCGGGTGCGGCGGCCTTACGGTCATCTGATTGATCGCGGTCGTCATTTGCAAAAAAGAAATGCTCCAGTCCCAACCGCCAGTGAAGCCCGTTTTCTCTGATCTGCGGTGCACGCACCGCGATACCGCTGTCCCCTGAAAGCCAGGTGCTCATTTCATTCCCGCCCACAGTGGCCGAAAGACCAACGCGGCGAGGCTGGTGTCCGATGATCCGGGAAAGACGCGAAAGCTGGCACTGCACCTGATTTCCCCGATCCGTTCCGGCCAACGTGTGGATCTCATCCAGCACCACAAAGCGCAAATCCCCAAAAATCCGAACCAGATCGTTGGAACGGTTCATGAGCATGGATTCCAGAGATTCCGGCGTAATCTGCAGAATCCCGTCGGGATCTGCCAGCAGTTTTTTCTTTTGAGAGGCCGCCACATCTCCGTGCCAGTGTGTAACGGGGATACCGCTTTCGCAAAGCAGCTCGCTCATCCGGGCAAACTGATCGTTGATAAGACTCTTGAGCGGTGCGACGTAAAGAACGCCTACCCCTCTTGCCGGTCTTTCGGAAAGCAGAGTAAGAATTGGGAAAAAGGCCGCCTCGGTCTTTCCGCTGGCTGTGCCCGAAGTCAGCAGCAGATGGTCCTCGCTCTCAAAAAGCACTTGAGCGGCGGCCATCTGAACGCCCCGGAGACTTTCCCAATTATGCCGGTAAATAAACTCCCGGATGAAAGGCGGAAACCGCGAAAAAAGTGTATCTGCCTGTGTCATAATCTACCTCATAAAATCAAATCGTCCGGATCGGCCGCGTTAGGAGAAACGGTGCTTTCGGCCGTTTCTTTTTCGGGTGCGGATACGGCGGCCGCCACATCGTCAAAGCGGGCGTTTTCGTTTTGAAGAAGAATGTTGAGGACCGTCAGATAATCCCGCAGAATTTCGCGGGGCGTGATGAGGCTGTCCGCGCCCGCCCGCCGGAGCGAAAACGTGAGAAAGCGCTCTTGTTCTTCCTTTGTAATCCGGGGCTCGACGCCGTATCGCTCGGAAAAGAGATCGGTCACGCGCACCAAAAGCGCGTAAATCTCGTCATCTGAAAGCCGACGAAGGCGAATGACGGGGCCGATGAGATTCTGAAATTCATCCGAGGCAAAACGGCTGTCGCAAAGACGGCTCCGGAGCGCCTCGTAGCTGAAAAGGCCCCGGCGCGGATCCTCGAGAAACTGCGGCGTGCCGCCCAGCACCAGCAAAAGTCCCTCTGCCTTGCCCTGCAGAGAATCGTTGAACATCGACAGAATCTTCTCATAGTTGTTTTCGCGGCTGACCCGGTGTGTAATCTTATAAAGATTCACGCACTCGTCAATGAAAACGACCAACCCGCGATAGCCGATCTTCCGGGCCAGTACGGCAAACAATTTGATAAAGTCATACCAGTTTTCGTCATTGATGATGACCGAAACCGGGAAACCGAGCGCGCTTTTGGCCTCGGTCTTGGTGGCAAACTCGCCGCGAAGCCAACAAAGGCAAGCCGACATTTTTTCATCGTCTCCGGCAAGATAAGCCGTATGATAGGCGGCAACGACGCGCGAAAAATCAAATCCGCCGACCATGAACTCCACATCGCGCAGAACCTCCATGACTTTTCCCTGCAGCCGTGTACCGGTAGGATCCTCGCCAATGTCGGATTGCAGGGCGGAGAGCCAGCGGGCAATGATCTTGGGAAGCGCACCACCCTCCGGAGAAGCTTTTGACGCCAGATTTTTCATCAGTTCCCGATAAGTGGCCACTCCCGTCCCCGCTGTACCGTATAAACGGCGTTCCGGGGAAAGATCGGCATCGGCCGTAAGGAAATCGCGCTCCAACGCATATCCCCGCACCAGTTGCATTAAAAAGCTCTTGCCGCTACCGTAACGCCCGATGAGAAAGCGCATGGAGGCGCCCCCTTCGCTGATATTTTCCAGGTCAGAGAGAAACGCAGCGATTTCGGCCTTTCTTCCGATTGCGATATAAGGCGCCCCCATGCGCGGCACAACACCGGCGCAAAGCGATGCCAGGAGCGAATTTAAAATCCTTTTCGGAACACGCACTTCTTCATTTCTGTTCATTCAGTATTCCCTCTTCTCTCAGTAGATCAAGATAATCGTCTATCACAATATAGAAACCGCCTTCATCGGACAGAATCACATCGCCGAAATAATCTCCGGCCAAAGTATTGATCCTGTCGGCCAAAGCATCTGGCATTGTGTGAAGCCGGGTTGCAAAAGCCCGCTGCCCGGCACGGTCGCCTTTGGCCGCCAACCGCACAAAATCCGCCAGTTCTCCCAACACCGATGCAAAGGTTTCCTGCATATTCTCTTTTGGCGGTATTTGCGAATGCAAAGCGGCTCCATCGGGAGCGGATATTTCCGGCGTTTGTGTCATTATTTCCGAAAAACCGCCCAAACCCGTTCCGGGCGGCACCGTTGCATCCGTCTCTTCGTTCGCTTCCCCGCCGAACGCTTCTATCAGTTTTCGGGTGGTCTCCCAGGAGTCATTTTCGATTCGGTTTGCCGCCTCACGCGAGACCGGCGTCACGGGCAATTCGTAGCGGCGCTCATAATCGGCTGTCGGTTCGGGGCGTTTAGCAACCGCTCTTGAACGGGGCGGGAGTGCTTTTTTCAGATAGTCGTCCAATAACGCCCGCAATTCTCCCCCCACTTCATAAACCGTCAGGCGGGATTTGATGCCAAGGTGTGCGCGCAACGCATTCTCTGCATATTTTTCCACATCCGTAATGACATATCGCATTTCGTGGGTGTGTGAAAAAGAGGAAAAATCCACTTCTATCCGCCGTTTTCGCCGTGTGGCGCAGACAGCACCTGCAAAAGATTCGCGGCTGATGGTGGAAAAACCGTGTTTTTCTTTTCCATCGGCGCGCTCTCTTTCATAATAATTGAGTGCCACGCCGACCGCGCCACGCAGAATCTGATTGAAAAGTGCGGCCGTTTCCTTGTTGTAAAATTTACTTTTCCGGTAATCATAGTTGCTTCCGAAATACAAAAAAGCGTCCGTGGCCGCTTCGGTGGTACCCTTTCCTGTCGGCACAAAAAACTCACGAAGTCGCGCACCGTCAATCATTTCCCGAAAAGATTCGGGGGGCAGAGCAGGCGGTGGCAAATGAGAGAGCAATGCGTCATCGCAAATCCATTCCCGGATCTGAACATCCAGTCTTCTGTATTTTCCCCGGTAAGAAAGCCAGAGCCCAAGCATGGCCGCCTGCCGTTCATCGGGTGACATCACATCATCCAGATGAATAATTTCATAAAGATAAAGCAACAGGTACGAATACGGTGCGTCCGGCACTTCTCCGCGCCGGAAACAGGTGCGCCACCAAAAATAAGCCGCGCGTTGCGCCGGATCCAGTTGTGAATATTGCGGCATATAGGAAAAGAAATCTGCCATGGGAGAGGGCACGCCTTCTTCATTGAAAAAGCGATGGGCATCCCGGTCAAACTGCCCGTAATAAGAGCCTCCGATGCCGGTCCGGTAAATCCGTACTTCATGAAGAAGAGAAGCGGACGGACGGTATGTTTCGTCCGGGAGTTGACGCTCCCGCGCTTCCTTTTCCATTTCGGCAGGAGAAACAAACCGGCGCGTGAGCGGAACATCATCCGCACCGTCCGGGCTTTTTTCAGCACCCGAAGATATCTCCGGAACGGTGATGTCATTTCTTTGCGTTTTTGCGGGAACAAACGGTTTTTTCCGGGGCGGGATCAGATCTTCCAACGCCCAAAAATCGTCCGCGTCCCTGCTCATTCCGTCTTTGAACGCCATTAAAATCCCTCCCTTCTGTAATATTTCATTTTACCATGATTGATTCAATCTGTCAACACCGGCGCGCAATAAAAACAGATTCCCCGACATTTTAAATTTTCTCAAAAAAACAGGCATCCGTCCCAACACCGCCACCAATCGCCGATGTACAAACGAATGCCCTTATGCCGCCACTCCGACAGTAGCGGTTCTGATTTTTATATAAAAAAGAAGAAACGACAACCTCGACCGGAGAATTGTCGTTTCTATGGCGGAGGAGGTGGGATTTGAACCCACGCGCCGCGTTAACGGCCTACGAGATTTCGAGTCACGCCTCTTCGACCACTTGAGTACTCCTCCGTGCGTAACACGCATATTATTATAGCACTTTCAGGAAGAAAAAGCAAGAGCTTTTTTAAATCTTTCTGTATTTCTTTTAAAATGCCGGGCAGATTTCTGCCCGGCATCCGGATTTATTTCAGCGCTCCCGCAAAAGTACCGTTTTCAAAAATCTTCTCACTGCTGCCGTCTACCCGATAACCGATGATTTCGGTATCCTCTGCACCCACCATGAAGTCCACATGAATCATGGAATCATTGATGCCGTGCGCAGTCTGCTCTTCTTTGCTCATGTTCAGATAATCATCCAGAACCTCGGCAAAACCGATGCCGGCCGCCACATGACACACCGCATTTTCATCAAAAAGCGTATTATAGAAAAGCACGCCGGAACGATTGATCGGCGACTCCTTGGGAACCAGCGCCACTTCTCCGAGCATCGAAGCACCCTCGTCCATGGCAAACATTTTTCGCAGCGCCTCTTCTCCCCGCTCGGCGTGACAATCCGCCACGCGACCGTTCCGGTAATCTACGCTGAAATTCTCAATCAGCTGACCGGAGTAAGAAAGCGGCTTGGTGGCAACCAACCTGCCTTCGCACACGCCGCGCATCGGAGAAATAAAGATCTCTTCCGTGGGCAGATTCGGCAGATAAAACGCACCGTTCAGCGGGTTGACATCGCCTGCCCCCTGCCATTTGGCTCCCGGGATCATACCAACGGTAAAATCGGTACCGTTTGTGCTCTTTAAGTGCAGTTTTACAAAATGCTGTTCGTTAAGATAGGCCACACGCGCTTTGATCTTGGCCACATGGTCGGCCCAGGCCTTAACAGGTCCTTCGGGTGCATCCATCCGGGTACAGGAGAAAATCAGCTCCCAAAGTTTTTGCACGGCACGGTCAACCGGCTCGTCCGGAAAAACTTTTTTCGCCCAGGCGGGGGAAGCGGCCGCGGCAATGACCCACTGATGCTTGCCGTCAATCTCATCCCGATATTTTTTCAGAACGGAAGATCGCATGGCACCCACTTTTGCAAGCAATTCCGGAGAAAGACCGGAAAGCGCGTCCGGATCTTCCGAATCGATAAAAATGCGGACCGGCAAATCCTCTGCCATCTGTTTGGCGCGCGCCTCTTCCCAGGGCAGAACCGTGCCCAGCGTTTCGGCATCCGCATGCAGATAGTGCAGGCGGGACATTTTTTCGGATTCCCAGAGAACCTCCACATATTTTGCCCCGGCTTCATAACATTCAAGAGCAACGGCGGCGGCCAGTTCCTCCTGATCCACACAAGCAGTCAGCCGTACCTTTTGTCCGGGCTGTACATTTGCGCCAGAACGGACAATCAGCCTGGCATAATCTCTCAAGTCGATTTTCATCATTCTCTCCTCCTTTGGCCGAAAAGCAAAAAAGCGCGGCTATGCCGCGCTTTCTGTGCCCATTGAAAACCGAATAAAGAGGGAAAGAAGAAGCA
>ERZ780198.2273-NODE-2273-length-15115-cov-3.818061_pt1 | contig 15115 bp, 9 predicted proteins | sample MGYA00510979_ERZ780198 | MGnify/ENA primary metagenome ERZ780198 (study PRJEB29588, sample SAMEA2158039) | human gut metagenome | biome: human gut; feature: human-associated habitat; material: faeces | place: Denmark | collected 2008/2010 ...
AAGGCCACTCGCTTCAGCCATTGCGGCAATCAGTTCGGTTTTATTCATAGCTATTACTCCTTGATGTTGTTTTTCTTTTTGGGCAAAAATAAGTATACCACAGTTTTCGTGAAAAATGAAATGGCAAATTGAATGGGCTGGGACGGTCTGGCATATGCAAAACCTTGCGAAAATGTAGTCCTGTAAGTTTTATTGGACAGTCCATCTGTTATGATATCCACATAGACGTTATTGTTCAAAATCGTAAAATGTATTATACTGAACTCCAATAATATAGTGTTTGCAGCAACCACGAGAATTGTTGATTAAGTAAGAGCATCGTGACGAATATCTAATGAAAGGGATTTCTATATGGATGAAAAGCATAATGTCGAAATAATTCCTGATATTGATTTCTCATTCGAAGAATTAGAGGACATCCAGGTTTCGACAGAACTTAATACATCGGATACGATTCAAAAGGCATCCATGAGTGGAAGTGCAGCACAAGCAGGGGTGCAGACTGAAACCCTCCAAGCAGCTATGGATAATTACGCTCGTGCTATGAACCAGTCTGCCATTGCCAAAAGCACTGGATTGCCGGTACGCACGAACGCGGCGCAATATAAGGGATTTGCTGCTGAGGAGTATTTTAAGCAGACGTTAAAAATCAACGCCTTAGCAAAGGGCATCCCTGACTATAAGCTTGGTGTGTACACTAAAGGTGCTTTGCCAGATGGGGGCTCCCTTTCAGGCATTGACATGGAAACGGATATAGCAGTTTACACTCGGGGACGACCGTGGAGGAAGCCTCAACGGGTAGAAAACTACCAGTCCAAAATCCACGACCCTAAGCAATTTGACAGCTATGCAAAGGATATGTCAAACCCTCAATATGAAGGAACATCTTTTGTGGGCGGATCAGACGCCGGCCCTACTGTCAACGATAAGGTCTCCGTAAAGGTCGGAAAGAAACAGGTAACCTCTGATAGTATTTCCTCTCAGGAAGCGAAGAAACTTGCGGAGGCCATGAAAGCGCAAGACACCCCAGAATATAAGTATGCAAAAGAAAAGCACGCAGAGCTAAACAGAGTTAATTTGGGGCGGGCAGTAGCGGCCGGTGCGGCAACTGGGGCTATTCTGTCTACTGTAAAAGAGATCTGCGACATTATAAAAAATGCCGGTAGTTTACCGGAAGACCAGTTTGTACGCAGCGTTAATAATATTTTGTGCGGCACTGCCGATGGTGCAATACGTGGGGGGGCAGTAGTCGGTTCTGTCCAACTGATTGGCGAAATGCTGGGAAAAGAAATAGCTGCTAATTCTCTTGGTGCCGTACCCATAATGGCTGCCGCAAATACGACGGTTGATTTCGCAAAAGATTTATATCGCTGTTTCATTGCGGGTTCGATTGATACTGATGATTTGCTTTGCAATACAATTAACAACACCTACTCCTCCGTTGCTGGATTTGGAGGTGCATGGGTTGGTGGCCAGGTTGCGGGGCAAGCTATCGGCTGGACTGGCACCGCAGTGTCTTCAGCGGAAATTGGCGCTGCTATCGGATCTGCCATAGGGCCAATAGGTACCGTTGTAGGATCTGTGGTTGGCGGAATCGTTTTTGGCTTTGCGGTGCAGGGGATTGTAGGCGTTGCAAATAAAGATGCTGCGAGTGCTTTTCAGGATTGTATTCGCGAAATTGATTCTCATATTGAACTCAGCGGTTATTCGAGGTTGTATTATTTTGCAGATGCAATGGAATGTATTAGCGACTTCAAATTGTCATTTAAGAATCTGCTACCCTGCTACAATCTGATTTCGGATTTGAAAGAATACAACCTCCACAAGAAAGCTATTAAAAATATACACAAGCAATTAGACGCTTGCAACTACGAACTTGAGAGGACAAAGGCGGATGCTCTGACAAGACTGAAGACCCAGCATCAGCAAAGACTGGCTGCCCTGGAAAGCGCATTCAAGGAGCAACGGGATATTATGTATTCCGAGTTCCAGCAATCACTAAATACCTATTTGTCTAATTCCTATAGCCAATATCTGGGCATGCTGGATATTCTCGATGGTGATATAGAATCGATGAAGGAAAAATACAAATGCGAATATACTCGGCAAAGCGAGGTGCTAGATTATGCGCGGGCACGTAATAGCACAAATGAGCATTTGAACACAGTCCTTTCCGAACTGATGAGCGATCCTGTTTCCGCGAACCTGGTTGGACCGTTTGTTCAGCGGCTTCACCGATTTATGGAGCAGGACACCCTTCTGGTCGGGAGACAATATCTTTCCTACAGTGAGGCAATGTTTATAGTGAACGGAGGCAAATGAGATGAAAATAACGGACGTCATGCTGCCTCATCGTTTCTTCATCAATAAATCCCTGAGAAAAGCGGCCGGCGATCTTAGAGATCATATTGACCGCTACCAGGAAGAGTACAAGGAAAAAATCGAAGAATACCAAAATGAAATCACAGCCGAAAAGGCGGCTATGAATAACGAGTACGAGCGTTTTAGGGGGGTACTCATTGATGAGCTTGCCGTCGATAGTGAGTTTTTTGATGTTCTGCTGCGGGATGTGCTTGACTATGCGGAAACGTACTACCAGCAAAAATACCTGAAGAAAATGCTCACCATTAAGTGGTCTGAAAAAAGCATCACAAAAGGTGAAATTGCTTTTCTGAAGGAACAGATGTCTCTAATTGGTGATGAGATTGAGCTTCTCGAAGCAAGAAAGGAAATATTGTCGACGCAGGCACAAGTTAATGATGTGGTGTCACTAATTTCTATGTCTTGTCCCGAATTGGAGCTTCCGTCTGAGAATGATGCCCAAGCACTTATGGAATACGTTTCCATTCTTATTCAGAATTGTGAGCCGGATCAGTGGCACAAAAAGGCGGCACTGTCGAAACTAAAAGGGCTGCTGTCAGAGAGAATAGAATTCCAAGCTGAGATCAAGTACATCGACTGGGTCGTTAGGCAAAAAAAGGAAATATCTAGCCAACTGCGAGCTGAACGAAACCGAGCAAAGGAACTCGATAACAAGTGTTACTCAGAAATTCGGAATCTCAAATCTGAATCCGCTGACATAGAGAAAACTGCATGGAACAAGGCTAAGAAAGTTCGTGATATTTGGGAAGTTCCTATTGCAGAAATATCTCATAGAATTATTGAGCTGGAAACGCCTGATCTCAAGGAGTATCGGGCAATTCGAAAGCGGCTAAGAGAGCTATACCGAAATAAGGAGTATCGTGAAAAGCTCCAGGAATATGAAATGGTTAGCAGGAGAGTTGATGCTGAAAGGGCAAGAAAAGAAGCAGAGTATGCTGGTAGATTCTCAGAGGCAAATACCCGCATAACTCAAAGCCAGCTTCAGGTAAACAAGGCAGCAGCTGCTGTTGAACGTAGCAAGAAAGCGGATAATAGGTTCTTTATAGCCAAACTGTTTTCGGAGCCCCCCGAGGTCAAAAGTGCGCGAGCAACCTTGGAGAAATCTAAAAGAAATCTGTCTGACTCTCAACAAGTACTGTTAGATCTGGAAGAATGCAGAAAATCTGACATTCGCGATATCGAACGCCAGCGTGGTTATAGGCCATCGGAATATCATCCCTCAGATGAGGAGTACGAAGAAATTAAACCGCTCATGGCAAGGAAAAAAGAGCTTGCAGCTTTTTGTGATTATGATGCAATTGAACGGGAACTCAATTCGCTCTATCAAGAAAGAAACCGTTGGTATGAAAGAAGAAACATGGTCTTCCAGCTGTGCAAAAAGAATCATGTATTTGTTTTGTCCGAAAGAAACCGAGGTGGTCAAGGTGAACATTAACATAGATTTTTCCCTGAATCGCAGATTTGGCGTAGTGGATAACCTGGTGTTTCGATTGGTACTCAATGGCATGAGCGATGCGGAAACCATCTGTAACATGCTGTGGCCTTTTTCGGATCAGGTATGCGCTAATTCGATTATGAAGCTGGTGAATTGCCAACTGCTAGTAGCCGACGTTGAAAGGCGACAGCTCAGGGTATCCCCCGCTGTAACTGCGTTGGCGGAAGCATGTAGGATCAGTTCTTTTGATGTAGTCTTGCCAGAGGTACTATTAGCTCAGATGCAGGACGGAGTACTTCTGATTGATAACTTGCGCATCAAGGAAGCTGTGCTTCAAGAACTAGTGCCACAAGTGCGGCTTGACTTTTTGGCAAAAATGTTGGAATTTTGGATCCGTGAAGGAGGGTCGTAAATATGGATGGAGAGTCCTGGATCAAACACATCGATCAATGGGAACGGTTTCTTAGACTGCAAATTTCCTCGGCTGAAGACGAGGGTATGAAGACGAAAGCATTTCGTCAGCTAAAATCCATTGAAATGGTTAGATATTCCGCAGTTCTCAACCCTGCGGTTCTTACCTCATTTATTTCGCCTCCTCCGACTATCCACACGGATTATCACATTCCCAACTTTTACCTGAGCCTAAATGATTCTCAGAAAAGAGCTGTAGAAGCCGCCCTAGATGAGAATTGTATCACACTCATTCAGGGCCCGCCAGGAACTGGGAAAACACAAGTTATTACAGAGATTTGCTTGCAAATGTACAAACGCAACCCCAATGTACGAATACTTGTTTGTTCCGAAACGCATGTTGCAGTAAATAATTTAATCTCGAGGATCGCCAGCATTGATCCGTCAATACGCATACTCCGAATCAGAGATAAAGAACAGGATGAGCTCATCGACGAGTATTCGCCGAAAACCATAATTGAAAACTACATCAAATGGATAGGGGCCACATACAGCAGCCGCGATTTACTTTCCATCTTTTCAGAAGCTTTGTCTGATACGGAGAATCCCACGCTTGAGAAAGCACTCGCGCTATCCTCGAATATTGTGGGAATGACGTGTAATCGTGTGGGCGCATATGATTTTGAAAGCACATCCGAAATGTTCGACATGGTCATCATTGATGAGGTTTGCAAAGCAACGCTTCCTGAGATCCTGATGCCGCTGGCCATAGCACAGAAAGCGGTTCTTGTTGGGGACCCGAAACAGCTCCCGCCGGTGTTTTGCTCGGAAGAGATTGATATCATCAAGAAAATTGAGGAATGTAAGCTTCAAAAGTACATGTACATTGATGAACTATTTTCCGGTGGCAATAATGTTTGTACCCTGGATACGCAGTATCGTATGGCTGACGAAATAGGAAACCTTATTAGTGAGCTGTTCTATGATAATGTCCTGCAGAACGGAAGAAATGCCGTAATAAAGGATAGTATTCAATGGGTTGACTACGAACCAGAGATGCCTTGGCCGGTATATCATGAGGAAGATGGGGAAAAGCAGAAAATATATAACCTTGATGAATGTTCCATAGTTTCTCAGATACTCTTACAATTGGATAGCCAGCCAGAATCAAATATTTCGTCGGTGGCCGTTATTTCTCCATACAAAGCCCAGGTTTTCAAAATCAGAGAATGTGTTCGAAAGATGCAGCTCAGGCAGTTAAAAGTAGATGTGGATACCGTTGACGGGTTTCAGGGAAAAGAATGCGATTGCGTGCTGTTTAGCCTGACCCGAACAACTGGCACGTTTCGTTTCCTTGCAGACCAAAGAAGATTAAATGTCGCTTTATCTAGAGCAAGAGATTATATCATTATCGTTGGAAATGTGGAGTACGCATCACACAGTGCTTTGCTCAGTAGGATTATCAAAAAGAGTAAAGTCATAAATAATTTTGGACGCATGACACATGGTCAGTAAGGACAGCGCACAAGTGATACGCACAAGTAAGAAACCGCAGACAAGTCAAGTCTTTGACTTGTCTGCGGTTTCTGTCAATATTGACAATATACGCCGATTGAATTGAAAACAAACTTTTGATACACCTTACTGGGTATATTCGACCGGTATTTTGGCGTACTTTTAAGACGAGCTTTTCATGTAAAACCAAGTGTATCAAAAGGCATACTTTTTGGTTGACCCGGTTTGAAAGCGAGTTACTGCATAAAAAGTGTGTCAGAAAGCCGCTGTTTTCTTTTGATATGTATCACTCTCATTTGAGGAATTTTGAGATGGAAGCAACCGTCAAACGAAACCGTATGGGACGATATAGATGACTCCCTCGATATCTATGAGTAAGCTGTCGGATAGCCAGGGGGCTTTTGAAGTGGATAGACCTGCTGACACAGCTTCTCTCGTTCCGGGTTAAAACAAAATTGATATAGAAGCGGCGCCATCTTTCCAGCGGAGATATCCATCTTCGTATCGAAAATCTTGGAAAGAACTGTTGTATCTTCCATGCAGTCCGAGGGTATGGTAGTCCGGCTGAGATGAATCATCTTCCCAAACCACATCAATATCCATTTGCATATAGGCAATATTGTACGTTGCGCTGACAAAGACATCTTTATAGAGGAATGTGATTTCACCCATATTGACAAGCACATTTCTTTTGCCACGAAATGGGCCACCGCCAATGGCCTTCTTGACAGCTGCAAAGGATCTGTCTTTACTCATATCTTTCTCCTATACCATTTCTGCTTATTTGTACTGATCAAGTATATTTGCGATGAGATATTTTGATTTATCGCTCTGTCGTAAAAAATCTAAATACTCCCGTTGTTTCTCTTCTGGTGGGCATATCACTTTGAGCCCAGCAAGTTTATCAAGAGAAATATATGTTACGGTTGTTTTGTTTGTCACCTCATCAAGTGTCTTCAGGAAGCCCTCTTCAGCAAACAAAGCAGCCGTGAATTCAGGTAATAGTCTGCAGTCACATTTTGCCTTGAGCCAACTGATCATGCCGTCTTGGAAATAGAAGGCATCATCATCGGCAAGAATGTAGCATTTTCCTATAGTCCCGCGTGACGTCACTAGAATGTCTCCCGCTTTAGGAACAAGCCCTGATTCTTTCAATTCACAATATTTCTGCTCGGAAATAAAAACTGTCGGATGGCTTTCCCCAGTATTTATTCGTTCAAGGACATCTCCTACCTTCAAAAAAGGAATGCCACTTGTAGTCAATTCCTTTGCATATATTCTCTTGCTGGATTTGACATCGTATAACTCTCTGATCTCATACGATGGCCATGCCGACAGATTGCTTGTCACCGTTTCGGTTCTCCCAAACATCTCGATAAATTGAGATTTCACAAGTTCGTCCGTGGCTGCAATCAATTTCTGATAGGATTTTTTCGTGGTATCCATAGCCCACAGGAGCTCCGCGAGCTCGCGCTGTCTATCCATACTGGGTAATTCAAACTCATAGTTTTTCAGATGCTCCCACTTAACACGGGGAGAGAGGGAACCGGCAGACTTGCCAACAGCAAAGCTAAACAAGCCATCGTTCTGAATGATGAATGGAAGGAGTTCAGGAAGAATGCGATCCGGAATGGCTTCAATAACTGTGATGTCTCCTGAGCATATACCATCGAACGGAGCAACGGCAGCTTTCCTGAGGTATGCTCTGCGTCGGCCAAACAGGACGTTACCCTTACGGAACACCTTTGTGAAGGTGTTATCACTATCCTCATCCCATGCGGTGAGAGTCACTTCCTCCGGGGTCAGATGCTCAAGGCCGACAATGGGATATCCGTCCTTGCTGCCCCCACAAGTTTCCTTGTGCTCGATAGCAACATCGCCCAATTTCACTTTACTCATTCTTTTCAGCCTCCTTTCCCAGCATAGCATTCAGCTTCGCATAGCTTAGCTTCATCATTTCAGATGCCGCTCTCCAACTGTCATAATGTTCCTGAACGGAACGAGAGTCGATTTCTTCTTCGTTCACTTCCGGCTTGACATACAGCGGAATGCTGAGAGAGTAGTTGTTGTCGGCAATATCTTGAATGGTTGCAACTCTAGCAAAATCGCCATCATCGCAGTAGTTTTTGTAAGCAGTTGCAATGCGCTGAATATGTTTGTCTTCGAGATAGCTCTGTGCATTCTTGCGCTCAACCTCGTTTATGGCATTGATGAAAAGCACCTGTCCACGGCGTTCCGGCCGCTTGGTCATACGGCAAATCATGATGCAGGCTTCCATCGGTGAGTTATAGAACAAGTTCGGCCCAAGGCCGATAACACATTCAACTCTGTCGCTTCGGACAAGCTTCTCACGCATCGCACTTTCCTCATTACGGAAAAGAACTCCGTGTGGGAACAGAATAGCGCATCGGCCGGTATCTTCTTTGAGGCTTGCAATAATGTGCTGAAGGAATGCATAATCAGCACGGCCCTGCGGAGGAACACCCAAAAAATTGCGTCCGTATTTGTCACTCTCAAAGGCAGCGCGATCCCATTGGCTAATGGAATAAGGTGGATTTGCTAAGCAGAGATCAAACTGCTGTAGTTTCCCGTTTTCAATAAATGCAGGAGCCGCAAGTGTGTCACCGTTCACAATGCTGAAATCCTTGACTCCATGCAGGAACAGATTCATCTTGCCGATAGCAGAAGTCAGTGCATTGATTTCCTGGCCATAAACCGCCACATTGCGCCATTCTTTACCCTGCGCTTTCAGATACGCTATGGCTGAAATGAGCATACCTGCACTTCCACAGGTCGGATCGTATATGGACTCGCCAGACTCAGGTTTCAGCATTTCTGTCATTAGATGGACAACAGTACGGTTGGTGTAGAACTCCTGTGCCGTATGTCCACTGTCATCGGCAAATTTCTTGATCAGGTACTCATATCCCTGACCAAGTTCATCCTCAGGGCAGTTGGCAATGGACAACGTTTTTGTGCTAAAATGCTCCAGCAGGTCTTTCAAAAGTCTATCTGGAAGACGGTTTTTATTGGTCCAAGCTCCGTCACCGAAGATGCCCTGAAGCTTTTCGGAATTTGCATTTTCAACCTTCCTGAAAGCCTCAACAATAGCTACGCCAACATTTTCTGAAACGGCACGAACATCGTTCCAATGGTATCCTTTTGGAACGATAAAAGTATGAATCTCATCCTCGTCAAATTCAGCTGCGTCATCGCCGTATTCGGCGATGGCTTTGGCCGTTTCCTCGTCGTACACATCACAGATACGCTTGAAAAAGAGAAGCGGGAAAATGTATTGCTTATAGGCACCGGCATCAATGTTGGTCCTGAGTAGAACCGCAGAGTTCCAAAGGTAGGATTGCAGTTCTTCAATTGTTATTCTCTTACTCACTAATGAAGCCTCCCTCCAGCAGCAGTTCTCTCATCCGTGCTTCGGCCTCGAGCATCTCATTGTAAGCCTTAAAATACTGCTTACGGATTTCTTCGGGAGGGACCACTTCTTGCTCCTTCTTTTCAATGTAATTGTTGATTGCCAGAGAATAGTCCTTTTCTCGAATGTCAGCAATCGTGACGATCTTGACTTTTTCGATCACATCCTCATAAGCGGTGTAGTAATCGAAAACAGTCTGAATATCGGCTTCTGTCATGATGTTCTGCGCACGTTGCGGAGTGTAGATACCGGAACCGTCGATCATGCAAATGCGGCCTCTGTGGGAGACGGCCTTATTGTTGTTCAGGAAAAGAATGCAAGCAGACACTCCGGTCGAGTAGAATACGCCGCTCGCCATTGTGATAATAGCTTCCAGTTTATCCGATTCAACGAGTTGCTTGCGGATTCCGCCCTCCTTGCCGCTTCTGAACAGGACTCCTTGCGGGAGCACCACAGCGCAGCGTCCGGTTTTCGGATTCATCGACTTAACCATGTGCTGTAGCCATGCAAAGTCACCGTTTGAATCAGTCGGGAAGCCCCAGATGTTACGACCGTAGATGTCGCTTCTGAATTGTTCGGAGCCCCAGTTCTTCAGAGAGAAGGGAGGATTCGCTACCACACAATCAAAGGTTTGAAGAGAACCTCTTTCCAGATAATTGGGCGAGCGAAGTGTATCGCCCTGTGTGACTTTGAAGTCTTTAGCTCCGTGCAAGAACAAGTTCATCCGTGCGATTGCGGAGGTTGCGAGGTTTTTCTCCTGACCGTAGATGCGGCCATACGTGAGCTTGTCACCATGCATGAATCGGATGGCCTCGATTAGCATCCCGCCCGTTCCACATGCCGGATCGTACACGGTTTCGCCAGCTTTGGGAGCCAGCAGCATAATGAGCAGCTTAACGATAGACCGAGGGGTATAGAACTCACCAGCATTTTTCTTTGACAGGTCTGCAAATTTCTTAATCAAGAATTCATAGCTGTCGCCCATGACATCGGCAGAGTAATTGTTGTTGCCGACTTTGAGCTTGGACATGTGCTCAATGAGGTCTTTTAATCTCTCGTCCGAGAGTTTTGTTTTGTCTGTCCAGTTCGCATCATCAAAGCTGCTAAAGACCCCACTCAGGGTATCTGGGTTTGCCCTCTCGATACCATTCATTGCGTTGACGATAGCAACGCCGACGTTTTCGCTTGCCTCACGAACATCCTGCCAGTGACATCCATTCGGGATGACAAAGCGATGGTTTTCGGCGAAACTTGCAAATTCTTCATCGCCACCCGACTCTTCAAGAGCTGCTTGTGTTTCTTCGTCATAGACATCGGAGAGCCTTTTGAAGAACAGGATCGGTGTCACATAGCTCTTATACTCATCCTGATTGATAGGGCCACGCAAAATGTTGCAGGCCTCAAACAGATGAGAAAAGAGCTTCTGACTTGTCGTTTCTTCAGGATGTGCTGTGCTGGCGTCAAGCTCAAGATCAGCAACATCCATAGCTGATTCCATCATCTCTGCACGACCTCCTGTTTTTACTTTCTTACCAGTGGATGGGGAAATACCCACGCTACCGATTTCGTTCTTTTTCTCGATTTTTGCTGGATATCGGTTTTCAAATTCCAGCAGGATTTTAAGGAGTCTTTCATCCAAGAAAGTGAGAGCATGCTTCCTAATGCTGGTCGGCACACCGTAGTAGGCTTCGGCAACAGAACCAGTAATAGCAGCGAGTGTATCACTATCGCCGCCGATTGATATGGCATTCCTTATAGCATCCTCGAAATCGGTCGATTCAAAAAAAGCCTCCAAAGCCTGTGGGACGGTATCCTGACAGGTCTCGTTGAACTGGTAGTTTTCCCGGATACTATTAAGAGTAAAGCCCAGCGGATAGTAGTTCTGTATTATGTAATCTTGTATCTCAATCAGGCTCTTTCCGGTTCGGGCGAGGAACACCGCTACAGCAGTAGCTTCAGCTCCTTTCAAGCCCTCAGGATGGTTATGTGTGACTTCGGTAACAGCTTTTGAAAGCTGCTTGACTTCATCGATAGTTTTTCCAACATAACCACACCCGCTGACCCTCATTGCTGCTCCATTGCCGTAACTATTATAAGGCATCGGATTGTCGGAATACATCCAGCGTCGGAATGAACCGCCGTAGCCGCAGAGAGGATAAGGGCGGCCAACATCCTGCATGGAGTGCATAGCCTGTTCACTCAAATCGCTATAGTCTGCATTGCATTTCATAAGAGCGTCGCAGACGGCTAGTGACATCACAGAGTCATCGGTGAAAAAGCATTTGTGCGTGAGCAGGTCGAAATCCTTTGACCTGTGGTTATGCCATTCGAAGCGTGATCCGACGATATCACCAATTATTGCACCAATCATCTAAAAACCTCGTTTTCAAAGGATTAATAATACTGCTCGATATAGTTATAAGCTTTGTCAAAAACATCTTTGTCTTTAATCTTATATTTAATCCAGACGACGCTACGCAGGGCTTTCTTGACTTCCTGCTTACCGGCGGTCGTGCTCTGCCAACCATCAAAGCGTACAATTTTAACAATGCTGTCAATGTCAGCCACAATGCGCTCAACAATAACCGGAGTACTCTTATTCTTGACTCCATTAAAGAGTTCAGTAAGCGCGGCAATACCTTTGTCAATTTCCTGTTCCGGAACCACTTCTTTTTCTGCCTGGGCTGCTTCCTTTGCGAGTTCGAGCAGGAGTTTCAAGAACTCAATACTGGTGATAAGGCCTTGTTCATGCTTTTCGCGCAGAGCTTCTAATTTCTCGCCAAGGCGCACAAACTTTGGATCGTTGGTGTGGTTCAAAATTTTTGCGACTAGGTTGATTTCGACCTTTTTTGTAGTTTTCTTCAGATCCTTCTGCTTCTCCAAAAAGTCATCAATAAGGTCAGCATCCATAGAGAGGATATCCATATCTTCATCAGCCTCTCCGACGATGACATTCTGGTGAACTAGTTCAATGGTCTTTGCTCCAAGAGAGGCCCAAATCAAACCTCCACGGCCATCGGTCGGCTTGACCGATTCATAAACACGAGAAAGCCATTGATAGTCCACCTTGTAAGAGCTCAGGAAACTATCGGGAGAAAGCGCATCCCACGCACGATTCAAAACACGATAGTCTGCAGCGAAAGCATCCTTTTCTTTGTTTGTTGGGAGACACTCCTGGGCTGCCATCAAGCCCTCCCAGCCATCGATAGTTCTGTCGATCCCCATAAAATAACGTAGGCACTTTTTGAGGAGGGCAGGAAGCTGCTTCTTGATTTCTTCTATGTTTGTGATGATACGCCGCATGCTGGTCTCGTCGAAATCAAGAGCCTTAGCCACATCATCGAAGATACCAATATAGTCGACGATCAGTCCATGAGTTTTACCTTGATCATAGGTTCTGTTAGTACGGCAGATGGCCTGAAGGAGAGTGTGGTCCTTCATTGGCTTATCGAGATACATCACCTGAAGGATAGGCGCATCAAAGCCGGTAAGTAACTTTGCGGTAACAATAACAAGCTTGAGAGGACTGTGTGGATCGCGGAAATAGTCTAGGACTTTACTCTCTTGATCGCGGTCACGACGGTATTTCTTATAGCGATCCTCTTTATCGTTGTTTGTATCCATAACGATGGTAGTAGCTTCCTCGCCAAGAAGTTCGTCAAGGGCCTCTTTGTACATCAGGCAGCACTCTCGGTCGTAAACAACGACCTGCCCCTTATATCCGTTTGGCTCTATTTTTTCCTTGAAATGCTTTGCGATATGCTCGCAAACCTTGCGAATGCGGGCTGGGTTATACATGATGGCTTTCATGTTGACACGTCGAGACAGCTCGCTCTTTTCTTCTTTTGAAAGTCCTGCCTCATCAGTCATTGCATCAAATTCGCGGTCCAGCTTGTCCTTGTCCACATGCAGTTCAACCGGCACAGGTTCAAAGTGTAGTGGCAGCGTTGCGCCATCACGGATGGAATCAGAGAAAGAATATCGACTCATATATCCGGTGCGGTCTTCTTCGGCACCAAATGTCGCAAAAGTGTTTTTATCGACACGATTGATCGGAGTACCCGTTAGGCCAAAGAAGAATGCATTTGGAAGAGCCATGCGCATTTTTTCACCAAGATCTCCCTCTTGCGTTCTATGCGCCTCATCGACCATGACAATAATGTTGTCGCGGGCGTTCAGTTCGCCGCTGACTTCACCAAATTTGAATATAGTGGTTATAAGTATCTTACGCATGTCTCCACGGAAGAACGAAATCAGTTCTTCCTTTGTAGACGCACTCGTAAGATTGGGGATGTCAGAAGCATTGAATGTTGCTGTAATCTGCGTCTCAAGGTCGATGCGGTCATCAACGATAACTACTGTCGGGTTCTTGAGCTCAGGATTCATGCGGAGCTTTTGAGCAGCAAATACCATTAGCAAAGATTTTCCAGAACCCTGAAAATGCCAAATCAATCCTTTTTTGGGGTAACCAGCAACAACACGGTCGACGATCATGTTTGCTCCCTCAAACTGCTGATAGCGACAGATTATTTTATATTTTCGGTACTTCTTATCGGTCGCAAACATGGTGAAGAACTGGAAAATATCCATAACCTTTTCAGGCGTAATCATGTCTTCCATGCTGATCTTTACATCAGCCAGTCCGCCCTCGGTTTTGTGAGTTGCAGTATGCCACGGCCCCCACATGTTTATTGGCATGTTAATGGAACCATATCGATAACATTTTCCTTCGGTAGCGAAGTTGAATATATTTGTTACGAACATCGCCGGGATGCTTTTTTCATAGGCGGAGATGTCACCAGCTGCATCCAGCCAAGTAATCGCACTGCGGACAGGCGTTTTCAATTCGCCGATCGCAACAGGAAACCCGTTGATAAGTAAGACGATATCTAAACGTTTGCCACCCTCAGCCTGCGGATAAATCCATTGATTAGTTACAACATACTCGTTGAGTGCAAGGCTCTCCTTCTTGAGTGTCCCGAAAAAACGAATTGGGATCATGCGCCCATTTTCCCCAAACGGATAGGAGTTTTCTTCAAAAATCAGCTTCTTAAAGAGTTCATTTTGAGTAACAAGATTGTGCGCCTGTACAGATAAAATGAGAGTTCGCAGTTTATAGATAACCTCATCTGCACGAGAAGGCTCGGCTGCAATCTCTGGGTTAAGACGTATGAGCGCTTCTTTTACCATTGGCTCTACAAGAACATCTGAGTACATCCGGGGGAGCTGGTCAGATGGAATGTACTTCCATCCATTATCTTGCAGAGTTGCAATTACCATCTGTTCAATGGTGTTGTCTTCATTGAAATGGATTGACATATTTCTTTCCCTCACACTTGTTCGGAATACTCTTTCAAATTAAGTCAAAAAAGGTTGAACTATAGTAAGTAGTGCCTTTGCTTTATTGGCATGAAACGATACCATGGCATCCCAGTCCTCTTCGTTTGTGATGCTAACTCCTTCTAACTTATCGTAAATACGACATGCCCGTACTCCGTCCTGGCTCACCCATGTAAGTGACTTTCCATACGCAGTTTCTATTTCAAGCCGATGGTTTTCGAAGATACTAAAGAGCTTTCGGTTGCGATCATAATTTCCTACGTCGATATAGATCTCTACCCGAGCAGAATCGAAATTAGCAATACAAGAAACAGAGACACCTGGTTTGTTTGTTCCACCCATAATTGTGTTATTTTTCTGAGGTGACACATTTTTGAAACTACCAGTAGCCGCTTGAATCATTGGGATAGCTTTTTCCCAGTATTTCCTACGGATTCTGTATCGCTCTGCTTCGTCATCCGGAACAGTACTCTTAGTATCATCAAGGAAAAATACCAAGTCGGCAGCATCCTGCTTATACTGCTCGAAGAACTTCCGAAGCAGATTGACTTTATACTGAGTCGCGGTACCAGTCCAGATATAAATGTCATCATCAATTTTTA
>ERZ780198.2277-NODE-2277-length-15109-cov-7.461140_pt1 | contig 15109 bp, 15 predicted proteins | sample MGYA00510979_ERZ780198 | MGnify/ENA primary metagenome ERZ780198 (study PRJEB29588, sample SAMEA2158039) | human gut metagenome | biome: human gut; feature: human-associated habitat; material: faeces | place: Denmark | collected 2008/2010 ...
CAAAGAAAATAATCATTCCGGGGACAGGCTCGGCAGAACCGTCGATCCACTGTCCACGATCTTTGAACCACTGGACACCGTTCACGCAGCCTGCATATTTGGGTACAACACCGGTGTCGATATAGCCGCACTGATCAGCACACCAGCTGACGAAGCAGGCGCACCACTCCACGCGGCTGCCGAAGCCGTACCATGACCAATAGGGCTCTCCGCCCACATTGCCCACCTGAGAAAGCGACACGGCAACGATTTGGTCATCCACTCCGTAGATTCCGTAAAGCACCGCTGCCCACATGCTGCTGTTCTGTGCAAGCAGTTCTGCAAGCTGCTGCTTTTGATCCTCATTGAAGCCGTACTGCGCAGCCATCTCATCCGCCGTCTTGTGGCTGACCGTAATATAGAGCGTCGTAATCGTCTCCTGCACTTCTTCCTCAAGGATATTGCCGTTTCCGTCATCCGTCTCCACAATAACCGTCTCTGTCCTTGTTTCCGTCCGGTGGGAGATCTCGTTCATCTCCCAGAACAGATCCTTCAGAAGCTGTTCCTTTTCCGGAGTGATCGTTGCCACCTCCTGGGGATTATCCGGATCGGAGGTCGTCTTGACGGCATAGATCGACAGCACCTCCGGCCACACGGCACGGGAACCGGACATTTCAAGCGCATCGTATTCAACGGAATCCTTGATGGCATCCAGCTCGTTCTGGTAATCCATGTTGATTTCTTGAATGACCTGCCGCATCGTCTTTTCTGAGCCGGTATCCTCGCTTGAAAAGAAAATGCCGAAGCAGGAGCAGGCAATCAAGGCAACAAGGCAGATAACCACGACGACCACGACCGCGACCCAGCCTCCGGCAGCGATGGCTGCAACCAGTGCTTTCATCGCCGCTGCTATGGCCTTGATTGCCGCCGCAACAGCTTTCGCCGCCGCAATAGCCGCTTTGTAGGCGGCTATGGCAGTCTGGCGGGCAATCTCCGCCGCTTTCTGTGCGGCCTTTGCAGCCGCAGCCGCTGCCTTTTGCGTTGCCTTCGCTGTTGCCTCTGCGGTTTTGATGGCAGCCTTGGAGGTTTTCTCCGCAGTCTTTACGGCCCTCTCTGTTGACTTTACCGTTCCCTTTGCACCGGCTTTTACTGTCTGTTTCCCGGCAGAGCGAGCAGACTGCTTGATGGTGCGTTCAGTACGCTCCGCAGATTTGATGGTCTGGTTTCGTCTGCTCCGGATGCTTGTCCGTGTACCCTCCGTATTTTGCCGCGCTGCCTGCCGTGCAGCCTCCTCTCGCGGCGTTCTGCTTGGCGCGCCCCTACGCAGCTCCTCCCCATAGCGGCGAACCCGTTCTTCATTTTTGTGGATGCGCTTTTCATTGCGGCGCTCCCGGTGTGCCTCCTTGCCCCTTTCAATGACTTTTTTCGTTTGGCCGGAGACCTCGTGCCAAACCTGATCGGTCACATCCTCAGCGGCATAGCGGATTTTGTCCTCCGCGTATTCGGAGGGGGAAATCTGCCCGTCGTCCATCAGGTTTTCCGCCTGATCCTTGGAACGGACAAGTGCTGTCTTCATGCGCTCGGAGGCAACCGCTGCCTTGTCAAGAATCTTGATATCCTTAACGCTCTCTCTTGTTTTTATCCTGCCCAAAGCCATCGCCTCCCTTCAGAGCAGACAAGTCACACCTTCTTCGCTACGACAACGAAGCGACCGTTGGGATAGGTATATTCGCAGGTGGAAAGGGTCAAAAGCTGATCTCCGTATTCGGCAGTAACCCCCGTGTCATAGAGCTGTCTTGCGCGGACATTCTCCATGAACTCGGCAAACTGCACTTCATCCATCAGCGTGTATTCGTTGTACTTGAAGGTCTCGCGGTTCGTATTGAATTTGAAGACGGCAATGACCTCATATTTGCCGAGGTTGGAGAGCGTGTCAAAGGCAATCGTCGGATGTTCCTTGCAGAAATCGGCATCGGTGTATTTACAGAGGTCGGCAAACATAGAGCCGTCGTTCATGTGATGGCCGTAAATCACAAGGTTGTTGCTGATCCCGGTCATACAGGCCTCGTCAATATAGGGAACGCCGTAGTCGCTGTACGATTTATCAAAGCTGCGCTTCAGATAGAAGTCCGGCTTGTTCGGGGTCTGCATGACGGGGTAATTGACATTCGTACCATCGATCTTGATCCAGCCGATAAAGTCGTTGTTCTGCTCAAACAGAGCGTCATACTTTTCATGGGCCAGCGCCGCCTCTGCCGCCGCCAGTTCTTCTGCGCTCAGATTGGATTCCGCCTCCGCTTCAGTGTCCTTCTGCGGCTCGTCGATTTCCGCAATCAGATTTGTCAGATCGTCAAATACCGCCTTGCTGTTCTTGGCATCCAAATACTGCTGCGTAAACATGGCGCTGCAAAAGATCGCTGCCGCGCCGAGTACGGAAACGATGATGATTCCAAGGGTTTTCTTTTTCATTTTGTATTCCTCCCAAAAGAATGGAGGACGGGGTTAATCCCGTCCTCTTGCAAATTTGCCCTCGCCGGGGCGCGTGGTCATAAGCTGATAGAGCTTGGTATCCTGTGGGAATCGATTGATAAAGGGTACCAGCGCAGAGCCGTATTTAATCAGTCCGCAGCCGGCGTCGGCATTGGTGATATAGCTCATCTGCTCATTGGAGATGTTCAGGAGCTTGGCAAGCTGGCCTCTGTCGGAGGCAGCCTGATTCAGCATGACCACAAATTCCGAGTTGGAAAGCATGGTGCTGGCCTGAACGGAATCCAGCAGATACTCCACATTCTGCGTAATTGCCGTGGGGTATGCGTTGCGCTTACGGAACTGTCGCCATGCGGAGTTGAAGAACTGCGCCGAGAACTCGTTCTCGAACACCACATGGAACTCGTCAATAAAGACATGGGTGCGCTTGCCCTTCTTCCAGTTCAGCGTCACGCGGTTGAGCATGGTGTCCGTAATCACCAGCAGGCCGGTGGGCTTGAGCTGGGAACCGAGACCGTGAATGTCGAACACCACGACACGCTTGTCGAGGTCCACATTGGACTGCTTGCCGAAGATGTCCAGAGAACCGGTGGTATAGAGCTCAAGGGACAGCGCGATCTGCTTCGCTTCGGGCTCAGGCTGCTCCAGCAGCATATCGCGGAGGGTGCAGAGAGTAGGAATCGTCCCGGTGTCCGCCGCATTGCGGTACACATTGGTGATGCAGCGGTCGATGATCGACTTGTGCTGGGGACCAACACCCTTTTTGTCGATCTGCTCGATCAGAGACATAATGAACTCGGACTTTACGACAATGGGGTTGTTTTCACCGTACCCGTCCACCATGTACATGGCATTGAGCCTGTCTCTGCCGCCGGCAGACACACGGATCACCGAGCCGAGACCGCCCATGGCTTCAATAAGCGGCGCGTATTCTCCCTCGGGGTCACAGATCAGAATATCATCGTTGGTGTTCAGAATGAGGAAGGTGATCAGCTCCTTTGCCGAGAACGACTTACCGGAGCCGGGGACACCGAGCAGAAATGCGGACTGGTTCAGGAGATTTGCCTTGTTGCACATGATGAGATTGTGGGAAATGGCGTTTTCACCGAAGTAAATGCCGCCCTTATCCATGATCTCCTGCACCTTGAAAGGCATCAGCACCGCAAGGCTCTCCGTGGTGAGAGTTCGGAAGGCATTGATTTTTCGCGTACCGATGGGGAGCACCGTATTCAGTCCATCCGTCTGCTGATGCTTCAGCGTCGCCATCTGGCACATGTGCTTTCTCGCCGTAGACAGCACCGTTTCCGTATCCAGGTCCAGCTGTTCCTTGGAGTCTGCGGTGATCACCATTGTGACCACCGCAAACATCATGCGCTGGTCACGGGTGGTCAGATCGTCCAAAAACTCTTTGGATTCCTTGCGCTGAAGCTCCATGTCGTAGGGAACAACAGCAGAGAAATTGTTGTTCTGATTCTGCCTTCTCTGCCAGCCGGTAATGTTCGTTTCCACGCCCAGCAAGAGGCGTTCCACCTCGCGGACGGCCTCGTCGGTGGGAATGGGGATCACATCAATGGACAGCATGAGGTTGCGGTTCAGCTCGGTCAGCTCCGAGAACATGCTGTCCTTGATATAGCTGGCGTAGTCCTTGAGGAAAAGCACTCTGGCATATTTCTCGCCCAGCTTGATATAATCCGCAGTACGTTCTATGCTGTCCGGGCAGATGTAGTCACGGAAATCATGCCCCAGACGCGCCTTCCGGTTCATATCAAACGAGAATGCCGCCTCATCACCGGGGCGATAAAAGTCGTGGAGAATGCGCAGCCGCTCAACGGCGTTCAGGGGCACACACTTAGAGCCCAGATTTGCGAAATGGGCGGTCAAATCCGCTCCGATTCTCGCAAAATATGCCCGTGCTTCCTCAATGTCCTTCTTGGCCACGGTGATGGTAATATACTTTTCCTGCGTAATGCCGTTTGCTCCCGTCGCCTTGTCCAGAAGCATATCGTTATACTCCTTGCGGTACTCATCCAGCCCGTCCTGCTTCATGGGCATCAGGATGGATTCCTCAAAATCCGACCTGTTCAGTCTGTGGTTATTGATGGTAATCTTCGTGGTAGCTCCGCTGTCCAGACTGTTCAGCAGCTCCGAGTATGTCAGAAACATGCTCTCTTTGTCCTCGCGGCTCGCCACCAGATAGTTGATGTCCGAGAATCGGAAGGATTTGGAGAACTTATTCCCAACCTTAAAAATGCCATCCGGCCAGATGTTCTTGATTGGAATAAGATCCTGCACCTTTCTCGGAACCTTAAACTTCTCCTTGTCCTGTGCGAGGATCGCTTTGATGCTCTTAATCATTGTGCTTGGAAACCTCCTTTTCGCGTTCATCGATAGCGTCCTTCAACGCCTCGTAGTAGATATTCACCGGCTCGAACTTGATCTGCTTGGGCTCCAGCATTTCGCTCCGGAGCCAAGCCCACACAAATTGCTCTGCGTTCATGCCGTTGTAGCTCACAAAGCCCATCGCCGCAAAGGGCGCAGCACCAAGGATGCACATCCACGAAACCGTCTTCGTTCCCACATAGGGTTTCAAAACAAAGTACAAAAGCACCGCAACGCCAACAGCCAGTAAAGAAAAAACGAACTGTCTGAGGGACAGTCCGAAAAACATGGACTCGGTATAGTTCCGAATCTCTCTATTGATTTTGACCTCCATTTTCATTCCTTTCCCGGCGCAGAGCCTCCTGAAGTTCCTCCTTGCAGACACATTCCTCTGCAAGGCAATTTACTTCGTCTTTCTTTCTGCCGCCGTAATAGAGACAATATTTGCAATCGCAATCAGCCACGGTATATCCGCGCCATTGATTCAGTACACGCTTTGCCATATCAGATACCCATCATCTCCTTCACAAGCCGGTCTGCCATCTTCACTGCGCCGACCAGAATGAGCATGTTGAAAATCAGCTCGCCGATGTAGCTCCACACCATAGAAGCCGGAGCTGCATTCGGATCGACAACCGGCGGGCTGGACGCAAACACGGAGAAGATGATGCAGGCCAGAACGATGATCGCTCCCTCCAGGCATACCGACGCATAGCTTTTCAGGAAGCTCTTTCCGATGTTCTGCGTAGGCTCTCCGGCAAAGGCGGAAAGCGGAACAGGCGCAAGTGCGGTGTACATATACATTTTGAAAAAGCGGCCATAGACACTCAGAATCATCACGAAGGACAGCACCCAAATGAACAGGCCGCCGATCAGCGTCACCGCCCACAAGGGGATAGACTCAAAGAATCCGCAGTCCTCCACCGCCGTGACAATCTCCTGCGGCAGCACCGTTGCCTGTGGGCTTCCAAAGCCGGCAGAATTCATGATCGTACTGACCACGCCCTGGATAATTTCCAAAATCGCCATCATCAGCTCCATGCCGTAGGTAATCAGGCCTTTAGCAATCGCAAAACGGACGAACAACTTCACCGCGTGCTCCGGCTTTTTCAGCTCTGCAAAGGAGCCGCAGGTTTTCACAACTCCCACTACGAAAAACAGCACCAACAGCGCATAGCCGATGGCCTGCAGCGCTCCGTGGATACTGCAAATAACCGACCAGATCGAGCCACCTTTGAATGTCTGCGGTGACTGCGTGATCAGCTGCCAAATCTCAGACAGCTTATCGTTCCATACTTCCAACGCATTTTCGAGGTTTTGAACAACCCAGTTATCCGACATTCATTACACCTCCCTTCGGGGCGGTCTTTGCGACCGCCCCTTTTGCGGAAACCGGATCAGCCAACAATAAGGTTGAGGATTTCCTTGGCAAAGGTGATGATGACGCCGCCGGCCAGGGTCAGAAAACCGTTGGAACGCTGGCTCGGATCGTGGGACTGGAAGCTGAGACCGACCTGCACAATGCCCCAGCCAAGCAGAATCAGGCCGACCGCACGGATGAGGCCGAAGATAAAGTCGCTGAGGTTGTTGACGACGGTAATGGGGTCGCCTGCGGCAAAGGCGGTCACGCCCATGCTCATGGTAAGCGTAAGGGCAAGGACAGCCATCACATAAATGCGGTAGCCCTTCTTGACCTTGCCGGGGATCTCCGGCTTGTTGGTGTTCTTCTTTACATTAAGCTTCTTCATTGTCTTTTTTCTCCTTTTCATCAAGTAGTTCTTCCAGCTCCTCTTCCGAGTAGAGCAAGAATTCATGTTTTTCTGCCTCCATCTTTTCGGCGTTTTTGACAGCCTTCTTGTCGAAGCTGAACGCCATGGAAGCGATACTTCGGGTATCCTCGCCGTGGGTATAGGCCGGTGCGGAACCGTCTGTCGTAAGCGCCACATTGGGATGATGAAGGATGTCATACTTGAGATCCCGGATGGGGCGCTCCCCGCGTATAAAAAGAAGTGCGTACCGGTTATCCAGCATACGCACTTCGTCAGGTGTCATCAGCTCTCGACCGGCAAGCTGATAGTTGGTGGAATAGCTTCCGTTTCTGCCGCGAGACCGTCCGTAGGTATTCGTATCGATGGTCTCCTTGCCCAGCAGCTTGGAAACATACTCGTGGGTACTTTGTTCGTTACCGCCCAGGTACAGAAACTCATCGCAGTTGCCCACAATACTTTCCCATTGCTTTTCAAACAGAGCCTTCAACTGCGCAAGGTTTTGAATGATGATGGAAACGGAAATCTCACGGCTTCGCATGGTGGACAGGAGCTTATCAAACTCATCCGGCAGAGCGACATTGGCAAACTCGTCCATGACGAAATGCACATGCACGGGCAGCCTGCCGCCGTGAACGGAGTCGGCCTGATAGTAGAGCTGCTGAAACAGTTGGGTATAGAGCATACCCACGATGAAATTGAAGGAGCTGTCGTTATCAGGAATTACGGCGAATACCGCCGTTTTCTTTTCGCCGATTTGCCCCAAATCCATCTCATCGCATTGGGTGATGCCGGCCAGTGAATCCAGATTGAACTTTTCCAAACGGGAGACAAGGGAAATCTGAATGGATTTCAGCGTCTTGGCGCTGCCGGAATGATATGCCCGATAATACTTGAGGGCGATATGCTCCGGGATTCTTTCCTCCAATCTCTCAAAAAGCTCATCGAGAACGGACTGGTATTCCTCGTTGTCCTCCTTTACATCGCCGGCTCGGATCATCTCCATAACCATGGAGAAGTTCTGCTCATCGGGCGGAGCCTCATAATGGAGATAGCAGACAAGGGCCTTGAGCAGCATCGCTGCCGTCTGATCCCAGAACGGGTCCTGTGTCTGCGAACCTTTGGGCGTTGTGTTCTTAAAGAGGTTTGTGGTAAGCCGCTGAATATCATCATCGCTGCTGATATACACGAACGGGTTGTAGCAATGGCTTTTCTCCATATCAATAAGGTCAAGGACTTTTATTTCATAGCCCTTCTCCTCCAGCAGATGCCCGGTGTCCCGGAGCAGTTCACCCTTTGGGTCAAGCACAACGAAAGAAGTATTCGCATTCATAATGTTGGGCTTGGCGTAGAAGCGTGTTTTACCCGCGCCGGAACCGCCGCATACCAACACATTCAGGTTTCTGCGGTGCTTCCTTCCGTCCAGGCCGATGGCGACATTTTGCGTCAGCAGCTTGTTTTCCGTCTTATCCTTGTTGGCATATTTCTTGTTGACCGAACCAGCCGCGCCCCACTTGGCCGATCCGTGCTCTTCTCGCCGTCTGTAATTGTGCTCCGTGGAGAGATAGACGCCGACGGCGATCCCGTACACCAAAAGCAAAGTGAGGACAGTTTTTACACTGTCCTCACAAAGCTGTATTTTGAATGGGTTTTGCATCACCGATCCGAACTGCTGAACCAGTCCGGGCAATCCATCCTTTAAGCAAGGAGCAATCAGCAGGCCGAGCCACACAACCGGAATTATGCCGCAAAGATAAAGGATCACATTCTGCTTGGAGAGCTTATCTTGCCTCACGGTCGGCTCTCCGTTTCTCTTTCTTTGTTGGGGCATCAATGACCTTCAGGATCAAATCGTTAATGTCTTCTGTGGGCTTTTCGTCCCGGAGAAGATCGTTCCGAAAATCCATCAGGCCGCTGACCATCAGACGCTGCTCAAAATCGTCCAGCGTGACGACTTTCTTTTCCTCAGCCATATTGGGGTACCTCCTTATCTCGCTTCATCCCTGCGTTCCTTGGGCTTCATGCTCTTGTCCAGCACCTTCGCCATGTCGGACGAGATCTCATTGGCCACATCTCTGATCTTGGACAGCTCGATTCTCACACTGCGGGCATTCATCGTAGAGAATCCTTCGGGAAGTCTGTCAAAGCGGAACATGTCCTTCGGCACATTGTACCGGCTGCAGAGCACATACGACACGCAGTAGGCGGTAAAGGCATGGTCGCTGCGCTTATATGCGCCGTCGTCCAGATGCGCATGGGCAAGCTCCTGGGAAATGCCGCGGAAAATGTCACCGGCCTCCAGCCCAGGTCTAACATAGATTTTCTTGTCGTCGGGACGATATACTGCGTTGATGTTCTCCGGCAGCTTTTGGCTGATCTCGATGGGGCAAGGTGCATTGTGGATGATGGCTTTCAGAAGCAGCCGCTCGTCCCGCTTCATTACGGGGCGGTCCTTGGCCTTTGCGGTCGTCTGGGAAATGTCGAACACCTTCTTGGAGTTGTAGCTGACACCCACGGTGCCGTCCTCCTTGGTGTATTCCTCGCCGGGTTCCAGCAATACGATTCCGCTTTCGCCCTTTTTGATGAACACGCCGTTATTCTTCCAGCCCTTAAAATCCGAAAGCTGGGTGGCATCGGCTTTCTGGGCGGTAATCAGAACCGCATTGCCCACAGAGTAGCGGTCAAAACGCGCCTGCACATCCAAATAGGACTGGAAGAGGCTGCCGTCATTTGCCATGCGCTGTGCAGTCTCATCAATCATGACAAAAGCGCTCTCACGCTCCTGTTTCTTCTGCGCAGCCCACTCCTCCTTGTTGAAGGAAACGAAGCTCTTATCCTCCGTACCCTTCTGCGCGGTGGCATTGAAAATATCATCATAGTTTGCCATGGTCATCTCTCCTTGTCTTTTTTCTTTTTCGGCACGGGCCTGTGCTCAGAGGTTCTGTTGGGCTCGTCCTTGGTTTTCTGCGCGGAGCTCGTCCTCTGTCTCTGCTCCTCCCGGATCTCCTTCATTTCCTGCCGGACAGATGGGCGGGAGCGTTCCGATGAATCAGAGATACCCCTGACGGTTTTCTCGCGCTGATTTGATGTAGGCTCGGACGGACGGGATTTCGCAGCCGGGCCTTGCGTGGGGTTTTGCGTTTGCGCCTCCTCCTTATTGGGCGCAGGGGTAAGCAGCGCATCCAGGAAGGCTTCCTCCTTGTCCTTTTCCGTGGTGCTGCGGTCGGGAACGGGGATATCCGCGTTCTTCTGCTCCTCCTGTGCCTTGACGATTTCGGTGCGCGCCGAGCCGATGTCTGCGGTGGCAATGCCGAAGCGGTCAAAAATGCGGTTGATCTTGCTTGCGTCCTCTGCGCGGACAAACACATCGGTGTGGCCGTCGTTCGCCGTTTTGTCCTTCAAAACGCAATACAGGATGCCGTACTTCTTTGCCTCACGGCAGAACTTTTCCAGGTCTCTGTCGCCAATGGCAAAGACCTTGAGTTCCTTTCCGCTGCGGAGCATACTGTTGAGCCGTGTTTTCCCGCGCGTCTTTTTCTGGTCCTTCAGCACCGCATAAAGCAGCACTGCCAAACGCTCAGCGGCCTTCCCACTGATCTTTGCAGCCACCTCAACGCCGTTGAGCGTCATCCTCACGACCTGCTCGGCTGCTTCTCCTGACGAGTAACTCATTTTCCGTTTTCTCCTTTCGTTCGATTTTCTGCTGCTCGATTTGCTCAAGATTTTTACGAACCTGTTCCGACCGATCAGCGATGTCGGAGCACAGCACAATATCCCTCCGGCAGGTTTTCAGCTCTGTGGTCAGCTCCGCGATCCGGGCTCTTGTTGCTTCGGCACTTTGGAAATCTTCTTTTTTTAGGTACCGCTTCAGTTCGTTCTTCAGTCCCGTGCGCTGCTGCGTCAAAGCTTCCACCTGCTTTTCCTTTTCGGCCTTATAGCCGTCAAGAGCCTCCACAGTTTCAAGTCCTGTTTTGGCAAGGAAATCCGCCTGAGCAATGTATCTGTCGAGCTTTGTCACATCCTCACGCAAAAAAGCCGACACCTTTCTTACAGATGCCGGCTTATGCACGATGATGTGAAGCTCATAACAGTAATATAGGTACAGGGCGTAAAGGCCGGTGGCCTTCTTTGCTTTCTCCTTGTATTGATAATAGGGCGCTTTCGTGTCCTCCGCCACCTTGGGGAAGGGCGTCTTGCGGCGGTAGTTGTTCTGAATCCGCTGCTTGATGGAATCCAGCTCGTAGTATACACCCAGCTTATCCAAGCGGAAGTTCTTCCCGCCGTCCACGATTCTTACAATGGGGTGGACCCTCGGCGAGCCCTTCGGCGTTTTTGTAATCACCTCGTAGCCCATTTCCTTCATGACACGTTGGAACTCACGCTCCGTAGTCGAGGCGAGGATCGCCCTGTCAATATCCTCGCGTATTCTGCTGCGCATGGTCGGCTTGCCGTTCTTCTCGGCCAGCCATTCTCCATAATTGGCTCTGCGGTCGGCAGGGTACTCTATCACGGAAATCTTGGCTTCCCGGCACAGCCGGTCGGAGACCTCCCGCATCCGTCTGTAATCCGCCGGTGAGTTATAGAACTTCTTACCGTCCACATCTGAAACGGAGTTTATGACAAAGTGATTGTGATAATGCCCGGTGTTGCAGTGGGTAGCAATCACCACTTGGAAGCGGTCGCCCCACAGCTCTCTGGCAAGGGCGACTCCAATGCTGTGTGCCGTATCTGCATCCACTTCATCTGCCTTAAAGGACTGATAACCGTGATAGCAGGACCTGCCGCCCTCATTATGCATCAGCCGTTTTGTCTCCATGAACTCCTGTGCCGCCGTTTCCTCGCTGTGGAGATTGAGGCAGGTGACATAGGCTCTTTTCTCGGTTTTCATTTCGTCGGCGGCATATTCCACCACGCCTTCGATTTCATGAAGCTCCGAGAGTCTTTCCTTGTCATGGGTTTTTTCCGGATTGCGGGCGTAATTGATGACCTTGTCCACCCGTCCTTTTATGGGCCAGATCGATGTAACCGCCATTACTGATAATCGGAGGTGTACGCATCAGACACCATTTTCGTGGCGGCTCTGATTTCCTCCAATCCCTTCCGAAACTGCGGCATATCCGGCACATTGGTGGTGTTGAATCTCTTCAAGGTCTGATCCAGATTGTACCCTGCCTGCCGCATGGCCCGAAGCAGCAGGGGAATATCCGCTGGCGGAGCTTCCTTAATTTCCTTATCGGCTACGCTGCGGCGAACAAAGCCGCCGATGGACAGCCCTGCTTTCTTTGCTTTCTTGGAAAGCACGGACAGCTCATCCTTGGTGAAGCAAACCTCCACTCTGCAATTTCTTTTTCTCAAAAACACTCATCCTTTCTGTTGGGGTTTCAGGGGCATTGCCCCAGACAAGCGGAATCTGTACGGACAGATTCGTTGCTTGTTAAGACAATGCCACCAACCCCATGATTCAAATTACTTCGACACTTCTGAGGTACGAAACGCCCTTTGCAGAGAATTGGAACGAAACACTTACACGGGTATTAAGAGGAATATCAGCCAAACCCAAATAGTTCTTTTCGCTCCATGCTGATGTCATGATCTTTCTTCCGTCATCAAAATCAAGATATGCCAACAGGTTTTTGTTCCTATCCCAGCGTTTACAGGCAATCGTCGCTGCAAAAGTCCCCTCAAAATCAGGAAACTGATATTCACGACCGTCAAAGCCGGACTCCACGAACTCCCGCCAGGACAATGCGCGCTTTTCGTTTTCTATATCGTTTTCACCTCCATTCCAAAGTGGCTCCGTTTTGGAGCCACCGATCGTTTGGGCAAGAAAAAATGGCTCCAAATTGGTGCCATTAAAAGGTTTCAAGAAAATCCAGTATCTCGTTTTCAGATTCTTCTGTTTCGGGATTACGGGCAGCCGGCTCGGGAGGAATAAACACGGCTTTCTTCAATTCTCCCGAAACGACTTTTCTGATCATCTTTTCCAAATTGGAAAGCTCGCTTGAAGTATTGATTGCGCTGATAACCTCTTTGCCGACAAGTCCATTTCCTTTTTCATGGATGATCTCCCAAGCTTTTCGCTCGGCATCTACATCCATGTTGAAACGCACACTGATTCTCTTGTAACTCATCGCGAATTGCCTTTGCGGGCATTCAGCTCTGCGAGATATTCATACCCCTTCGCCGTGGCGCAGATGTCATCGTTGATGGTCACACGGGAAGCATCGTACACACCGAAGTTGCGGATCAGGCAGCTGCCGCCGCCGAGAACATACAGCCTCATCAGCTCCGGATTGTACTCGTGCTCACGAAGTCTCTGAAAAATTCCCTCCACATAATCGGTGGCCGTGTCGGTAATGGTTTTCAGATAATCCTCCTTGATATCTGCCGTACCGAACCGGAACACCCTGTTGATAATCGCCTCGTCCACGGTGGTATGATGCGCACGCATAACATTCTCCCGCACGGCCAGCAAGCACTGGTGTGTACCGTATTTCTCCGTAAACATATTCCCGGAGACAGGCTTCTTGTCATTGATGAACATGATGTTCATCGTACCGTTTCCGATATCGCAGATCATGTTTACGCCCCGAAAATCAGAAAGCCGGTCTGCCACCGCCGCAAAGCCCTGTGGGAACACATCCACGCCTACGATCTCCACATGGTAGGAGACATTTCGGAACGAGAAGTCCACGGCTTTGTTCTGCAAGAGATAGTCCCTGAACTCATCCCGCTGGCCACTGACCCAAGTAAGAGGAAGACCTGCCGCAATTCTGATTTTGCCGCAGGTCATTTTTCGGATATTCAGTTCCCGTGCGATGGCCGCAAGCGCCAGCACATAGTAGTCCAAATCTTTCGTCTTATCCGCAAGGAACTCCTTGTGCCCTTCACCGATCAGGTAGAACTTGCTTTCAAAGACAAGCAGATTCTCCTTGAACACCGGCTCCTTGGCATAGGTGGAAACGCTTGCCGGGAAGCAGCAGTTTGCGGTTTTGATATTGCCGTAGCCGCTGTCGATTCCGATTATGATTACATCGTCGATCATCTTCATAGTATTACCTCCATCAGCGCTCGTGGTCCTTTTCGGGCTTATAGGGGACGGCCTTGATTTCCCCGCCGACCCGAAAGAAGCGCTCCGGATTCTGAAACTGCTTCTTGTACCGTTCCAGCTGTTCCTTGTTGAGGGAACCGAAGTACGGCGTGCTGCAATCGCAGATGAAAAAGGGGCCGAAGATAATGTCCATCATCTCCCTGTCTTCTCCGTAGATGGCTCGACAGGGCCGCATGCCGTTGTACTTGCCCTCATCGTTGCAGACGATGCAGACCTGCTCTTCAAAGGGATAATAGGTCTCGATCAGCCCGCCGACCACCCTCTGCAAATCGGAAAGCTCCGTCCCGATCTCTGCAACTCTGGCGACCTTGCCCGGTTCACAGAGCACCACTTTGATTTTCTTCTCTTTCAGGGGCTCGGTCATATCCGGGTCAAAATCCACTTCCCGAAAGCCGATACTGTCGCAGAAATGGAAGGTGGATTTTTCCTCACCTACGACCTCAACCACATCCGAAACGGAAAGGGACCTACCCTGATATCCGTCCGGATGGTCAAGGTTGAACATCTGGTACACCTCCTCCAGTGTGCCGCAGTCCACCTTGCCCTCGAACACCTTGTCGTAGATCTCGCTGCGAAGTTCGGCAGAGCCCTGAAAGCGCTCCAGATTTTCATAGTTCAAGAAGGCCACATTGTTTTCGTCCCGATCCGGGTTGATCTGATAAATTGCAATGTTCATGTGCGTTCCCGCTCCTTTCTTTCTCTCATAAGTCCTACACGGATTTTCAGCTCGTCATTTACATCTTTTCCATGGGCGGGCGGCTCGTCATAGACCTGGTATTTTCCCTGCAGCCCGCCAACAATTCCTTTCACAGCACCTCGTCCGACGGCATCGTTATCCAAATGCAGATGGATTTTGCGGACGGATGGGTGCTCGTCAAGAAATCTGCTCAAGGCCACCGGCACAACATTCTCTCGTTTAGTCTGAAACACACCGGCTAAAGACAAATAGGTTTCACTTTTCCAGTCGCGCCCGGCAAGCAGCACCAAGGTTGCGAAGCTCAGCAGGTCAATGGCGGATTCAAACACATGAATGTGCTCCGCATTCGGCTTTCCCTCCAAGAAAAAAGAGAAGTGCTTGTCACTGCCAGTCAGTTCGCTTTTGTAGCTGCTGACGGTGCTGCGCAGAGCACCATATCTCGCTTTGCCGTCCTTGTCGTACCCTACGAACATCGCATTGTGGTAATCTGCTGACTCAAAGAGCAGCTTGTTATCCAGGCAATAACGGATAATAACCGGGTGAATTCCTCGGCCTTGCAGGTATTTCTCCACGCGGTCCGTTGTTTCGGACAGCTCAGGCATCAGCAAATTCGTATGCTTTCGTTCCTTCTGGCGATAGAAAACGGGAGGCTTTTCTGCCTCCCGTCCGAGAATAATTTCTGCTGCCTGC
>ERZ780198.2288-NODE-2288-length-15047-cov-15.874066_pt1 | contig 15047 bp, 14 predicted proteins | sample MGYA00510979_ERZ780198 | MGnify/ENA primary metagenome ERZ780198 (study PRJEB29588, sample SAMEA2158039) | human gut metagenome | biome: human gut; feature: human-associated habitat; material: faeces | place: Denmark | collected 2008/2010 ...
TACCATTTTTGACAAGAGTAGATTCCACTGATTCTCTTGTGACATTATCAAGAATACTTGTATCAAACTTTTGTCCCGGTTTCCAATTTGGATTAGCCGATTTCACTGCTGCATACATAGCAGTTCTATACTGTCCTTCGTATTGCTCTAAAGTCCATGTACCACTTAGTCGTTTGTCTTTGCTTACACTTAACTGATAATCTTTAAAAATATCCGAACGCTTCGTTGTATCACCATTTGAAAGACCGTTTTCCTGAATAAATTCCCTCTTAACATTATCAAACATCTTTTGACAATATTCCTCAGATACACTCGTGAGCTGCTGCCATGATGTACCCTTGCCGGTAACATCCATTCCTGCCACTCCATTTGCATTCAGTAAATCACCATCCGAATCAAATTGCTTCATCAGATTATTAATAATGGTATCTCTTCCACCAAATGTTTCATATATCATTCTTTCTTCTGCTGACATCATGGCTTCATTTTGCACAATACCTGATAACCAGCCCTTTTCTTTCAAAGCCTTATATTGTTTGCTATTTGTGTTGATGCCATTATAGGTATTGCCTAATCCGCTGATATTCATTGACATATAAAACCTCCGTGTAAATACATTCTAAATCCGTTTGAATTAACTCTATGCTATATAGTATAGATCGTCATAAATCTCCAAGAAATAAAGGAACCCACTTTATTAAGTATTTTTGTTTTTAGCATATTTCTAAAGCACAGAATACCATTGTCTGTTCATACGATCAGTTTCATACTGGTATGTAATCAACTGCACTATCCACTAACTGGGAGCAAGGATATAATTATCCATCTATAGACATGCTTGTATCGATTTCAGAATATTTCAAATGTGATTTAGATTATTTAATAGGGCAGCAGTCAATGCCTAATAAGGAGTTTTCTCACATTGCTGATATGATAGGAATTTCAGATTCCTGTTTTTACTTCATCTAATTTCATCTGAAAACATGACATGTTATAAATTATGAACCGTTTTACACTTTTCCTTGCATCAACTCATAAGATATGTTATATTATGCGTAGAAAAAGGGAAAGCCAGAGAAGCGGCTTACCCAAATAAATTAAGTAACTGTTTTATCAACAGCCGTCATTATTCGCAGTAATGGCGGCTATTTTCGTTTTCCCTTGAAAATCGTGTAGCACAATCCAACAAGGGCGCAAATGAATATTCCAATCTGAATTAAGTCAGAGTATGTAACATACATTGGCAACGCCCTCCTTTCTTTCGTCTGGAGGGTTAGCCCCTCCGAAAAAGAGGGTAAGCCGCCCGGCTCTCTGGTTTCCCATGTGCGAAGTATATCATAACTTATCAAATCAGACAACGATATATCGACAAAATCCCCTTAGATTACTCTAAGAGGATTTGCTTATTTCGAAACATTTTTCTATAAAAGTGTGTCAAAAGGTGTGTCAGTCTTTTATTTCATATCAGAAAAATGTTCCGTAATCCCTATAAAATAAGCATTCTTCGGATTATTTTTCGTCTACAACCTGAAAAATGTAGAACTTAAGATAATAACTCTCCGGCACATTAGCCGTATTCGCCCACAATATCGGATGATCTGGTCCCTGTGTGCGGAATTCAACCTGACGAAGTCTCTTGTGGACAGCCTTTGCAGCCTCCTTGACTGTCCTTGCGAGAAGCTCCTGTGTCATAAAGTGCGAACATGAACATGTTGCCAGATATCCGCCATCTTTTACAAGCCTGAGTCCTTTCATGTTGATCTCACGATAGCCTTTTATGGCATTCTTTGTAGCTTCACGTGATTTTGTGAATGCGGGTGGATCAAGGATGACTACGTCATATTTCTCACCATCTGCGGCAAGGTGTGGAAGTTCATCAAGTACGTTTGCGCAGCGGAATTTAACCGTATCTGAGAGGTTGTTTCTCCTGGCATTTTCTGTGGCCTGCTTAACTGCAAACTCAGATATATCAAGTCCTGTAACCTCTTTTGCCCCTGCGATTCCTGCATTTAGGGCAAATGTTCCCATATGTGTGAAGCAGTCAAGCACCTTTTTATCCTTGCATATACGCTGCATAGCAAGTCTGTTATATTTCTGGTCAAGGAAAAAGCCTGTTTTCTGTCCGTTTACGACATCGACCATGTAGCGCACACCGTTTTCTATAATCTCCACGTTTGTATCAAATTCTTCACCAATAAAGCCTTTTACCTTTGGAAGCCCCTCTTTTTTGCGTTCATTTGCATCACTGCGTTCGTATACTCCACGTATCTTTATCCCATCCGCAGCGAGTACCTCCTTTAAGAAGTCAACGATCTTCTCCTTAAACTGCTCCATTCCAAGCGCCAGACACTCCACGACTAGCACATCTGCATACTTGTCCACTGTGATTCCCGGAAGAAAATCAGCCTCTCCGAATATCACACGGCAGCAATTAAGATCCGGTCTTCCTGTCATTCCTATTCCGGCTATTCCAGGCATGCTTCCGGCTCCGCCTTTTGAAGCAGCTTCCTGTAAAAATACACTATCATTCCCACCAGCCATGACCTGTTTACGATAATCCCATGCATTCTGCACTCTCATGCGCAGAAAATCATCATCTATAAGCTGATCCGCTTTTCTTGTCATCATTCTGATACGGATTTTTGAATTCTGATTGATAAATCCTCGTCCCATCGGGTATCCGTCAAAGTCGTGTACTACGACTATGTCCCCGTTTGTAAATTTACCTGTTATAGTGTCTATCTCATTATCGAAGATCCATGCTCCGCCTGCTTTTATTGTGCGACCTTCGCCTTTTTTCAAAGTTACTATTGTATGATTTTCCATGTCTGCTCCTCCATGTGGAATCCAAATATTGTAGTCAAAAATAAGCTGTCCGCCACGCAGATCAGCTTATTTTTTTATTTATTCGATTTTAGCACACTATAACCATTTTTGCATCCTAAATAAAATCCTCTGTAAGCTTTCCGTGCTTTTCATAATTTGTCACACGGGCAATATGATTATCATCATCAACAAATACAACCTTTGGATGATGCTCCTTTGCTTCTTCCGGTGTCATCTGTGCATAACACATAAGAATGACATGATCGCCTACAGCAACCTGTCTTGCAGCGGCACCATTTAAGCATATCATTCCTGATCCCGGTTCTCCCGCTATAGTGTATGTCTCAAATCTGTTTCCGTTTTCCACATCGACTATCTGGACAAGCTCGTATTCCATTATTCCTGCTGCTTCAAGAAGCTTTGTGTCTACTGTTATACTTCCTACATAATTAAGGTCTGCCTGTTTTACCACAGCCCTGTGGATCTTTCCTTTTAGCATTGTATAGTTCATTATTATATCCTCATTTAATAATATTTTACGCAATAAAATTGTCTATAAGTCTTGTTTTTCCAATGTAAACCGCTATCGCAACAAGTGTTGTTCCCTTTATTTCGTCTACAGGTGTTATTGTGTCAAAATCAACCACATCTACATAATCGATTTTTGCAAGTGGTTCTTTATTTATTTCAGCTGTTATTGCATCTTTTACAGCTTTGGCATCCTTCTCACCGGCCTCAACGAGTTTCTTTCCTATAGAAAGACTGCGGCTTAATACGAGTGCGGCTTTTCTTTCCTCTGTGTTTAAATATGTATTTCTTGAACTTTTTGCAAGTCCATCCTCCTCACGGATTATAGGGCAGCCGATTATCTGTGTATCAACATTTAAGTCTTTGACCATTCTTTTAATTACTGCAAGCTGCTGCGCATCCTTCTGCCCGAAATATGCACGATCCGGTGTTACTATATGGAATAATTTAAGTACAACGGTCTGTACTCCCCTGAAATGTATAGGTCTTGTTTTTCCACAAAGCTCTGTTGTAAGACCATTCATATCAACATAAGAACAGAATCCATCGTCATACATTTCCTCCGGTTCCGGGTGAAAAATAATATCAACACCTGCATCCTCGCAAAGCTTTGCATCTCTGTCAAGATCCCGTGGATAGCTGTCCAGATCCTCTGTAGGACCAAACTGCATAGGGTTTACAAAAATACTTACTACAACTTTATCATTTTCACGTCTTGCCGCATCTATAAGGCTCTTGTGTCCTTCATGTAAATATCCCATTGTTGGCACAAAACCTACGCTTTTTCCTTCTCTTTTCCATGCTTTTACAGCATCTCTTACCTGTTTGATCTGTCCATATATTTCCATCTTAATTTCTCCTTATACTAATACAATTTATCAATTATTGTCTCATCCATCTTGAATGTATGCTCTTCTGCCGGGAAAGTTCCCTCTGAAACAGCTTTTTTGTATGCTGTAAATGCTTCATTCATTTCTTTTCCAACCTGTGCAAACTGCTTTACAAATTTAGGTTTCATATTTGCATACATTGCAAGCATATCCTGATATACAAGCACCTGTCCATCACAGTCAGCGCCAGCCCCGATTCCTATTGTAGGTATACTGATGCTCTCTGTTATCTTCTTTGCAAGCGCCTTTGGTACACATTCAAGTACAACCGCAAACGCTCCTGCTTCCTCGACTGCACGGGCATCATCTAAAAGCTTCTGTGCCGCTTCCTCACCTTTTCCCTGTACCTTAAATCCGCCAAATGCATTTACAGACTGTGGTGTAAGACCTATGTGGGCGCAGACTGGGATCGATGCATCTACGATGGCTTTTATCTGTGGACAGACTTCCTTTCCACCTTCCAGCTTTACAGCCTGTGCATGTCCTTCTTTTACGAGGCGTCCTGCATTTACTACCGCATCATAGACTGATGTCTGGTATGACATAAAAGGCATATCTGTCACAAGGAGAGTATCCTTTATTCCCCTTGACACTGCTGCACTGTGGTGTATCATATCTTCCATTGTTACTGATAATGTATCCTCATATCCTAAAACAACCATTCCGAGTGAATCCCCGACAAGTATTGCATTAATGCCGGCTTCATCTATTAATTTAGCTGTCGAATAATCATAAGCAGTAAGCATAGTAAGCTTTTCGCCTTTTTCTTTTGCCTGTTTAAATGTTACAACTGTGTTTTTCATTTCCTTTTCCTTTCATTACCTGTTTAATCATCAAGCAGATCTTCCATTTCTTTGTAATCCTTATCAGGATTTTTATTTTCAGCAATTTTTACCAATTTTTTACCAAGCAATTTGTACAATTTAACATCTTTTTCATCCAGACAAGATATATGCTTTTGTACCGTCTGCACGTCTCCTCTTTCAATTGGTCCGGTAAGTGCTTTGCTGCAGCCACTTGAAATAACATTTTCTATATTTCTTCTTACAAGCTGCGCCGTTGCACAAACCGCATCGTCCCTCGAAAATCCGCATTCCTCCAAAAGACTGTATCCCATATCCAAAACAGCAATTACCTGATTGCTCAAAATACTCGCTGCCGCATGATATTTCGCCTTCTTTGCTCCATCGATACAGCATATTTCGTTGCCAAAAGAGCGGAATAATTCTGAAATGACTTTTACGGCATGTTCCTGCCCTTCCACTGTAAAAAATGCATTGTTTAATTGTTCAAAAGATGAAAATCTGTTACTGAACGGTAACATCGGATGAATCGAACAGCATGATACCTCCATGTGTTCGCTACCAGAAAATGAATCGGATGATAATGCGCCACTGCAATGACATATGATCTGATCCTTAAGAGACAGCTTCTTTAATTCGTTCCACACTGGTATTATGTATGAATCCGGTGTGGTAATAAATATTATTTCTGAGTTTTCTGCCAAATGGCATAATGATCCAAAAATCTCTGTCTTTGTAAACTCTGCCGCTTCTTTTGCTGCTGCAGAATCAACATCATAATAACCTGCAAGCCGGGCACCTTTTTCTTTCATATATCTGCCTATAGAACAGCCCACTCTGCCTGCACCTATTATACCTATTTTCATGCTACCACCTTCTTTCAACTGCCGGTCGGATTTCTTTTTATAAGGCCCAAAGCCTTGTTTCTGCTGCACGTAGTATAATCTCCACTTAAGCTGTATGGTCGATTTACCATTGTGTCTGGATTTCCGCCGGATTCTTTTAGTCATCAGGTGACAACATATCCTCCGTGATACAGTTTCTTTCGAATACCGTTCGCATTCCACTATAACACATTGTTTTTTTTTTAACAACTCAAACTTCACACATGTAAAATGTTGCGGCTCTTTCGATGTTGCTGGTCGCACTGTTAGGTGTAAACAGTAACCTTTCGATTATTTATGAACTTAATAGTTACTAATATCCAATAATATCCGATATATATTTATATACCCCACCCATATTGATTTATGCCGGAAATCCTGGGGAAATTATACCGATACGGAGTTAATACTATGATTACAGTTAGTTTATGCATGATAGTTAAAAATGAGGAAGATATACTTGCCCGCTGTCTCGACAGCCTAAAGGGTCTTATGGACGAAATAATTATCGTTGACACTGGTTCAACTGACCGTACAAAAGAGATCGCAGCAAATTATACTGACAAAATATATGATTTTTCATGGTGCGATGATTTTGCGGCTGCCAGGAATTTTTCTTTTTCCAAGGCTACAAAAGAATATATTTATGCACCTGATGCTGACGAGGTTTTAGATGAGATAAACCGGAGACGTTTTATGATGTTAAAAGCTGCCCTTCTCCCTGAAATCGAAATCGTCCAGATGAAATACATTACACCGCATAAATACAACACGATCCAGAATGCTGCAATGGAGTACCGTCCTAAACTATATAAAAGGCTGCGCACATTTACCTGGGTAAATCCTGTTCACGAAACTGTGCGCCTTGAGCCTGTTGTCTACGACAGCGATATCTGCATCCAGCATCTTCCGCAATCAATGCACGGAAAACGCGACTTTAAGATTTTTAAACAATCCTTTGAGAAAAATGGTACTCTTCCAAAAAGTATTGCGACCATGTACGCAAAAGAACTGATAAAATGCGGCACTTTGGAAGATTTTTCCAATGCTCTTCCATATTTTCTCGGTGAATACCAAAAGTCCCCAGATATAGAAGCTTCATGTGTTTTATCAAGATATTACAGACTTCACGGAGACATCGATAAATTTTTTTCTGTCGCCCTCAAAAATGTTGCAACCGACGGATGCAGCGAAATCTGTTGTGAGCTTGGCGCATACTATTTTTCAAAAGCTGACTATGATGAGGCAAGCTTATGGTATTACAATGCTGCATTCGAAGTAAAACCAGTACTTGATATTGCAAGCGGCGGTGGCAAAGCACTTCATGCACTATCCGAATGTTACAGTAAATGGGCTGATGCTAAACAGGCAAAGCTTGACTCACTTCCCCCACAGTCACGCAATATGTTTACAGGAGATAAAGAACAGATCCAGGCATTGCGTAATCAGGCTGCTGACTATGAAAAGCAGGCAAAGGAATGGATGATGCCACACGAACTATAAAACAGCAGCAAAGTAAAATAATACTGATTGTATTATTCTCAATTAAGTGTTAATATAGAGAAAGATTATGATATTTTTTTAACAAAGTCGCAGGAGGTTCTTATGAGTTTTTTAGAAGAGTACAAACAGAAACTTGTTACTGCTGATGAAGCGGTAAAAATCGTAAAGTCTGGTGACTGGGTTGATTACGGATGGTGTACAGGTACACCTGATGCACTCGACAAAGCACTTGCAAAACGAACAGATGAACTTAAAAACGTAAATGTCCGTGGTGGTATTTTACTTAAACCACTTGCTATCTTCGAACGTGAGGATGCAGGAGAACATTTCACATGGAACTCATGGCATATGGGCGGTTATGAGAGAAAGCTTATTGCAAGAGGATGTTCTTTCTATTCACCGATCCGTTACTCAGAGCTCCCTCGTTACTATAGAGATTCAACAACACCTGATGATGTTGCTATGTTCCAGGTTGCACCTATGGATTCACATGGTTACTTCAACTTCGGACCAAACGCATCCCACCTTGGTGCTGTCTGTGAAACTTCAAAGAAGATCATTGTAGAAGTAAATGAAAATATGCCTCGCTGCCACGGTGGTTCTGAAGCAAACGTACATATTTCACAGGTTTCATACATTGTAGAAGGTGATAACCCACAAATCGGAGAGCTTGGTGCAGGCGGACCGGCTACAGAAGTAGACAAGAAAGTTGCAGAACTTATCGTAGACCAGATTCCTAACGGAGCATGCTTACAGCTTGGTATCGGTGGAATGCCAAACGCTGTTGGATCTCTCATCGCAGAGTCAGACCTTAAAGATCTCGGTGTACACACAGAGATGTATGTTGATGCATTCGTTGACATCGCAAAAGCAGGAAAGATCACAGGAGCAAAGAAGAATATCGATCGTTATCGTCAGGCTTATGGTTTCGGTGCCGGTACAAAGAAAATGTACGACTACCTTGACGAAAACCCAGAACTTATGAGTGCACCTGTAAGTTACACAAACGATATCAAAAACATTGCTGCTCTAGACAACTTTATTTCCATCAACAACTGCGTGGATCTCGACCTCTTCGGTCAGATCAGTTCTGAGACATCCGGCACAAAGCACATCAGCGGAGCAGGCGGACAGCTTGATTTCGTACTCGGTGCTTACATGTCAAATGGTGGAAAGAGCTTTATCTGCTGTTCATCAACATTTACAGATAAGCAGGGCGTTGTTCATTCACGTATCCGTCCTACTCTCGTAGAAGGCTCTGTCGTTACTGACACAAGAGCCAACACACACTACATCGTTACTGAGTATGGTATGGTAAATGTAAAGGGTCTTTCAACATGGCAGAAAGCAGAGGCTATCATCTCTGTTGCTCATCCTGATTTCCGTGATGAGCTCATCAAAGAAGCTGATAAGATGCATATCTGGAGAAAATCTAACAAGTAACTTATAGCAGCTGATCAATATACCGGATAAAAATAGACATCAAATTCTATTGATTTAGAAGTTGATGTCTATTTTATTTTGGAATTTTTTCATGTCTATTCTATTTTTCTCTATTATGCTATAATTGAAATACTTATAGCCGACAAAATACAAAGGAAAAAATTATATGAACCCAAACGAAACTAACATGAATAATTTAGATACAGTATCTGCTGATACTTCAAATTCAAATACTTTTCCTGCGCATACTCACATCCTCGAAGATGGCACTGTAGTAACACACACACATAACCACTCACATCCTCATCACCACGAGAACACAAAAGCCGTGCTAAACCGCATGAGCCGTGCCATCGGACACATGGAGTCCATCAAGCATATGGTCGAGGATGGACGTGACTGTTCAGAAGTCCTCATACAGATCGCAGCTGTCCGCTCAGCGATCAACAATATAGGAAAGATCATCCTTGAGGATCACATCAATCACTGTATCGTCGATGCCGTTGAGACCGGTGACAAGAAAGCTCTTGAAGATCTGAATGAAGCAATCGAAAAATTTGTGAAATAATAGGAGTTATATCCTATTATTTCTACATCAGCCATCAATTGAAATTTCTATTCCAACACATCATCAAGTACTCTCTCAATTTTATTGCGGGCAGCCTTTACAGAGCCCTGCACCATAACCGGTTTTCCCCCACCTCTGGCTTCAAGTTTATTGCGAAGTGCCGCAGCTATATTATTGCAGTCCACGTGTTTACTGCCGATGATAAAGCTATATCCATCTTCATCATTTCCGGTAAATACGGCACTCACTCCACTATATTTCTCAACCAGCTTATTTACACAGCTTCTCGCTGCATTTGACTCAAGATCTGCCTCGAAAAGTATAGCATTATCTATATCTGTCGGAAGACTGGCTATCTTGTAATCCAAAATCTCAGCCTTCGCAGAGCCCAGTTCTGACTTCAGGCTTTGGTTTAATGCCTTAAGTTTTGTTACGTTGTCTATTATCGCTTCCTGATTTGTAGTAAAAATACCCATAAGTTCAGATATGATCTGTGACTTCTGGCGAAATGCTTCAAGAGCCCTGAATCCACAGAGTATGCTTATTCTCACACCTCCCTTGTAGTTTTGATAATTCATGACTTTTAGCATGCCGATCTCGCCCGTGCGCTTTACATGAGGTGCGCAGCATGCACATACATCATATCCCGGCACTGTAACTATCCTTACCTGACCTTCAATCTCGATTTTACTTCTGTACTCAAGACTCTCCAGCTCTGTCTTTGATGGATATGTTACCTCAACAGGGATATTTTTTGTGATTGCAACGTTCACTTCTCTCTCTATGTCTGCGATATCCTCCGGAGAGATCACTCCGCTAAAATCCATAGTCACAACTGAATCGCTCAGATGAAAGCCTACATTTTCAAATCCAAAACGACTATGAACTATTCCTGAGAAAATGTGTTCTCCACTGTGCTGCTGCATATTATAAAAACGATGCTGCCAGTCAATTTTTCCGGATATATGTGAACCTGCTGAAATCTTATCAAGCTTTGTTTTATCTATGTTTGTCTTGTCATGCTTGGTCTTGTCTGGCTCACTCCCTGCCTCATTTTCAGTAACTGCAATATCAACTGTATGGATGATAACACCATTCTTTATCTGCACATCAACCACATTTATTCCGTTAATTACTCCCTTATCCGGGCTTTGTCCACCCTCCTCCGGGAAAAATAATGTCTGATCCAGCACCACCTCATACAGATTATCAGTGTCTGCCTTTGGCTCGCATGATAAAACCGCAGCCTCAAATTCTGTTGCGTATGCATCATTGTCATATAATCTTATTGTTTCCTGTGTACTCATACTTTTTCCTCACTTATTCTTAAATATAGCAATCAAAAATAATCTGATACTGTATAACTATAGTCCATATCTAAATTATTTAATAGTCTCATTATAAATATCTTACTTAATAAATAATACTCCTCTTTATATGTAATGTACACTATTTTTACCACAGTAAAACTCCGCACATGTAAATCCTGTTATACATATACGGAGCTTAAATATTAAATCCTTATTGCATTATTTTTTAAAATATTAATTCTACACTTGATTTCCCACAATCTTATAGTAAGTTCTTGATGTCAGCTTAAATACCAGATAATAGATTGCGAGAAACACTAACAATGTTCCTATCATGCACTCTATCATAAGCTGCGTATCTGTAAGGTTAAGCATCATAAGCAGTCTGCGGAGCATCGGGAAAGCCGCTGCCACATGTATCGCTGCCGTTACTATCGGAAGAAAAAATACCATCCTTACCTGTGACTGGATTGATTTTTTCACCTCTGCATTACTCATTCCGACCTTCTCCATAATCTCATATCGTTCCTTATCATCATATCCCTCTGATGTCTGTTTGTAGAAAATGATCATTACCGTAACCATCAGGAACATTGTACACAGAAAAATTTCGAGGAAGAATATTCCACCATATAGTGTGTGTACAGACTCTTCATTCTCTGCCCTGCCCTCTACATATGCCGTTCCATTACCTATTTCCTTTTCTGCATCCGACACAAGATATTGATTTATCTTTTTTGTACAATTGATCTTCTGCTGCTTGGTTCCATCGAAATCAAATCCTATTGTATTTCTGAAAGTAAATGCTCTGTCACCATATACTTCTTTTTGTAAATTAAAAAGCTGTGTAAGCGTATCCATATCATTTACAACTATATAGTATTCGTTCGTGAAGCTGCTTGATATATACGCATCTTTCTTTATCTTGTAGTATTTTGACTCTTTAACATCAAATTCACGCCCCATGACATTTATTGAATCATAATTATATTTTTTGGTTCCATACACTGCCACACTATTATCAGCCAGTTCAGGAATATCTTTTTCATCAAACGTATCCTCAAGTTCACAAAGAGCGTCTTTTGTGACGATATTGACATACGTTCCATTTACCAAACTATCATTTTCCGATGTTTTCTCCAGTCTGTTATCAGTCTGTTTTGTCATCATGGTGAAATATCCATATGCCTTTTCATCTGTAATGGTTCTGCCCTCATCCTCTATTATCTGCCTGATGTGATCTCTGACTGAATCCACATTATCATCAACCTCAAGGTAATTTACATAAGTGACAGCCTCCATAGGATATCTTGTTTTTAACTCATCTTCTAGTCCGATATACAGACTTACTGTTGATGCAATAATTACAAGCACCATAGTCGAAAGGATGCATATACTCGCAAGTCCACCCGCATTCTGCTTCATGCGGTAGATCATTCCTGAAACTGCTGCAAAATGTTTCTTGTTATAATAAAATTTCTTATTTTTGCGGAGCATTTTAAGGAAAACAATGCTGCCTGCGATAAAAAGTAAATACGTTCCGACTATTACCAGAAGTACCGCCACAAAGAAAAGAGAAAGTACATTGAGTGGGTTCTCTGTTGTGATCGCAATGTAATAGGCCACAGCAAGACATCCAACAGCGATTATAGCCATGAGCCATTTGCTCTTTGGCTCCTTCTCTCCGACATTCCCACCTCGTAAAAGCTCGATTGGATTTGCCAGTTTGATCTGCATCATATTGTAAATAAGTGTGAGTGCATATAAAATCCCGAACACTATGAGTGTATTTATAATAGTACTAAAATTAATTTCAAATTTAACAGTTTCCTTAACTGCCAGTATTTTGTACAAAAGCAGGATTGATAACTTTGAAAACAGTATTCCTGTCACGATTCCGCCGATAATTGCCATAAGAGCAACTGTTACTGTCTCTATTCCCATTAGCTTTGCGATATGGCGCTTTTCCATGCCGAGGATATTATAGACACCGATCTCTTTTTTACGTCTTTTGATGATAAAACTGTTCGTATAAAATATAAATATATATGAAAAAACAGCTATAGTTCTGACTCCAAGCGCCATTATTGATGTTAAATAGCTTGCTCCGTAAATCTTTTCAAGACCTTTGCTGTTATTTAAGAACATCATGATATAAAACATTGCAACCGTTACTATTCCCGAAATAATATACGGAAGATAAAGTGATCCGTTGTTTTTTATATTTGTAAATGCAAGTTTTCTGTAAACCTTATTCATTTTTTTCACCGCCCGTCGTAAGTACTGTAAGAGTATCCTGGATCTTTACATAAAGCTGGTCATCTGTAAGATTTCCACGGTAGATCTGATGGAATACCTCGCCATCCTTTATAAAAAGTATCCTGTTGGCATGGCTTGCAGCCTTTGTGCTGTGTGTTACCATAAGGATCGTCTGCCCTTCTTCATTTATCTGGTTAAAAAGTGTGAGCAGACTGTCTGTTGCCTTTGAATCCAGCGCTCCCGTAGGCTCATCAGCTAAAATTAATTCTGGATTTGTTATTATTGCACGAGCCACAGCTACTCTCTGCTTCTGTCCACCGGACACCTCATACGGATATTTTTCAAGTAATTTATCAATTCCGAGTTTTACCGCTATAGGCTTTAGCCTTTGCTCCATCTCTTTGTGATCAACACCTGAGAGGACAAGTGGTAAAAAGATGTTATCCTTTAATGAGAAGTTATCTAACAGGTTAAAATCCTGAAATACAAATCCTAAATGATTCCGTCTGAATGCCGATATTTCTTTTTCCTTTACCGATACAAGGTTTTTACCATTTAACAATACCTCACCGGATGTTGGCTTATCGAGCGCTGCGAGGATATTTAGCAGTGTAGTCTTTCCCGATCCCGACTCACCCATTATTGCGACATATTCACCCTGTTCCACGGTAAAATTTATGTTCTTCAGTGCCTGTACCTGATTGCCACCAAACCTTGTCGTATATATTTTTTTGAGGTTGCTTACTTCTAAGATTGCCATTTTCAATGCTCCTTTGCGATTATTTCTTAAAAATGTTGTTTCAACTTTTATTTTACCTTTATTTTAAATATGACGTCATAATCGGCTTTACAACTTGCTTTGCCGCCGCTTCATGTCATTATAATAACAAAAGGCCGGAATGTATGCTATCGAATAAGCTTACATTTCGACCTCGTATCTTACATTTTTGTAAGAAATAAAAATTCAACTCTCTTTTCCCTCTGAATCCATTTTATTTATTTTTGCTTTATAAATCTCATTATATCTTTCTACATCAGAATATTCCGTATACTCATAATAAGCATAATCACTCATTGCGCCCAGCATCAAATCATCCATAGATAATATTTTGAGATTTGTATCATTATTTTGTTTAAGACTATCATATGGTGTTATTGCCCTTTTAAATATTACTTTAAGCTTTGAGTTATCGCCTGTATTAAATGAATGTATACTTGCCTCTAACATTTCTTTATGCGTTGAACATGACAGATCAAAATCATACCCGCAAACCAGACAAAGTTCTCTTGCAAATTCGCGCTGTGCCCTTCCGTTTCCCTCCCTAAATGGATGTAATGCATTCAGATCTCCGTAATTTTCTGCTAAAACATCAATAAATTTATCAAAATCATCCTTACATTCATAGCATTGTTTGTAGTATTTATTAAACACGGATACAGCATAATCATCGATATATGGTACTGTACAGAATAAATTTCCCTTTCCAATATCTACCGTTCTAGTTTTTCCAGCCCACTTATATAAATCTTGAAAAATATACTCATGTATCTTTTTTAAATGCTTAAAACCAAACTTTCCAACTATAGGTTCATTTTGTAATTCTTGTAATCTGATGGATGTCAGTCTTTCCTCAGCCTTAAAAAGAGTTTTTGCATCTTTTATATTCAGTTTATTTATCAATATATCCATGTCTGGATAGCAATATTTACTATCTGGCATATTCAGCTATTACCTCTTGCCTCAATTCTTCTGATGATTTTTCTCCATTGGCAACTTTAATCATTTCGTTTATAAATGTTTCATCTAAATACATATTTTCAATTGCCATTGAGCCTAAAACATTTTTCAACTGTCGCATTTTTGTATTATTAACTACTGTAATCATAAAATCCCCTTTTCTGATATTCTTACACTATTGCATATATATTGTACCATAAATAACATTTTATTACTCTTTAAAATTTAAGTTTATCATACCATGAAAATTGCAAAGTTTAATTCTACCCTCCATTTATACAGTGGAATTCTCTTC
>ERZ780198.2294-NODE-2294-length-15021-cov-6.891287_pt1 | contig 15021 bp, 14 predicted proteins | sample MGYA00510979_ERZ780198 | MGnify/ENA primary metagenome ERZ780198 (study PRJEB29588, sample SAMEA2158039) | human gut metagenome | biome: human gut; feature: human-associated habitat; material: faeces | place: Denmark | collected 2008/2010 ...
CAGTTCCGTCAGCATAACGGCTGTACCCCTGGACAATACCGGAAAAATGCATCAGCGGGAAGCAACAAAAGACTTCTCACCCACAATACCCTGGGAGGAAGGGAGTTTGAGAAGATTAATCGAAATATCCGGAAATAGTGTTTCGGTAGCTGCTTTATTCAGCATTTCCTTAAGCGTTCGCTTCTACCTGTAAATAAATTTCAGCTTTCCGATACCGATTTCATCTCCGGGTTCGATGATTTCCGACGCATTTGGTTCTAACCGCATTCCATTCCGGAAAGTTCCGTTCGTCGAGTTGAGATCCGTGATAAAGAACCGGTTTCCATCCCTTGATATTCTTGCATGAAGGCGGCTTACACTCTGATCATTTAACACAAGATCCACTGCTCCTGCCATTTTTCCAACTGTGATTGGCAGTTTTTGCAACGGGATATGATATTTGTTGCTCTTCCCAATTCCGTATAACTTATTATCACTGTTCTCTATCCACGGAATAAATACGGTGTGCCCGGAATCATCCGGCTGCGGAGTCTTTTCCGGTTCTGTGACGTCCTGATACCGGACATAGTGGGATGAATCGGCAGTATATTCTTTCTTATTAATTTTAGAGTTCGGGAAGGCCCATTCCACAAGCCTTCTCCAAAGTGACTTTTTCTCCTCCGGTTCCGGAAATCGGACATATGACATCGTTGTCTCCCGGATCCCGGAATTCCGGGGGTCCTTCTGTTCCTGTCCTTTACCCCACATCATCCGGGGCTCTGCCATATGTTGCTCTTGTATCCCTTCATTCCTGCTTCTGCTATTTACATTTCCTCCCCACTGCGTCCCTCTGTTCTTCTCCCTTTCATCCCAGGGCATCTCCTGTGCTGTTCCCTGTGTGCCCCGATTCCAGCCTGCATTTTGTACCGGAACTTCCCGACTCTGACTTCCCTGATTCCGGTATAAATTCTGTGTCTGCATATTGGGGGTCCAGTTGCTTTGCGTCCTTGCTTCATTCTGTTCATGGATCCTCTCTTCCATCTGTTCTTCATCATAGTTTTCCTGAAACCAGGTAATCAGCTCATCCAGCACAAACTGCTGCCGGTTCAGCAGATCCGTCATCTGGTATACAGCCTCGACAAGCAGTATATTTTCGGAGTCCATATGCTGCATAAAAAACTCATTAAGATCACGCAAAGACGTGTTCTCCTCCCCCATCCTCTCCGGATAATAAATAAAGCTGTATTCCCCGGTTGCCATATCCATATATACAAATTCCGGCAGCAGCAAAAGATCCTCAGGACTGAGCAAATACTTCTCCATTACTTCGCTGATCGTACGAAGCCCCGAAAACAGCTTCTGTAAATGACGCATCTGCAAGGGCTGTGCCTCCAGGATGCTCTGAATGCTCTGGCGCGAGGTAATATCATAATATAGAAGTGATTCCCCGTTTATCATCCGTTCCTGACAGGGGATCAGCCCGTCAATCGTATTCTCTGTAATCATTTTTATCAAATATCCATTCTGTCCCGGATCTTCTTTCTCAATTACAAGATAATTGTGCCGAAAATCCCGGATATATTTTGTTTTCATTTCACTTTCACCCTTTCTTAATTTGATTATAGCCATACAGCCTCTTCCTGGTTACCTTTCATTACCTTTCATCTATCCTTTATTTATCATTCATCAATATTTTCTTTATGTATCTATCTTCCTGTCATTATTTTGTCATTACAATGTCGTTATTTTATCATTACCGTCTGCTGCATACTGTCATGACGATTCCCTATCCGCATAAATCACTTCCAAGATATCAGGATTTGTATACCGCTCTGTCTGCCAGGCTTGCAGAAAACGGTTCTGAGAAGACAGGCAGCGTACCAGTAACGCCGCTGCAATCAAAATTATGATTCCGTACAAAACAAGAGTAAACGGCAGCAGATAAGAAGCCTCCACCACTATAGAGCCCTTCCATTTTCTACGATTTCTGTAATCTCTATGATTTCTATGATTTCTATATTCCTTTTGGCATTGCTCTCCGCTATCTATTTGAGCTTTCATATTATAAAACACCCAGCACCACCACCATTCCTGTAAGCAAAAAGGGGAGAAACGGAACTGCCCCACTCTTCGGTATCTGTCCATTCTCCTGTTTCTGTTTATGTATTTGCTCCTGTTCATACTTCTGCTCTTGCTTATACCTATGTTTCTGCAATAATTTCTGTCCCAAAACATAAGCTGTCACTAAGGTCAGACTGATTCCCACAGCCTTCCATAACGCATAGGCTTCCATATAAAATCCCATTGCCAGTATCGAAAGTCCATCCCCATAGCCAACCGCCTCCTGGGTCAATGCTCCTATAACCAGAAATAAGAATCCCGGAAGAAGGGACAGGAACAGAATGGACATGGTTATGGTCATACTTCTATTCCCTTTTGCCTTATTTAAGAAAGGTTCTAAAATAAAGCATATGATTCCTGCTGCAAGAAAACCATAAATCAGTCCTGCATCCATTTTCTTCCACCTGCAATCCTGCCTTGCCAGTTGATAGAGATAGCCAAGGCACAAACATTGTTTTATCATCTGCAGATTCACATTGTCCTCCCATATCCTAATTCAGTCTCTCCACGACACAACTGCTATAACTGCCCAATATCTTCACAGTTACGATACAAAATTCATTTATTAATCTTTTATATCTACAATCTTTATCATTATTTCTTTCTTACTTTCAAACTCTCAACTACATTTACTGCAGGCACTTCGCCCCATTCGGACGGCTTCTTCCAGAGTCACTGCACGTACCGTTCGTTTGAGGGAAGAACAGTCTGCCCCGCGATGATACCGGTCACCATCCCCGGTAATAAAAAACACACCACTTTTTGATGGGTGGCATCGTTCGCAGGGATAATACCTGCCACCGCTTTGATTTCTCATTGCGGATAGCCGGCTGCTATGCACTGTCTGAACAGATATCCGGAGGGATACGCAGCCGGTATCGGTGTGATAGCGGGTACCGTTTTCTGTGATATAAACAATTTCTTCTTCCTCTCTTCGATCCCCTTCGACCGGTCCACGATATCCATTAAAATCATGCACGAAAAGTTCATCCTCAAAGCATAGTCCTCCTCCGTTACTGTTTCCAATCGGAAGCCAGTAAATGAAGGGCTTGATCTGATACTGCACTTCAACCTCTATCCTTCCGTTTCCCTGCACATCCGACTGATTCCCGATTGAAATGCTTCCTAAAAGGCATAGCCTGCCGTTCTCCTGCCCATTCAGATATTCCTCTGCCGCGTCCACATTGAAATGCCCAAGAAGCGGTTGATCCTGCAGGGCTCTTTGAATCTGTTTTTCCATGTGGATTGCTTCACTGCTGCCTAGTCCCGCAAACAGATTGCTCTGTAAACGAACCATTTCGATTCCCATAAGCAAAGTCATCATAAAAAACAGGAAAACAGGAAGAACCATTGATGCCTCCACCGTCATGCTTCCTCTGTTTTTCCGGGAAGAAAAGAGGAACGCTCTCCTTTTCTGAACGATGTTCATTTTTCTATCCGCTTTGAGAGAAGGAATTAACAGATTTTTATTTTTGTTTTTAGTTTGCTCATCCAAAGAGAACGTTCCTCCTTTCTTCCCTGTGTCAACTAATAATATCCATATATTCGCTCTGTCTCATAATGCTTATCAAGTCCTCCCTGTGCAGACACATGGATTTCCATCCGTTCCACACACTGGTCCATACAAAACTGTCCATTCCCGGTCATCTGCCGGATGTCCATTTCCAGAACATCCATGGCTCTTGTAAGCACGATTTTCTCTCCCTTTGAAGACAGCATTCCGATAAGAAACTGCGAATATGAAAGCCCCTCCTGCGATCCGTTAAAATAAATACTTCCAGCTGTTACATAGGAAACACTCATAGAATGGGAGTCTTTGCGCAGCGGAACGCGTCCTCCGTGCAACAGGTTATTCACATCACTCACGCTCTCCAGGAAAGCACAGGCGTATAAAATGCTTTGAATGACCGGCTCCCGGAAAGCCTCGCATAGCTGCACTGCCAATAATGCATCCGCCACACCCGCTGCCGCCTCATATAATCCACCATCTCCCATAACAAGCCGCACGTTATCCCCCATTCGTATGGTAAAGATCTCTGCAACAGCCGCCCGGACATTCTCGAAATCACTGCTTTCTCCGGCAAGCAGATATTCCAGCTGTGCACTAAGCGCACTTCCCTCTCTGCTTCTTCCGTAATTCCCCATCTGTGTAAGAAGATAAGCATAAAATAAGTCAGTATCTCCGGAAAATGTCCGGTTACTGCTCTGCGTATTCTGCATTCCCCGATGGGAAACAAGCCCATTCGTATCCATCTGCATGGTTGTCATCCCGGACAAATCCACATCACACAGAAAGATAACATCACTTCCAATGAGTCCATACACCCAGTCCGCCGGATTTCCAAGTGCAACCTCTTCTTCGGTTCCGTCTTCCTTTTCCAGTACAGGAAGCTTCATACCGGCAATCTGTTCCATGACTGCACAGAATGCTTCCAGGGCATTGGATGACTCCTGCATGGAAAAAGCAGAAACCGCTTCTTTCGCCGCAACGATTTCAGTGCCATTTTCCGGATGCCGTTCCATATAGCGGATCATCTGATTCTGCATGGATTTTCCTCCCTGTGCTGCTGCCGTCTCAAAGGAAGAAAGCACTGCCTCCTGCAGCAAAAGTCTCCCCCACGGTGCATGCTTCTTCTCAGAAACCTTCGTGGTATTGGCATCAAAATACACCCTGAAACGATCTGTAACACGTACCGCCTCCGCCGCTCCCTCCAGATACGACGTATCCACATAAAGCAGCCCATAGCGTTCCTTCAATGCCACACTGTATTCTCCCATAACCGAATCCATGGCCATATCTGTGACTGCTTCAAACCGGATCCGCTGGCTGTTCCCGATTGCAATTTCTATGACAAACAGACTAAAGCTAATCAGAATCGTCAGGGAAAGAGAGAGGAATACCGTTAATGATCCTTTTTTCATGAAAGGATCGCCGAGCTGTCTACGGCAATTTTGTCAAAGACATTTCCAACCAGATCCATAATCTGCGTCTTAAAGATCAGTACAAGTCCGATCAATACCACAATAATGAGAATCATTTCGACCGTTCCCATTCCACAGTTATTCAGTTTTCTCCTGTTTTTCAAATGACTTACTCCTGTATTCAGCTTCATGTGCATGTTCCATTCTCTGCTTAATTCCTTGCTCAGTCCTTTTCTTGTATCCATATAAAATTCCTTTCCCATTGCTTTATTTTTCGTAACTGTTCAGTACCTTCACAGTTACGATGCAAAATCCATTCCAAATCGGCTTCGCCGATGAGATTTTGCATTACTGAATGATTTTCTTACGGTCTTAGCAGTAAATGCTTCGACCTGTACCGAATAGTTACTATTTTTCATAAATATGCCCTCTAAATGCCGCCTAACTTCTGATAGGCCGGATAAATTACCAGTATCATGACAATAATCAGATACAAAATCATCGGGAACAAAAGCTTTGTCGATGCTTCTTCTCCCTTTTTACGAATCTTCTTCTGCAGCTCCTGCCGGGTATCCCGGATCTCCTCCTCCAGACAGGATAAAAGCTGCCGGTTTCCTTTCCGCAGGTTCACTGAAAGCAGAAATCCCAACCTGCGGCAGCTCCTCTCTTCACAGTTCATTCCCCATTGTGTATAGACCTCATCCTCCGGGATACCATTGGCAAGCTGATTCCCTGCACTCCGCAGTTCTTTCAGCAGATAGCTGTGTGCACGATCCTTCTCCCGAATTCCTGCATACAAAGACGTAATTGTCAGAAAGGCATTGCGCACATTCAGTCCTGCTACCAGATACAGGCGGAGCTTTTCGACAAACTCCGGATAAATTTCCTTTAAGCACTCTTCCTTCTTCCTGGCGGAGCTTAACTCCATCCGGGTGATTTTCCACGCCCAGACATATCCTGTCAGATAGAGAAAAAGAATCCCCGTCATCAGCATCCTTCCCGGCGTATTGTGATACAACTCATCGAAAAATCCCGGCGAAGTCCATTGAATATATGCCATGATGGCAAAAGGCATTGCGGTCATAATCCGAAGCTCCATGCACCGGGATGCCATCAATAAAAACAGCTCCCTTCGCAGCTCCGTCTTTTCCATGATAATCTGCGAAGTCTGTTCCATCACCGACGACAGATTCCCGCTATGGTGATAAGCGGTTTCATAAATTTCCGAAAACTCCCGGATCTCTGTCACCCGGAGCTCCTCTCCTACCATCCGCCAGGTTTCTGCAAAGGGGCGATGATTCTGCCGGGCGATTGCAAACCGCCTTAAGATCTTACAGATCACGCTGCGCTCTCCATACAGCTTTTCCAAATCAGCATAGCTATCCAGAAATGCATTCTCCACGGAATATCCGGCGCGCAGGGATGTGACCGTAAACCGTAAAAGCTCCACAAACTGTTCCCGTACCTGATCTTGCTTTTTCCGGATCAGATTCCCACATTCCAACCGGAAATACAGAACACCAACAGGAATAAGCAGCACATAAGCCCACCATTCCCGATAGAAAAAATAATTCAGAACTCCAAGAACAGCTCCTGTTTTTACAACCAGTAACAAAATTTCCCTGCCCTGTATAGAGATTAAGGAGTCCCTGTTAAATACGGACCAGCTTGCTTTTTGTTTTCTCAGTAAATTCCCCAACCTTCACTAATTCCCCCTGTTGATTTCTCTTAAAGACAGTGTTCATACAAACCTCTCCATCTGCAATGTGCATAGGCTCTGCAACCTCCATGACAGCACGTCTCCCGTTCTTACACCGACCCAGATGAACCATCACATCAAACCCCTCTACAATCTGTCTGCGGATCGCCGAGATTGGAATTTCCATTCCCATGAGCACCATCGTTTCCAGACGGCTTACCACATTCCGGACACTGTTGGCATGCACCGTTGTCATGGCACTGTGACCGACATTGACGCTTTGAAGCATATCAATCGCCTCCTGTCCACGCACCTCCCCGACGACAATGCGGTCAGGACGCATACGTAAGGACGTCCGGATCAAATCACGGATCGTAATTTCCTTACAGCCTTCCACATTGGCATTCCTTGTTTCCAGACGGATCAGATTGGGGATTCCAAGAAGCTGCAGCTCCGCACTATCCTCAATGGTGATGACTCTTTCCTCTGAGGGAATGTACTGGGATAACACATTTAAAAATGTCGTTTTCCCGGATCCGGTTCCTCCGCACACCAGAATATTGGCTCCGTCCTGTACCGCCTGCTTTAACCAGTCACGGCACTCACAGGTAATGCTTTGAAGCTCAATGAGCTGATCCATTGTAATCGGTGTTTTCGGAAAACGCCGTACGGTCAGAATCGGACCGTTAATCGCCACCGGATCAAGCACAACATTCACTCTTGCGCCATCCTTTAATCTTGCATCCACAATCGGACTGGCATCGTTGATGGCACGGTTGCAATCCGCCGTAATCTGCCAGATGACCTGGGTCAGCTTTTCCCTGGATTCAAAGCAGATATCCAGCTTCTTAAGCTTTCCCTTCGTCTCAATGAAGATACCGCTTGTCCCATTCACCATAATTTCTGTAATCTCCGGATTCTCGATGAGGCTCTGCAAAATTCCAAGCTGGCGGATTTCATAAAAAATATTGCGGTGCAGCTTCTCTCTGGACAATAGATCCAGTGGCGTTTTCCTGATCTCTTCCTTCATCCGCAAATCAATTGCTTCATGGATTTCCTCCTCACTCAGTTGTCTTGTCAGATCCATGCTCTTTAAGATTCTTTCCTGAAGTTCATTCATGGCCTTCCTCCTTTTCTCCCACAAAATCAGGGATAATGTACTGCTTGACGTAACGTGCCAGATCCCCATAGGTCAATTCATCAAAACGAATGGGAATTTCCTTAAATACCGGAAACTCTATCTTCCTCGTTTTGGCCAGAACATCCTCATATTCCATTGTCCGTAAGCCCCTCTCGTACTGATCCATCTTGGCAAGCGATACTCCATCTCCACGAGTAATGGTATACACATGCGTGCAGCTCCTGAGGATATCCCACAGATCTGCCACCCCATCCGTCAGGTCAAGAATCAGGTACTCATAATCGCTGCATTTCTCAATCTCCGCAAACAGTTCAATCCACTGCTGTCCATGGACTCCTAAAATACTCTGGTAAAGCTGTACCGGTGGAACAAAATCCAGTCCATGTACATTTTCCACAATGCTTGAAAGCCGCAGAGACAGCTTTTCTTTTGCACACTGGAAATAGTAAACAAGGTCGGAAATATCATACTGGAAGCTTCGTTTCAGCAACGCTTCCAGACCGGAATACCGTTCAAAATTCATGTATAATACTTTTGCTTTCTTTGAAAGAATCTGCCCCAGTGCAAAGGAAAAGGTTGTCTGCAGACATCTCCCGACCGGTGTATAGATTCCGATAATTTTCATTTTTTCTGTATTTGTCCTGACACAGGACATCACATGGCCGGCCTCCTTCATGTAATACGCCATCACCTCCCGGAAAATGGCTTCACAGGATTGATATTTATGAATATGTAACAGGGATTTGTTAAGACAGTCACTGCTTTCGCTTAAAATGATGATGTGTGGAATGTTGAGGGCCTCCACCTCCCGCTGATATACATTTTCCGATATGAGAAGACATTCGATTTCTTCCTGCTTAGAATAGGCAAAGAACCGCTCCGGCTCTGTAAAAACGTGAACCTGAAAGGGCAGATTTGACTTATTGCTGATAAACTCCATGAAACCATACGCATATCTTTCCTCGCTATCGAAAATTGCAAGGATTGGCTTGTCCAAATAATACCTCCTTATGCTGTTGTAATGTACCGTGTTGCTTTCTTTACGCGTAAAATCTGAAAAACGGAAGGATTTCTTCCAAAAGAGTCTGATTACGAACGTAATCTTATGACCACTTTGTTTTTGTAATATGAATTATATACGAAAATTATATTGTTGTAAATAGTTTTTTTGTGGAAAATTACAAATTTGTACAAGGGTTATAAAAGAACATAGAAATTAATGGCATACAGAGCACATACCCCGGGGATCCCAAGCAGTCCGGAGGTCAGAAAGGTAAAGAGATTCATTCCCACATCGCACAGTGGAAAATCGGTAATGACAAAATGATTGACCACAAAGATCGTACAAAGTCCCATCAGTCCCCGTAAAATGAAGTTTAAGAATTTCTCCAGCATATCCTGTCCTCCCTTTCTCTTCCATCGTATGTATAAGATTCCGGTTTTATGCTTATACTCCTAAAACAACAGGTAATTTTTTCCTGACTGACTACATAGGATGTAAAAATATCAAAAGGGGAATAAAGCTATGAAAATGTATTTTGGCAGAACGAATGCTGCAAACCGTACGATCAGCGAGCGTGAAATGAAAAGAAATGCACTTTTATCCGATCTTGAAAAAACAAAACGGGCTCTGGAAATTGCCTACTCCGGTTTCGACAATGTCACAGAACCCGATTTAATTGATTGTTATATTTATGAAGTAAATGCCATTATGAAACGCTACCAGTTCCTTATGGCGCAGGCTGATTTACTATCCTCAAACCCTCAGACCGCGGAGACTTCCCTCATTGCCGAGGCTCTCCATTAACTGATTCTTTCCATAAGTCAGTCCCGCATAAACGGTCTGTGTATTCTCCATAACAGAGCCGGAGGTATCCTCCTTGCTTACTATTGCATAAGCATCGTGAAGCTTACGCATCATCTTCTCCACCTCGGCAAGCTCCTTCGTGCTGTTATGGAGCTTTGCCTTGGATAAAAGCTTCACAGCATAAACATAAAGGCTTAGCAAATTGCCAGCTAGGACATAATCCATATGCAGGGAAGCCATCAGCTCACGAATGCAGCCTTCTGCCCTGCGGATCGATACCGCAAAGCCTTCGGTATCGCCATTTGCATGAGCTGCCTTTGCGTCTTCTATGTAGGTCAGCAGCATTTCATAAACAATCACAACAAGCTCTGATTTATTCGCCTGTGAAATACGCAGCGTATAATTCTGTTTCATTTCCTTTGTCATCCGATCATCACCTCGTTACTCATAATCGGTAACTATTCAGAGCCATGCAAAAATGCTTTCTGCGAATGCTTGCATTCAAACAGAATAGCAATTTTATATGGCGAAGTAACCACATTCGTGAAACCACGCTGTGAAACAGAGATTTTACGAATAGGGTTCTGAATAGTTATCACTATTTTAAATAGTTACTGCAAAAGCTGCAGTACCTGGGACGGACGTTCATTGGCCTGCGCAAGCATCGAAGTACTTGCCTGGGACAAAATCTGAACGGTCGTATATTCCGTCATTTCCTCTGCCATATCCACATCCATGATTCTGGAATAAGCAGCCGTCATATTTTCACTGGATATATCCAGATTGTTGACGGTGTGCTCCAGACGGTTCTGATAAGCGCCCAGACGGCTCCGGCTGGCTGATACATACTTAATCGCTTCATCCACCTTATCAATCGCTTCGTTTGCACCCTCTGCAGTACTTAAATCTATGTTCGAAATTCCCATATTCTCCAGGGACATCTTCGGAATGCGGATACCAAGCTGCTGCCCTTCATTTGCTCCGATCTGCATATCCATGGCACCAAAGCCTTCCAGATCCAGATTCAGATCCGGAAATGTAGCATCATTCGTCAGGCGGAGCTTTAACTCAAAATTACCGGATCCGGCAATTGTCACAATATTTCCATCAATCGAAGTTACATCGGCATCCTTCGGGAAGCCCTTTCCAAACTTCTTTGCAGTTACTTCATTAATCGTTCCATCTGCATTGTAAGTAACACCCAGCTGATCAATGGTATAGGTTCCTGCCAGGATTTCATCGCTATAATAAGCCACCTTGGCGTTCTGATTGTTGCTGTAGCCTCTTAAGTCAAAGGATCCGTCCAGGATGGTCTGTCCATTAAACTCCACGGTTTCAGAAATGCGGGTAAGCTCTTCCTTTAACTGCTTTACTTCATCCTGAATGAGCTTACGGTCATCATCGGTAATGGTGCCGGTACTTCCCTTTACAGCCAGCTCATTGATCCGCTGCAAAATATCATGCATTTCGGACATCGCACCATCTGCAATTTCAATGATGGAAACGCCATCTCCGGCATTGTCACCTGCCTGATCAAGCCCCTTGATCTGCGCATTCATTTTCTTAGACATGGCAAGTCCCGAAGGATTATCCTTCGCATTGACTACCTTTAATCCGGAGGATAATCTTGCAAGGGAATCCTGCAGACGGTTATCGTTCCGGTTTAATGCGTTATTTGCAATGACTGCTGATGCGTTAAAATTAATTCTCATATACTCTTCCTTTCTGTATCCCCGGTCTGTCTGACAAATGCAATAAATGCTTTCGCTGCCCGATAGAGCTGTACGGAGTCTGCTTTGCTTCCTGATTTTTGTTCCTTCGTCTGGTTTTTATTAAAATCCTTAAGATTTAAGCTATTCGTGTTTGTAAAATAAACAGCCCCCGGTTGGATCCCTTCCTTAACAAGCTGCTCCTGCCATTCTGCCTTATGCTCTTCTAAAAGTGCTTTTCCTGCTTCCTTCTCACAGGTACAGTAACCACTCAGTCCCTGTTCCGTCAGCCTGAATTCTGCAGCCGTCTTTCCAAAAGGCTCCGAGGTAAATGTAATTGCTACTCTTCCCTCTTCCTGTTCATTATGGATCACCTTCAGATTAATCGCGGTAAGCGATCCATCAATTTCAATCGGGATCTCATAATTCTCTTCTCTTGCCAGAGACTTCATCAGACCCAGCTGCTTATAAAATCCGGTCATGCTGCGAATGTCTGAGGAATACCGGATACCGTCCTGTTGCGGATCAAAGGCTTCCTGTTCGAACGTATCCTGAATCTCTCCGGTCATTTTCCCGTAGGTCTGTACCGTTTCTTCCCGGCTGTTCATATGGCGCAGGATTTCTTCGCCATGCTTTGCGATGAAATTCTGTTTTTCATTCTTATTTTTCAGAAGCTCATTCATCTTCCGGAAGCTTTCCGCAGATGCGTTTAACAGGGTATCCATTGCCATCAGATGATCTGCAGTAATAGGCTGTGCATAATCACTTAACTGCTGCATTACATCTTCTTCTGCCTTATAAGCCTCTCTTATTTCCGCATAAAGCTCCTGCTCATATTCCTTCTGTGCTTCCTCACTTCCTGCCTGATCCAGAAGCGTATAAAGATCTGCGGTATCCCCCGCATAACCTTTTTCGATCTGTGAAGTGATGGATTCGATGGCACTTTCCTTCGCGGTTACACCGCCAAAGTGATCGTCCACCCGGTAATCCAGCTTCCTGGAGGCTTCCTTTTTCGTGCTCCGCAGTGCAGTGAGCAGATTTTCAAGTGTCAGCTCCATATCTGCCTGCATGGCTGCTCCCAGGGGAGCTGCATCGTTCTTTTCAATCTGATGCATCAGACGGTAAATACCGATGTATGCGCTGCGCTCCTCTTCGGTAATGTCATGATCCTGTTCCAGCCTGTATAAGAACCTGCTGTAGGATTCCATATCATCTGCGGTATCTTTATTTTCTTTTAAAAATGTATCCAGATCCTCTAATTTCATGGAAATGGGATTCACGCCCTTACGGATCATCTGTAATACCCGGCCCGGCTTCATCTCGCGGATGACTCCTGTCAGCAATGTATCCTTTTCCTTGACCTTCGTAATGTTCTCTTCACTGATTTCCATCTGGTTATAACCAAGGATACGGACTGCTCTGCGGTTTTCTTCGGTTGCGGCAAGGTTCAGTTCATCAAGAAGATCATCCACATTCCGGAAGGCCTTCGCAATCTGATCTCCCAGATCCTTTCTCGGTGCGGTCATCAGCTCTTCGTAGCTTCGGGATGCCTTTTCACAGGCACGGCGCTGTGCCTTACCGGTATCCGCGATCTTCTTTAACGTATCCTCAGGTTCAATCTGTTCCACGAAGGAAACCGGTGCGGTACGGATACTCTGGATGAGCTCCATGGACTCATCAAACAAAGATATTTTTTCCTTGGCCTGAACCACGTCCTCTTCCCCTGTCAGGCTTAAGGATAACTGATCCTCAAGCTGCTTTAAGAGCTTCACGGTTTCTTCGACCGGGGCGGTATCCAGCTGATAGCCGCTTCGTAATAATTTCAGATTTGCTTCAAAGGACATCTGGAGTCTGGTCTCTTCCAGCTGACGCTTACCACGGATTTCCTCCAAATAAGTTTCCCTACGGGTGAGGTCTGCCTTCTTCACCGGAATACCATCTGCAATCGCTGCGGTCACACTGTTCAGATAGTTCTCCATGCGGATCGGAAATTCAATCGTTTCAAGCTTATGTAAGCGCTGCATGGCTTCTTCATCCAGCGGAATTCCCTTTTCAATCAGCCATTGTGCCTGCCCGATGGTCTCTTCGGACACCTCCAGTCCGGCATCTTCAATCACCTTTACGATCTGTGGAAGCAGTGCTTCCAGATCAATCTGCTCCGGCTTCTTCGCATAATACCCGTTCACGGTTCCATCGGCATAATAGCCTGTGCCCTGACGGCTGCCCTCCTGCGGTGCAGAGTACTGTGCAGTATAGAGAGCCTCCGGCGTAGGTTCCATCCGGTTTTCCACCATGTACTTCTCGGAACCCTCCGAAAGCTTCGAAATATTCTTAATCTGTTCATAGGTATCGGTTATGGCCTGCACGTTCTCTTCGGTCAGTGGAATGTCACGGTCATGGAACTGATTTTTGAGTTCATTGGCAAAGCTTTCCGAACCCGTAATCTTACAGAGCTCTTCATCACTTAAGGTATCCGTATACCCGACAACCTCTGTTCCACCCTTTACAAGTGCTGCTTTTATACGATCGACAATGGTCACAACCGTGTCAATTTCCGTACTTCCCGGATGAAAGCCTTCCTCTTGCAGCTTCGCAAAATCTTCATCGGACATACAATTAGACATTACTGCCATATAGTCACGACGAGCCTTGGTATCCTCTTGTCCCGCCATCCGCATAACCTCTTCTGCGGTCCTTCCGTGACCTGCGTAAGCGCTGTTATCCGTAACTGTGCCAGAAATGTCTAATGCAAATGAACTTCTTCCTGCCCGTTCTGCATTCCGGGTGGAAGTACGATATGCAGTTGTGGCTCTGTCAACATTTATACTCTGCTTTGCGGAATCCGTTTCCGCAGAAGGAAAATAAACGTTCATAGAGTAAATCTCCTAAAAAGGTATTCATTTCCTATAAAGATTAGGGTGTCAAAAGCCCATTTTAATATTTGATTTTGCTTGTACCTTGAAAATTTAACACGAATTTGTGAAAGATATGATTTTTGCGCCTATGATTCATTGATATTTCGAAACTATGGTACATTGATATTATGCTGTTTTCTTATTTGAAGCATGCGAATCTAAGCTATTGGTATAATCTAATAGCTTTTGAAAATCTAATGCTGCTATTTTAAATCCGAAGAATAACCGGGTACGTTTTTTGCCATGCACAGGTATCTTGTCCACATGATATCTTCGACGAAGAAGAGAGGGAATTGCTTCTACTCCATTTCTAAATTTTGCATATTCAGAAAATTCTTCCGTCTGCATGTACTGTAATTGTTTTGCACGACCAACGGATTTCCAAGATACTTCCTTTCGGACTCGTGTTTTTAGAAAACGCGACTGACACCGTTCTTTGTAAGGACATCCTTCGCAGTCACTTATCCGAAAATACGCAACGGAACGATCATTGCCCGGATCATAGATGCAGTCTTCAGGTACACAATTATTCTTACATTTGATGAGATATTTGCCATCATCGGTAAAGACAAAATCAGCATATATTTCATCTGGTTTTCGTCCTGTGAAATTGGTTGTTACAAGCTTTAGATTATGTTCAGATGCTAAACGTGAGTTTTCTTCTCCGCTGTATGCCCCATCGGCAACAATAAAAGAACCATCAGAAAAATCTTTTTTCTCATTAAGAT